>ERZ772883.19-NODE-19-length-173038-cov-10.748224_pt1 | contig 173038 bp, 165 predicted proteins | sample MGYA00580575_ERZ772883 | MGnify/ENA primary metagenome ERZ772883 (study PRJEB29015, sample SAMEA2737666) | human gut metagenome | biome: human gut; feature: human-associated habitat; material: faeces | place: China | collected 2012 ... | reverse complement strand
CGTAGACCTTGGAGAGGGCGAGCACGCCGGTGTTCTCACCGTAGGTGGTGTTGGCGGGGCCGCCGAACATACCGGCGAGCGCAGTGGCGAGACCGTCGCCAACGAGGGTGCGGTGCAGACCGGGGTCCTCGATGAAGTTCCTGCCGGTGGTGGAGGAAATGGCGGAGACGTCGCCGATGTGCTCCATCATGGCGGCGATGGCGATGGGGGCCATGACGAGGATGGCGGAGACGTCGAACTTGGCGATGACGAACTGCTGCAGGCCGATCAGGTTCGCCTTGCTGACGGAGGCGAAGTTGACGAGCGGCTGCATCACGCCGTTCGCGTCAGGCAGCTGCACGCCGCAGGCAGTGGCGATGAGCGCGACGAGGTAGCTGCCGACCACGCCGAGGAGGATGGGGATGATCTTGACCATGCCCTTGCCCCAGATGTTGGCGACGACGATGATCGCCATGGCGACGAGCGCGAGCCACCAGCAGGTCGCGGCATTGTTGATCGCGGAGCCGGAGAGGTTCAGACCGATCATGATGATCATGGGGCCGGTGACGATGGGCGGGAAGTAGCGCATGACCTTCTTCGCGCCGAGCATTTTGAACAGCAGCGCGAGCACGAGGTAGAGAAGACCCGCGATCACGATGCCGCCGAGTGCGTAGGCGAGCTTTTCATCGCCGCTCATACCGGCGTATTTGCCGGCGTCCAGCTTGGCGACGGTCTCGAAGCCGCCGAGGTAGGCGAACGAGGAGCCGAGGAACGCGGGGACCTTCATCTTGGTGCAGACGTGGAAGAGGAGCGTGCCGAGGCCGGCGAAGAGCAGAGTGGTCTGGATGGAGAGCGGCAGGCCGTAGCCCTGCACGAGGATGGGGACGAGCACCGTCGCGCCAAACATGGCGAACATGTGCTGCAATCCCAGCACCAGCATTCTGGGGGTGCCCAGCTGACGGGCGTCGTAGATGGCTTCGTGTCCGAGTTCTTTCTTCATGTGATTTTCCCTCTTTCTTCTGATTTTGGTGTATGTTCTTATTTGACCAAACGACTCAGCGCCCCGCGCGGGCAAAAAAAGAGACCGGTAAAAAATTACCGGTCAAAGGAAACAATATCATTATCAACAAAAACGGTGCTGATAAAAATAGAAACACCAGCAGGAAGGAATTTCTTTTTGTACACATACTGCGTCATGGCTGTGTCCTCCCTCGTTTGTTTCTTTTGCAAATGATACAGGACGGGAGAGGAAAAAGCAAGATGGGATTTTAGCCAAGAAACACGAAAGACGTTTGCCCCTTTTGTGCAATGCGGCAAAGAACAGACGACGCTTTGCGCCGCGCCCACGCATTGACGGCGTGCGGAAAAGCTGATATAATCCATAATGACAGAATATGTGAACGTTTGAGGGACACCATGAAGAAGAACGAAAAGAAGGAAACCACCGCCCAGCACCGCGCAAATCCCAACGTCCTCGGTCTGCGTGCGGACGTGGTCGAGCAGCGCATCACCGATACGCTGGAGACGAACTATATGCCCTACGCGATGTCGGTCATCGTCTCGCGCGCCATTCCGGAGATCGACGGCTTCAAGCCCAGCCACCGCAAGCTCCTCTATACCATGTATAAGATGGGACTGCTGAACGGCGCGCGCACGAAGAGCGCGAACATCGTCGGTCAGACCATGCGGCTCAATCCCCACGGCGACGCCGCCATCTATGACACGATGGTTCGCCTTTCCAAGGGCTACGGTGCGCTGCTGCACCCGTTCGTGGACTCCAAGGGCAACTTCGGTAAGGTCTACTCGCGCGACATGGCGTGGGCGGCGAGCCGCTACACGGAGGCAAAGCTCTCCGCCATCTGCGCCGAGCTGTTCCGCGACATCGACTCCGATACCGTCGATTTCATCGACAACTACGACAACACCATGAAGGAGCCGGCGCTGCTGCCGACGACCTTCCCGAACATCCTCGTGAGCGCCAATCAGGGCATTGCCGTCGGCATGGCGAGCCAGCTGTGCGGCTTCAACCTCGGCGAGGTGTGCGACACGACGATCGCCTACCTCAAGAATCCCGACTGCGACCTGACGGAGACGCTGCTTGCGCCCGATTTCCCGACCGGCGGCGAGGTCATCTGCGACGTCGACGCCCTGCGCGAAATTTACAGCACGGGCCGCGGCGGCGTGAAGGTCCGCGCCCGCTGGCGCTACGACAAAAAGGAAAACCTCATCGAGGTCTATGAGATCCCCTACACCACCACGACCGAGGCCATCATGGACAAGGCCGCCGAGCTCATCAAGGCAGGCAAGGTCCGCGAGATCACCGATATGCGCGACGAGACCGACCTCAACGGCCTCAAGCTGACCATCGACCTCAAGCGCGGCACCGATCCCGACAAGCTCATGCAGAAGCTGATGAAGTCCACGACGCTGCAGGATACCATGTCCTGCAACTTCAACGTGCTCATCGCCGGAATGCCGCGCGTGATGGGCGTGCGCGAGCTGCTCGACGAGTGGTGCGCGTGGCGCACGGAGTGCGTCCGCCGCCGCGTCTACTTCGTCATGAGCAAAAAGAAGGACAAGCTGCACCTTTTGAAGGGTCTCAAGCGCATCCTGCTCGACATCGACAAGGCGATCAAGATCATCCGCGAGACGGAGGCCGAGGCTGACGTGGTGCCGAACCTGATGATCGGCTTCGGCATCGACCAGGTGCAGGCGGAGTATGTCGCGGAGATCAAGCTGCGCAACATCAACAAGGAATATATCCTCAAGCGCGTGGAGGAGACGAGCGCCCTGCAGGACGAGATCGAGGATCTGGAGGACATTCTCGCCCGTCCTGCGCGCGTGAAGAAGATCATCGTCACCGAGCTCGAGGACGTGCGGAGGAAATACGCCGAGCCGCGCCGCACCGGCATCGTCTACGGCCACGAGGTCGAGGAATACACCGAGGAGACCACGGTGGACGATTACGCCGTGTCCGTATTCCTCTCCCGCGAGGGCTACTTCAAGAAGATCACGCCCGCCTCGCTGCGCATGAACGCGGAGCAGAAGTATAAGGAGGGCGACGCGCTCGCGCAGAGCTTTGAGACCTCCAACGCCGCCGAGGTGATGTTCTTCACCGACAAGTGTCAGGTCTACAAGACGCGCCTTTCGGACTTCGACGACACCAAGGCGTCTGCGCTCGGCGACTATCTGCCCGCAAAGCTCGGCATGGACGAGGGCGAGAGCGTCGTCTATATGGTGCTGCCCGGCGATTACCGCGGCTGGATGCTCTTCTTCTTTGAAAACGGCAAGGCCGCCAAGGTGGAGTTGTCCGCCTACCGGACGACCTCGAACCGCCGCAAGCTCACCGGCGCGTACTCGGATAAGTCTCCGCTGCGCACGGCGCTGTGCCTGCGCGAGGACTGCGAGCTGGCGGTCTACTCCACCGAGCCGCGCGTGCTGGTGTTCTCCACCGCGCTGCTGGGGAGCAAGACCACGCGCGCGACGCAGGGCGTCGCGGTGCTGACGCTCAAAAAGAAATTCACGCTCGACTACGCCTGCCCCGCCGAGGCGACCGGCATCGCCAACCTCGCCCGCTACCGCGCCCGCAGTCTCCCTGCGGTCGGCGCGCTCTTAAAGGCGGAGGACAGCGACGAAAAACAGATCTCCCTGATGGATTGAGAAAGGAAGTCATTGCTTGAATCTGCTCAAACAGTATGTTTCCATCACGCTCGGCTGCGCGCTCATGGCGCTGGCCTTCGACTGGTTCTACGCGCCGAACGAGCTGACGCTCGGCGGCTTCACCGGTATCGCGCAGGTCATCAACTTCTTTGCGCCCGCGCTGCCGGTCGGCGTCACCGTCATCGTGCTCAACGCGCCGCTCTTTCTGATGAGCCTCAAGCGCTTCGGCAAGCGCTTTCTGGTGCGCTCATTCTTCGCCGTGGCGGTGAACTCGATCTTCATCGACCTCATCAACGCCGTCTATACCTTTCAGCCGATGGATAAGCTCCTCGGCTGCATTTACGGCGGCGTGCTCGTGGGCGTGTCGCTCGGCTGGCTGCTGCGCGAGGAGGCGACCACCGGCGGCACGGAGCTGGGCGCGTGGCTGCTGAAGGCGAAGATCCCGGGCCTCTCCATCGGCACGCTCTGCCTTGCCATCGACCTGACGATCATCGTGTTCTATGCCGCGGTGTTCCGCAGCCTGGAAAACGCGCTCTACGGCGGCATCGCCCTCTATATCTCCACCAAGGTGATGGATATGGTGGTCTACGGCGGCAGCGCCGCGAAGCTCGCCTACATCATATCCAACGAGCAGGAGAAAATCACGCACGAGCTGCTTGCACGCGATATGGGCGTCACCCGCCTGACCGCCGAGGGAGCCTATACGCACAACGACAAGCCCGTGCTGCTCTGCGCCGTCCGCCGCCGCGAGATCGTGGCGGTCAAGCGGCTGGTGAACGAGATCGACCCGACCGCCTTCTTCATCGTCTGCGACGCGCGCGAGGTGCTCGGCGAGGGCTTCGGCGAATATAAGCCCGACGGGCTGTAAAGATAAACAGCTCTCCCGCGCCGCCGCGCGGAGGGGGCAAGAAAAAGAAAGGAAGCAATGTCATGGACTTTACGAATGTGACAAAGGCGCTGACCGCGCGCGGCTTTAAGGTCTCGAGCTTCGAGACGGCGAAGGAGGCCGCCGAATACCTCAACTCGCAGATCGACGGCGCGACCGTCGGCTTCGGCGGCAGCATCACGCTCGAGGAGCTGGGGCTGTATGCCCTGCTCAGCGGGCACAATACGGTGTTCAGCCATTGGCACCTGCCGGAGGGCGGGGACGCCGCCGCGCTGCGCGCGCAGGCGGCGGGCAGCGAGCATTATCTGCTCTCCGCCAACGGCATCGCCGAGACGGGCGAGATCATCAACATCGACGGCGCGGGCAACCGTGTGGCTTCGGCGATCTACGGCCACAAAAAGGTCTGGATCGTCGCGGGCAAAAATAAGCTCGCGCCCACCTACGACGAGGCGCTCTGGCGCGCCCGCAACATCGCCGCGCCGAAGAACGCGCAGCGTCTCCGCGCAAAGACGCCCTGCGCCGTCAGGGCGGATCATTGCTACGACTGCAAGAGTCCCGGCCGCATCTGCCGCGCGCTCACCGTGCTCTGGGGCGCGATGATGGGCAGCGATATGGAGGTCGTGCTCGTAAACGAGGACCTTGGCTACTAAAAGCAGCGGGGAGGGAGCGCCGTGAAAAAGAGAATACTGCTTCTCTGCGCGGCGCTGTGCCTTCTGCTCAGCGGCTGCGGCGGCGGGCTGCTCGAGCGCGAGTGGTCGTCGGTCACGCCGCACAGCGCCGGCTACTGGGAAAACGGCGATAAGGACACTCTGCGCGCCGACAGCTATCAGGATGCGGTGAACGCGATCTTGATGCTGGTCGCAAATCACGCGGAGCGCGGCGTGGTGCGCTGCTATTTCGGCAGCGATGCGGAATACGCCGAGCTGGCCGCGGAGGCCTGCAACGAGGTGCAGCAGGAAACGGACCTCGGCGCCTACCTGCTCGATTACATCACCTATGCCGGCACGGACGAGCGCGGCTTCTACGAGCTTTCGCTCAGCTTCGGCTACCGCCGCACGGCGGAGGAGCAGGAGAGCATCATCAACGCCACCAGCACCGAGGCGATCCCCGACCTGCTGCGCGCCGCAGCGGCGGAGGGCGCGGACCGCTTGGTGGTGCGCGTGAGCTACTTTTCCACCGACCGCGCGGGCGTGGAGCAGATGGTCCGCGACGTGCAGGAGGAGAAGGACGGCGGAAGAGACGCCGGTATACTCGCCGCGCCGTGGCAGGTCAGCTTTTACCCGGACACGGACGAACCGGGCATCGTGGAAATTTTGCTGAAATAAAAGAGGGAGAAGCAGCTATGTGGAGCATGATCTGGCCGATCGCGCTGGTGGTCGGTGTCAACGTGTTTTATCACATCACAACAAAGTCCACGCCGGAGGGCGTGAACGCCTTTGCCTCGCTCACCATCACCTATCTCGTGGGTGCGGCCTTTTCGGTCGCGGCGTTCTATCTGATGGGGAACCGTGATTTTATCGGCGAGCTGGGCAAAACGAACTGGACGGCGTGGGCGCTCGGCGCCATCATCGTCGGACTGGAATTCGGCACTATCTGCGTGTATCGCGCGGGCTGGAAGATCAGCGTCGCCTCGCTCGTGATGAACATTGCGCTGGCCTGCGTGCTGCTCGCGGTCGGTCTGCTGGTCTATCACGAGACGGTCTCGCTGCGTCAGGGCCTCGGCGTTCTCGTCTGCCTTGCGGGCATCTATCTCGTGGGCGCGTAACACGGGACGCACGGAATTACATAAGAAAAGGACGGCGTAAGCCGTCCTTTTTTACGCTTATTTGGATACCGTCAGCCAGTCGTCGAGCACGAGGCCGGGGTTGTGCTTGGTGAGGAAACCGACGCTCCATTCGCCGCCGAAGGCGATGAGCTTGCGGCCCTTGAAATCCTCGAGCAGCTTCGAGCCGGTGCAGAACATCAGGTCCTTGGGGTCGCAGGGACATTCCGCGATGAGCCGCAGGTGCTCGTAGGGCAGCGCGCTCATGCGCAGCTCCACGCCGTACTCGCTTTTCATGCGGTACTCAAACACGTCGAATTGCAGCGTACCGACCACGCCGACCACGACGTCCTCGAAGCCAGAGTCCGGCATTTTGAAGATCTGGATGGCGCCCTCCTGCGCGATCTGCTCGATGCCCTTGACGAACTGCTTGCGCTTCATCGTGTCCTTGGGGCTGACCGACATGAAGTGCTCCGGCTCGAAGGTCGGGATGCCGCCGAAGCGGAACTTCTTGCCCGGCACGGTGATGGTGTCGCCGATGGAGAAGATGCCGGGATCGAACACACCGATGATGTCGCCGGCGTAGGCCTCCTGCACGATCTCACGCTCGCTCGCCATCATGGTCTGCGGCTGAGAAAGGCGCATCTTCTTGTTACCCTGCACATGGTAATACTCCGCGTCGCGCTCGAACTTGCCCGAGCAGATGCGCATGAACGCCAGACGGTCACGGTGCGCCTTGTTCATGTTCGCCTGGATCTTGAACACGAAGGCGGAGAAGTCGGGGGAAAAGGCGTCGATCACGCCCGCGTCGCTCTCGCGCGAGAGGGGAGCGGTGGTCATGCGCAGAAAGCCCTCCAGGAACGGCTCCACGCCGAAGTTCGTCAGCGCGCTGCCGAAGAACACGGGCGAGAGCGTGCCGTTTCGCACGGCGTCGAGGTCGAACTCGCGCCCCGCGCCGAGCAGCTCGATCTCATCGGCGAGGTTGTCGCGTCGCTTCTGCCCGATGAGCTCGACCAGCGCGGGATCGTCCAGCGCGATCTCGGTCACGCCGGCCTTCTTCGCGTGGCCCGCGTCGGTGAAGTGGATGATGCACTGCTTCTCGCGGTCGTAAACGCCCTGAAATTCCTTGCCGCAGCCGATGGGCCAGTTGACGGCGTAGGTGTCGATGCCAAGCTCGCGCTCGACCTCCTCGCACAGCTCGAGCGGGTCGCGTGTTTCGCGATCCATCTTGTTGATGAAGGTGAAGATGGGGATGTGGCGCAGGGCGCAGACGCGGAACAGCTTGCGCGTCTGCGGCTCGACGCCCTTCGCGCCGTCGATGACCATGACCGCGCTGTCTGCCGCCATGAGCGTGCGGTAGGTATCCTCGGAGAAGTCCTGATGGCCCGGGGTGTCGAGAATGTTGATGCAGTAGCCGCCGTGCTGGAACTGCATGACGGAGGAGGTCACGGAAATGCCGCGCTGCTTTTCGATCTCCATCCAGTCAGAGGTCGCCGCGCGGGCGCGCTTGCCCTTGACCTCGCCGGCCTGCGCGATGGCCCCGCCGTAGAGCAGGAACTTTTCGGTCAGCGTGGTCTTACCGGCGTCGGGGTGAGAAATGATGGCAAAGGTCCTGCGGCGTGAGATCTCTTCGTGAAGCGTGGCCATAGTGTCGTCTCCTTGCATACGGTGTTTGTCAATACAAATAGGCAGTTTATCATAGCTTTTCCGCATTTGCAAGGCGGCAGAACCAAAATCTGCGGAAAAATGAAAAATACGGCTTGACAAACGCGAAAGAATCTGCTATTATCGTCAATGTTCCGCGGGCGTAGCTCATCTGGTAGAGCGCCACCTTGCCAAGGTGGAGGTAGCGAGTTCGAGCCTCGTCGCCCGCTCCAAAAAATAACACCACGACATCGTCGTGGTGTTATTTTTTGCAATGGAGACCGGTTTCTCGAACTCGCTGCCTCCACCCATGCGCGAAGCGCATTTTGATCTGAGGTGAGCGCAGGGTTCCCGCGAAGCGCCGCCAGGCGGTTCGTGGGATGCCGGGAAGCGAGTTCGAGCCTCGCCAAAATGAAGCTCCGGCTGCCTCCACCCATGCGCGGAGCGCATTTCGATCTGAGGTGAGCGCAGGGTTCCCGCGAAGCGAGGGACGAGCCTCGTGTGCGGCGAAGGCTTGCTGTGCAAATGCGCTAAAGCTCTGCCGGTTCGGCGAACTGGAATTTTTATTTTTGGTGCCATGCCATTACATAGTCTTTTTCTCCAGTAGCTTCATCCAAACCGCTATGCTGAATCTCAAATCCTTCTCTTTGATAAAAGGATATTGCCCGTGTATTTTTTTGATATACGTTCAAAAGTAATTTGCTCCGTTTGTCCTTTGCATAATTCAGCAGAACTTTACCTATACCCTGCGACTGCATTTCGTCAGAAACAAAAATACCCTCAACATATTCATCGTTTAGTCCTATAAACCCCTGTATTTCTTGATTGTGTTCATAGACATAGACAGTTGCCTGTAATAGCAGTTCTTTCACTAATTCAAAATTATTTTGCCAATATTGCGCGGGAATAAAATAATGTGCGGTTATATTGGTGTCCAACCATATATTTGCAACTTTATTTATATCTGCTTTTCGTAATTCTCTAATCATAACGGTGACTCTCCTGCAAATCTCGATTTATCGAACGAAAGCATAGCACAAAAATACAAGCCTGTCCACCTGTTTTCCTCAAAGCGTCCGCGCACGGTGTATATTCTTCGCACCTCGGCGCAAACTATCCTCTGCGCGAGGCCCGAACGTTCGCTTCGCGCGAATTTTGCAAGGAGGAATTTCTTCATGTCCGATCATACCAACAGCGGCTGCGCCTGCACCCCCAACAGAGCCATCAAATGCGAGGTCACTTCCTGCGCGAACCATTGCCAGAGTCAGTCCTACTGCGGTCTGAACGCCATTCAGGTCGGCACCCATGAGACCAATCCCACCATGGATCAGTGCACCGACTGCCAGAGCTTCCGCAAGAAGTAAGCAAAGAAGCGGCACAGCCGCTTCTTACATAGGGAGTGGGGGACATGGAGAAGAAAACGAAGTACCGCCTCAGCGGCGTCACCGCAGGACTTACGAACGGCATTTTCGGCGGGGGCGGCGGCATTCCGCTGCTCGTGCTGCTGACGAAATGGGCGGGCGTGGAGGAAAAGAAGGCATTCGCCACCTGCGTGGCGGTCATTTTTCCGATGTGCGCGGTGTCGGCGGCGCTGTGGTATTGGCGCGCAGAGCTGTCCCTGACGGCGGCGCTGCCGTATCTCCTCGGCGGCTTCGCGGGCGGACTGGTCGGCGGGAAGCTGTTCAAAAAGGTGCCGAACCTCTGGCTGCGGCGCATTTTCGCGCTCTTTCTGCTCTATGGCGGCTGGCGCTATCTTTTCACGGGAGGCTGAGCGATGACGGACTGGCTTCTGCCCGCGCTCGCGGGCTTCGGCACGGGCATCCTCTCGGCGTGGGGAGTCGGTGGCGGGACGCTGCTGCTCCTGCTCATGACGCTCTTTCTCGGCGTCGACCAGACGCAGGCACAGGGCATCAACCTCCTCTACTTCCTGCCGACGGCGGGAATGTCGCTCCTTGAGCACAGGAAAAACGGCTATCTCGACCGCGAGGTGGTGCGCGCGGCGATCCCGCTCGGGACGCTCGCGGCGCTTGCCGCGGCGTGGGCGGCGACCTCGGTCGACATTACTGTATTCCGCAAGCCGTTCGGCGTTTTCCTGCTTTGGGCGGGCGCCAATATGCTGCTGCAAAAAAAGAAATGAGACAATGCTGAACGCATTGCCTCATTTTTCATACAAAGCAGGTCTGCACGAGCAGCATGTAGAGCGCTGTGCCGGCGAACAGGCTCAAAAGCATATTCCTTTTCCACCGTTGCAGCGCGGCGGTCACGGTGATGGCGATCAGCTCCGGCAGCGCGTGGTACGAGGTGAACACCGCATCCTTGAGGCAGTAGACGAGCAGCAGCCCGATGACCGCGAAGGGCAGGACGGCGCCGAGGTAACGGATGAACGCGGGCGGCTCGCGCCCCTCGGGGAAGACGAGAAAGGGGAGAAAGCGCGTCGTCATCGTGCCGAGCACGACGGCCGCGATGGTGATCACGCTCTGCGTGACGGTCATGGTCATAGGGCGGGCTCCTCCTTTTTCTGCGATTTGCTGCTCACGAGGAAGCAGACGATGATGAGCGCCATTGCGGGCAGCATGAAGCCGTCGCTGCCGAACACAGCGAGGCAAAGCGCCGCGCAGCCGAGGCCGGTGAGGGCGGGGCGGTGGTCCTTGGCCTCCTCCCATTGATTGACGAACATCACGGTGAACAGCGCCGTCATGACGAATTCGATGCCGGTGGTGTCAAAGTGCAGGACCGAGCCGAGCAGCGCGCCGAGCGTTGCGCCCGCGACCCAGTAGGTCTGGTTGAGCAGGGTGACGAAGAACATGAACCAGCCGCGGTCCACGCCCTCCGGCGGGGTGACGGTGCAGTTGATGGAGAAGGTCTCGTCGCACATGCCGAAGATCAGGTAGGGCTTTTTCCAGCCCATGCCCTTGTACTTTTCCAGCATGGAGATGCCGTAGAACAGATGCCGCGCATTGACCATCAGCGTCAGAAGAAAGGCGTGCAGCGGCGCGTAGGCCGAGAGCAGAAGCTCCACCGCGACAAACTCCATCGAGCCGGCGAAGATGAAGGCGCTCATGGCCATCGGGTAAAAGACGGAAAAGCCGCGGCTGCGCATCAGAAAGCCATAGGACATGGCGATGAACAAAAAGCCGATGCAAATGGGCAGGGAATAGGGCAGCGCGGCGCGGAATGCTTTCTTTTTCATGGGTGCTCCTTTGTGAAAATCCTACAAATGTGATAGGAAATAAGACAACGATAGCATTTTACGCCTGCGTAAAAATTTTGTCAAGCCATTCGTGCAATTTGACGAAAGAGAAGGGAGAAGTCTCATTTCTGAGACTTCTCCTTCTTGGCTTTCAGCTTGTTTTCGATGGCGCGCATCCCCTTGTAGCACACCGCCGAGACGACGGCAAGCAGGATCATCGCCGCGGAAAATTGCTTGTTCTTTTTCATGCTCTCCTCATCTTTTCGCTTCGAGTGTGACGGAAACGGTCAGGTATTCCCCGCCGCGGCAGACCTTGAGGATCATTTCCTCGCCTGCGGCGTGGCGGTGGCGCACGCGCAGCAGATCGTTGGAGGTCTCGACGCGCACGCCGTCGGCCTCGTAAATGAGGTCGTCTACCTCCAGTCCGGCCTTGTCGCCGGGACCGTTGAGATCGACCGTGTAAACACGGGCGGCCTGCTGCCCATCGGGCAGATAGGCGGGCGTGCGGTCAACCGAGATGCCGAGCACCGGCTCGCCCTGCACCTCGCCGCAGCGGAGGATGTCGTTGACGATGTAGGCGCTTGAGGCGATGGGAATGGCGAAGCCAAGCCCCTCGACGCTCGCGGTGGACCAGCGGTCCATGCCCATCTTCATCACGTTGATGCCGATGACCTGCCCGTATTGGTTGATGAGCGGGCCGCCGGAGTTGCCGTTGTTGAGCGCGGCGTTGGTCTGGATGAGCGTCATGGTCACGCCGTCTACATCCACGTCGCGATTGATGGCGGACACGATGCCGTCGGTCAGCGTGCCGCGCAGCTCCACGCCGAGCGGGTTGCCGATGGCGTAGACCGGGTCGCCGACGCTCAGGGCGTCGGAGTCGCCGAACTCCGCGGCGGGAAGCCCCTGTGCCGCGCGGCCGTCGGTGTCCTGCGCCTTGATGACGGCAAGATCCTGCTCCGCATCGTAGCCGACGAGGGCGGCGTCGAAGATCGAGCCGTCCGCAAGGGCGACGTAGCAGCTCGTGCCGCCGGCAATGACGTGCGCGTTGGTGATGATGTAGCCGTCCTCCGTCAGGATGACGCCGGTGCCGACGGACGCGCCGCGCGGCAGCTCGGTCACCACCGTGACGGTGGAGGGATTGACCCTCCGGTAGATCTCCTGAATGGTCAGCGCGTCGCCGTGACCGTCCGCGTAGACAAGGCGTACGCCGTCGTCCGCCGATACGACCGGCAGCTCCGGCTCGGCGCTCTCGTCAAGCTCGCCATAGTAATAATAGTAGTCGGGATTGTCATAGTAGTCGCCGTGATCGCCGCCGTAGAAGCGGTCCGGCAGCAGGCCGAACCACCAGGCGGCGTACAGCCCGCCGGCGAGAGCGAGGACCGCGGCCAGACAGATAAGGAAAATTTTCAGCCCACGGTGCCTCTTGCGGCGCGTTTTGGCGGGCGGCTCCTGCGCGGCGGTTTCCGGCTTTCTGCCGGGCAGCGGGCGGTCCTGCACATAGTAAGCAACGTAGGGCTTCGGCTCGGCGACGTACTCGAGCGTGACCTCATTGGGCTCGCGCTGCGGAATGAAGTTGTCAGACGGATACTGCTCCATGTAAAAACTCCTGTGTTACGGCTGTGGGGCGAGCGAATTGGCGAGCGAGAGCGTGAAGGCGAAGGTCGTCAGGCCGTTTTCGCTCGTGACGGCGATGTGCTCGTGGTGCTGCTCCAAAATGGTCTTGACGATGTAGAGCCCGAGGCCCACGCCGTCCTTATCCTCGCTGCGGGACTTGTCGCTCTTGTGGAAGCGCTCGAAGAGCAGCGGGATCTCCTCGGCGGGGATGGTGTCGCCCTCGTTGCGCACGGAGACGACGGCCCTGCCGTTCGTCACCGCGAGACCGAGGTAGAGCGTCGAGCCCGCGCGGGCGAACTTCGTCGCGTTCTCCAGCAGGTTGTAGATGACCTGCGTGATGAGATCGTTGTCGCCGAGCACGGTGACCGGCTCGTCGGGGATGTCGGCCTCCACGTCCAGCCCGCGGTCGGTGATCTTCTTTTCCATTGAAATAAGCACCCGCCGCATGCTCTCGCACACGTCGAAGGGCGCCTTGCTGCGCATCACGTCGCGCGACTGGAGCTGTGAGACCTCGAGCATCCGGCGCACGAGACGGCTCAGCCGCCGGCTCTCGTCGGAGATGATGTGTAGATATTCCTTCTCCTTCTCCGGTGGGATGGTCCCGTCGAGGATGCCGTCGGTGTAGCCCGCAATGCTCGTCATCGGCGTTTTCAACTCATGCGAGATGTTCGCGATGAACTCGCGGCGCTGGCGCTCAGTCTCCTGCAAAGAGTCCGCCATCGCGTTGAAGGCACTCGCCAGCTCGCCGATCTCGCCCGCGCCGTAGTCGTGCATCCGGGTGTCGAAATTGCCCTCGGCAAAGGCGCGCGTAGCGGCCGCCATCTCGCGGATGGGGCGCGACTGGCGCATACTCACCCACGCCGAAGCGACGAAGGAGAGCAGCAGCACGATGACGCTCGTCATCAGGAACATGGCGAAAAATGCGCGCCACATCGTCGTCAGCCGGCCTGTCTCGGTCACGGCGAACACCGCGCCGACCGTCCAGATGTCGGACTCGATCGGCACGCCGACAACGAAGCGCTTGCTCTCGTAGATGCCGCCGAGCGTCGTGCGCGCGCTGTAACGCTCGCCGGAGAGCGCTGTCTCCATCACGTCGGTCGGCACGGTGAGCACATGGTCGACCAGATTTTCGTCCGTCGTCAGCAGGACGCTGCCCTCGGTGCTGCACACGAGGAAGTCCACGTCGGTCATCGACGCGGCAACGCCCGCCATCTCGCGCATATCGCGCACATCGCCGCTCGAGGCGTAGGACGCGACCAGCCGCGCGACAACGCTTGCCTTCTGCGCCATCTCGTCGCTGCGCTCATCCGCCGCGTAGGCGTAGCTGAGCGCGAAGAACGACGCGCCGAGCAGCGCGAGCGTCAGCATGACGATGCTCGCGGTCAGGGCGAAATTCTGCCAGTAGATCGTCCGGAACTTCTGCGGAAGTTCCCATCTCTTGCCCTTCATTACTTCTTCACTTCAAACTTGTAGCCCACGCCCCAGACGGTCTTGAGCTCCCATTGGTCGGAGACGTTCTCCACCTTTTCGCGCAGACGCTTGATGTGAACGTCCACGGTGCGGCTGTCGCCGAAGTAGTCGAAGCCCCACACCTCGTCGAGCAGCTGATTGCGCGTGTAGACGCGGTTGGGCGTTGCGGCCAGATGATAGAGCAGCTCCAGCTCCTTGGGCGGTGTGTCGATCTTCTTGCCGTCCACGATCAGCTCGTAGGAGTCAAGGTCGATGATGAGCTTATCGAACACGAGACGCTTTTTCGTGTCCTCGGGGATCTCCGTGCGGCGGAGCACGGCGTTGATGCGCGCGATGAGCTCCTTCATCTCAAAGGGCTTGACGAGGTAATCGTCCGCGCCCATCTCGAGACCGTGGATGCGGTCGTTGACCTCTCCCTTGGCGGTGAGCATGATGATGGGGCACTTTGAGGTCTCGCGGATCTTGGCGCACACGCCCCAGCCGTCGAGCACGGGCAGCATCACGTCAAGCAGCACGAGGTCAGGCTCTCTGGCCTTGAATTCCTCCACAGCCTTGCCGCCGTCCGCGGCGATGCGGACCTCAAAACCCTCCTTTTCAAGATACATCCGAATGAGGTCGGAAATGTTGTTGTCGTCTTCTACCACAAGGATGTTGCGCGCCATGGCAGATCCCTCCGTTTATCAGTTATCTTTGGAATGTTCTTATTATAATCGGTTTTCCGCGCTTTTCCTGAACATTTTGTAAAGGTTTGATCAGGCCGTGACCTCGTTCAGCGCCGCGATCGTGCAGTTCTCCGCACGCAGGCGGCCGAGCGCCGTGCCGAGCGCGGAGGACACCCCGCTCTCCGCGCCGAGGTAGAGCCGCACGCTGGTGGAGCGGCCGGCCCATTTGAGCGCGGTGTCCGCCCAGTGTGTGCCGCTGCGCGTAAAGTCGGACGTGTTGATCGTGATGGGACAGTAGCCCGCCCCGACGACCGCCGCGCGCAGCGTCTTGTCCGCGCTTTCGAGATAGACGAGCCGCGTGCGCAGGCTTGCGGCGCGCCACAGCGCGTCGTTGCCCCGTTCGATCTGCGCGAGAGCCTCCGCCGCGGTCGCCGCGTCGATGCGCAGCGCGACGGCATTGCCCGTCGCGGCGGCACGGCGCACCCCGTCGCCCGCACTTTCCGGCAGCTCGGGCGTGAGGAGCAGCGTCGCATGGCTCTGATAATTTTCAAGCGTGGAGAGAAGCTGCGTGAGCATGAACCCGTTTGCTGCAGGCAGCAGCAGATAGACGGTCAGATCGTCGCGGCGCACAGGCGTTTCGACCTGCGCGGGCGTTTCGTTTTCCTGCTCAGCGGCAGCGTGCGCGCGCTCGTACTGCGCGTAGCGCTTCTGAATGGGGTCGGTCGCCGCGTCGATGAAGTATTCGTCCGAAAGCACGGCGTTGTCGTCGCGGATGCGAAGCAGATAGCCGTAGGCGATCTTCGTGCTGGAATATTTGAGGTCGAACATCTTGGCAAGCGCCGTGATGGGGAAGAACACCATGCCGCTGCGGACGATGGGCGAGCCGGCGTATTGCTCGCCGGTGCGGTTATTCTCCATCGTGCCGGCGGTCAGGTCACAGTAGAGCACGCGCTGCCCCTTGTAGAGGATGGCGACGGACTTTTCCTGGTTGTACGAGTAGCGGATGCCGAGGTCGTCCGGCCCGTCCACCGTCGCACCGGCGACATAGAGCAAGCCGTTCTGCCAGAACGGCATCGTTTCGTCGCTCAGGTCGCACATACGGTCGTTCACGGCGGTGAAGTACAGCGTCGGCGCGGCAGAGGCGCGCGGCGGCAGCAGCGTGCAGAGCATCAGCACGCTGAGCAGCAGGCTCAGCAGCCGTTTTCTTCGCGTCATCTATCGCACCTCCCATGACTCAATAATCTTTTATATTATAGTATAACAAATCCGCGCGGCCTTTGCAATCCCTTATCCCGCCCACTGTACAACCTGCGCGCCGGTAAAGTAGTGCTCTAAGATCTCCTCGCAGGAATAGCCCTCCTTCGCCATCGCGTTCGCGCCGTACTGGCTCATGCCGACGCCGTGACCGTAGCCGGTGACGTGGAAGGTCAGCGTGTCGCCGCTGACCTCGACCGTGAAGGATGGTGAGCGCAGGCCGAGGATGGTGCGCAGCTCGTTGCCGCGCACCGTCACGCCGCCGACACGCAGCGTGGAGACGAAGCCCGCGTCGTTGCGCGTGATGTCCGTGAGGAAGCCGCCCGCGTCCCCGTCGAGCTTTGCCGCAGGGTAGACCGCAAGAAAGCGGTCGCGGAATTCCTGCGTGGTAAAGGTCACAACGGAGTAGTAATTCGGCACGAGGGAATCGCCCTCGGGGCTGTCCACGCTCTGAAGATAGGGCAGGTCGGTCTGCCAGACCTCGCCTGCGCCCTGCGTGTGTCCGGCGGCGGAGGAGAAAAAGACCGCCAGCACCGGCTCGCCGTCGTAGACGATCACCTCACCGTCCGTCTCCGCCACGGCCCGCGCGAGCTTTTCCTCGTAGTAGAGCGCTCCAGCGCCCCATCCGGCCGCCGCATCCTCGGCGGTCTCGTAGGCCTTGCAGCAGGTGATGTCGTCGCAGGCGTCCGCGTCGGGATGGCGTGCAATGGCGCCCTGCGCCATCTTGTGCAGCGTGTAGGTCCGCGCGGCGACCGCCTGCGCCTTGAGCGCCTCAAGCTCGAACGAGGCGGGCATCTCCGCGCGCAGCACGCCGAGCAGGTATTCGTCCATCGTCATCTCCTCGACCGCGCCGCCGTGCAGCACACGCAGCGTGCGCGTATGGTCGGGCACCGCGGCGTCGGGACGCCGCACCTCGCCGGACGGCTCCGGCTCGTCCGGCGCTTGCCGCGCGGGCGCGAAGCGCCACGCGAGAAGAAAGAGAAGGGCGATCAGCAATAGGCTGATGCGCAGGGCGTTTTTCATGTTGAAGCTCCTCCTTTGCAGGCTGTTTCTCATTTACTATATGAGGGGCTGTCCCAAGGATAGACCGCGGCGCGAAATGCGTGGACAAATCGCCTCCGCCGTGCTACAATAGCGTCGATCGGATATTTTACCGGAAAGGACGATGCCCTGTATGAAGACCTCCGACCGCCTTGCGACGATCCTTTTTCTCCTTGCCGCGCCCGCCGCGCGGTTTTTGGAGCTGAAAAACAATTATGACCCGGCCGGTCTGCCGACCGGCGGCTTCCCGTACCTGCCCGCCGTGCTGGCCGCGGCGGCGGTCGTGTTCCTGCTTTCGGCGCGCGGGCTGCCCGCGCGGGACGCGGTCACGGCGGACTTCGGCGGTATTTTCCGCTTTGACGGTCAGCTCACGCTGACCGCTGCGGTCCTGGGCGGCTTTCTGCTGATGGCCGCCGCGGCGCTGCGGCTCGTGAGCGGGGGAATGGCGGGATTGGAGCTGATCCTTTCCGTGTTCCTCGCCTGCTCCGGCGCGGCGCTGCTCTACGCGCTCATCGCCCAGCGGCGCTCCGGTGCGTTTGCGCCGACCGCGCTGCTCGTGCCGGTGTGCTTCCTCGTCGTGCAGCTCATCGTCACCTACCGCGCCAACGCGCGCGACAGCGTGCTGGGGCATTTCTATGTGGAGCTTCTGCTGCTTGCGGCGCTCTGCCTCGCCTCGCTCTATCTCGCGGCGTTCGCCTATCGCTGCGGCGCTCCGCGCAGCTTTGCGCCCGCCGCGCATCTGGCGCTCACTCTGGCGGCGGCCTGCTGCGTGGATATGGCGCTCGCGCGCCGGTTCGACGGCCTTGCCGCCTGCCTCGGCGCGGCGCTGCTGCTCCTTGCCTATCTGGAGGCGGCGGGGGATTTCGAGGGGTAACAACGGAATCATGCCAAAAACGGAAAAACGGCTGCTCTCGCAGCCGTTTTTCCTATTGATTGGAAGATTGGATGAAAAGAAGCTATTGTCTCTTGCAAGTATTAAGATAACGGCTGAGTTTTAATAAAGTTCGGGTCAGTTGTTACAAAAGTATTAAATCGGATAAAAATTACGGTAACTTGTCCGCCCGTATGCCGCGGAAGAAATTCTCCAGCACTGCGCGGCACTCGTCCGCGAGGATGCCGCCGACGAGCGCGGGGGTGAGCGCGAACGGCTCCATGTAGAGATTCAGCACGCCGCCGCAGGCGCCCATCGCGCGGTCGCGCGCGCCGTAGTAGACGCGCGGGATGCGGGCGTTGAGGATCGCGCCGGCGCACATCGGACAGGGCTCGAGCGTGACATAGAGCGTGCAGTCGTCCAGCCGCCACGAGCCGACCGTCTCATTCGCCATCGCGATGGCTTCCATCTCGGCGTGCGAGGCGGTGGACTGCTTCTCCTCACGGCGGTTGCGCCCGCGGCCGACGATCTCGCCGCCGCGCACGATCACGCAGCCGACCGGCACCTCGCCCGCCGCAGCGGCCTCGCGCGCCAGCGCGAGCGCCTGCACCATGTAATTTTCCTGCTCGGTCATGCGCGTTCCTCCCATGGTTTAAGTTTAGGCATAATTGTCCATACTCTCCGTAAAATGGTAGAGGGAGTTGAAACATATGCGTAAGATCAATCTATTGCAGCAGCCGGTCTCGAGCGACCCAAAGCTGCAGGAGCTTTTCACCGAGCTGAGCGACACGCGCTTCGCGCTCGCGCAGGCTTATGTCCGCTTCGACAACACCACCGAGCCGGAGCTGGTGGACGCCTGCATCTTCGAGCTCAACGCGCTCCAGTCGCGCTACAACTATCTGCTGCGGCTCGTCAAGGAGAGCGGCGGCATCGCCGCGTCCAGGATCTACTCGGAGGGGGCGGTCACATGGGTCTGACGGACAAAATAGGCATTGCGATCCTCTGCGCCTTCGTGCTTTTTTCGGTGGTGCGGCTGTTCGCCGCACCGCTGAAGCTGGCGGCGAAGGTGCTGCTCAACACGGCGCTGGGCTTCCTCGCGCTGTTCCTGCTCGGCCTGACCGAGCCGGTCACCGGGTTTTCGCTGGGGCTGAATTTTTTCAACGCGCTCACCGTCGGCATCCTCGGCGTGCCCGGACTGGTGCTGCTGGTGCTGCTGCAGATGCTGTTCGTTTAGCCTACATATTTTCGGAGAGGCCGCCGACCGGCGGCTTTTTCATTTGTCCTCGCCGCCGACGCCCCAGCCGTAGAGCGGGTAGCGCTGCATCGCGCCGAAGATCTTCTGCTTGAGGTCGGGATAGCGCCCCTCGAGCGAGGCGATGAGCTCCTTGATCTCCTGCCGCCGCGTTTCGCCGTTGGCGGGGCAGGGATTCTCCACGATGGGCAGCTCCAGCCGCTTTGCGGCGTTCACGACCTGCCGCTCCTTGACGTAGAGAAGCGGGCGGATCTGCGTGACGTCCGTGCGGCTGAGATAGGTCACGGGCTGGAAGCAGCCGAGCCGTCCTTCAAAAATGAGGCTCATGAGCATGGTTTCCACCGCGTCGTCGTAGTGGTGGCCGAGCGCGATCTTCCTGATGCCGTGCTCGTTCATCGCGGTCGAGAGCGCACCGCGGCGCAGCTTGGCGCACAGCGAGCAGGGGTTCTTCTCCCTGCGCTCGAGGAACACGACCTCGTAGATGGGGACGCTCACGCGGATGTACTCCACGCCGAGCGCGCGGCAGTAGTCCGCCACGCCGTCGAAGCTCATGCCCGGCGTGCCCGCCTCAACGGTCATGGCGACGACCCGGAACGGCTTGGGATAAAAGCGGCTCAGGCGTGCGAGCGCGGTGAGCGTGAGGAGCGAATCCTTGCCGCCGGAGACGCCGACGGCGACGGTATCGCCCGATTGGATCATGTCGTAATCCTCGACGCAGCGGCGCACGAGGCCCAGAATTTCCTGCATGGTTCGGTATTCCTCCCGGGTAATAGAGTAAAATTTCAATTTGCCATTTCAGAAAACGAGAGCAAATCGAAGAAAAAACGAGATTTCAAGAGTATTGACTGCACTAAATTAAAACGGTGTTGACAGAGGGGCGGAGAAGTGCTATAAATAGCTTTGTTCCGATTTTAACAGGGAACAGAGAAAATGTAAAGCGAAAGCCTACATGATAGATTTCAAACGGAGGAAAAACACCATGTCCACTTTTATGGCGAACAAGGGCAACATCGAGCGTAAGTGGTACGTTATCGACGCTGCCGGCAAGCCCATGGGCAAGACCGCCGTGGCGGCAGCCGATCTGCTGCGCGGCAAGCTCAAGGTCACCTATACCCCGCACGCCGATTGCGGCGACAACGTCATCATCATCAACGCCGCCAAGGCAGTCCTCACCGGCAACAAGATGGAGCAGAAGTATTACCGTACTCACTCCGGCTGGGTAGGCGGCCTCAAGGAGACCAAGTACCGCATCCTCATGCAGGAGAAGCCCGAGCTCGCGATGCGCGTCGCGGTCCGCGGCATGATGCCCCGCAACACCGTCACCAAGGACTCCCTCAAGCGCCTGCACATCTACGCCGGCGAGGCTCATGAGCAGCAGGCTCAGAAGCCCGAAGTCTGGGAAGTCAAGTAAAGGAGGATAAAGAAGAATGTATCAGTCCAAGAAGCCTTACCTCTACGGCACCGGCCGCAGAAAGTCCTCCGTTGCCCGCGTGCATCTCTTTGAGAACGGCACCGGCTCCATCACCATCAACGGCCGCGACATCGACGAGTATTTCGGTCTCGAGACCCTCAAGATGGTCGTCCGTCAGCCCCTCGCCGCGACCGAGACCCTCGGTAAGGTCGATATCGTCGCCACCGTCGAGGGCGGCGGTGTGTCCGGTCAGGCCGGCGCCCTGCGCCACGGCGTTGCCCGCGCTCTGCTGCTCGTCAACCCCGACTACCGTCCCATCCTCAAGAAGGCCGGTTTCCTCACCCGCGATCCTCGTATGAAGGAGCGCAAGAAGTACGGTCTGAAGGCCGCCCGTCGCGCGCCGCAGTTCTCTAAGCGCTAAAAGCTCTTCTTACAAGCACCCGCTTCGGCGGGTGCTTGTTTTTTGCCCTCAGGCGGGAAAAAGGGTCTTGACATGGATGGTTTATCCATGATAAACTCACGGCAGGAAATGGTTTATCCAAAATAAACCGAAAGGAGACCGCCGATGGACGAAAGGAAAATGGGCACGGTGCAGACGCAGTTTGCCGAGCTTATATGGAAGCATGAGCCGATCGGCTCCGGCGAGCTGGTGAAGCTGTGCGAGAGGGAATGGGGCTGGAAGAAGCCGACGACCTATACCGTGCTGCGCAAGCTCTGCGAGCGCGGCATTTTCCAAAATGAAAACAGCGTGGTCACCGCGCGGATCACGCGGGAGGAATACTACGCCGCGCAGGGCGAACGGCTGGTGGAGGATGCCTTTGACGGCTCGCTGCCCGCCTTTGTCGCGGCCTTCACCGCGCGCAAGGCGCTTTCGACGGAGGAGGTCGCCGCGCTGCGGGAGATGATCGACGCATACGGAAAGGAGTCGTGAGCGTATGAGCGGTATTTTTCTCAAGCTTCTCAATCTGAGCATTTCGGCGAGCTGGCTGGTGCTGGTCGTGCTGGCGCTGCGCCTCATGCTTAAAAGGGCCCCGAAGTGGGTGAACGTCCTGCTCTGGGGCATGGTCGCGCTGCGCCTGATGGTGCCGTTCTCCATCGAGAGCGCGCTGAGCCTGATCCCGAGTGCGGAGACGGTCAGCCCCGAGGTCGTGCAGTTCGATCCCGCGCCGACCATCACGAGCGGCGTGACGATCATCGACAACGCGGTGAACCCTTCACTGAGCGAGAGCTTTGCCGCCGCGCCGTTGGCAAGCGTCAACCCGCTCTATGTGTGGACCTATCTCGCGGGCTGGGTGTGGCTCATCGGCCTCGCGGCGATGCTGCTCTATGCGCTCGTGAGTTACCTGCGGCTGCGGCGGCGCGTGAGCGCCTCCATCCGGCTGTGGGAGAATATTTATGTTTGCGACGAGGTCCCCTCGCCGTTCATCCTCGGCATCGTGCGCCCGCGCATCTATCTGCCCTCCGCGCTGGACGAGGCGCAGCGGGGGAGTGTGCTCTCGCATGAGCGCGCGCACCTCGCGCGGCGTGACCACTGGTGGAAGCCGCTGGGCTTTGCCCTGCTGGCGGTCTACTGGTTCAACCCGCTGCTGTGGCTTGCCTATACCCTGCTCTGCCGCGACATCGAGCTGGCCTGCGACGAGCGCGTGCTGCGCGGCATGGACGCGGGGCAGGTCAAGGACTATTCGAGCGCGCTGCTTGCGTGCAGCGTACCGCGGCGCATGCTTGCCGCCTGTCCACTCGCCTTCGGCGAGGTGGGCGTGGGCGCGCGCGTGAAGAACGCGCTGCGCTACAAAAAGCCCGCGTTCTGGGTGGTCGCGGCGTCGGTCGCCGTGTGCGTCGTTGTGGCGGTGTGCTTTCTGACGAATCCGCGCACAGACACAGACGCCGCCGGACTGGTCGGTTTCCATCGGGAACAGGTCACTTATGCCGATGTAACGGACGAAAGCGGCGCGCAGCCATCCAGCGTCCAGTTGACGGCGGAGGAAACAGACGCCGTCTATGCTCTGCTCGACACCCTGCAATACAAACGCCTTGGTGCCGCGTCAGCAATGCAGGACTGCTATGCAAGGCTCTATTTTATCAGCGCCGCGGGCGAACGCTGCGAGATCATGCTCTCTGAGCGTGAAATGCTGGTCAACCCCATTACTGACGGCAAGACAGCGCGGCTCTATGAGCTGCGTTCCGGAAGCACGGAGTTGAGAGACTATCTGTTTGGATGTATTGGCGCAAGCGAGCCGGCAGAGGAGGAAATGAAAACCATGACCGAGCCGACGCTGTCGCTGACGCTCACCGTTCCCGCTGCATGGGAGGATATTGCAGAGCTCTCCGCCTACGACAAGGGGACTGCCTATCTGGGATATGGGATCATGCTGTTCCATCTGTCGGAAAAGAACGCGCTTGCGGCGTATCCCGACGGGGGAATGGGCAGCGTATGGTGGCTGGTCGCTATGAGCTGGGATAATTTCAAGGAATGGAGGGGCTATGACGCACTGCCTGTCCCCGAGATTCTCGGCATCGCCGAGTATGTCCTCGGAGCCGATGATGAGTATGTGTATCTGCTGGTGTTGCCGTCCGATGTGCAGTTCCTGGAAAACGATCCTGTCAGCCAGCGCCAATACGAGGCACTGCAAAGCGACTCACAAGGCGTACTCACGCGATTTTTGAAGGACAACGGAATCCACATAAATGACATGTGCCCTGCCTCCTCCGTGTTTTCGCCCCCTGCGCGCGGCGATGCATTCACTCCGCCGGACGCGGTGCGCAGCGGCACTGTGAGCGATACATCGTATGATAAAATTCTTACCGGCGCCGGTGAGGGCGAAGAACAGCGCACGTCCGAAAATGACGCAGAGCATACCGCGTATTCTGTTAAGACCCATGCAATGACCGCCGAGGAGCGAAGCGCACTTGACGCGCAGACCGAGCCTGCCCCCGCCGCGGGGACTGCCTTTCTGCCCCGAAGCAGCAGAGACGGCGCAAGCGGAAATGCCTGCGCACCGCTTACCGCAAAGACTGCGGACGTGGCGTTTGTCCTCTACAGCGCACCCGGCGCGACGGATTACAATGTACGGCTTTGTGCGGGAGAGCCCGGCGCTGGCAAGTGGGCGTCGGATGCCGTGACCGTCAAGGTAAACGACGGCGTTTGTTTTTCCGGGCTGACCGTGGGGCAGGCGTACTACATGGAGGTCAGCTCCGACACGCTTTCTACCGCCGGATGTACGGCGCTTTATAAGTGCGCGACCACACCGCCCCCTGCGCGCAGCGGTACGGTGAGCCTCACCGGCTACGCCGCCTACGACGCGCTGCTCGCCGAGATCGCCGACCTGCGGCGCTCCGGCGCAAGCGACGTGCAGACCGACTTCAGCCATGATCTCCTGTCCGCGAACGACTACTACCAGACACCCGGCTGGCTGCTGCGCGACCTTGACGGCGACGGCACGAGCGAGCTGCTGCTCGGCGCGGACTGGGGCGACGGCTACGGCGTGATCTTCAATATTTACCGCCTCGACGGCGCGCAGGCCGTCCGCGTTGTGGACGGCTGGAGCCGCAGTCGGTATTTTCTCTGCTCTGACGGTACGCTTGCACATGAGTGGTCGGGCGGCGCCGACCATTGGGGGAGGACCTATCTCCGCTACGGCGAGACGCTTTTGCCCATCGAAAGCGTTTTTGACCGCGGCGGCGTGCGGTACCACGCCAAGGGTCTCGATGCCCTGTCCTTGGACGATACGCAGCTCGAAGACCGCTGCAAGACCATTCCCCGCGCCGAGGCGGAGCAGCTCATGGAGCGCTATACCAAGCAATATGAAGCCCTGCCCTTCACGCCGTTCGCGGCGTGAGACGGCACACGGATGCATTTCACACCCCAAAACCATACATTTCGGGCGAGAAATGCACATCTTTCCGCAGGGCGTGCTATGCTTTTCCTGCAAGAGCGTCCGAGGAACGGCCGGACAGCCGCCGGACAAAACGGGGAATAGAAGGAGAAGCATTATGGGATTATTCAGCAATAATAAGAAGCCCTGCCCCATCTGCGGCAACGCGACGCCCCGCCTGCTGCCGACCAAGGTCGAGGGCGTGCCCATCTGCAAGGAATGCGACAAGAAGATCGATCTGCCGAACGGCGTGCTGGACAGCATGACGCTCGACGATTTCCGCCGCTACATAGATTTTTACAACAAAAATCAGGTGCTGCGCGAGCGCTTCCATCCCGAGTATCGCTTCGGCTTCGGTGCGTTCAACACGCAGCTGGTGCTTGATGTGACCAACGGACTCTTCCGCCTGAAGGATGACGAGAGCACCATCGTGTTTGAAAAGTCCGCGCTCAAGTCCTTCCGCATCACGGAGGATAAGGAACCGCTCTTTACCGGCACGGCCGCCGGTCTTGTCTGCGCCGAGAGCAAAAACCCCGAGCGCGTCCGTCTGCTCGCACCGCGCATCGAGCAGTTCAAGCTGCAGAGAAGCGACTATGAGCGCATCATGCAGGCCGAGCGCGTGCAGTATCTCGACCGCACCAACGAGGAGTGGCGCGAGCGTGAGCGCGAGCTGGAGTTCCATAAGCCCGAGTTCCGCGAGTCCTCGCCGTTCCGTCAGTTCGTGGTGGAGCTGGAGCTGGACCATCCCTATTGGAAAGCCTACCGCAACGAGCTGGACGCGCCGGAGTTTGACGACGACTATCCGAGCGTGGACTCCTTCCTGCACAAGTACGACGAGAAGGTCAATGAGCTGCACACCCTTGCGCGCAACCTGATGCAGTTTATCGCCCCCGGCGCGCCGGAGACCGGCGCCGCCTCCGCGGCGCAGGCCGCGGCCCCCGCGCAGGCGGGCGGCGCGCCGAGCACCGTGGAGGAGCTCAAGCAGTACAAAGCGCTGCTGGATGCCGGCGTGCTCACCGAGGAGGAGTTCGCGGCGAAGAAGCGCCAGCTGCTCGGCATCTGAAAAAATCAAAGGAAAAGCGTCCGTGCCGGGCGCTTTTCCTTTTTGCGCAAAACATTTTCCGCCCGCGCAAACATGGACGCGCCGCCGCGCATAGGTTGAGATAGAAACTAAGACCATTGGAGGCGGACCATGAAACAGACGCATTTTTTCCTCGGCGCGAACAGCGCGGAGGGTTTTTATGGGCTGTATGACCAGCTCCTCGACGCAAGGCTTTACGATCTGATCATTCTCAAGGGGACTCCCGGCTGCGGCAAATCGACCTTCATGCGCCGCGCGGCCGCAGCGCTGGAGGAGCGCGGACTGGAGACCGTGTACATCCATTGCTCCGGCGATCCCGATTCGCTCGACGGCGTGATCGCTCCGGCCATCCGGACGGCCATCGTCGACGGCACCGCGCCCCACGTCCTCGAGCCGCGGTACGCGCTGGCGCATGAGCGCTATGTGGACCTGTCGCAGTGCTGCGACAGCGCGGCGGCGAAGGAGGTCGCAAACGGTCTGACGGCGCTGACCGACGCCTACCGCGCGTCCTACCGCGAGGCGTACCATGTTCTGCGGGCGCTCGGCGGTGTGGACGCGGAGCGCCGCGCTTTGGTGCGCGCGCACTTCGACGAGGAAAAGCTGCTGCGCCGCGCGGCGGGGATCGCCGCGCGCGAGCTCAAGGGCGGGGGAGAGACGCGGGGACGCGCGGCGGACGTCTTTCTCGGCGGACTGACCTGTCAGGGCAAGGTGTGCCGCTTCGACAGCGTGGACGCTCTCTGCCCGCGTGTCTATGAGCTGTGCGACAGCTACGGCCTTGCCGCGCCTGTGCTGCGCCGGCTGCGCGACGCGGCGCTGGAGGCTGGGGAGGACATTCTGACTTGCCGCGACCCGCTGCGGCCCGCGGAGATCGCGCATCTGCTGATCCCCGCGCGGGGCCTTGCGTTCGTCACGACCGGCGAGGGCGTGCGCTATGAAGGGAAGCCCTACCGCCGCCTGCGCGTCGACGCGATGGCGGAGGAGAAGCTGACCCGCGCCGAAAAGGCGCACCTGCGCTTCATCCGCCGTGTCCGCCGCGCGTTGGAGGAGGAAGCGGTCGCGTCCCTCAAGCGTGCCAAGCGCGGGCATGACGCGCTCGAAGCGCTCTACCGCCCCTGCGTGGACTTCGGCGCGGTCGGCGCGCTGTGCGACGCGGAGATCGCGCGCATCGGCGCCTACCCGGTGTGACAGAAAAAGCCATAAGGAAAGGAGCCTGCGCGCTGCGCAGGCTCCTGCTGTTTTGATTTGACATTATACCGCGATGCGGCGGGCGCTGACATAGCCGGTGGTGTAGTAGGCGTCGGAAAGGTTGCTGACGATGACGCCGACGCCGTAGTCCGAGGCGTGGACGAACTGACCGCTGCCGATGTACATACCGACGTGCGTGACGGGCTTCGAGGTGGTGCTGCCGGGCTTCTTGAAGAACACGAGGTCGCCGGGGGCAAGCTCGTCCCACGAGACGGTAACGCCGTTTTGCAGCTGAGCGGAGGCGGTGCGGTTGATGGAGTAGCCGAGCTGTGCGCAGGCATACTGCACAAGACCGGAGCAGTCAAAGCCGACGCGCGGGCTGGCCCCGCCATAGACGTAGCTGTAACCGACGTACTGGAGCGCGATGTTCGCAAGCTCCTGCCCCTTGCTCGAAGCGGCGGCGGGAGTGTAGTCCGTCTCCTCCACATAGGCGGCGCTGACGTAGCCCTGCTCGATCTGATACCAGCCGCTTTGGACGGACACGACCTTCACGCAGCGGCCCTTGGCGAGGGAGCCGACCTTGGAGTAGCCGGTGCCGGGGCCGGAGCGGATGTTGAGCGGACCCTGCGTGACGCGGATGTAGAGCTGTTCGAGCGCCTCCTCGGCGGTGGCGGCCTCGGTGTACGCCGCGTCGATGTAGCCGCTGCCGATCTGATACCAGCCGTCCTGCGTGCCGAGGACCTTGACGACCTTGCCCTGCGCGAGCTCGTCCGCGACCGCATAGTCGGTGCCGGGGCCGGTGCGGACGTTGAGCGCGTCTGCGGTGACCTTGACATAGGTGCTCTCACTCTGCGCGGCAGAGGCGCTCACCGCGCTGACTTCTGCCGTGACGACGGGGGCGGCTTCCTCAAGCAGCTTGATGTAGCTTGCGGAGACGTAGCCCTTCACGCTGCCGAGCTGGATGCCGTACCACCCGTTCGTCGCGGTGTCCACGACCTCGACCTGTTTGCCGCTCGGCAGCTGATCGAAAATGGCGGAGCCGGTGCTCGCGGTCTTGCGCACGCGCAGAACGCTGCCGCCGACGTCCACAACGCCGGTGAGCGCGAGGGTGGGGGTGGTCAGGCAGACCGCCAGCAGCAGGCCGGCAGCCGTGCCGCGGAGCGCGTGGCGCAGTTTCATAGGGCATCCTCCTCAAATTCTCATGAAAAAGCGGCGCAGATGGGGCGCGCCGCCGAACGGTACCAAAGGTTACAATTTGTAACTATTGTAATGATACCATAATTCGACGGCGGATGCAAGGTTTTTTCACCCGCTTTTGGTCAAACAATGTCGGCCCGAAATTGTGCAGAATGCACGAAGTGCGCAAAAAATCCGTTTGCCGGCCGTGGAGCGGTGTGGTATGATAAGGCAAACACGGAAGAAGCGGAGGAAATGCCATGTTCCGGAATGAAACAAACTATGTGCTCACAAACGGCGTGCTGCTCGACGGCACGGAGAAGATGACGCCGCAGACGGGCAGAGATATTTATATTGAGGGCGGGCGCATCGGCGCGGTCGCCGATGCCGCGGCGCGCCGCGAGGGCTATGAGGTCGTGGACCTCGGCGGACAGTATGTGCTGCCGGGGCTGATCAATCTGCACGTTCATCTGCCCGCCTCCGGCAAGCCGAAGAAAAAGGCGAGCGACCCGAAGAAGCTCGTGAAGCTCATCACCGCCAACGCGCTCACGCGCCGCATCGGCGTGAAGCTGTGCGAGGGCTACGCGAAGACAGAGCTTCTCAGCGGCGTGACGACCATCCGCACGGTCGGCGGCGTAGCGGACTTCGACACGATCATCCGCGACCTGGCCGCGCAGGGAAAGATCCTCAGCCCGCGCGTGGTGGCGTCCAATATGGCGGTCTCCGTGCCGGGCGGGCACATGGCCGGCTCCCTTGCCTACGAAGCAAAGACGCCGGAGGAGGCCGCGGCTTATGTGGAGCGGATCGCGGCGGAGAAGCCGGACCTCATCAAGCTCATGATCACCGGCGGCGTGCTCGACGCCGAGGTCGTCGGCGAGCCGGGCGTGCTGCGGATGCAGCCCGCGCTGGTGAAGGCGGCTTGCGATAAGTCGCACGCGCTTGGCATGAAGGTCGCCGCGCACGTCGAAAGCCCCGAGGGCGTGCGTGTGGCGCTGGAAAACGGCGTGGACTCCATCGAGCACGGCGCGCAGCCGGATGCGGCGATCACCGCGCTCTACAAGGAAAAGGGCGCGTTCCAGGTCGCGACGCTCTCGCCCGCGCTGCCCTATGCGCTTTTTGACCGCAGTGTCTCCCACGCGACCTATGAGCAGCAGGAGAACGGCAAGGTCGTCTTTGACGGCATCATCGCCATGGCGCGGGAAAATCTGGCAAACGGCATTCCGGTCGGCCTCGGCACGGACACCGGCTGCCCCTATATCACGCACTACGATATGTGGCGCGAGCTGTGCTACTTCGTGAAATACTGCGGCGTGACGCCGGCCTTCGCGCTCCACACCGCGACGCTGCTCAACGCGCGGCTTGCCGGCATCGACGGCGAGACCGGCTCCATCGAGGCGGGCAAGGCAGCGGATCTGATCGTCTGCGCGAAGGATCCGCTCGCGGATCTCTCGGCCCTGCGCACGCTCTCCATGGTCATCAAGGACGGCTATCGCGTCGAGCATCCCGCGCCGAAGAAGCTGCCAGAGGTCGAGCGCGAGCTGGATAAGTTCCTGTGACCCATACCTATTATAATGTACAAGGAAAAGCACGGGGAGCCCCGTGCTTTTCCCTTATGGCGTTTTATGTTACAGCTCCACGAGCTCGTATTCCCGCGTGCCGAAGCCCAGCGCCGCCGCGGATTCGACCGTGCGGACACCGTTGAGGCTCTCGATGCGCTCCACGAGGTGGTCGCGGCCCGGATCGTCGGAGGCGTAGACCAGATCGAGGCAGGCCTGATCGACCGCGATGGGGTCGAGCGAGGCGAGGATGCCGATGTCCGCCATGCACGGGTCCTCGGCCACGGCGCAGCAGTCGCAGTCCACGGACATATTCTTCATAACGTTGATGAAAACGGTCTTGTCCTTGAAATATTCCGCCACGGACGAGGCGGCGTCCGCCATCGCGTCGAGGAAGCTGTCGTGGTCGGCGGTCCAGATCTTTTCGGGCTCGCCGGCGCCGTGGATGTAGGCCTTGCCGTAGGAGGACGCGCAGCCGATGGAGAGCTGCTTGAGCGCGCCGCCGAAGCCGCCCATCGGATGCCCCTTGAAGTGGGAAAGGACGAGCATGGAATCGTAGTTGGCAATGTCCTTGCCGACGAAGTTCTTCTGAATGCTCCTGCCGTTCGGAACGGCAAGCTCCAGATCGGGCCCCTCGGCGTCAAGAATATCCACGTCGAAGTTCGTGCTCCAGCCGTGCTTGATCATCGTGCGGCGGTGCTTCTCGGTGGTGTTGCGCTCGCCCTCGTAGGCGGTGTTGCACTCGACCACCGTGCCATGCACGGCCTCGATCATCGGCCGCCAGAAGTCGGGCCCCAAAAAGTTCTGGTTGCCCTGCTCGCCGGAGTGCAGCTTCACGGCGACCTTTCCCGGCAGCTCGCGGCCCACGGCACGGTAAAGCGCCACGACCTTCTCGGGCGTGATCTCACGGGAGAAATATACCTTAGCTTTCATCGCGTTTCCTCCTTGCACAGAGATTGTCGTCTGCATTATAACCCAATGCGCAAAATATTGCAACTCCTGGCGAAACGGGACCTGCCTGCGGAGGGATCATGTCACGGATGTGTCAAAAAACGGCGAAAAATGCTGTGCAGATATCCTAAAATTCCAAAAAAGTGATGTTTACGATTGACTATGCTATCGTAATAGCGTAGAATAAAACCTGCTGATTTGGTGGGATATAGCAGATAACAAGAAGAAAACGGCAAAATATTGATGTATAGGAGAATGAATATTCATACAAAAGCATTTTGCGTGTGATCCGCCGCTCTCACGAAAACGGCTGCGCGCGCTTAACGGAGACCTTACGGCGGAAAATATCTCCTGAACGCCCCAGATACAGGGGAGCACGGGCGCGAAAATGCGGCAGAATATGAAGTTTTTACGGCGAAATTTGAATTTTGCTGAAAAAACGAAAGAAGAAAGTGACTGATGGCACAAAAAGAAGGAAGTATTTCTGTGCGGAATGACAATGACCAGAAAATTTCATCGAAAAAACAGGAAAATATGCTTGTGAAAGACTTGACAAGACGAGGAGGAATGAATTATAATCCGTCCATAAAAAATGAATAAGCTGTGAACGTACCAAACATACCGCACGAGGGTGCGGCGTACGCGAAAAAGACCATGTGGTCTTTTCTCTGTTCCGAGCCGGAACAGAGAATTTAACTTTTTTGTCGTATTCGGCGCAAGCCGGGTATATAAATTTTTGAAAGGAAGATATCAGCATGAAAAAAGTATTGTCTCTGATCCTCGCACTGGCAATGGTTTTCGCTCTGGCCGCCTGCGGCGAGAAGCAGCCCTCCAACGACGGTAACACCGATGGCGATAAGCCCGCCCGCGGCAACGTCATTATGACCTTCGGCACCGCCGACACTGGCGGCTCCATGTACCCCGCCGGCGCGGCGGTCTCCCAGGTCTGGACGAACAACGTCCAGGGTGTGAAGTGCAATACCCAGACCTCCACCGGCTCCTTCCAGAACTGCCAGGACGTCTCCACCGGTGAGGTCGACGTCGCGGTCGCCACCTCCGACGTCGTTCTCAACGCCTACAACGGCACCGGCAAGTTCGCCGACATCGGCAAGCTGGACAACCTGCGCGTCATCGGCGCGGTCTACACCTCCGTGCTCAGCGGCGTGGCGCTCAAGAGCTCCGGCCTGACCTACATCCATGACCTGCTCGGCAAGCGCGTTGCCGTCGGCCCCGCGGCCTCCGCGACCGAGAACGCCACCCTCGCCGCCTTTGATGCCATGGGCATTGATTCCAGCAACACCAGCCTTGAGAATCTCGGCCTCGGCGACGGCGCCGACTCCGTCGGCGACGGCATCCTCGACGCGGCCTTCGGCTTCGCGGGTCTGCCCATCGGCGGTCAGCTGAACCTCGCTGCCACCAAGGAGATCCAGGTCCTCGACATGACCCAGGAGGAGATCGACAAGGTCCTCGCGGGCAACGCTGCCTACATCCAGACCACCATCCCCGCCGGCACCTACACCGGTCAGGACAATGATGCCAACACCTTCGGCGTCAAGTGCCTCATCATCGTCACCGCCGATATGGACGCGGATCTCGTCTACGATCTGTGCAAGGCCATGAACGAGCACACTGAGGAGATGGCTGCCGGTAACGCCCTGCTCAAGGACATGACCGATCCCAGCTTCCTCTGCACCCAGATGCCCATTCCTCTGCACGACGGCGCCCAGAAGTACTACAGCGAGCAGGGCCTCATCTAATCGAGGAATTCTGAAAACTTGATCAAAAGGACGATCTGACCGTCCCTGCGAAAAGCATTTTTTGGCCGGAGTTGGGACATCCCAACTCCGGCTCCCCCTTTTCATTAAGGTTTCGTTAAGACCCCTCACTTAACAGAAAGGATGCGTTTATGTCCGATAAGAAAGAAATCAAAGAGATCGACGTCGCCTCGCTCGACAGCGAACTGGCAGCAGCGAGAACTCTCGAAGAGGGTAAGGGCGACAAGTTCATTATGATGGCCTCCGTCGTCGCCTTCCTGATGACCTCCTTCCATATTTATACCGGCTTTTTCGGCCTGTTCGACTACTCCGTGCAGCGCGGCGTGCATCTGGGCTTCGCCCTCACGCTGATCCTGCTCACCCAGCCTCTCTACAAGCACGTTTTCAAGGATAAATTCGCCGGCAGCAAGGCCTTCCGCGCCGCCTGCCGCACGTTTGATATGCTCCTCGTCGTCCTCACATGGGTCTCCGTCTGGATGGCGCAGGACGAGGTCCATCACCTCACCGAGCGTCTGAGCAAGACGACCTGGATGGCGACCTTCGCGGGCGCCTGCCTCGTCATCATCGTCCTCGAGTGCGCCCGCCGCACCCTCGGCTATATCATGCCGGTTCTCGCGCTCATCTTTATCGCCTATGCGCTCGCCGGTCCGAATCTGCCCATGGCCATCGCGCACCGCGGCTATTCCCTCGAGCGTATCTGCAAGTTCCTCGCTACCGACCTGGACGGTCTGTTCGGCACGACCATGAGCGTTTCCGCCACGGTCATCTTCATGTTCGTTATGTTCGGCGCGTTCCTTGAGGCCTCGGGCTGCTCCGACTTCATCAACGACATCGCCATTTCCCTCACCGGTAAGATCAAGTCCGGCCCCGCGCTCAGCGCGGTCGTCGCCTCCGGCCTGATGGGCTCCATCAACGGCTCCGCCGTCGCCAACGTCGTCGGCACCGGCACGTTCACCATTCCTCTGATGAAGTCCCGCGGCTACAAGCCCCAGTTCGCCGGCGGCGTTGAGGCCGTTGCCTCCACCGGCGGTCAGATCCTGCCCCCTGTCATGGGCTCCGGCGCGTTCCTGATGGTCGCGTTCACCGAGCAGAAGTACATCGCCATCGTCATCGCGGCGGTCATTCCCGCGCTGCTCTATTACTGGGGCTGCGCCGTCGCCGTTATGTCCCAGACGGAGATCGCGCACGTCACGCTCATGGACCCCAAGGATATTCCCAAGAGCCGCGAGGTCATGAAGGACGGATGGATCTATCTGCTCATCATCGCGGTCCTGCTCTACTGCCTGCTCGTCGCGCAGTATTCTCCGCTCTACTCCGCCCTGTGGGCGACCTGCGCGGTGCCCGTGGTCATGCTCTTCGATAAGAAGAAGCGCTTCACCCTCAAGACCATCCCCAGCGCCATGGTCAAGTCCGGCTTCAGCGCCATGTCCATCGTCATCGGCTGCGCCTGCGCCGGTATCGTCGTCGGCATGGTCTCCATCACCGGCATCGGCGTCATCTTCGGCGATATGATGATCCAGGCGGCGCACGGCCTGCTGTTCCCGTCCCTGCTCTTCACCGCCATCACCTGCATCGTCCTCGGTATGGGCCTGCCCACCACCGCGGCCTATGTTATTGCGGCGTCCATCCTCGCTCCGTCCCTCATCAAGCTCGGCCTTGCCCCGCTGACGGCGCACCTGTTCGTGTTCTACTTCGCGTGCCTGTCCGCCATCACCCCGCCGGTCGCCCTCGCGGCCTATGCCGGCGCCGGCATCGCCAAGACCAACCCGATGACCACGGCGGTCGAGGCCTGCAAGCTCGGCTTCGCCGGCTTCATGGTGCCCTTCGCGTTCTGCTACAACCCGGCAATGATGATGCAGGGCAGCGTCGGCGAGATCATCTCCGTCGCCATCAGCGCGATCATCGGCGTTGCCATCATGTCCGCCGGCTTCCAGGGCTGGCTGCTGTGGAAGCTCAACTGGCTTGAACGCATCGTGTTCATCGCCGGCGGCCTGCTGATGTTCATCCCCGGCACGCTGACGGATATCGCCGGTCTTGTGATCGCGGTCGCTCTGCTTCTCGTCAACGTGAAGAAGTGGGAGAAGGGCCCCAAGTTCATCATGGACAAGCACAAGGCCAAGCAGGAGCAGAAGTAAGCTCTGCTGAACCGGATACGGAATATGAGGGCCCCGAAAAGGGACCCTCATATTTTCTCATTGACCGCGCCCCCGGCGCGCGGTATACTGTAGCGTAAGAATCCAAGCGAGGAGAGAAGAACCATGGAAGCTCAGGAGATCCGTTACCGCGTCAATAAAAAGGTGTTTCGGCAGGCGTCGCTCTACGCCATGTTCCTGCGAAACCGCAATACCTTCCGTGTGGGCATCGCCGTCGTGCTGGCGGTGGCGTTTTACACTGTGCTTGCCGTGCAGGGTACCTTTCCCCTGAGCTACCTTCCGATCTACATCGCGGCGGCCTATCTTGTCTGGATGCTTTTGCTGCTCGGACGCGAGGAGCAGCGCGTGCTGCGCTACCTCAAAAGCGACGAGTCGCTGCTGGGGACGGAGTACGTTCTGCGCTTTGACGCGGGCAAGCTTTCGGTCGAGGTCCCCGAGAAGAAGCTCCGCAACACGGTCGCGCTCGCGAAGCTCGCCTCGGCCATCGAAATTTCGAGCGTGTTCATGCTCTGCCTTACGGCCGATCAGCTCTACCTTGTGCCGACCGCAGCCATGACGGACGAGCAGCGCACGGCGCTGCGCGGCCTTCTGCGCAGCCGCCTTGGCGAGCGCTTTTATTCCAGTATTCTGGCGCGCGAGAAAAAGAAATGAACAAAGCCCGCCTCCGACATCGCCTCGGAGGCGGGCTTTGCCGTGCTATACCGGACGGCCGTGCTCCACGCGGCAGTCGCACTCGCTGCGCCACGACTGCGATTGCAGGAAGCGGCGCGCGGCATCGACGAAGGCGCGGGCGGCGGGCAGAAGGTGGCGCTTTTTCTTGTAGACCACGCTCAGCGGGTGGACAAGGTCGGGGGAGTCGAGGTCGAAGAAGAGCAGCTCGCCGCGGTTCGGCGCGTTGTGGACGGCGGTCTCATTGACGAAGCAGAAGCCGTAGTTTTCCGCCGTCAGATTCAGCGCTGTGGTGGCGTTGGTGGTGTAGAGCGCGTTTTCGACGGTGATATGCTCCCGTTCGAGAAAGTTGTTGACGCGCATGGCGAGCAGGATCTCGGGGTAGAGCAGGACAAAGCGCTCGTGCTCGAGAACGGAGAGCTCCGGCTCCCGTCCCGCACGGCAGGCCTCCGCAAGCGCCTGCGCGGCGCGGTTGCCGCGGTTGCCGACCAGGAGGATCTTTTCGTAGAGAATGGTCTCAGTCGTCAGGTAGTCGGGCGTATTGAGATTGGTGTTCATGATGGCAAAATCCACCGTGTTGTCCGCCACCAGACGGAACATCTCGCTCGTCGGGCGCTCAAGCAGTTCAAGATGGGCCTCGGGGTGCTCCTGCGAAAAGGCGGGCAGGATGCTCGGCAGGAGCGTGCTGGCGCGCCAGTTGCTCATGGCGACGCGGAGCGTCTGGCGGCGGCTGGCGTTCAGGCGTGTGAAATCCTGCAAAAGCTGCTCATAGAGCTGCGAGCTGTCCTCGAGATAGTTGGCGTAGACCTTGCCGGCGGCGGTCAGCGCCAGCGGCGACCTGGTGCGGTCGAGCAGGCGGACGCCGAATTCCTTTTCCAGATGGATGACGTATTGGCTCAAGTAGGGCTGCGAGATGTGCAGCCGCTCCGCGGCTTTCGAAATGCTTTTCTCGGACGCAATGGCAAGAAAATATTCCGGATTTCGGTCCTGTACCATCCAGATCACCTCGTTTTCCTCTTCGATTATAGCAAAAAATACGGCGCCGTCAAGCATGGTATAGTAAAAATGCTATAGGGGTAGTCACATTTAAGTCTTTGACCTTTTCGCGGCGATGCACTATGATAGAGTCAAACAGGGAAATCAAAAAACCATCGGAAAAGAGGGAGATTATGCCAAGGTTTGAAGCATCTGCGCTGCGGGGCTACTGCGTGTCGGTCCTGACGGCCTCCGGTGTGGAGAGGAGCTGCGCGGAAGCGGTGGCTGACGCGCTGATCGACGCGGAGCTGACAGGCGTGTCCACCCACGGTGTGAGCCGTCTGGCCGTTTATATGCAGCGCATGGACGCGGGCGTGATGTCGCGTGAAAACAACATCCGCATCGTGCGGGAATCGACCTCCACGCTGGTCGTGGACGCCGGCAACTCGCTGGGCGCGGCGGCGGCAAAATTTGCGATGGAGCGGTGCATCGCCAAGGCAAAAGAGACGGGCTGCTGCTTTGCAAGCGTGCACAGCTCCAACCACTTCGGCACCGCCGCCTATTACACAAGGCTTGCTGCCGCGCAGGATATGATCGGATTTGCCTGCACCAATCTCAAGGGCAAGATCGCGCCCTTCGGCAGCGCTGAGCCCTACATGGGCACAAATCCCATCTCCGTGGCGGCTCCGTCCGACGACCTTCCGGTCGTGCTGGATATGGCGCCGAGCGTTGTGGCGCTGGGCAAGCTCATTCTGGCGCAGAAGCTGGGAAAGTCTATTCCCGAGGGCTGGGCGCTGGATAAGGACGGCAGGCCCACCACGGACCCCGCGGCCGGTCGTGCCGGCTCGCTCGTGCCGATCGGCGGCGCGAAAGGCAGCGGCCTCGCCATCATGGTCGATATGCTTTGCGGCATTCTCAGCGGCGGCCCCTACGGTCCGCATCTGCATGACCTCTATGTGATGGACGAGCCGCAGGGCGTCAGCCATTTTCTCGGCGCCATCGACATTGCACATTTCATCGAACCGGCAGCGTTCAAGTCGGCTCTTTCCGCCATGTCACGGGAGATCAAGGCGCTGAAAAAGGCTGATGGTGTGGAGGAAATTTTCCTGCCCGGCGAACGCTCCGGCCGCAAGGCGGAAGAAAATGCTGCAAACGGTATTGAGGTGCCGCAGCCGGTCTACGAAGAGCTGCTGGAGCTCGGCAAGCCCTACGGCCTGAGCCTGTAAAGGAGGAAGCATCATGGCAAAAATTCTCATCACCGAATCGGTCCACCCCATCGGACCCGAGCTGCTGACCGCGGCGGGCCACACCGTCGTCTACGCCGACCGCGACATGGATGTCATCCGCCGCGAGATCGTGGACGCGGACGCCGTGCTCGTGCGCATCATCGAGCTGCCCGGTTCGCTGCTCGCGACGGCGAAGAACCTCAAGATCGTCTCCAAGCACGGCGTGGGCTACGATAATATCGACCTCGACTACTGCAAGAGCCACGGCGTCGCTGTGACCATCACCCCGAACGCGAACAGCCTTTCCGTCGCCGAGCACGCCTTCACGCTGATGCTCACGCTGGCGAAGAACATCATTCCCGTTTCCAACGAGTACCGCACGGTTGGCTTTGCTGCGAAGAACCACGCCCCCGGCATTGAAATGACCGGCAAGACGCTGGGCCTGATCGGCATGGGCCGCATCGGAAAGCATATCCTGCATATGTGCAGGGACGGTCTGGATATGCACGTCATCGTCTACGACCCCTACATCAGCGAGATCCCCGAGGGCGTCGAGAAGGTGGACGATCTTTCCGAGCTGCTGCGCCGCGCCGACGTCGTGACGCTCCATTGTCTGCTCACCGACGAGACGCGCAAGCTCATCGACCGCGAGCGCCTCGCGCTGATGAAGCCCACCGCGCTGCTCATCAACTGCGCCCGCGGCCCCATCGTGGACGAAGCTGCGCTCATCGAGGCGCTGGAGAACGGCAGACTCGCCGGCGCCGGCCTTGACGTCACCGACCCCGAGCCGGTCGCGCCGGACAGCCCGCTCTTTAAGCTGCCGAACGTCATCGTCACGCCGCACTACGCGCCCACAACGGTCGAGTCCGCCACGCGCGTTTCCAAGATCGCAGCCGAAAACATTAACGCGGTGCTTGCCGGTCAAGAGCCGGTGGGCCGCATCGTCTGAACAAGATTAAGAGGAGGAAAGCAACCATGAGACTCGCAACGATCAAGCTGCACGGCGCGGAGGTCGCCGGCATCGTCACCGGGAAGGGCATCCTGCCCGTCGCCGCGCTCAACGCCTACAAGGGTACGGGCTGGAAGGAGGACATGATGAGCCTCATTCAGGCCAATCACATCCCCGGCCTGACGAAGTGGTACAACGAGGGCGGCAGGGAGGAGCTTGAGACCATCCCCGGTCTCGTGCCGACCGAAGAGGTCGTCTACGCCCCGCTCTACCGCAACCCCAAGCGCATCTTCGGCATCGGCCTCAATTACGCCGACCATGCCAAGGACATCGGCAACGCCGCGCCCACGGGCTTCCCCGGCAGCTTCTTCAAGATGGCCGATACCCTCATCGGCCCGAATGATGACATCCTGCTGCCCAAGCTCAAGGAAGCGCAGAAGACCACCGCGGAGGCGGAGCTCGGCATCATCATGGGCCGCGACTGCCGCGACGTTCCCGAGGAGGAGTGGGAGAGCGCCATCGTCGGCTACACCACGATCCTCGACATGACCGAGGAATCCATCCTCAAGGGCAACGACTTCGTGCCCGGCAATCCCCGCTATCTGACCATCGTCAAGAACTTCCCGACGTTCTTCTCCTTCGGTCCCCAGCTCGTCACGCCCGACGAGGTGCCCGACGTCCTCAAGCTCGAGGTCCAGAGCGTCCACAACGGAGAGATTCACGCGAAGAACACCGTCGATCACATGACGCACGTTCCGTCCCGCCTCGTTTCCCTGCACTCGAGCATCCAGGGCTGGTACGCCGGCGACGTGCTCTCCACCGGCACCCCGCGCGCGTTCCACATTCAGGACGGCGACATCGCCGAGTGCCGTATCGTCGGCCCGGACGGCTTTGAGATGGAGCCGCTGAAGAATCCTGTCGTGGATCTCAAGCTGCACTGAGGAAGATCAAAAATTTTAACATATCAGGAGGAAATTATCATGGATCTGGGTTTGAAGGATAAGGTCGTCGTTTGTATGTCCAGCGCGTCCGGCTTCGGCAAGGGCATCGCGACAGAGTTCGCCCGCGAGGGCGCGAAGGTGGTCATCTGCACCAGCGAGGCGTTCAAGGCGGAGCTGGATCAGGCGGTCGTCGACATCGAGAAGGAGACCGGCAACCGCCCCCACGCTTATCTGTACGATGTTCTCGATAACAAGAGCATCGCCGCGATGATCAACAAGGTCGCGGAGGACCTCGGCGGCATCTACGGCCTAGTCAATCATTGCCCCGGCCCGAAGGCCGGCACCTTCGAGGCGCTGACCGAGGCCGACTGGGCGGACGGCTATCAGAAGTGCCTGTACAGCTACACCACCGCCATCCGCGCGGCGCTGCCCTATATGAAGCAGGGCGGCGGCGGACGCATCGTCAACTCCACGTCTTCTTCCATCAAGCAGGAGCTGGATAACCTCATTCTCTCCAACACCTTCCGCATGGGCGTGGTGGGCATGAGCAAGACGATGGCGCGCGAGTTCGGTCCGTACAACATCATGGTTAACACGATGGGCCCCGGCCGCATCTACACCGACCGCATCAAGTACCTCAACACCATCCGCGCCGAGAAGGCGGGCATCACGCTCGAGGAGTACAACACCCGCGACGCCGCGAGCTTCCCGCAGAAGCGCTACCAGACGGCGGACGAGTACGCCCGCTCCGTGGTGTTCATCTGCTCGCCCGCGAACAGCGCGATCTCCGGTCAGGTCATCTGCGTCGACGGCGCCATGACCACTGCGTACTAAAGGCTGTATGGGCTGGAAGGGAAACCGCACCCCCTCGAACCCGCAGGAGGGCTATTACGTCGGCCTGATGAACGCCTGCGGCTACCGCACAAAGGACCTGGAAAAGCCCGTCATCGGCATCGTCAATTCCTTTACGGACGTCAACCCGGGGCACCGCGCCTTCAAGGAGCTGGTGGGCTACGTCAAGGAGGGCGTGTGGGCGGCCGGCGGTACGCCGGCGGAGTTCAATGTTCCCGCCCCCTGCGACGGCATGGCGCAGGGCGAAGGGATGCACTTCATCCTGCCCTCGCGCGACCTGATCGCCGGCAGCATTCAGGCGATGGCGAGCGCCCACGGCTTCGACGGTCTGGTGTTCCTGTGCTCCTGCGACAAGATCGTGCCCGGTATGCTCATGGCCGCCGCGGCGCTCAACAAGCCCTGTATGTTCCTCACGGCAGGCAGTATGCTGCCCTACGAGGCGGACGAGGGCACCTATGTCACGCCCGACCTCAAGGAATCCATCGGTCAGCGCAACATCGACGCCATCAGCGAGGAGACCTTTACCCGCTTCCGTGAGAATATCTGTTTCTCCTGCGGCACCTGCTCGATGTACGGCACCGCTAACACCATGGGCGTATTCGCCGAGGTCATCGGCCTTTGCCCCATCGACAGCACGACCATGCTCTTCTGCTCGTCTGCCAAGTACAAGCAGGCGCGCGACGTCGGCGAGCGCATCGTCACGCTCACGAAGGAGGGGGTGCGCTTTTCCGACATCGTCACCGAGGCGAGCCTCAAGAACGGCCTGCGCCACGTCGCCGCGACTGGCGGCTCGACGAACGCCCAGCTCCACATCTGTGCGCTCGCGCGCGTGATGGGTATTCCGATGGACCTCACTGCCTTTGACGAGATCCAGCGCGACGTGCCCTGCGTCGCGAAGTTCAAGCCGTCCTCAAAATTCAATATGTACGACTATTATAAGGCTGGCGGCGTGGGCGCGACGATGAAGGCCATCGAGCGATATCTCGACCCCGACGCGCGTCTGGCGACGGGCGGCACGGTGGGCGAGTTCCTCGCCCGCTTCCGCCGCAGGGTCGACCCCGAGATCATCCACACAGCCGACGAGCCGCTCTACCCCGACGGCTGCTTCGCCGTGCTGCACGGCAACCTTGCGCCGGACGGCTGCATCGTGAAAAAGAGCGGCGTGGTGCCCGAGATGTTCCACCACCGCGGCCCCGCGGTCTGCTTTGACTCCGAGGACGCGCTGCGCGCGGCCATGACGGAGAAGTCCGTCAAGCCCGGCGATGTGCTGGTCATTCGCTACGAAGGCCCCAAGGGCGGGCCGGGAATGCGTGAAATGTCCATTCCCGCGGCCATGCTCGTCGGCATGGGCCTGCACACGAGCTGCGCCATGGTCACCGACGGGCGCTACTCCGGCGCGACGCGCGGCCCCTGCATCGGCCACGTCTCGCCCGAGGCGTGGGACGGCGGCCCCATTGCCGCGGTGCGCGACGGCGACATGATCGAGATCGACATCGACAAACACACCATCCACCTCGAGGTCAGCGACGAGGAGCTCGCGGAGCGGCTGGGACACATCAAGCGTCCCGCGCATCCCGCGCCCGGCGTGCTCGGCGCCTACCGCAAAGCGGTCGACAGCGTGAACGAGGGCTGCACCTGGCTCTACGGCAAGGAAGAATAAGAAAACGGCAAGCGCCGCGGTCATCCGACCGCGGCGCTTGTATTGTGCTCGTTTGCTGCTTCAGCGGAGCTTCACCGCGGCGAGCACGGCGGCCTTTCCGTCCGCCTTTTTGATGGCGAGGCGGCAGCCGTTCTCCTCACGGCGGCAGTAGACGCCCAGCTCCTCGCCCTCCAGACAGGGAGCGGCGTAGTGGACCTCCATCGACGCGATGCGGCCCGAGGCCAGCTCGGCGGCGGAGAAGCAGTCGAGCAGCACGCGGACATAGGCAACGTTGTTCATGTGACGGCCGAAGTCGATGTCCGTCGGGCGGACCGTATAGCCGCGCGCGAGCTCCGCCTGCGTCAGGTCGTCCGCGAAGCGGGTGGGGTGATCGGTGATGCCGGTGCGGTCGGAGAACGGGAAATCGGCGGGAAAGCCGGTCTGCGCAAACTGCATCAGCTTCTTTTCCGGGCCGAGGACGGCCCACTGCGTGCGTCCGAGGGCGAGCAGCGCGTCGCCGCGGCGCAGACTGTAGCTGCGGTAGCAGCGCACGGCCTTGCCGTCGCACGGCTCCGGCCATGTTGCGGCGGTGAGCTCATCCATGAGACCTGCGCGTTGCAGGAAGTCCACACGCGTGTGGACGGTCAGCCAGAACTCGCCGCGCTTCGCCATCGCCGCGCCGCCGACACCGATGAGCTCGGCGTGCTGGGCGGCGATGCCCTGAAAGATGGTGAAGGCCGCGAGGGGCGAGAGCTGCGCCGCGGCGTCGCAGTAGTCGGGCGTGACGGTGATGCTTTTTTCAAAAATGCCCTGCTGCATAGCTGCCTCCGATGTGCGTTCAGCTCCGTGCGCGGCGGCTCAGCTGATGCTGCGCCGCGTGGCGGCGGCGACGCTGCGCGTTCACCACGACGTAGACCATCATAATGATGGTGATGGCGTAGGGGATGATACCGGTGAGGTCGGAGCTGACGTAGTCCTGCAATCTCAGGCCGATGGCGTCGAAGAAGCCGAACATCAGCGCTGCGAGGTAGGCCTTGGCGGGGTTCGCCGCGCCGAAGATCACGCAGGCAAAGGCGATGTAGCCGCGGGAGTTGGACATATTCTCGGCAAAGGTGCCGTTGAGGTAGCCGAGCGACAGGTGAGCGCCCGCGAGCGCGCACAGCACGCCGCAGAGGATGCTCGCGAGCCACTTCATCTTCTCTGGCTCGATGCCGGCGGTGCGCAGCGTCTCGGGCTTTTCGCCGCTCGCGCGCAGCCAGAAGCCGTAGGGGGTTTTGTAGATGAACACCCACAGCACGAGGACGAAGAGCCAGGTAAGATACACAAACAGCGAGTGACCGTTGAGCACCGCGCCGAGGAAGGGAATTTTATCCAGCAGCGGAAGGTCCACCGTCGGCAGGGAGGGGAAGCCCTTCGCGCCGGAGGTGCCAAACACGGAGCGGGAGAGATAGGTCGTCAGGCCGAGCGCGAAGGTATTGAGCGCGCAGCCGATGATGAACTCGTCTGAGCGGAACTTCACGACGAAGAGCGCGAAGAACAGGCCGACGAGCAGCCCCATAAGAAGCACCAGTCCCACGCCGCCCCAGGCGGAGGTAAAGAGGTAGCTGCCGAACACGCCGAAGAACGCGCCCATGAGGATCATGCCGTCCATGCCGATGTTCATGATGCCGGCGTGCTCGGTGAGCGAGCCGCCGATGGCGGCGAGCGCCACGGGCGTGGCGCGGCGGAGCATCTCGTTAAAGGTGCCGGAGGAGAAAATGCTGGCGAGGATCGCGGAAAGGTCATCCATGTTTCAGTTCCTCCTTTAAGCGTTCTTCGGCGGCGCGCTTAGCTCTGCGGCGCTCGTGCGCCGCGGTGAGCGAGCGGGTGATGCCGCTCTCGGCGGCCATGCAGAAGATGATAACGGTCTGAATGATGAGGTAGATCTGCGAGGGAATGCCGATGAGCTCCATGCCCTGCGCGCCGATCTTCAGCACGGCGAAGAAGAGCGAGAGGAGGATGACGGTCACAGGCTTATACTGCGCGATCATGGCGACCATCAGGGCCTCGAAGTAGTAGTCCTTGCTCACGCTGTCGCGGTAAAGATGCTCCACGCCGTAGACGCGGAACATACCGACCAGACCGCACATCGCGCCGGAGACGACCATGGAGAGCAGGACGATCTGATCGGTGCGCAGGCCGGAGAAGAAGGCGAAGCGCGGATTCTCGCCGGTGATGCGCATTTCGTAGCCGACGGAGGTGCGCTCCATCACATACCACACAAGGAAGGCCATCACCGCCGCGGCAAACACGGCGCTCGTGAGGTTGGAGCGGGGAATGACATTGCCGAACCAGTATTGCGCGCCGAGCTGTTCGGTCGCGGCGACCATGTTCTTATTGGCGTTCTTCCACGGGCCCTTGGCGAGGTACTGGCAGAGGTAGGCGGCGATGGTGTTGAGCATGATGGTGGTGATGACCTCGTTGACCTTGACTTTCACTTTCAGAACGCCGGGGAGGAAGGCGTACAGGCCGCCGACCGCCATCGCGGCGAGCGCCGCGCAGACGATGACAAGGAAGCGGGGCTGTCCGTCCATCCACACGCCGACCTGCGCGGCAAAGATCGCGCCGAGGAGCAGCTGGCCCTCACCGCCGACGTTGAAGATGCCGACGCGCGCGCCGAGCACGCAGGCAAGGCCGCACACGCACAGCACCATCGCGTACTCCAGAAAGTCGCCGATGTGGCGCGCGCTGTCGAACGCGCCGGAGAGCATCGCGCCGTAGGCCTCGAGCGGATGGAAGCCGGAGACGGCGAGGATGCCCGCGCCGATGAGGAAGGCGAAGAGGATCGAGAGCAGCAGCGAGAGCAGATAGCGGTAATTCACCGCGCCTGCAAGCTTTTTCATGTCTTTGCCGCCTCCTTTCCCTCGCGGTGGCCGGTCATGTACCAGCCGATCTCCTCCTTGGTGATGTCACTTGTGCGGAACTCGCCGGTGATGCGCCCCTCGTACATCGTGATGATACGGTCGGACAGGCGGAACACCTCGTCGAGGTCGGCCGAGCAGAGGAGAATGGCACAGCCAGCGTTGCGCTTTTCGATGATGCGGGTGTGAATGAATTCGATGGCGCCCACGTCCACGCCGCGCGTGGGCTGGGCGATGATGAGCACGGGGGAATCAAACGAAAATTCGCGCGCGACGACGACCTTCTGCATATTGCCGCCGGACATGGAGCCGACGGCGGTGTCGATGCCCGCGCCGCGGATGTCGAACCTCTCATAGACCTCCTCCGCGTAGCGCTCGATGGAGCTGCGCCGCTGATGAAACGCGAAGCCGCTGAAGGCCGGATCGCGCTGCTTGCCCATGAGAAGATTGTCCGTCACGCTCGCGCTCCGGCTCACGCCGGTGGCGAGACGGTCCTCGGGAATGTGGGAGAGACCGACCTTGCGGATCTCACCCGCCGTTTTTCCGGTGACGTTCTGCCCGCAGACCTCCACCGTGCCGCGCTCGACGCGGCGCATACCGGTGATGGCCTCCAGAAGCTCGCTTTGGCCGTTGCCCTCGATGGCGGCGATGCCGAGCACCTCTCCCGCGCGGACGGACAGGCTCAGACCGTCTACGGCGACCAGCCCGCGGTCATCGCAGACCGTGAGGTCATGGACAGCAATCTGCTCCGCGCCCGCTTCGCCGGTCTTTTCCAGCCGGTCGTAGAGCACCGGGCGGCCGACCATCATCGAGGCGAGCTTTTTTTCGTCCACGTCGCAGGTGTTCTCCACACCGATGAGCCTTCCCTTGCGCATCACGCCCACGCGGTCGCTGATCGCCATGACCTCGTAGAGCTTGTGCGTGATGATGATGACCGTCATGCCCAGCTCGCGCACCACGCGGCGGATGACGGCGAACAGCTCGTCCGTCTCCTGCGGGGTGAGGACGGCGGTCGGCTCGTCCAGAATGAGAATGTCCGCGCCGCGGTAGAGCGTTTTGAGAATTTCCACGCGCTGCTGAAGCCCCACGCCGATCTCGCGCACCACGGCGGCGGGATCGACCACGAGGCCGTACTCCTCCACCAGCTTCTGCGCGGCGGCCTCGGCGGCCTTGTTGTCAAAGAGCACGCCGAGCCTGCGCGGCTCGCGGCTCATAACGATGTTCTGTGCCACGGTGAAGCTGGGCACGAGCATGAAGTGCTGGTGCACCATGCCGACGCCCATAGAGATGGCGGTTTTGGGCGAGAAGCGCTCGACCTTCCTCCCGCGGATATACACCTCGCCGTTCGTCGGCTCGTGGATGCCGTAGAGAATGTTCATCAGCGTGGTCTTGCCCGCGCCGTTCTCGCCGACGAGGGCAAAGACCTCGCCCTTTCGGATGTCAAGCGATACGTCATCGTTGGCGAGCACGCCGGGGAACTCCATGGAGATATGGCGGAATTCGACTGCATTTTCCTGCAAGGCTCGTTACCTCACTTTCTTTGGAATAGAGGAAGCGGCGCGGCTTTTGCCGCGCCGCAAGGGAAGCGCATGAAATTACGCGCGCGTCGTCTCCACGACGATCTCGCCGGAGGCGATCTTCGCGGCCAGCTCCTCGACGGCGGCCTTGACCTCGTCGGGGACCTGCTGCGTCATGCCGCTGTCGCCGTAGCCGATGCCGACGTAGCCGGTCGCCATGTCGGCGGTCCAGGTGGTGCCGAAGCGGCTGTCACCCGCGAGATAGGACTTGACGGCGTCATAGATGGAGCTGCCGACTTCCTTCTTCATGGAGCAGATGATGACCTCGGGGTCGATGTACTTCTGGTCGCTGTCCACGCCGATGGCGTAGAAGCCCTTCTCCTTGGCGGCCTCGAACACGCCGTCGCCGCAGGCGGAGGCAATCTGGAAGATGACGTCCGCGCCCTGATCGTTCAGCGCGATGGCGCAGTCCTTGCCGACGGCGGGATCGTCGTAGGTGTTGGAGTAGTTCTTCACCACGCTGATCTCCTTACCGTTCTCGGTGCCGTAATACTCGGCGCCCTGCGTGTAGCCGACGATGAAGTCGTTGATGGTGTCGGCGTCCTCGCCGCCGACCGCGCCGACCACGCCGGTCTCGGAGACCGCGGCGGCGATGTAGCCCGCGAGGAAGCTGCCCTCGTTCTGGGCGTAGGTGATGTTGAGCACGTTGGATACGGGTGCGCTGGTGGCGTTATCGACCCAGATCCAGTTGACCTCGGGATAGTCGGGCGCGATGGTCTCGACGTTGTAGAACTCCCAGCCGACGCACACGACGATGTTCGCCTTCTCGGCGGCGTTCTTCATCTGAATGTCGTGGTTCTCGTTGTTGCACTCGATGACGATGGGCGTCACGCCGAGGTCGGCGACCATGCGGTCCAGGCCCTCCTTGGAGGAGTCGTAGAAGCTGCGGTCGCCGAGCTTGCCGGCTACGACCAGCGCGACGGTCAGGCCCTCGGTATCGCCGTTGGGGTCGGGGCCGGGGGTTGGAGCATTTTCCTTTTTGCCGCAGGCGGCAAGGCTGAGCACCATGACGGCGCACAGCAGCACAGAGAGTAGCTTTTTCATTCCAATTTACCTCTTCAAAACATTGTAGTCTCTGCGCGGCGGATGCAGGAGAGCCGCGCAGGTATGCTCTATTATAGGCATTTCCGCGCGGCTTTGCAAGACATATTGCAAAAATCGCGTTGTATTTTGTGCTCAGGAGGGCGTTTTTTCGCCCAACGCTTCGCGCAGCGTGCGCCAGCCGAGCATGGCGCACTTCACGCGCGCGGGCATATGGGAGACGTCGCGCAGAGCCGAGGCATCCTCAAGGCTGTCGATCTCCTCCTCGCTCGCCTCGCCGCGGATCATGCGCAGAAAGAGGTCGCCGAGCCGCAGAGCCTCCTCGCGGCTCTTGCCGACGATCATACCGAGCATGATGTCTGTGGAGGCCTGCGAGATGGCGCAGCCGTCGCCGACAAAGGCCCCGTCGGCGATGGTATCGCCATCGAGCTTGAGCTTGAGCTGAATTTCGTCGCCGCAGCTCGGGTTCACGCCGTCGAGCACGAGGTCGGCGTCCGGCAGATCGTGCTTGAACTCCGGGCGGACGTTGTGCTCGGTAAGGATCTCGTTGTAGAAAGGATTAGTCGTCATAGCCCATGCGCCCCCTGACGGTGGATAGGCTGCCGACCAGCCGGTCCACATCGGTTTTGTCATTATAGAATGCGAAGCTCGCGCGCACCGTGGCGTGATAGCCGAGGAAGCGGTGGAGCGGCTCGGCGCAGTGATGCCCCGCGCGGACAGCCACGCCGTCGGCGGCAAGCAGCTCGCTCACGTCGTGCGGGTGGACGTTGTCCACCACAAAGGTCAGGATGCCGTTGTGCTCCTCTGCCTGGTCCGAGCCGAGGATGCGGACGTGCAGCAGCGCGCGCATTCGTGCGAGGGCGTCGGCGGTGACGGCCAGCTCGCGCGCGTGGATGGTATCGAAGCCGACGCGCTCCACATAGTCGATGGCGGCGTGCAGGCCCGCCGCGCCCGCGGCGTTGACGGTGCCGGCCTCAAATTTGTGCGGCGCCTCGGCAAACACCGCGCCCTCGCGCGTGACGGACTCGATCATCTCGCCGCCCGTGAGAAACGGCGGCATCTCCTCCAGAAGCTCGCGCCGCCCGTACAGCGCCCCGATGCCCATGGGCCCGTAGAGCTTGTGGCCGGAGAAGGCGAGGAAGTCCGCGCCCAGCTCCTGTACGTTGACCGGCAGGTGCGGCGTGCTCTGCGCGCCGTCCACCACCAGCACCGCACCCACGCGGTGCGCCAGCTCCGCGACCGCGCGGATGGGGTATTCGCGTCCGAGCACGTTCGAGACCTGCTGCAGCGCGACGACCCTTGTCCTTGCCGTGATGAGCGCTTCGACCTTGTTGGGGTCCAGACTGCCGTCCGGCTCACATTCCATGAATTTGAGCTGCGCGCCGGTCTGACGGCAGACCATCTGCCATGGAAGGATGTTGCTGTGGTGCTCCATCGTGGAGATCAGGATCTCATCGCCCGCCTTGACATGGCTGAGCCCGTAGCTGTAGGCCACAAGGTTCAGCCCCTCGGTCGTGTTGCGGGTGAAGACGAGCTCCTCGCTCTGCGCCGCGCCGAGAAAGCGGGCGACGGCGGCGCGGGCGCTCTCGAGCGCGTCGGTCGCCTCGATGCTCAGCGGGTAGAGCCCGCGCAGGGGATTGGCGTTGTGGCGCGTATAGAACTCCCGCTCCGCGTCCAGCACGCACTGCGGGCGCTGGGCGGTGGCGGCGCTGTCGAGATAGGCGACATCACGCTGCGCGAGCAGCGGGAAATCGGCTTTATAATTCGTGCTCATTCGCGTTCCTCCTTCGTACACAGGACCTGCGCGAGCGCACCGAGGGCGCGCGCGGAAAAGGCTTCGTCCTCCGCCATGCGCGCGAGCCGCTCCACGGCGGCGCGGGCGAGGATGGCTTCGGCGGCGGCGCGGTCGATGCCGCGGCTGGCAAAGTAAAAGAGCGTGTCCACGTCCAGTTCGCCGATGGTCGCGCCGTGGCTGCCCTCGACGTTCTCCTCGGCGCAGAGGATGACGGGGACAGTCTTGTTTTCCGCGTCCTCGCCGAGGAGCAGGACGGTCTCGTTTTCGCTGCCGACCGAGCCGGCGGAGCCGCGCTTGAAGTCAATGGTGCCGCGGAAGACTTTTTTCGCGCACTCCATCAGCGCACCGGAAGCGTGGATCTCGCTCACGGTGCTTTTGCCGAGCTGCTCAACGGTCAGATCAATGTCCGCCGTGTCGCTCCGGCGGGCGAGATAGCCGAGGTCGGCGCGCAGCGCCGCGCCGTCGCCCGCAAGGGAGATTTGGTGGTCGGCGTAAACAGCGCCGTCGCCGAGCTGGAGGGAGATGAGGTCGAGCCGTGCGTTTTCGGCGAGCTGCGCGCTCAGCTCGTGGCGCAGCACCGCGCCCCGCGCGGGATTCAGAAGCTGCACGACGCGAAGGTGCGCACCCTCCGCCACGGTGAGCCTGAGCTCCGCGGCAAGGGGCTGCGCGGCGGTGCAGACCTCAAAGACGGTCAGCTCCGCGCCCGCCTCGGCGGTCACGGTATAGACGCGGCGGCCATAGGCCGCGCCGCCGTCCGCAGCCTCGATGCGGAGAGGGGCGTTTTCGCCGGAAACGGCGGTGAAGCGCTCGTTCGAGAGCAGCGCCTCCGCGTCCGTGTCCCAGCGGACGGCGGCCTCGTTCACGCCGAGACGGTTCCAGGTGCGCGAAGCGGGACGGTTGACATAAATCGTTTTTTCCATATCGTTCGCTCCTTTCGCTCAGCCGATGCTGCCCTTCATCTCAAGGCGGATGAGGTTGTTCATTTCCACGGCGTATTCCAGCGGCAGTTCCTTGGACACGTTGTCCGCGAAGCCGCTGACGATCAGGGCACGGGCGTCCTCCTCACTCATGCCGCGGCTCATCAGGTAAAAGACCGCGTCGTTGCTGATGGCTCCGATCCTGGCCTCGTGGCCCACGGCGGCGTCGCGCGTCTTGATGTCCATGGCGGGGATGGTGTCCGAGCGAGATTTGGAGTCCAGCATCAGGGACTGGCAGGAGACCGCGCTCTTCGCGCCCTTCGCGCTCTTTTCCACCACGACGCTCGAGCGGAAGGTGCTCACGCCGCCGCTTTTGCTGATCGAGCGCGTGTTCATATAGCTGCTGGTGTTTTTGCCGACATGGACGACCTTTGCGCCCGTGTCGAGATCCTGCCCCGCGCCGGCAAAGGTCACGCCGGTGAACTCCATGCGGGAATCGTCGCCCTTGAGGATGCTCATGGGGTACAGGCAGCCGACGTGCGAGCCGAACGAGCCGGACACCCACTCGATCGTGCCGCCCTCCTCCACCAGCGCCCGCTTGGTGTTGAGGTTATACATATTCTTCGACCAGTTCTCGATGGTCGAGTAGCGCAGCTTGGCATTCTTTTTGACGTAAAGCTCCACGCAGCCCGCGTGGAGGTTCGCCACGTTGTACTTGGGAGCGGAGCAGCCCTCGATGAAGTGCAGGCTCGCGCCCTCGTCCACGATGATGAGCGTGTGCTCGAACTGGCCCGCGCCCTTGGCGTTGAGCCGGAAGTAGGACTGGAGCGGAATGGAGAGGTGTACGCCCTTGGGGACATACACAAACGAGCCGCCGGACCACACCGCGCCGTGGAGCGCGGCAAACTTGTGGTCGCGCGGGGTGACGAGCTTCATGAAATACTTGCGCACCATGTCGGCATACTCGCCCTTGAGGGCGCTTTCCATATCGGTGTAGACTACGCCCTCGGCGGCGACCTCGTCGCGCACATTATGGTAAACCAGCTCAGAGTCGTACTGCGCGCCCACGCCGGCGAGCGACTTGCGCTCCGCCTGCGGGATGCCCAGACGCTCAAAGGTGTCCTTGATGTCCTGCGGCACGTTCGCCCAGTCGTTCTGCATCTTCGTGTTCGGGCGGACATAGGTGGCGATGTGGTCGATGTCCAGCCCCTCGAGCGAGGGGCCCCAGTCGGGCAGGCGCAGCTCGTTGTAGATCTGGAGCGATTGCAGCCGGAACTGCTGCATCCACACGGGGTCGCCCTTTTCCTTGGACAGCTTGTCCACGATCTCCGGCGTCAGACCGGACTCCATGCGGTAGGCGTCGTGCTCCACGTCGCGTATGTCGTAAATGCTGCGGTCTACGTCCGCAACGTAGGTTTTTTCTCTGTTCTCTGCCATGCCGATGTCACCGCCTTACTCCGTCTTCAGGCTGCCGAAGCCCTTTTCGTTGATGGCCTCGACCAGCTCGGCCCCGCCGTTTTTGACAATGACGCCGTTTTCCATGACGTGCGCGGCGTCGACGTGCAGCGCCTCCAGAATGCGCGTGGAGTGCGTGATGATGAGGAGCGAGCCGTGCGTGCGCTCACGGAAGAGCCGCACGCCCTCGGACACCGTGCGCACGGCGTCCACGTCCAGACCGGAGTCGGTCTCGTCAAGGATGGCGAGCTTTGGCTCGAGCATGAGCATCTGCAAAATTTCGGCTTTCTTTTTCTCGCCGCCGGAAAAGCCCACGTTCAGGTCGCGCTCGGCATAGCTCTCGTCCATGCTCAGCAGCCTCATGGTCTCCCTCAGGCGCTTTTTGAAGTCCCAAAGCCGCAGGCGGTCGCCGGTCTTCTGCTCCAGCGCGCTGCGGATAAAGGCGCTGAGCGTCACGCCCGGCACCTCCAGCGGGTTCTGGAAGGAGAGAAAGATGCCGCGTTTAGCGCGCTCGTTGACCGGCAGGGCGGTGATGTCCTCGCCGTCAAATACGATGCTGCCGCTCGTCACGGTGTAGACCGGATTGCCGGTGACGGCGTAGCCGAGCGTGGATTTTCCCGTGCCGTTCGGCCCCATGAGAACGTGCGTCTCGTCGCGCCCGACCGTGAGGTCAACGCCGTGAAGGATCTCCCTTTCCCCCGCGCTGACGTGCAGGCGATTGACCTCTAAAAGTGCTTCATTTTTCATGCTGCTTGCCCTCGTTTCTGCGTCTGTCCGATCGGACAGCTCCATAATCCTATCAAGTTGATAGGATTATAAGACGATAAACCTATAATGTCAATAGGGATTATGAAAATTTTCGGGCCGCCCGCACCTATTTGAACACTTGCACAGGCCGCGCCGCGCTGGTATCATAAAAGCGAGGTGAGAATATGGCGACAACAAAGGATTACATTGAATACGTCTGCGAGCGCCTGCACGGCGCGGGCGGGCTGCATTACCGCAAGATGTTCGGGGAATACATGGTCTATGTCAACGATAAGCCCGTGCTGCTCGTGTGCGACAACACGGTGTTCGTGAAGATCGTGCCGGAGCTTGCCGCGCTCATGGCGGACGCGGAGCGCGGCCTGCCCTATGAGGGCGCGAAGGAGCACTATATCCTCGATATCGACGATACCGACCTCGCACGGCAGGTCGTCGCGGTGCTGGAGACGGTCACGCCGCTGCCGAAGCCGAAAAAGAAGAAGGCCGAGTAGCTTGCCAGCGCCGCGCCGGTGTGCTACAATAGGCGGGAAAATCAGAAAAAGCGAGGAAGCGAACCATGGAATACGATCTGCCCGTCGCGCAGATGGCGCGCGGCGACGATATCGAGGGCTTTTACGTCCTCAAATCCGCCTTTTCCAAGGTGGCGAACAACGGCAAGCCCTTTTTGAACCTGACCCTTTCGGACCGGACCGGCGCGGTCGACGCGAAGGTGTGGGACTACCCCGGCCCCATCGGCGCGGCGGACGAGGGCAAGGTCGTGAAGATCCGCGGCAGCGTGTCGGAGTTCCGCGGGGCCTTACAGGTGACGGTGGAGCGCATCCGCCTCGCGGGCGAGGACGACCGTTACGACGTGACCGCGCTCGTACCCACCGCGCCCATCGACGGGGAGGCGATGTACGCCTCGGTCGAAGCGCTGCTCGACTCCATCACGGACGCCGATTATAAGGCGGTCTGCCGTGAGCTGCTGCGCCGCCACAGCGAGAGCTTCCGCACCATCCCCGCCGCCAAGAGCGTCCACCACGGCTTTCTGCATGGCCTTCTGATGCACACGGGCAATATGATGCAGCTCGCCGGCTTCCTCGCCGGGATGTATGCCGACACGGTGGACCGCAGTCTGCTGCTCGCGGGCACGTTCGCGCACGATCTGCAAAAGGAGCGCGAGTTCCGCTTCTCCGCCCTCGGCCTGGTGACGGACTATTCCGTGCCGGGCCAGCTGCTCGGCCACCTTGTCATGGGCGCACAGGAGATCGCGGAGATCGCGAAGGAGCTGGACGTTCCGGAGGAGAAGTCCGTTCTGCTCCGGCACCTCGTTCTCTCCCACCACGGCGAGCCGGAGTTCGGCGCGGCGGTGCGTCCGGTCTGCGCCGAGAGCGAGCTTTTGAGCTACATCGACATGATCGACAGCCGCATGGAGATCTACCGCGAGGTGCTCGGCGCCACGCCGCTCGGCGGCTTCAGCGATCGCGTGTTCGCGCTCGACGGCAAGAAGCTCTATCACCACGAATGAGGAGGAAAGAGGGATGCATCCATACTTTTCGGTCATGGACGAGCGCTGGTTCCACCGCGCCTTCGTCTACACCGGCTCGGTGACCGACCGCGAAAAAAACCTCGACTTCCGCTATCGCTATGAGCAGGTCAAGGGCGACGACGGCGACGCGCTCAAGGCCTCGACCTACTCCGACCTCTGCTACGAGCTGGCACAGGACGTGGAGGAGGAGACCTTCCCCTGGACGGAAGAGGGCGTGGAGGCGCTGAAGACGTGGTACCAGTCGCAGTACGAAAAATTCCTCGCCGCGCATGAGGCATGAAGCATGATAAAAAAGGAGAGCCGCTTTCCGTCGGAAAGCGGCTCTCCTTTTCGGTCATTGCAGGCGGACCTCCGCGCCGGTGAGGGCGTCGTCCTCGTGCGAGACGAGCAGGACGATCTTCTCCCGTGCGGCCCGCGCGACGCAGCGCTGCGCCGCGGCGCGGTTGTCCGCGTCGAGTCCAGTGAACGGCTCGTCGAGCGCGAGCGCGTCCGAGGGGGCAAGCAGGGCGCGCGCGAGGGCCAGGCGGCGCTTCATGCCGCCGGACCAGTCCCACACCCGCTTGTCTCCCACCTCGCCGAGCCCCAGCTCCGCGAGCAGGGCGCGCGCGGCGGCCTCGTCGTAAGCCGCGCCGAGCGCGAAGCGCAGGTTGCCCGCGGCGTCGAGCTGTTCGAGCAGGCGGTCCTCCTGAAAGACCGCCGCCCAGCGGAAACAATCGGCGTTGGTCGCGCCGCCGTCGGCACGCTCCAGCCCCAGCAGAATGCGCAGCAGTGTCGTTTTGCCGATGCCGGAGCTGCCCGTGACGCGCGTGAGGCCGATTTCGGCAGTGAAGCTCACGCCTTGCAGCACCGCTGTGCTGCCGTAGCTTTTGCGGAGATCTTCCACCCGAAGCTCCATCAGGTGCACCACCTTTCCGTCAGCGCGTCCACGCCGCGCAGGAACAGCCCTTCAAACAAAACGGAGAGCAGCACGATCACCGCCGTCCACGCGAAGAGGTCAGCGGTCTGAAAGTAGACCTTGGCGGTGTAGAGCCGTTCGCCGATGGTGCCGGAGCACAGGCCGATGACCTCCGCTGCCGTGCCGGCCTTCCACGAAAGGCCCAGCGCCGTATCGGCCGCCGCGCGGAAATAGGGCAGCACCTGCGGCAGATCAACGCCGCGCAGCCGCCGTGAGAACGGCACGCGGAACACCCGCGCCATCTCAAGAAGCTCGCGGCTCGTGCCGCGGATGCCCTCAAGCACGTTGCGGTACACGACGGGGAAAACCATCAGCGCGGCGATGAAGAGCGGCAGCTGGCGGCTATCGAGCCACACGAGCGCGAGGATGATGAACGACGCGACCGGCACGGCCTTGACAACGGACACAAGCGGCGCGAGCAGCTCCTCCGCGCGGCGGTACCGCGCGGCAAGCGCAGCGAGCACGACCGCCAGCGCGCAGGCGAGCAGAAAGCCGCCGAGGATGCGCGCGGTCGAGGTGAGCGCCGTCTGCCAGAACGCGGCGGTGACCGCCAGCTCCCCGAGCCGCGCGAGCGCCGAAAGGGGAGAGGCGAGCAGCAGCGCGCCGTGCGGGTAGAGGGCGGCGAGCGCCATGCTCGCGCCCTGCCACACGAGCAGCCAGAAAACGACCGCCCAAAGGCGGACGCTTTTTTTCTTCTTCGGCTTCACGGCGGTCATCTCCTTTCTTATGGGGTGTCGGTCTTACCGCCTGTCGGCGGCGGGAGAGCGCCCGCCGCCGAAAAGATCACGCAAAATAGAAGCTGTTATCCGGCATCGCGCCGCCGACAGCGGCGGGGTCGGCGTTGTAGAGCACAGAGAGATAGCCGGGCAGCTTTTCAAGAAGTTCTGCTCCTGTGATGCAGACAATATTGCAGTAAGGCAGGGCTTTTTCCGCTACGGCGGCATCCACGATGCCGTATTCGCCGATGAGCGCGGCGGCATCGGCGGTGTTGGCGTTGACCCAGTCCACGCTTGCGGCGTAATAGGAGAGGAAGGTGCCGACGGCGGCGGGGTGCGCCTCGACAAAGTCACTGCGGGCGACGATCACGCCGGTGATGAGCGCGGAACCATTGTCCAGCTTATCCCACTCCTCGGTGAGATCGAGCGCCATGCGCAGCCCCTCGAGCTTGCTCTGCGCCACGGTGACAAAGGGCTGAGGCAGCAGGGCGATGCTCGCCTGACCGCTTGCCAGCGCCGCGACGCATTCGCTGTGCTCACTCTTCCAGTCGAGCGTCACGTCGGCGTCGGGGTCGATGCCGTTTTCGCTGAGAAGATAGCGCAGGGCGTACTCGGGCGTGCTGCCCTTGCCCGCGGCCACGACGGTCTTGCCCTTGAGATCGGCGAGGGACTGCACGCTCTCGCCGTTTTCCACAATGTAGAGCACGCCCAGCGTGTTGACCGCCAGCACCTGCACCGCGCCCTCGGTTTTATTGTAGAGCACGGCGGCAAGGTTCGCGGGCACGCAGGCCATGTCCAGCTCGCCCTTGATGAGCGCGGGCGTCACCTCGTCGGCGGAGCCGGCGAGCGTGAAGTCATAGAGCGGTCCGTTCGCGGAGGAGGGCGCGTCGCTCATGAGCTTGACAAGTCCCATCGCCGTGGGACCCTTGAGCGCGGCGATGCGGGCGGTGACAGGGGCCTCGACCTCCTGCTCGGGCGTATCCGGTGTTTCGCCCAAATCGGGATTCTCTGTGGGCTTCTGCGCGCAGGCGGCGAGCGAGAGAACAAGCGCCAGCGTCAGGCACAGGGCAAAAAACTTTTTGAGTGATTTCATTTGGCAACTTCCTTTCTGATGGCGGCGTCGGGGGCGTAGACGGTCTTGGCGGTGATGCCGTCGAGTCGGCCCAGCTTGCCCGACAGGGCGGAGATAACGTCGTTCGGTGCGTCGAGCGCCACACTGATGATGTTCACGCCGCGCTCCCGGTAGGGAACTCCCATCCGTCCGATGATGTACGGCCCGTATTGGTGCAGCAGTTCGTTGAGCGCCTGCACGGAGCTTCCCTCCTGCACGATGACGGCCAGCACGGCGACGCGCGTTTCCATAGACATGACCTCCCGAAAAATAAGAGTATCCCTCCCGCCGCACGGCAGGAGGGATGGAAAAACCGGTACCGGACACAGCCGCCGGCTGTGCCTTGCTTTTCCTCCTCTTTCGGCTCGGGCTTGCCCTCACCGGCAGAACGGCAGAATAAATGATACGGTCCGCCGGTCAGAGCGTACTTCCCGGGGACGAAGCGATGATAGCACAGAGCGTTCGCGCTGTCAAGCGCGGCGCTCAGAACACCACGACGAGCAGCATCTTGAATGGCTCCTGCCCATACACCGCGTGCGGGTGCCTGGCGGGCATGACGATGCTCTCGCCCTCGCGGAGCAGATACTCCTTGCCGTCGATGGTGATGCGGCCCACGCCGTCGAGACAGGTCACGAAGGCGTCCCCGCCGGACTCGTGCGTGCTGATCTCCTCACCCTTATCGAAGGAGAAAAGCGTCACGCTCAGCGCGGCGTTCTGCGCGAGCGTCTTGCTCACGACCTGCCCCTTCTGATAGGCGACCTCGTCCTTGAGCGTCAGGACCTCTGCCTTGGAAATGTTCTTCAAACCGGTCATGGAAACAAACCTCCTTGTCATGCCGTGCCTTAGTTTATGGAGAATTATAGCAGAAAAATGGAAAAGCGTCTGTTGCGGACGCAACACCGCGAATCAAAAATTTTGCCGCATCCCGTCGAAGACTGCGGCTTGACATTTGGAAACGATACCTATATTATAAAGCCACACTTATCATGCGGAAGTGTTGCCCAAAATATACCGGAAAGCGAGGGGAGCAGAGCATGGAGCACATTACCAGCCGTCAGAACGCGCTGATGACGCACATCCGAAAGCTGAACTCCTCCCGCGCCTATCGCCGCGCGAGCGGCGAATACCTCTGCGACGGCGTGAAGCTGTTCGAGGAGGCGCTTCGGTGGAACGCGCCGCTCAAAACGGTCGTGCTTTCCGAGGGTGTGGACGCTCCCGCGCTTCCCTCCGGTGTGCGCGCCGTGCAGGTGCCCGCCGATGTGATGCGCTCGATCAGCCCGATGGAAACGCCGCAGGGCGCGCTCTTCACCGTGTGCCTGCCGGACACCGCGCTGCCCGAAACCCTGAGCGGCGCGCACTACCTTGTGCTCGACGGTGTGCAGGACCCCGGCAACGTGGGCACTATCCTGCGCACGGCGGACGCCTTTGACTGCGACGGTGTGTTTCTTGTCAACGCCTGCGCCGACCCCTACAGCCCCAAAACGGCGCGCGCCACGATGGGCGCGGTCTTTCGCCGCGATGTGTACCAATGCACGGCGGACGAGCTGTGCGCGCTGCTTCAAAAAAGCAATCTGCCGCTTTACGGCACGGCGCTGCGGAACGACACCGTGAGCCTGCGCGATGCGGAGCTTTCCCGCGCGGCGGTCGCCATCGGCAGCGAGGGGCGCGGGCTGAGCGCGGAGATCCTTTCAAAATGTGAGAAAACCATCAAGATCCCCATGTCGCCGCGCTGCGAATCGCTCAACGCGGCGGTTGCCGCGAGCGTGGTGCTGTGGGAAATGTACCGATAGAGAGGAGAGAGCGGACATGGCGGGACTCAAATACTGGGTCTGGCTGAGCGAATGCCGGGGGCTGACGAATCGCTCCCGCGCGCTGCTGCTCGACCACTTCGGCTCGCCCGAGGATGTCTACTACGCCGACGAGGCGGAGTATGCGCTGGTCGAGGGCTTATCCAAAAAGCAGCTCGAGCTGCTCGCCGACAAATCGACGGATGGTGCGGACAAAATTCTCGGTGACTGCCAGCGTCTCGGCCTGCGCATCCTGACGATGCAGGACGCGGACTATCCCGCGCGGCTGCGCGGCATCTTCGAGCCGCCCTGCCTTCTGTACGTCAAGGGCACGCTGCCCGCGTTCGATGAAGAGGTCGCCGTCGCGATGGTCGGCACCCGCGCGTGTACGCCCTACGGCACGCAGAGCGCGGAGAAGATCGCCTACGGCTTGGCCAAGCAGGGGGCGCTCGTCGTCTCCGGTGCGGCGCGAGGCATCGACTCGGCGGCCCACCGCGGCGCACTCCGCGCGGGCGGCGTGACCGTCGCCGTGCTCGGCAACGGTCTGGACGTGGTGTATCCCGAGGAAAACGCGGGCCTTTACCGCGACATTGCCGCCACGGGCGCGCTGCTGTCCGAATACCCGCCGGGAACGGCGGCGGAGGGCTGGCATTTTCCCATCCGCAACCGCATCATCAGCGGCTTGTGTCTTGCGACCGTGGTGGTCGAAGCGCCGCTCGAGCGTTCGGGCGCGCTCATCACCGCCAATACGGCGCTTGAGCAGGGACGCGACGTGTTCGCGGTCCCAGGCCCCATCGACGCGAGCGCGAGCCGCGGCTGCAACCGACTCATTGCCGACGGCGCGGGTCTTGTGAGCGAGAGCTGGGACATTCTGCGCGAGTATCAGGCGATGTATCCGCATAAAATTCTCGGCGAGCGGGTCGAGCTGCCCCACGCGCTCGGCTATCAGGCGCGGACGGAGCAGGCGGAGGCAAAGGCGGCGGAGACGCCCGCGGAAGCGGAAGCGCTGCCGGCGCTCGACCTGACCGGCGACCACGGCCTGACGGACGATCAGATGAAGCTCCTGCGCGAGCTCGCGCAGGGAGAGAAGCAGGTGGACGATTTGATCGAGCTGACGCAGATCCCCGCGCGGCGCGTGCTTTCGGCGCTCACCATGCTCGAGCTCGACGGCTATGTGGCCCAGAGCGGCGGCAAGCGCTTTTCCATTCAGGTGGAACTAAAGGAATGAAGGAGTCAAATACATGGCAGAGAAAAATCTGGTGATCGTCGAGTCTCCGGCCAAGGCGAAAACCATCGGGAAATATCTCGGCAGGAGCTACACGGTCAAGGCCAGCATGGGCCATCTGCGCGACCTGCCCAAGAGCAAGCTGGGCATCGACATCGAGCACGATTTCGAGCCCGATTATAAGCCCATCCGCGGCAAGGAGGCCCTGATCCGCGAGCTGAAGGAGGCCGCGAAGGAGAGCGACACCGTCTATCTCGCAACCGACCCGGACCGCGAGGGCGAAGCCATCTCGTGGCATCTCAAATATCTGCTCGACCTGAACGATCAGAAGGCCAGGCGCGTGACCTTCAACGAGATCACGAAGAACGTCGTGCAGGAGAGCATCGCGCAGCCGCGCGAGATCGACCAGAACCTCGTGGACGCGCAGCAGGCGCGCCGTGTGCTCGACCGCATCGTGGGCTACGAGCTGTCCCCGCTCCTTTGGAAGAAGGTGCGCCGCGGTCTTTCTGCGGGCCGTGTGCAGTCCGTCGCCACGCGCATGGTGGACGAGCGCGAAAAGGAGATCGAGAGCTTCAAGCCCGAGGAATACTGGACGCTCGACGCGCAGCTCCTCGACGAGCCGAGCCATAAGACCTTCACCGCGCACTATTACGGCAAAAACGGCAAGAAGTTCGAGCCCTCCTCCCGCGAGGAGATCGACGCGGTCATCGCTGACACGAAGAGCGCGGCGTTCGCGGTCAAGAGCGTCAAGCGCGCGGACAAGCAGCGCTCGCCCTCCCCGCCGTTCACCACCTCCACGCTCCAGCAGGAGGCCAGCCGCAAGCTCAACATGACCCCGCGCCGCACCATGGCGATCGCCCAGCAGCTCTACGAGGGCGTGGACGTCGCCGGCGAGGGCACCGTGGGCCTGATCACCTATATGCGTACCGACTCGCTGCGCATCAGCGAGGAGGCGCTCTCCGCCGCAAAGAGCTTTATCCTCGGCCGCTATGGCAAGGACTATTATCCCGCCGCGACCCGCCGCTTCAAGGCCAAGGCCGGCGCACAGGACGCGCACGAGGCCATCCGTCCCTCCAACGTGGACTTCACGCCCGAGCGCCTCAAGGGCGACCTTACGGGCGAGCAGTACCGCCTCTACCGGCTCATCTGGAGCCGCTTCCTCGCCAGCCAGATGGCGAACGCCGTCTATGACAGCGTCGCCGTCGAGATCGCCTCGGGTGTGCATGAATTCCGCGCGAGCGCGAGCAGCCTGAAGTTCTCCGGCTACACCGCCGTGTATGAGGAAGCCCGCGACGATGACAAGGAGGAAAAGACCTCCCCGCTGCCGCCGCTGACCGAGGGGCAGACGCTGGAGCTGCAAGGCTTCGACGAGGAGCAGCACTTCACCCAGCCCCCCACGCGCTACACCGACGCGACGCTCATCCGCGCGCTTGAGCAGAACGGCATCGGCCGCCCCTCGACCTACGCGCCCACGGTCTCGACCATCATCGACCGTGAGTACGTCGTCAAGGAGGGCAAATTCCTGCGCATCACGCCGCTCGGCAGCGTCGTGACGAAGCTGATGGAGGATAAATTCCCCGACATCGTGGACACGAAGTTCACGGCCCGCATGGAAAAGGAGCTCGACACCGTCGAGGAGGGCAAGATCGCGTGGAAGGACGTTCTGCGTGAATTTTACGGCGGCTTTGAATCCAATCTCCAAAAGGCGGAAAAGGAGCTCGAGGGCGTCCATCTCAAGGTGCCCGACGAGGAGACGGAGGAGGTCTGCCCCGAATGCGGACGCAAGCTCGTCATCAAGTCCGGCCGCTTCGGCCGCTTCCTCGCCTGCCCCGGCTATCCCGAATGCAGCTTCACCATGCCGCTCGTGGTCGAGATGCCGGGCCGCTGCCCGAAGTGCGGCGGACGGCTGATGAAGCGCACGGGCAAGAGCCAGAAGACCGGCAAGCAGTACACCTACTACTGCTGCGAGTTCGGCACGAGCCGCGACGAGGAGAAGAAGTGCGACTTCATGACGTGGGACGTGCCCACCAAGGACGACTGCCCCGTCTGCGGACAGACGATGTTCAAGAAGGCGGGCAAGGGCTTCAAGAAGCCGTTCTGCATCAACCCCGCGTGTGAGAACTTCCTGCCCGAGGACAAGCGCGGCTTTGTGCGCAAAAAGGCCGCGGACGCGGAAGCGGCGGAGGAGAGCGCGGCGGAGGAAACGCCGGCGAAGAAGTCCGCCGCGAAGAAAACGACCGCGAAAACCGCCGCGAAGAAGACTGCCGTGAAAAAGACGGCGGCGAAGCCCGCCGCCAAGTCCGCGAAAGCGGCCGCGGCGAAAAAGACCGCCGCCAAAAAGACGGCAAAGAAGGAAGAGAACTGATGCAGGTATCCGTCATCGGAGCGGGCCTTGCCGGCTGCGAGGCTGCGTGGCAGCTCGCGCGGCGCGGCATTGCGGTCACGCTCTATGAAATGAAGCCGGCGAAGAGAACGCCGGCGCACCACAGCGACGATTTTGCCGAGCTGTGCTGCTCGAACTCCCTGCGCTCCGACCAGCTGGAAAACGCGGTGGGACTGCTCAAGGAGGAGCTGCGCCGCCTCGGCTCGCTGATCCTCGCTTGCGCGGACGAAACGCGCGTGGAGGCGGGCGGCGCACTCGCCGTTGACCGACACGGCTTTGCCCGCCTCGTCACCGAGCGCGTGCGGAGCCATCCGAACATCACGGTGATCGAGAGCGAGGTCACGTCGATCCCCGCCGAGGGGACGGTCATCGTCACCTCGGGCCCCCTGACCTCCGACGCGCTCTCCGCCGCCATCGCGGAGAAGCTCGGCGACGGTCACACGCTGAATTTCTACGATGCCGCCGCCCCGCTCGTGACCTACGAGAGCGTGGATATGTCGAGCGCGTGGTTCGCCTCACGCTACGATAAGGGCACGGCGGACTACATCAACTGCCCCCTCACGGCGGAGGAGTACGACGCCTTCTGGAACGCGCTCACCACGGCGGAGGAGGCTCCCGTCCACGGCTTTGAGGATAAGCACGTCTTTGAGGGCTGTATGCCCGTTGAGGTCATGGCGCGGCGCGGACACGATACGCTCTGCTACGGTCCCCTCAAGCCCCGCGGACTCAAGGATCCCAAGACCGGGCACGAGCCGTATGCCGTCGTGCAGCTCCGGCGCGACAATGCCGAGGGCAGCATCTACAACCTCGTCGGCTTCCAGACGCATCTGCGCTTTCCGGAGCAGAAGCGCGTCTTTTCCATGATCCCCGCGCTCGCGAACGCGGAGTTCGTGCGCTACGGTGTCATGCACCGCAACACCTATCTGAATTCCCCCGGTCTGCTGGACCGCTATTACCGCCTCATCGCGGACGACCGTATTTCCTTTGCCGGGCAGATGACCGGCGTGGAGGGCTACGTCGAGTCCGCCGCGTCCGGCTTCCTCGCCGGCGTGGAGACCGCGCGGCGGCTGCTGGGGCAGGCCCCCATTGACTTCCCGCGCGAGACCGCCATCGGCGCGCTGGGGCTGTATGTGAGCGACACGACGGTCGCCAATTTCCAGCCGATGAACGTCAACTTCGGCATCATGCCGCCGCTCGGCTGCCGCATCAGGGGAAAACGCAACAAGAACGCGGAGCTCTCCCGCCGCTCGCTGGAGATCATCGACAGCCTGCGCGAGAGCGTCCTCGACGGCGTAAAGGAGGAAAGCCATGAAGATCATCATTGACGCGATGGGCGGCGATTTCGCCCCCGAGGCTCCCGTCCGCGGCGCGCTGCTCGCCCGCGAGAAATACGGCGCGGACATCATTCTCACCGGCCGCACGGCGGACATCCTGCGCGAGCTGGAGAAGGCCGGCTGCAAGGAGGTCCCGCAGGGCATCGAGATCGCCAACGCCGAGGAGGTCGTGGAGATCTGCGACGATCCCGCGACGGCCTTCAAGCAGAAGAAGGATTCCTCACTCACCGTGGGACTGAACCTCCTGCGCGACGGACAGGCGGACGGCTTCATCTCCGCCGGCTCCACCGGCGCGCTGCTCGCGGGCGCGACGCTCGTGGTCAAGCGCATCCGCGGGCTTCGCCGCGCGGCGCTCGCGCCGACCATCCCGACCATGACCGGCAAGGCCGTTCTGATCGACTGCGGTGCGAACGCCGAATGCACGAGCGAATATCTGCTGCAATTTGCCTACTTAGGCAGCTATTATGCCGAAAAGGTGCTCGGCGTCGTGCAACCGCGCGTTGGACTTTTGAATATCGGTGCCGAGCCGAGCAAGGGCGACGCCCTTCGCCATGAGACCTACGCCCGCCTCAAGGAGGCCGGCGAGCAGGGCCACCTCAACTTCATCGGCAACATCGAGGCCAACACCGCGCTCGCGGGCGGCTGCGATGTGATCGTCGCCGACGGCTACAGCGGCAATATCATGCTCAAGAGCGTCGAAGGCGCGGCAAAGCTGATGAGCGGCGAGCTGAAGAAAATGCTGACAAAGAGCGCCAAGACGAAGCTCGCGTATCTGCTGCTCAAGGACGGCCTTGCGGACTTCAAGAAAATGCTCGACCCCAACGAGGTCGGCGGCACGGCGCTGCTCGGCATCTCCCGGCCCGTCGTCAAGGCGCACGGCTCGTCGAACGCCGCGGCCTTCTGCAACGCGGTGCGTCAGACCATCGCCGTCGCGGAGAGCGGCATCATCGCCGACATCACGCAAAACGTGGATAAGATGAAGGTCACGCCCGAAAAGGACTGATTTTACAAAAAAGCCTATTGACAGACCGGCTATCTTGCCGTATCATTTTGCCAAACGTTTCCTGAGGAGGACTGGATGAGATGACTTCGGAAGAAATTTTCAAGACAATGCAGGACCTGATCGCGGAGCAGTTCGCTGTGAATGCGGACGATGTGACGATGAACAGCTCCTTTGAGGATGATCTGAGCGCCGACTCCGTGGACCTGGTCGAGCTGGTCATGGCGATGGAGGAGGAATTTGAGATCGACGAGATCCCCGAGGAGGATCTGCTGACGCTCAAGACCGTTGGCGACTGCGTGCGCTACCTGACGGCCAAGCTCAACTGAAATAACGGATAACGCCCCGCTTCCGGCGGGGCGGACTTATGAAAAAGGAGGCGAAACGCCTTGCAGGAATTGGAATGTAAGCTGGGCTACCGCTTCCGCAGCGGAGCCCTGCTCGCCGAGGCTCTGCGCCACAGCTCCTATGCCAACGAGCACCGCGGCGCGGAGAGCGTGAGCAACGAGCGGCTGGAGTTTTTGGGCGACAGCGTGCTCGGCTTCGTCACGGCGGAGTATCTTTTTGCGCGGCATCCCGACTCGCCCGAGGGCGAGCTGACGCGCATCCGCGCGGCGCTCGTTTGCGAGGAGAGCCTGCATGAGGTCGCGCAGAAGCTGGAGCTGGGCCGCTACCTCAAGCTGGGCAACGGTGAGGAGACCGGCGGCGGACGCACCCGTCCGTCCATCCTCGCGGACGCGACCGAGGCGGTCATCGCCGCGGTCTATCTCGACGGCGGGCTTGCCGCCGCAAGCAGCCTGATCCACCGCGTGCTGCTCGACTGTGAGCGCGAGGAGGTCGTGGAGGAGCGCCGCCGCGATTATAAGACCGTGCTGCAGGAGCTGGTGCAGCGTGAGCCGAACCGCACGCTCGTCTACCGCATGGCGGAAGAGTCCGGCCCCGACCACGACAAGACCTTCACCTTTGAGGTCCTGCTCAACGGCGCGGTCGTCGGGCGCGGCGAGGGGCACAGCAAAAAGGAAGCCGAGCAGATGGCCGCCCGCGCGGCGCTGGAGCGGCTGGAATAAGAAAACGACCGTCGGGCTTGCCCGGCGGTTTTCCTTTACATAACGTCAAATTCCTACTGGAATTTTCTGCCCGTCCGTGCTATACTTATATCGTATCTGTATTTTTGCGTAAAGGAGCGTGAATGCTATGACCTGGCTTTCCGCCATCATCATGGGACTGGTGCAGGGCATCGCCGAATTTCTGCCCATCTCGTCCTCGGGTCATCTGGCCATTGCCGAGCATCTGCTGAATATGCAGGGGGCCTCGGAGATCCCGCAGTTTTACGACGTGCTGCTGCACCTCGGCACGCTGGTGGCTGTGTTCATCGCCTACTGGGATGAGATCTACGATATGATCGTGGAATTCTTCGCGGGCGTCGGCGATCTCGTCCACCACACAACGCCCAAGGTCGTGCCGCCCGCGCGGCGCATGATATTGCTCGTCATCGTCGGCACGCTGCCGCTTTTCGTCATGGTGCCGTTCCGTCGTTTTTTTGAAGGTCTGAGCGATAATATGTATTTCATCGGCGGCGCGCTCCTCTTCACCGGCGTTCTCCTTTTCGTAAGCGACCGCGTGCGCCGCGGCGGCAAGACGGAAAAGACCGCCAGGCTCGCCGATGCGCTCGTGGTCGGCATCGGGCAGGCCATTGCGCTCTGCCCGGGCGTCTCCCGCTCCGGCATGACTATTACCACCGGCTGCTTTGTGGGCTTTGAGCGGAAATTCGCCGTGCGCTTTTCCTTCATCCTCTCCATTCCCGCCATCCTCGGCGCGAATATCCTGAGCATCAAGGACGCTGTCGACGCGGGGATCAATTGGTCGGAAATGCCGATGTATCTCATCGGCGTAGCCGTTGCCGCGGTCACGGGCTATCTCTGCATCCGGCTGCTGAAAATGATCGCCGACCGCGGCCGCTTCGGCGCGTTCGCCTACTACTGCTGGACCGTCGGCGCGCTGGTGCTCATCTTTACGATCGTATAAAGGGGTAAGCTATGGCAACGCAGAAAAGATCCTCGTCCGGCAAGCGGACGACGACAGGCAAAAAGACGACGGCGGGCGGCAAGCGCGCCGCCGCGCCGAAGAAGCGCCCCATCCGCCGCGAGGTCGGCGGCGTGGTGTGCCTTGTGCTGGCGCTGTGCATCACGTTCAGTTACTTCCAGCAGGGCGGCTGGCTGCTCGACCGCCCCGCGGCGCTGTGCCGCGGACTCGTCGGCTACGGCTATTATACGGTCGCGCCCGTGCTGCTGCTCGTGAGCTATATCCTGCTCTTCCACCGCGGGCGGAACGTCACCGCCTGCGTGGTGGGCGCGGCGCTGCTGCCGGTGCTGCTCGGCGCGATGCTCCACCTCGTACTGTGCAAGACGGACTACAACAGCGTGGACGGCATTGCAAAGCTCCTTTGGAAGAGCGGCCTTTCGATGGAATCCGGCGGCGTCCTCTCCACGACGCTTGCCATCATGCTCGTCAAGCTGGTGAAAAAGACGCTCGCGATGATCCTGCTCGCGGTGCTGCTCGTCACCTGCCTGATGCTGGCCTTCCGCCTGACGCCCGCCGCCGTGCTCGAGGCGGTGCGCTCGCATGAGCGCGTGCCCTATGAGCCGGAGGACGACGAGGAGGAAGCACCGCCCACTCGCGCCGCCGCGACGAAGAGCGCGGAGAAGTCCAAGGCGTGCATCGACATTCCGCTCGACGGCGAGACGCGCGAGCCGCCAAAAAAGGAGGGCAAGCTCTCCGGCTTCTTCACCCATAAATCCGACGCCGTCCGCACGCCGGATGAGCTGCTGACCGCCAAGGCTCCGGCGGGCGGGAGCGCTCCCGCTCCCGCGCCGGAGCCGACCTACACGGTGGTCGCCGGCGCGCCTCTCACCGAGACGGTTCCCGCGCCCGCTCGCACACCTGCCGCGCCGGTCGTGTCCACCGCTCCCGCAGCGGTGTCTGCTGCGCCCGCAGCCAATGTGTCCGCAAGGCCCTCCGCGCCGGAGGAGGTCGCCGCCGAGGCCGAGAAGGTCGCCGGTGAGATCGAATCCGAGCTGGAGCAGGACATTCCCGAGTACACCTTCCCGCCCATCACATTGCTCGACGAGGGCGGCGCGGGCAACGCCGTGGAGGCGGGCGCGGAGCTGCGCAACAACTCCCGCCGCCTTGCCGAAACGCTCAAGAGCTTCGGCGTGGACGCCCGCGCGGGCGACGTGGTGCGCGGCCCCAGCGTCACACGCTACGAATTTACGCTCGATCAGGGCGTGAAGCTCTCCAAGATCACGAACCTTGCCGACGACATCGCCCTTGCGCTCGGCGCGTCGGGCGTGCGCATCGCGCCCATCCCCGATAAGATCTCCGTCGTCGGCATCGAGGTGCCGAACAAGCTCGTCTCCGCCGTCCACATCCGCGACGTGCTGGAGTCCCACGAGTTTACACAGCACAAATCGAGTGTCGCCTTCGCCGTCGGCAAGGACATTGCGGGCAACAACATCATCGGCAACATCGCCAAGCTCCCGCATGTCCTCATCGCCGGCACGACCGGCTCCGGCAAATCCGTCTGCACCAATTCGCTCATCGTTTCGCTTCTTTATAAGTCCACGCCGGACGAGGTGCGCTTCATCATGGTCGACCCGAAGATGGTCGAGCTTGCGCCCTACAACGGCATCCCGCATCTGCTCATTCCGGTCGTCACCGACCCGAAGAAGGCGGCGGGCGCCTTGCAGTGGGCGGTCTACGAGATGATGAAGCGCTACAAGCTCTTCTCCGAGCGCAACGTCAAGGATCTTGCGGGCTATAACGCCCTTGCCGCAGCGGACGAAACGCTCAAGAAGCTGCCGAGCGTCGTGGTCGTCATTGACGAGCTGGCCGACCTCATGCTCGTCGCGGCGAAGGAGGTCGAGGAGTCCATCTGCCGCGTGGCGCAGATGGGCCGCGCCGCCGGAATGCACCTGGTCATTGCAACGCAGCGTCCGTCGGCGGACGTCATCACGGGCCTGATGAAGGCCAACATCCCGAGCCGCATCGCCTTCGCGGTCGCGTCCTCGCTCGAATCCCGCATCATTCTCGATACCACCGGCGCGGAAAAGCTCGTCGGCCGCGGCGATATGCTCTACGCCCCGCTCGGCGAGGGCAAGCCCCGCCGCGTGCAGGGCTGCTTCATCTCCGCCGAGGAGATTGACCGCGTGGTCGGCTTCGTCAAGGCGAACGGCGCCGCGCAGTACGATGAGAGCGTGATCGACAAGATCGAGCAGGCGGTCGCCGAGAAGGAAAAGGGCGGCAAGGGCGCACCCTCCGGCGCGGCTCCCGAGCCGGTCGCCGCCGAGGGCGACGAGCTGCTCCCCGCCGCCATCGACGTGGTGATGGAGACCGGACAGGCGTCCGTTTCCATGCTCCAGCGGCGCTTGAAGCTCGGCTATTCCCGCGCTGCGCGCATCGTCGACGAGATGGAGCAGCGCGGCATCGTGGGGCCATTCGAGGGCTCCAAGCCGCGGCAGCTCCTCATCACCCGCGAAAAGTGGGAGGAGATCAAGATGCGCGGCGGTCTCGGCGCGATGAGTTCTGCGGCGATGGCCGCGCAGGACGCGGCGGCGGAAAACCCGCCGGTCGAGGAAGAGATCCCATAAAACAAAAAACAGCGCCTCACGGAGCTTCCGTGGGGCGCTGTCGTTCTCGGCCGGGGGCTTTTTTCGTCCTCGCACAATAAGCTTTGACGAAAAGCGCGGAAAAAAGTTCCCGCATCTTCAAAAAAATTTTCACGCGGACGCGCGCCGGCGCATAGGCTGAGATGAACAAAACAGCAGGCAAGGAGGCGAGGCGATGGCCTACTCCGACCGCGAGCTGCTGGCGCGGCTCATCGAGTGCGAGGCGGGCGGCGAGGGAGAGAACGGCATGAAGGCGGTGGCGAGCGTCGTGATGAACCGCGTGACCGCCTCGGGCGGCGAATACGCCCGCGTGGGGCAGGGCAGCATCCGAAAGATCATCATGCAGCCGGGGCAGTTCGTCTGTGCGAGCGAGACGGAGCGGGGGGCCTACAATCCGCAGAACATCTACAATATGCGCCCGACGGACGTCCACTACTCCATCGCGGATTGGGCGATGGCGGGCAACCGTCTGACAGGACTCGGGGACGCGCTGTGGTTTTTCAATCCCTTTTCAGATACCTGCCGCCAGAATTTTCCCTCGCAGGTCGGAGTGTTCCGCGTGCGCATCGGCGACCACTGCTTCTACGACCCCACGGAAGCCTACTACGATACATAGGAGACGAAATCCAAGGCTCTGAAAGGAATGGACGCTATGATCGAGCTCACGCGCTGCGGCGCGCCGGACAACGACCGCTATCTTCCCGCCGTGATGACGCAGGGAGACGCGAGCACATACCAGACCATGATCGACAACAGCACCATGCAGAAAAGGTCGCAGCAGATGGTGGACCGCGCCTTCGGCTCCGCGCAGAGCGGCACGACGCAGAACGGCCGGCAGCAGGGTATGGCGCCCAGCGCGGTGCAGGGAGGAGCGCCGCCGGCCGCGCCCGACGCTGTGATGGGGGCGCAGCAGATCGCACCCGGTCTTGGCCCGCTGCCTGCCGCTCCGAACGGCATGAGCGTGGCGGAGCAGATCCTCCACAGCTCGTGGAAGAGCCTGATGGCGCGCAACGTGGGCCGCAGCGTGATCGTGAGCTTTTTGATCGGCACGCAGAACACCATCGTCACCCACGGCATCCTCTACGAGGTCGGCAACGACTACATCGCGCTTTACCAGCCCGACGAGCAGAGCTACATCAGCGCGGACCTCTATTCCATCCGCTTCGTGGAGTTTCTGCCCGAGATCAGTCAGACCAATTCCCAGCAGCAACAGCAGCCGTAAGGAAAAGCGGGAGAAGCGCGGCGCGCTTCTCCCGCTTTCCTTATTGCCTGCACTCAGATGCGTGTGGCGAGGGCGCGGAGCGTGCCCGTGAGCCGCGCTTCGCCGCTGCCGGCGGGGAGAAAGAGGCTGTCGCCCTTCTTCGCCCTGACGGTCTCACCGCCGCAGCGGACCTCGCCCTCGCCGTCAAGGATCAGCAGCGAGAGGAAGGACTCCGCGCCGCACGTCGCCGCCTGTGGCGCGGCGAGCAGATCGACGGTAAAATAGTCACAGCGGACAAGGTGCCCGCCGAATTCCGGCGTGGGAACGCCGGCGGTCCGGCGCGTCACGTCCAGCGCCTGCGCGATGTGCAGGGCGCGGGGCTTTCCGTCGGGACCGAGGCGGCCGTAGTCGCACACGCGGTAGGTCACGTTGCTGCTCTGCTGCACCTCCGCCACCACGATGCCGCGGCAGATGGCGTGGATGGTGCCCGCGGGGATGAACACTGTGTCGCCCGCCTTGACGTTCACGCGGCGCAGGACCTCGGGCAGTGTGTTGTCTGCGATGCGGCGCTTTAGCTCGTCCCGGGAAATATCGCGCGAAAAGCCGCAGTAGAGAAAGGCGTCCGGCTCGGCGGAGAGGACGTACCACATCTCCGTTTTGCCATTCTGCCCCTCGTGCGCGCGGGCGTAGTCGTCGTCGGGATGGACCTGAATGGAGAGATCCTTCGCCGCGTCGATGAGCTTGATGAGCACCGGAAGCTCCGCGAATTTCCGCCCATGCTCCCCCAGCGCCCCGGGGTGCGCGGCGAGATATTCCGCGAGCGTTTTGCCCGCGTCGGGACCGGACGCGAGCACGGAGGGACCGTCGGGATGACCGCTCAGCTCCCACGTTTCCGCGAGACGCGCGCCGTCATACCGCTTGCCGTAATCGGTGATGAGCTTTGTTCCGCCCCAGAGATAGTCCTTACAGGCGGGGGCGAGCTTGAGAATGGACATGGAAACGATCTCCTTTCAAGGCGAACGCGCGGGATCAGAGGATCCCGCGCGCTTTGAGTTCTTCGCGCAGCTGACCGGCGTCGTGGAACACGATGCCCTGCATACCGGCGTTTTCCGCCGCCTCGATGTTCGGCGGGAAATCGTCGACGAACAGGCAGCTCGCCGCCGTGAGGTCAAATTTGTCGAATAGCGCCTGATAGATGGCGGCCTCGGGCTTGAGCAGGTGAACGTCCGCCGAGATCAGCGTGCCGGAAAAGCACTCGCTGCCCGGAATGTCGTGCCAGTAGGTGTGCTGGCGGCGGGCGGCGTTGGAGAGCAGATAAAGCGTATAGCCCCTTGCCTTCAGCTCACGCACCACGTCCGCCGTGCCCGTGATGGGCACGATCGGCTCGTTCCAATGGTAGATGATGTACTCCGCCGCGGCGTGCAGCTCCGCGGGGAGCCTGGCGCAGGCGTGGGCATAGACCTCCTCCTCGGTGATGGTGCCGCGGTCGAGCCGCACCCAGTCGGTCGTGCACAGCAGGTGCTGCCTGAGGAGCGCTTCGCCCTCCGCGCCGACGTGCAGGCGGCGGGAAAACAGCTCCGCGCCGAAGTCCAGCAGCACGCCGCCCATATCAAAAACAATGGTATTGATCTTCATTACAGCTTTTCTCCCGGCTCGTCGGGGACAGAGGCGGCGACCGCCGCTTCCTCCGCTTCCGCCGCCACGGCGGCGGGCTCCTTTTTGAACAGTCCCGTCAGCTTTGCCACGCGTCTGCGGCGGCGCTCCCTGGCCTCCAGCCGCTCACCGAGATCGCGCGCGCCCACGCCGTAGACCAGATAGAGGATCACGCCGGACACCAGCATGATGAACACGGTCGAAGCGCAGCGGCGGCCCGAGGCGTTGACGTTGTAGCCGTACAGTCCCTCCTCCGCGCACATGGCCTGAATGACCATGGCGTAGCTCGTGCCGTAGGAGCTGGCAAAGGTGGCGGACATATCGTACTCGGTAAAGAGCGCGTTGAAGTTCAGTGCGAACACCGCCAGCACGCTCGGTAGGATGATGGGCAGCTTGATCCTGAGGAAGGTCATCAGGCCGCTCGCGCCCATGTTGCGCGCGGCGTCCTCCAGCTCCTCGTCGATGGCGTAAAACGCCGCCTTGATCATGCGCAGCGAGAACGGCAGCTTGACCACCGTGTAGGCCAGCACGAGCAGGATGCGGACGTGCTCGGCGAAGTAGAGGTTCACATTGCCGACGTACCAGATGTTCTCGGCGTTGAAGTAGGTGCGGTAGGAATAGCAGATGAGAATGGTCGGCAGCAGCCACGGGAAAAGCAGGCAGTATTCCAGCACCACGCCGGACTTCTTGTTGCGGTTTTTGAAGATGTAGTTGCAGGCGATCACGACGATCAGGCACGCGAGCGCCGCGGCGAGGATGGAGAGCACGAAGCTCATCTTGATGCCGCCGAGGGTCGCCTCGTTGGCGAACAGACCGGAAATGGAGCCCTTGCGCACCTTGTAGGTGCCGCGCGAGGTGAGGTACTGATAGTCCTGCGTGCCGAAGAAGTTGATGAGCGTCCAGTTGGAAAGGTCGAGCTTCTTCATGCGGATGGCGCTGTAGGTCTGGAACGAGAAAATGACGATCATCACCACGGGGATCATGTAGATGATGAAGAGGACATAGGCATAGATGTGCGCGAGGGTATTCCAGACGGGATTTGTGATTTTCTGTTTTTGCAGCCGCGCCTTGGTCTTGGAGACGGAGAGGTAATGGCCCTTGCGCTCGTAGGCGGAGAGCACGGTGAGCAGCACGATGGTGAACATCGCCAGAATGATGGACAGCAGCGCGGCGCGCGCCTGTGGGAAGGCTTCGTCCGCCGTGGACGAGCCGGCAAGACGCACGATCTCGGGGTTGATGGAGTCGTAGCCGAGCAGCGTGGGGGCGGACATGGCGCACAGACCCGTGATGAAGGTCATGACCGTCAGCGAGAACATGGTGGGCACGAGTGTCGGGAAAACGACCTTCCAAAGCACCTTGAAGGGCTTCGCGCCCATGTTGCGCGCGGCCTCGACGGTGTTGTAGTCGATGCCGCGGATGGCGTTGCGCAGGAAGAGCGCGTGGTTGCTCGTGCAGGCGAAGGTCATGGTGAAGAGCACCGCGTTGAAGCCCGAGAACCAGTTTGGATCAAAGCTCGGGAAGGCGTTGACGAGCGCGGTGGTGAGAATGCCGTCGGAGGCGTAGAGGAACAGATAGCCCGTGACCAGCGCGACGCCGGAGTAGATCATCGTGGTCATGTAGCCGAGGCGCAGGATGTTCGCGCCCTTGATGTCGAAATACTCCGTCAGCAGCACGATGGACACGCCCACCACATTGACCGTGACGACCAGGCAGATGGCGAGCTTGAGGGAGTTCCAGACGTAGCGGCCCATGCTGCCCGCGAAGAAGAAGCGGATGACCGCGAAGGGATCGCGCACGCCCTCGGCGTTCGTGGTGGTGAAGATGCTCGTGAGCGTATTGAGGCACGGCAGGAGCATGAAGCCGAAGAAGAAGTAGGCAAAGAGCACGATGCCGATCATGCGCACCACAAACGCCGCATCGAGGCGGGACTTAGCAAGAGAGCCGCCCATCACTCCACCTCCTCCGCGGAGGGCGCGTAGGCCATGATGTCGTTCGGGTTCAGGATGACCTTGACGCGCTGGCCCGGGTCGTAGATGTTCACGCCGTCGTTCTTCTCAATGACCTTGAGGCTCTGCGTGCCGACATGGATGTAATACTTGATGTAGAGTCCGTAGTATTCGCAGTTCTCCACCGTGCCGTCGAGCGCGATCTCGCCGCCGCGCGGGGCGACGTTGACGTGCAGGCGCTCGAGACGGATATAGTTGTGCTTGCTTGCGTCCACCTCCGCACCGGCAGCGCGGAGGGCGGACACGGTATCGTCATTCAGTCGGTTGATGTCACCGATGAAATTGCAGACAAATTCGGTTTGCGAGTGGTTGTAGACCTCATTGGGCGTGCCGATCTGCTCGATGAAGCCCTTGTTGAACACCGCGATGCGGTCGGAGAGCGTCAGCGCCTCCTCCTGATCGTGGGTGACGTAGATGGTGGTGATGCCGAAGTCCTTCTGCATCTTCTTCAGCTCGTTGCGCAGCTGCACGCGCAGCTTGGCGTCGAGGTTGCTCAGCGGCTCGTCCATGCAGATGATGGCGGGGCCGGTGACGAGGGCGCGGGCGATGGCCACGCGCTGCTGCTGACCGCCGGAGAGCTGTGAGACCGCCTTTTTGAGCTGCTCGTCGGAAAGGTCGACCTTGCGCGCGATCTCGCGTACCTTGCGGTCGATCTCGTCCTTCTTTGCCTTCTTGACCTTGAGGCCGAAGGCGATGTTGTCGTATACGGTCATCGTCGGGAAGAGCGCGTAGCTCTGGAACACGATGCCGATGTTGCGGTCCTCGATGGGGACGCGCGTGATGTCGCGGCCCTTGACCACGACGGAGCCCTCCGCCGGCTCGATGAAGCCCGTGATGGTGCGGAGCGTGGTGGTCTTGCCGCAGCCGGAGGGGCCGAGGAAGGTAAAGAATTCGCCCTCCTTCACATGGACGTTGATGCTGTGCAGGGCGGTGAAGTCGCCGAACTTCACAACGATGTCATTGAGCCGGATCATAATGGATTCTCCTCTTTTTGTATTCGGAATAAAGAGATCAGGCGAGCCGGAGAGATCCCGGCTCGCCTGAAAACACACAACAGTCGGTATCCCGCTGAGCCTCTCCGCGGGACGCGGTGCGCGGGGCTTGCCTTACGCGGCCTTCTGGGTCAGGGTCGCCCAGTCGAGGTTGGCCCAGTCGGGCTCCGCCACGGCGGCGGAGGCGTCGGCCCAGTAGAAGCCGAGGTTGGTCATGATGTTGGTCCACTCGCTGGAGTGCTCGGCAACGTACTCGGCATAAGTCATGTCGGTGCCGTCGACCTTGGTCAGAGCGAAATTCTTGAGGGTGTAGATGGCGGGGATGCCGTCGGGATAGAGGATGTCAGCCGCGGCGGTGTTGCAGGGATAGGAGTCGAACTCCTCGCCCCAGGCCGCCTGCGTCTCGGCAGAGCCGAACCACTCGGCGAACGCCTTGACAGCCTCGGTCTCTTCCACGGTGCGGCCGGCCTTATCGAGGATGCCGATGTACTCGGCGATGTAATAGGTGCCGTCGTCGATCTCAACGAGGTCCCAGTTCTCGGGAGTCATAGCGCCCTTGAGGGGATGCTCGGAGCTCTCGGCTGCGGCGTCGATCTTGCCGTAGAGAGAGGAGGAGTAGAAGGTGGAAACAGCGACATCGCCCTTGTTCAGAGGATCGAAGCCGTACTTATAGGTGTCGTCGGAGGAGTACTTGCCCTCGGCGCAGTACTTCCACAGCGTCTCCCAGCCCTCGGTGGAGATGCCGCCGGCGGGGGAGGAGGGATCGACGAAGGCGTAGAGCATCGCGGAGTTGATGTTGGCGTTGGTGGTGCCGCCGACCTTGTTCTGACGGTACCAGGTGTAGCCGCAGTTCACAATGTCGGCCCAGTGCTGGAAGTGGAGCTTCTCGCCGTTGGTGCCGAGCTCGTCGTTGCGGTAGAGCATCAGAACGTTCTGGATGACGAGGCCGTAGGCCGCGCCGGGATAGGCGTACTCGCCGACCTCGCCTGCCCAGGTGGGAGTCCAGTCAACGAGCTTGAGGTTCTCGTAAACGCCGTCGACGACCTGGCTCCAGCGGGTCTCGTTGAGGCCGAAGAGGATGTCGCCGTCCTTGTTCTCATTGGCGGCCTGGATGGCGGCGGTATCACCGGAGATGACGGAGTTATCGTCAATGCTGATGGTGAAGCCGGCGTCCTTGGCTTCCTGAATGAGCCAGGTGGTGCGCTCGGTGGAGTTGGAGTTGGAATAGATGCGGATGGTGTAGCCGGAGTAGTCCTTGACCTCTTCCTGATCGTCGGGCGTCTCGGGCGTGTCCGGAGTCTCCTTCTGGCCGCAGGCGACAAGGCTGAGGACCATGACGGAGGCAAGCAGGAGCGCTAAGAGTTTTCTTTTCATCGTTGTTCTCCTTCGTTTGTAGTTGCGGCATAAAATACCACATACAACATTATACCTTCCGCGGCGCCGGCGCGGAACGGGACAAGTCTGCGATTATGCGGGCATTTCTGCGAAATACTGTGAAAGTCCGCTGAGCTTGTCCGGTATGTTCCGTACTTTTTTGTGCAGCTTGCGCGTTCTACCGGCAGCGGTCCTGATACTCCGAGGGGGAGAGACCGGTGAGCTTTTTGAAGGTCGAGCCGAAGTAGGCGACATCGCGGTAACCGACCATGCCAGCGACCTCGTAGACCTTGTAGCGGCAGTCGGCGAGGAGCCTGCGCGCCATGTGGATGCGGTAGAGCGTGAGGTAGCCGAGCGCGGTGTAGCTCGTCTCCTTTTTGAACACATGGCTCAGATGGCCCTCGCTGATGCCGATGGAACGGGCGATGGTGGTGATGTTGATGTCCGCGTCGGCGTAGTGCGCGGCGATGTATTCGAGCGTCTGGAGCACATATTTGCTCTTGTCGCCCTTGGGCAGCGCCAGAAGATCGTCCTGCGCGCTGCGGCTGGAGAAAGCCTCGGCCTTCTCGCGCACGCGCTCGATGGCGGCGACGAGCTCCTGGTCGCGGAAGGGCTTCAGAAGATAGTCCGCCGCGCCGAAGCGGAGCGCCGAGCGGGCATAGTCGAAGTCGTTGTAGGCGGTGAGCACGATGACGTGAGCGGTGCTGCCGCGCTCGCGCAGGACGCGCATCATCTCGATGCCGTCCATGTGCGGCATCCGCACGTCGGTGATGATGAGGTTGGGGCTGTAGCGCTCGGCGGCGGCCAGACCCTCCTCGCCGTTGGCGGCTTCGCCGACCACGGCACAGCCGAGCGAGGCCCAGTCGATGCCGAGCACGATGCCGCGGCGCACCACGGCCTCGTCGTCAACGATCAGTACCTTGAGCATGGTCCTCTCCTTTCTGCATCGGAAGCCGCAGCTGCACGCAGCTGCCGCCGCCCTCGTTCGGATACGCGCTCAGACCGCAGCTCTCACCGTAGCTCAGGCGCACGATGCGGTCCACGTTGTTCAGGCCCAGATGGCCGCCGGGAATAAGCTCATGGCTGTTGAGCCGTTCGAGCACCTCCAGCGGGATGCCGCTGCCGTTGTCGGACACCTTGAGCAGCAGATAGCCCTCCGCGTCCTCCTCCGCCCAGAGCTTGATGAAGCCCTCGTCGCTGTCGGCCACGCCGTGGATGATGGCGTTTTCCACCAGCGGCTGTAAAATGAGCTTGGGCACCACGCAGTGCTGGAAGCGCTCGTCCACATCAAGCTCACAGACGAAGCGGTCGCCGAAGCGGACCTCCTGAATGGCGAGGTAGCGCCCGATCAGCTCAAGCTCCTCCTCAAGCGTGATGTACTCGCTGCCGGAGATGCCCGCGCGCAGCAGCGCGGCGAGGTCGGCGGCCAGCTCCGCCACCTGCGGCACGCCGCCGGTCACGCCCAGCCACTTCATGCAGTCGAGCGTGTTGTAGAGAAAGTGCGGGTTGAGCTGGGACTGGAGCATCCGCAGGCGCGTTTCGTTCAGCTCGCGCTCGCGCTGCACGCTGCGCTCAAGGTTCTGGCGGTACTCCGCCGTCATGCGGTCGAAGCTCGCCGCGAGGCGGCCCATTTCATCCTGCCGTGTGCTTTCGATGCGCACATCGTAATCACCGCCCTCGACGCGGCGCATCGCGCCGTCGAGCTCGTTGACCGGCTCAAAGAGACGGCGGCTGAGCCACCAGGCGCACACGAGACAGAGCACCAGACACAGCGCGCCCATCAGCGCGGCGACGAGATAGATCGACCGGACGACCTGCGCGGTATAGGTCTGCGGCTGCTGCAGAATGAGCGAAAAGCCGCTTTCCGCGCAGGCGCCGACGTAGTAGCTGCGCTCGCCGTCCCCGTCGGAGAGAGATTTGCCGGAGAGCAGCTGCGCGCGCAGCAGGGCAAGGGTATCGTCGGCGCGCAGGGGTTGGGAGGCGTAGAGCAGCCGCCACGTCGCATCGACGAGCAGCAGATCGTCCGCGCCGCGCAGCAGGGGCGCGAAGAAGGCGTCGAAGTTGGCGTCGTCCATGCGGAACACGGCATAGCCGAGCACCGCACCGCCGCGCGCGGTCACGGGACAGGCTCCGGCAAGCCCGCTGTTTCCGGCGCGCAGCACAACGCCGTCCGCCGCGCGGGCCGCGCTGAGTATGCCCCAGCCGGTGCTTTGCGCGGCGGGCCATACGTTCGCCGTGGTATAGAGGCAGTCGCCGTCCTCGCCATAGACCTCAAAGTCGGCGTATTCGCGCAGCGCGACCGTGCTGCGGTTCAAAAGCTGATAGAGCGTGCGCGAGTCGCTGCCGCCGCGGCGCAGGGCGCTGCGCGTTACGGTGCTGCCGGCCAGGGCGCGCGTGACGTCGCCGCAGTCGGTAAGCAGCGCGTCGAGCTGCGTGGTGAGCAGCGTCATCTCCTCCTGCGCGTCGGTACGCAGGGTGTGCTCGCTGCGGAAGATCATCATCTGCGTCATCAGCACGTCGCACAGCAGCAGCGGCACGAGCGCGACGAGCAGGACGGTGAGAAAAATGCGGTTTCGGAAGGACCGCTCAAGCCATGCTCTCATGCTTCCACCTCCCCGCACAGCGCCTGCCAGGCGTCGAAAAGCTCCTGCCGCCGCTCATCCGCGCGGCGCAGGTCGTAGGGGAGGACGGTCAGCTCGGGCAGCGCGTCGGAGGCGGTATCCGTGCGCACGCTGCGGCGGCTGAGCTCCGTGCCCAGCAGCTGCTGAACATCGGGCGAGAGCAGAAAGTCGATGAATTTCCGCGCGTTTTCCTCGTGCGCGCAGCCGCGGACGATGGCCGCGCCGTCCGGCAGGACGCTCGTGCCCTCGGCGGGGTAGACAATGGCGACGTCGAGCCCATCGGCGATGGCCTTACGGGCGTTTTCCTCCAGCGTCACGCCGACGTAGCAGCTGCCGTCTGCCACGGCGGGGACCACGCCGCCGCTGTCGGCGATGATGCGTCCGTCAAGATTGCGGAAGAACGCGGCGAGGGTGTTGTCGGTGTTGCCGCCGACGGCCTGCAGAAGGGTGCCGAGCGCGGTGCAGCTCGAGCCGGAAACGGTCGGGTCGGCAAAGGCGATGCGCCCGCGCCAGCCCGCGTCGAGCAGGTCGGCCCAGCGCTCGGGCGGATTCTGCCGCACGAGCTTGGTGTTGTAGATCAGCACGACCGGCAGAGCGGAAAAGGGCGTCCATATACCGCCGCCGAGATCGTATTCCGGCGCAACGTCGCCGGCGTATTCGCTCACATAGGGCGCGAAGCACGCGCTGTACGCGCTCAGACTGTCCGCGCCGCCGCCGAACATCAGGTCGGCGCCGCTTTCCCCCGCGGCGATGCGCTCGAGGAGCGTCACGGTGCCGCCGGTCTCCAGCTCGACCCAGATGCCGGTGCGCTGCTCAAATTCCTTGAGGATGGGCTCGTAGATCGTTTCCTTGTGCGAGGTGAAAATGACCAGACGGTCCCCCTCAGCGGGCGCGAAGGAGGAGACGTCCTGCGTGTCCGCGCGGCCGCAGCCGGTGAGCAGAAGCAGGCAGACGAGCAGCAGACAGCAGCGGCGCATAACGGGCATCCCTCCTGATTCGACGGATTTCTTTACCATTTTAACAGGAAAAAGCGCACTTTGCAATCCATTCTTCTGGACGAAGCGGGCAAAGCGTGCTTTAATAATAAAGTAAAATTTTCTGCTGGAGGAAGACGATGACCGCTCTGAACACTTACCGCCGCTGGCTCGCACGCGTGGAGGATGACGCGCTGCGCGCGGAGCTTTCCGCGCTCGACGAGGTGCGCGACGCCGCGCAGATCGAGGACCGCTTTTACCGTGACCTTGCCTTCGGCACCGGCGGACTGCGCGGCGTGCTCGGCGCGGGCACGAACCGCATGAATGTTTACGTTGTCCGCCGCGCGACGCAGGGACTTGCCGCTTACCTCAAGGCGGCGGGACTGCCGCTGCGCTGCGCCATTGCCTACGACAGCCGCATCGGCTCGGCGCGCTTCGCGCGCGAGACCGCGCGTGTGCTTGCCGCCAACGGCGTGACCGCCTATCTCTATCCGCGCCTGGAGCCGACGCCCGCGCTGAGCTGGGCGGTGCGCTATTACGGCTGCGGGGCGGGTGTGTGCGTTACGGCGAGCCACAACCCCGCCGCCTACAACGGCTACAAGGTCTACGGTCCCGACGGCTGCCAGATCACGCTTGAGGCGGCGGATGCCGTATCGAAGCACATCGGGGCCGCGGATCATTTTGACGGCGTGCGTCTGTGCGGCTTTGCCGATGCGCTGGCGGACGGAACCATCCGCATGATCGGCGAGGACTGCCTGGAGGCCTTCCTCGACGCGGTGGAGCGCCGGAGCGTCTGGGATGGCGACAGATCCGCGCTGCGCGTGGTCTATACGCCGCTCAACGGCACGGGGCGCGAGTGCGTGACAAGGATCCTGCGCCGCATCGGCGTGACGGACGTGACGCTCGTGCCCGAGCAGGCGTGGCCCGACGGGAGCTTTCCGACCTGTCCCTACCCGAATCCCGAAGAGCGTGCGGCGCTGGAGCGCGGCCTCGCGCTCGCGCGCGAAACGCGCGCCGATCTGCTGCTTGGCACCGACCCCGACTGCGACCGCATGGGCGCGGCGGTGCCCGACGGCGAGGACTACCGCCTGCTCACGGGCAACGAGATGGGCGTGCTGCTGCTCGATTACCTCTGCCGCCGGCGGAGCGAAAACGGCACGATGCCCGCGCGTCCCGTGGCGGTGACGACCATCGTTTCCACCGACATGGCGGACGCGGTCGCCGCGCATTACGGCGTTGAGCTGCGCCGCACGCTCACGGGCTTCAAATTCATCGGCGAGCAGATCGGCGAGCTGGAAAGGGCGGGGGAGGCGGAGCGCTATCTCTTCGGCTTTGAGGAGAGCTATGGCTATCTCTCCGGCCCGCACGTCCGCGACAAGGACGCGGTGAACGCCGCGCTGCTCTGCTGCGAAATGGCTGCATGGTACCGCGCGCAGGGCATGACGCTCGCGCAGGCGATGGGCGCGCTGTACGAGAAATTCGGCTATTACCGCAATGAGCTGCAAAGCATCGTCCTGCCCGGCGAGGACAGCATGGAGCGCATGAGCGCCATTCTGACGGCCCTGCGCGCGGCTCCGCCGCACACGCTCGCGGGCGAGCGCGTCACGAGGGTGCGCGACTACCTCGGCGGTCTGGACGGCCTGCCGGCAAGCGACGTGCTGGAGCTGCGCACGGCGCACGTTAAGGTCATCGTCCGCCCGAGCGGTACGGAACCAAAGCTCAAGCTCTACTACTCCGCGCACGCGCGGACGATGGCGGAGGCCGCGGCCCTCTGCGCCGCCGCGCGGCGGGACATGAGCGCAAGGCTCGGGGAATAGGAAAGCGCTGCGCGGCCTGACCGCAGGATGAAAAAAAGAGTCCGCTGCCGAGGACAGCGGACTCCTTTTTTGCAGTCAGATAGGTTTTACAGAACGTGGACGGTGTCGGGCGCGAAGGTCAGATGGCACTGCTCGCCCACGCGGTAGATGCGCTTGTTGCGCGGATCGTTCTCGGCGAGCTTGACGAGCGTATTGCCCACGCGGACGTGATAGTTCTGGTACGAGCCCATGAAGCAGGAAAGCTCAACGGTGCAGGGCAGCCCGCCCTCGTCGGAGAGCGCCGCGGACTCGGGACGCAGCACGACGGTGTACTCCTCGCCGACGCGCATCCCCTCGCGCGGGACGACGGCCAGACGCTCGCCCTCGACGTCCAGCACAGCCAGACCGTTCTCCGTGCCGGTCATTTTGCCGCGCAGGAAGTTCGCCTCGCCGATGAAGTCGGCGACGAACTCGCTCACGGGGTGATAGTAGATCTCCTGCGGCGTGCCGATCTGAGCGACGACGCCCTTGTTCATGATGATGATCTGGTCCGAGAGCGCCATCGCCTCGCTCTGGTCGTGCGTGACGTAGATGGCGGTGATGCCGACCTCCTGCTGGATGCGGCGGATCTCGGTGCGCATGGAAACGCGCAGCTTGGCGTCGAGGTTCGAGAGCGGCTCGTCGAAGAGCAGCACGCTCGGCTCGATGACCAGCGCGCGGGCAAGCGCCACGCGCTGCTGCTGACCGCCGGAGAGCTGGTTGGTCATGCGGCCCTCCATGCCCGTCAGCTCGACGAGGTCGAGGATGTGCATGACGCGCTCGCGGATCTCGTCCTTCGGCACCTTGCGCAGCTTCAAGCCGTAGGCCACATTGTCGAACACGTTGTAGTGCGGCAGCAGGGCGTAGGACTGGAACACCATCGCGGTGTCGCGCTTGTTGGGCGTGAGGGCGTTGATCGGCTCGTCGCCGAGGTAGATCTCGCCCTCGTCGGGGCTTTCAAAGCCCGCGATCATGCGCAGCGTGGTGGTCTTGCCGCAGCCGGAGGGGCCGAGCAGCGTGACGAAGGAACCCGGCTCGATGGTCAGCGAGGTGTCCTTGACGGCATAGAAGTTCTTGCCGGTCTTGGGGTCCTGATAGATTTTGGAGATATGGTCGAGGCGAACGCCCTTCTTGATCTTATCCATGGCTTAGTCCTCCTTCATTTTTTTGCTGGTGCCGAAATGGTTCATAAAGAGATTCATCAGCAGCACCGCGCCGTAGGTGATGACGATGAGGATCGTCGCGAACGCGCAGGCGAGGCTGTAGGAGCCCTTTTCGGCAAACTCGTTGATCTGCACCGTGATGAGCAGGAACTGCGGCGTCACGAGCAGGATGATGGCGGAAATTGCGGTGATGGAGCGCACGAACGCGGTCACAAGGCCGGAGAGGAAGGAGTCCTTGATGAGCGGCAGCGTGACGGTCATAAAGACCTTGAAGCTGTCCGCGCCCATGTCGTAGGCGGATTCCTCGATGGACTTGTCGATCTGACGCAGGGCGGAGATGCCGCTGCGCGTGCCGGTCGGCAGCGAACGCACGACAAAGACGATGATGAGGATCAATCCCGTGCCGTAAAGCCCCTGCAGGAAGCCGGTGCGGAACACGCCCGCGGAGAAGCCGCGGATGTAGCCGACGCCGAGCACCGTGCCGGGCACGGCCATGGCGAGCATGGACACCGCCTCGATGAAGCCCTTGGACTTAAAGCTCCGCTTGACGACGAGGTAGGAGATGATCATGCTCAGCAGCGCCGTGATGGGGGCGGAGATGAGGCTCAGGCGGAAGGAATCCCAGAACGCCTGCAGACCGTGGTAGCGCGTGAAGATGAGCTTGAACCATTTGCCGGTGAGCGGGAAGAACTTGTAGCCCCAAGTGGGGAAGAACGCGCCGATGGGCACGCACAGGTACATGAGGATGACGAAGGTGGCGGCAAGACCGCAGAGAATGGTCAGCGGGATCTTGACACTCTTATCCTCGATGAGCATACGGCCGCGGGAGGCCTTGCCGGTCAGGGTCGCGGCGGTCTTGCGCTCGAGGTAATACTTCTGCACCGCAAACATCGCCAGCGTGATGCACAGCAGCACGACCGCCATCGCCGCCGCGCCCGGCTTATCGTAGGAGCCGGTGATCTGCAGATAAATGGTGGTGGCGAGGGTATCGTAGGAGCCGCCGATGAGCATGGGGTTGGCGAAGTCGGCGATGGACTCGATGAAGGTGACGAGGAAGGCGTTGCCGAGACCGGGGAGCATCAGCGGCAGCGTGACGCTGGTGAAGACCTTCCAGCGGCTCGCGCCCATGTCGCGCGCGGCCTCCTCGAGCGAGGGGTCGATGTTCTTCAAAAGACCCTTGAGCATCATGTAGCACACGGGAAAGAAGGTGAGCGTCTGCACGACAGCGATGCCCCAGAAGCCGTAGACGCTGTTGTCGTAGATGCCGAGCAGGAAGCGGGTGATGATGCCCGACTTGCCGAAGAGCATGATCATGGAAAGCGACAGCACGAACGGCGGGGAGACGACCGGCAGCATCGAGACGACCTTGAAAAGGCCGCCGACAAATTTACCGACGCGGACGTAGACTTCGACATAGGCAAAGAGCAGGCCGAGCAGCGCCGAGAGGATGCCGACGAGGAAGCCGACCTTGAGCGTGTTGGTGATGGCCTTGGTAAAGGTGGGCATGGCGAAGATGCGCTCGAAGATGCCGAAGCCGAAGCTGCCGTCGCCCACGAAGCTGTCCACCAGCAGGATCGCCAGCGGATAGAGAATGAACAGAGTCAGAAAGGTGATGAGCACGACGATGGTGGTGACCATGATGGGATCGGCCATCAGCTTTTTCCGGTCCAGCGCCGCGCTTTGAGAACGTACCATAGGGAACTCCTTTCTTGGTGGTTTGGAGGAAAACGCAGGCGGGGCAGCGGCTCATGCCGCCGCCCCGTCGGGATCGTTGGGTCGATGCGATAGACGATGTAGGGAGAATTACTTCACCTGGAAGCGGTTCTCGTCGCCGGTGTTCGCGCCGGAGGCGGCCAGAGCATTCATGACCTCCTCAACGTAGGTCTTGATGTTCTTGGTGGCGTCGTCGAAGTCATAGTCCATGACGTTCTCGGGGTCCAGACCGAACTCCGCGGCAACCTCGGGCTGGGTGGCGTTGTCAATGACCAGGAACTGATAGGAGCCGTTCTGAGCGGCGAGGTTCACGCAGTCGGGAGAGAGCGCGTACTCGATCCACAGCTTCGCGGCGTTGGGGTGCGCGGCGCCCTTGAAGATGGCGGTAGCGCCGATCTCACAGGAGGTGCCGGAGGACGGGATGATCAGCTCGATGTTATCGTAGCCGTTGTCGATGATCTGGGTGATGCCGTCATGCAGGAAGCCGATGCCGATGACGCACTCGCCGGTGCCGACGTTCTTGCTCGGACCGGAGCCGGACTTGGTGTAAACCTCGATGTTCTTATCGAGGTCGACGAGGTACTGGATGCCCTCATCGTGGCCGTACTTCTGGATCATGGTGTTGATGACCAGCTTGGCGGTGCCGGCGGTGTTGTAGTTGGACAGCCAGATCAGGCCCTTGTACTCGGGCTTGAGCAGGTCGGGCCAATCCTGAGGAGCCTCAAGACCCATGCGCTCGAGCTCGTCGGTGTTGACCATGAAGCCAAGGATGCCGGTGTAGATGCCGTACCAGTAGCCGTCAGCGTTCTTGTACTGGGGCTTGGCGATGTGAGAGGCGTTCTCCGCCTGATAGGCCTCGAGCAGACCCTCGGCCGCGCAGACGTTGTAGGGATCGGTCGTGCCGCCGAACCAGACGTCGGCAGACGGATTGCCGTTCTCTTCCTCGATCTTGGCCTGCACCTCACCGGTGGACAGACGCTGATACTCGACCTCGATGCCGTACATCTTCTCGAAGTTCTCACAGGCGGCGGCGAGGTACTCCTCCTCGCAGGAGCCGTAGACCACGAGCTTGCCCTCGGCCTTGGCGGCGTCGACGAGGCTGGTCTCTTCGGCGCCCTGCTGATCGTCAGCGGGGGCCTGGGTGTCGTCCTGCTTGCTGCCGCAGGCGACCAGGCTGAGCGCCATCACCAGGCAGAGGAGCAGAGCAATGAGCTTTTTCATGCAAATTTTCCTCCAATTCAAAATTTATCCGGGGGCCATCGGGAACGTTCCCGATCCCATCAGATTGCAAAAATATTACAACTTATACGGAACGATGGCAAGAAAATTTGCCGAACTTAGCAGTTTTACACGCAATTTATCAGATTTGTCCGGTGCCCTTGTCAGAATCGTCCCACATTGTCAAAAATGTGACAAAATCGCCGGGGGAAGGAGGAGCTGCGGGCGGGGGCGCTAAGACTCCGTGCCGGGGGCGTTCTGATAAAAAATGTCCTCCCGCGTGCGCATGGGATAGCGGATGAGCGCGGCGGCGTCGAGGCCCTCGCGGCGCAGCTCCACCGCCGAAATGCGGCGGTTGGTGTAGGTCGTGTAGTAATAGATGCCGCGGTCGGCGTTCCAGCAGGAGGTGTAGATGGTCCGCTCGTACTCGCCGGGGCGGACCTCGCAGCAGCCGTTCTGCTGCTCGACCGCGCCGAGGATGTGGAAGAACTGCCCGACGCTGTCGGCTTCGCTCTCGCCGGAGACGGAATGGAGCCGCGTGAACGCCGCGCGCACAAAGCGCGAGGCGGAGGAGAGGTCGCCGGGCAGTCCCAGCGCGCCCATGCCGCGGCTGTAGAGCGTGAGCGGGAGCGCGTCGGAAAAGAGATTTTCCGGCTGCTTCGGCGAGAGGTGCATGAAGTTGTTGAGCGCGAACATCTGCTGCGGAAACGGAGGGTTGTTCGTCAGCACGCCCGCGGGATCGTCGTAGACCTTCAGACCATCCGCGACGGACTCGATCACGACCGCGCCGCTTTTGTCGGCAAGGAGCCAATGAAGCTGCGAGGCGGGAAGGCGTTCGCTGAACGGCGTGCCGGTGAGATTCAGCGTGCGCAGGGCCTCACGGGCCTCCGCGAGCGTTGCGCAGCGGCCCAGCAGCCGGGGAATGAACTCAAACTGCGCGATATTCTCCCGATCGGGGACGACCTCGGCGTATTGCGCGCTGCCGACAAAGTTGAGCCCCGCCATGCCGAGCCCCTTTTCGTTCACCGCGTCGTAGTAAAGCGGGAAGCCGTCGGCGACGTGCGCCGTGCCGATGATGGCGTAATGCGTGTCCATCACGCCGCCGTGGCGCAGGGCGATGGGGAAGCGGCGCGGAGTGATGACGATCTCCTCGCCGTAGGAAAACTCATAGTCGAGCGTGCGGCCCATGTAAAAGTCTCTGGTTTGGTACGTTGCTGCGGTACACATGGGAAACCTCCTGAAAGTATTTTTGATTAGTATGCCGCGCGGAGGAGAAAATCAACCGCCGCAGCGTGTCTTTCAAAACGGACAGAGGAAAGCTCGCGGAGCTCTCCTCTATTTCGCGTTATTCCGGCGGACGGCAGCTGGCGTGCCAGCCGCAGCCCTTCAGATGGTCGTCCACCAGCCCCGCCGACTGGAGCAGGGAGTAGACGATGGTGGTGCCGACGAAAGTAAAGCCGCGCTTTTTCAGGTCGCGGCTGATGCGGTCGGAGAGCGGGGTGGAGGCGGGCACGTCGGCATCCGTCTCGGGGCTGTTGACGATGGGCTTGCCGTCAACGTAGGCCCAGAGAAAGCGGTCGAAGCTGCCGAACTCCCGCTGCACCTCTAAAAAATGCCTGGCGTTTTCAATGACGGAGACGATCTTGCGGCGGTTGCGGACGATGCCGGCGTTCTGCATCAGCTCCGCGACCTTTGCTTCATCGAAGCGGGCGACCGCAGCAGGCTCGAAGTCCGCGAAGGCCGCGCGGAAAGCCTTGCGCTTTTTGAGAATGGTGATCCACGAAAGCCCCGCCTGCATCCCCTCGAGGGACAGCAGCTCAAAGAGCGCGCGATCGTCGTGCGTGGGGCGGCCCCACTCGTGGTCGTGGTAATCGAGGTAGATCGGCTCCGGTCCGGCCCAGCCGCAGCGTGTCGGCTGCGCCATCTTATTTCTTGACGGCGATGGCTTCGATCTCGACCAGCGCGCCCTTGGGCAGCGCGCCGACCTGCACCGCGCTGCGTGCGGGGCAATCGCCCTCAAAATATTTGGCGTACACGGCGTTCACCGCGGCGAACGCGCCCATGTCGGTGAGAAAAACGGTGGTCTTGACCACGTCGCCGAGCGTGCAGCCCGCGCCGGCGAGAACGGCCTTGAGGTTTCGGAGCGACTGCTCGGCCTGCTCCTCCACACCGCCGGGGACGAACGCGCCGGTGGCGGGATCGAGCGGGAGCTGGCCGGAGACGAATACGAAGCCGCCTGCTTCGATGGCCTGCGAATAGGGACCGATGGCGCCGGGCGCCGCAGTGGTGGCAATGACAGTTTTCATTGGAAACAGCCTCCTGTAATATAAGATGCTTCCATGATAGCACCCGCATGGCGTCCGCGTCAAGGTGAGACTTGCTTTTTGCGGCGGGGGCTTGCGTCCCGCCGCGCTTTGTGGTATGCTGTGCGCAGCACAAGGCTGCACAGCAAAGGAGAGATGACAATGATCATTCGTGCAGAGGATAGAAAGCAGATTTTGACGCCCAATGCCCGCGGCGGCGACGGCACGCTCGACAAGCGCGACTGCGTGCTGGAAAATATGCCGGAGAACGCGAAAATGTTTGCCGAGATCAAGCTCGAGCCGGGCTGCTCGCTGGGCACACACACCCACACCGGCGAGTACGAGGTGTTCTTCTTCCATGAGGGCGAGGTCACGCTCAACGACAACGGCACCGAGCGCAAAATGCACCCAGGCGACTTCGCCATCTGCTATGACGGCGAGAGCCACGGCATCGCCAACCGCACGGACAAGCCCGCGTCGCTGTTCGCGGCCATCATCAAGACCAAGTAAGGAGACCACATGACGAGCTATACCTATTATCCCAAGGGCACCTGCTCGAAGCAGATGGAAGTTGATCTGGAGGATGGCGTCATCAAGGATGTGCGCGTGCTCGGCGGCTGCAACGGCAACCTGCAGGGCATTTCGAGCCTTGTGCGCGGCATGAAGGCTACGGACGCCATTGAGCGGATGCGCGGCATCCGCTGCGGCTTCAAGCCGACCTCCTGCCCCGACCAGCTCTCCATCGCGCTGGAAAAGGCGCTGGAGAAAGAAAAAGACGCAAAGTGAATCCCACAGGCTCGAAAGAGCTTGCGTGGATGGAAAAGGAAGAAACATAAAAGGAACGGCTTCGCAGCGCGAAGCCGTTCCTTTTATCCTCTGCGGAAGCCGTGCCGCTCACTCCGCAGCCTGGATGCGATGGTACATATCCTGCATCTTGCGGTCAATGTCGGCGATCTCGTCGGCGCAGGCGAACATCTGCTCGTTGATGCCGGCGGGGAGGGCGGCCTTGTCCTTTTTGTAGCGGATATCGTGCTCAAGGCTGGCCCAGAAATCCATCGCCACCGTGCGGAGCTGCACCTCCACGAGCACGGACTCCGTGCGGTCGGAGAGATAGATGGGCACGCGCAGGTCGAGGTGGAGCGAGCGATAGCCGTTGTAGTTCGGCGTTTCGATGTAGTCCTGCCGCTTGACGAGCTCCATGTCGCTCTGGCGCAGGAGCATCTCCTCCACGCGGTAAACGTCGTCGATGTAGCAGCACACCACGCGGATGCCGGCAATGTCGTTGATGTTTTTCTTGGCGGACTCCATCGAGATCTCCAGCCCCTTGCGCCGCAGCTTCTCGATGATGCTGCCGGTGGACTTCAGGCGGCTTTCGACGTGGTGGATGGGGTTGTGGTCGTAGCGGACGCTGAACTCCTCGTTCAGCACCTCCAGCCGCGTCTGGATCTCGCGCACGGCAGAGCTGTAGAGATGTTCAAATTGCAGAAAATCCTGATAGCTGCGATAGAGCTGTGCGGTCTCATTCCGCAGCACGACGTCCGTGCGGATGGGGACAAAGGTCTTGTCCATGGCGGCCTCCCTGAGCGGTTGATCTCTTTCTCTCAGTATACCACATCGGCGTGTGCGCGCAAGGTCAAATTTGCGGGAAAAAGAACTGGACAAACAGACGGGAAACGGATATACTATAAGCTGTGACTTTGTTGACGGAGGCGCGAAGGGGGCCGGGGAATGGACATTGATATGGATATCAAGGAGCTGGAGGCGTTCGTCTATGTGGTCGAAAACTGCAGCTTTTCCCGCGCGGCCGAGCTGCTGCACCTGACGCAGCCAACCATTTCCTCCCACATCTCCGCGCTCGAGCGTAAGCTCGGCATCAAGCTCGTCGTGCGCACGACGAAGGAGACCTACCCCTCCGACGCGGGCAAGCTCCTCTACCGCTACGCCAAGGAGATCCTGCAGGTGCGCGAGAACGCCGCCGCGGCGCTCAAGAGCTTTTCGCAGGAGATGCGCGGCACCATCACGCTCGCGGCCTCCACGGTGCCGAGCCAGTATTATCTGCCGCACCTTTTGCAGAATTTCCACGAGAAATATCCCGACATTGCCTTCAACATCCAGATGGAGGACAGCCCCAAGGTCATCGAGATGGTCGCGACGCGCGCCGTGGAGATCGGCTTCAGCGGCACGCGGGTGGAAAACCACAAGTGCATCTCGCAGGAGTTTGCCGGCGACTGCATGGCGGTCATCACCCCGAACACGGAAAAATTCCGCGCCTATGCCGGCAGGCATCTCCCGAAGGAGCTTTTGCTGAGCGAGACCTTCATCAGCCGCGAGAAATCCAGCGGCACCTATCAGGCCGGCAGGGAAATTTTAGAGCGCATGGGCGTTGACATCGCGCAGCTGCGCACGGCCATCGAGGTCCGCTCGAGCGAGAGCGTGAAGCAGATGGTGGGCGAGGGGCTTGGCATCGGATTGATCTCCCTCTCCTCCGCGCGCGATTATGTGCAGTTTGAAAAGGTGCTCGCCTTCCCCTTTGAGGAAGAGGAGCTCCGGCGCAGGCTCTACATCGTCAAGCACAAAAACAGCATTCTCTCGCCCATTGCGCAGGTCTTTTACGACTACGCGCGGAAATATTACGAAAAGCATCCGGAAAAAGCGCCCGAGTAAGGGTGCTTTTCCTTTTATAGCAGGCATAGAAAAATAGTGATTTACTTTTTGCGCGCGACAGGTTACAATAAAAAAGTTAAAGAGACCGTACAAACGGCACGGCGGAAAGGCGGGGAGAGATACGATGCAGACGGTGCGCTCACAGCTCTTTGAGGGCATCACGAACGAGGAGTGCGCGCGGATGTTCCAATGCTTCGGCGCGCGCGAGGCGGGCTATGAGGCCGGCGCGCTCATCAGCGAGTTCGACGGGGAACAGAACGCCGTGGGCGTGCTGCTCTCCGGCAGCGCGGACCTCGTCCGGCTGGATGCCGACGGCAACCGCACGATCCTCGAAACGCTTGAGGAGGGCGGTGTGTTCGGCGAGGTGCTGGCGTTCTCCGGCGCGGGCGGCGACTCGATTTTTTTGGAGTGTCGGCGGGACTGCCGCGTGCTCTATCTCGACTATGACCAGATCACCAAGCGCTGCGAAAACGCCTGCCTGCACCACAGCATTCTGGTGCAGAACCTGTTCCGCCTGCTCTCGACCAAGACACTGCGTCTGAGCGAGCGGGTGGAGGTGCTCTCGCGCCGCTCCATCCGCGAAAAGCTGCTGTGCTACTTTGACCAGCTCGCGCGGCGGGAAAAGTCGGAGACCGTCACGCTGCCGTTTTCCCTCAGCGCGCTGGCGGAGTACATCAGCGCCGACCGCAGCGCCATGATGCGCGAGCTGAAAAAGCTCAAGGAGGAGGGCGTCGTGCAGACGGAAAACCGTCGGGTCACCATCCTACCATAAAAAATGCAGGATAACTTGCATCGAAAATATTGAACTATCCGATTGACGCAAGGAATCCTTCATGATATAATCAATCCATCATTTCATATCCATAACGCTAATTTGGAGAAAAGAGGTTACGCTATGTATCGCATCGTCAGAAAAGAAGCGCTCAAGCCGACCGTCATCCTGTATGAGATCGAGGCGCCGATGGTGGCAAAGAAGGCCGAGCCCGGCCAGTTCATCATCCTGCGCGTCGATGAAAACGGCGAACGCATCCCCATCACGATCCATGACTACGACCGCGAGAAGGGCACCGTCACCATCATCGTGCAGACCGTCGGCGCGACCACCGAGAAGCTCAGCCACAAGCAGCAGGGCGAATTCATTCAGGACTTCGTCGGCCCGCTCGGCCGTCCGACCGAGACCGAGGGCAAGAAGAAGGTCTGCGTGGTCGGCGGCGGCGTCGGCTGCGCCATCGCCTATCCCGTGCTCAAGAAGTTCCACGACTGCGGCGCGGAGGTCCACGCGGTCGTCGGCTTCAAGAACAAGGACGTTGTGATTTTGGAGGATAAGTTTAAGTCCGCCTCCGACGTGATGAAGCTCGTCACCGACGACGGCTCCTACGGCGAGAAGGGCCTTGTTACCGATGCGCTCAAGCAGCTCATCGAGGAGGGCAACCAGTACGACGAGATCTTCGCCATCGGCCCCGCCATCATGATGAAGTTCGTCTCCAAGACGACCGAGCCTTACGGCATCCCCACCACCGTTTCCATGAGCCCCATCATGGTCGACGGCACCGGCATGTGCGGCGGCTGCCGCCTCACCGTCGGCGGCGAGACCAAGTTCGCCTGCGTGGACGGCCCCGACTTCGACGGCCACAAGGTCGATTGGGACGAGAGCCTCAAGCGCGGCAAGATGTACTTCGATTGGGAGCGTCATAAGCACGAAGAAGTCTGCAACCTGTTCAAGAAGGAGGTCCAGTAAGATGCCGAATATGAGTCTGAAAAAGAACGAGATGCCCTCTCAGGACCCCAACGTCCGCAACAAAAACTTCCTGGAGGTCGCCCTCGGCTACACCGAGGAGCAGGCGCTCGACGAAGCCGCCCGCTGCCTCAACTGCAAGAATCATCCCTGTGTCTCCGGCTGCCCCGTGCAGGTGAAGATCCCCGAGTTCATCAAGAAGATCACCGAGAAGGACTACGAGGGCGCCTATCAGGTCATCCACGAGACCTCCTCTCTGCCCGCCGTCTGCGGCCGTGTCTGCCCGCAGGAGACGCAGTGCGAGAGCAAGTGCGTCCGCGGCATCAAGGGTGAGCCGGTCGGCATCGGCCGTCTCGAACGCTTTGTCGCCGACTGGCACAACGCCAACGTGCAGGAGGCCCCCGCCAAGCCCGTTTCCAACGGCCACAAGGTCGCCGTCATCGGCTCGGGTCCCAGCGGCCTGACCTGCGCGGGCGACCTCGCCAAGAAGGGCTATGACGTCACCGTGTTCGAGGCGCTTCACCTCGCCGGCGGCGTGCTGGTCTACGGTATCCCCGAGTTCCGTCTTCCTAAGGCGATCGTCCAGAAGGAGGTCGACGGACTCAAGGCGCTCGGTGTCAAGGTCGAGACGAATATGGTCATCGGCCGCGTCGTGTCCATCGACGAGCTGATGAGCCAGTACGGCTTCGAGGCCGTGTTCATCGGCTCCGGCGCGGGCCTGCCGATGTTCATGCACATTCCCGGCGAGAACCTCTGCGGCGTATACTCCGCCAACGAGTTCCTGACCCGCATCAACCTGATGAAGGCCTATAAGGACGGCTCCGACACGCCCATCATGCCGCTTGCCGGCAAGAAGGTCGCCGTCGTCGGCGGCGGCAACGTCGCCATGGACGCCGCCCGCTGCTCCAAGCGTCTCGGCGCGGACGTCTACATTGTTTACCGCCGCGGCATGGAGGAGCTGCCCGCCCGTCACGAGGAGGTCGAGCACGCCGAGGAGGAGGGCATCATCTTCAAGACCCTCACCAATCCCGTCAAGATCAACGGCAACGAGAACGGCTACGTTGCCTCCATGACCTGCGTGGAGATGGAGCTGGGCGAGCCGGACGCCTCCGGCCGCCGCCGCCCGATCGAGAAGGTCGGCAGCGACTTCGACCTGCCGGTGGACTGCGTCATCATGTCCCTCGGCACCACGCCGAACCCGCTCATTAAGAATACCACGCCCGGCCTTGAGGTCAACCGCAAGGGCGGCATCGTGGTGAACGAAGCGGGCCTTACGTCCCACGCGAGTGTCTATGCCGGCGGCGACGCCGTGACCGGCGCGGCCACCGTTATCCTCGCCATGGGCGCGGGCAAGCTCGGCGCCAAGAGCATCGACGAGCAGCTGAGCAAGAAATAAAGCCTACATAGCGAAACGAAAAGAGAGAGCCGACAAGGCTCTCTCTTTTGCTGCTGGGAAAGGGAAAAGGCTTCCGACTCGTACAGCCGGAAGCCTTTTGCAGCGGTTACGCGTCCTTTTACTTCAGGCTCTCCGCTACGGCGACAGCCACCGCGACGGTCGCGCCGACCATCGGGTTGTTGCCCATGCCGAGGAAGCCCATCATCTCAACATGCGCGGGCACGGAGGAGGAGCCGGCAAACTGAGCGTCGGAGTGCATACGGCCCATAGTATCGGTCATGCCGTAGGAAGCGGGGCCTGCTGCCATGTTGTCCGGGTGGAGAGTACGGCCGGTGCCGCCGCCGGATGCGACGGAGAAGTACTTCTTGCCCTGCTCGATGCATTCCTTCTTGTAGGTGCCTGCAACAGGATGCTGGAAGCGGGTGGGGTTGGTGGAGTTGCCGGTGATGGAAACGTCAACGCCCTCGAAGTGCATGATGGCAACGCCCTCGCGGACATCGTCGCAGCCGTAGCAGCGCACGTCTGCGCGCTCGGTCTCGGAATAGCGGATCTCGCGGACGATCTTCAGCTCGCCCGTGTAGTAATCGAACTGGGTCTGGACATAGGTGAAGCCGTTGATACGGGAAATGATCTGGGCAGCGTCCTTGCCAAGGCCGTTGAGGATGACGCGCAGGGGCTGCTTGCGAGCCTTGTTTGCGTTCTTGACGATGCCGATCGCGCCTTCTGCGGCGGCGAAGGACTCGTGACCCGCGAGGAATGCGAAGCACTTGGTCTCATCGCTCAGCAGCATTGCGCCGAGGTTGCCGTGGCCGAGGCCGACCTTGCGGTCGTCAGCGACGGAGCCGTCGAGGCAGAAGCTCTGAAGGCCGATGCCGATGTACTTTGCAGCTTCGGCAGCGTTCTTTGCGCCGGACTTGATTGCGATAGCCGCGCCGACACAGTATGCCCAGCGGACGTTCTCAAAGCAGATGGGCTGGATGCTTGCGGTGATCTCGTACGGGTCGAAGCCCATACCCTTGCAGATCTCTCTGCATTCCTCGACAGAGCCGATGCCGTACTGAGCGAGGACGCCGTTTATCTTGTCTATTCTTCTCTCGTAATTCTCAAACAGAGCCATTAGATTGTCCTCCTTCTCTTATTCCTGACGCGGGTCAATGTACTTGACAGCGTTGTCCCACTGGCCGTAGTGACCCTTGGCCTTCTCGAGAGCCTCGTTTGCATCGATGCCCTTCTTGATGAAGTCCATCATCTTGCCGAGGGAAACGAACTCGTAGCCGATGATCTCATCGTCCTTGTTCAGAGCGATGCGGGTGACATAGCCTTCGGTGAGTTCCATGTAGCGCGGGCCCTTTTCCTTGGTCGCGAACATGGTGCCGACCTGGGAGCGCAGGCCCTTGCCGAGGTCTTCCAGAGAAGCGCCGACAGCCAGACCGTCTTCGGAGAAAGCGGACTGAGAGCGGCCGTAAACGATCTGGAGGAACAGTTCGCGCATTGCGGTGTTGATAGCGTCGCAGACGAGGTCGGTGTTGAGAGCCTCAAGAATGGTCTTGCCGATGAGGATTTCGGAAGCCATTGCTGCGGAGTGGGTCATGCCGGAGCAGCCGATGGTCTCGACCAGAGCTTCCTCAATGATGCCCTTCTTGATGTTCAGGGTCAGCTTGCATGCGCCCTGCTGAGGAGCACACCAGCCGATGCCATGGGTAAAGCCGGAGATATCGGAGATTTCCTTGGCCTGGACCCACTTGCCCTCCTCGGGGATGGGAGCGGGGCCGTGATACGCGCCCTTTGCAACGGGGCACATATTCTTTACTTCTGTGGTGTAGATCATATCGTTTTCCCTTCCATTCTCTAAAAAATAGAATAAACAAACTTATGTACCGACCGCTCACTGGCCGGGTCTGCTCACTTGATGAGCGATACGCCGGTCATTTCCTCCGGCTGCTTGAGTCCCATTATCTGAAGAATCGTGGGGGCAATGTCGGCAAGCTTGCCGTTGTTGAGCTCGATGCCCTTCATGCAGACGGTGAACGGAACAAGGTTCGTGGTGTGCGCGGTGTTGACCTTGCCGTTCTCATCAAACATGCACTCGGCATTGCCGTGGTCAGCAGTGACGAGCAGCACGGTATCGGGGTGCTTTGCGACCTCTTCCATGATGCGACCCATGCAGGTGTCGACAGTCTCGACGGCCTTGACAGCCGCTTCCATGACGCCGGTGTGGCCGACCATGTCGCAGTTTGCGAAGTTGCAGACGATGAGATCGTACTTGTCGGAGGCAATGGCCTCGATGCACTTGTCAGCGACCTTTGCCGCGCTCATCTGAGGAACGAGGTCATAGGTCGGGAACTCCTTCGGTGAAGGCACGAGGCATCTGTCCTCGCCCTCTTCCTGCTTCTCGACGCCGCCGTTGAAGAAGAAGGTGACGTGCGCGTACTTCTCGGTCTCGGCAACGCGGAACTGCTTGAGCCCGCAGTGGCTGACATAGTCGCCGAGGGTATTCTTGATGACCTCGGGCGGGTATGCAATAGGCAGAGGAAGAGTCTCATCATACTGCGCGGTGCAGACATAGCTCAGCGGGCAGACGACTTTCTTTCTCTCAAAGCCGTCGAAGTTTTCAAGGTTCAGCGCCCAGGTCATTTCTCTTGCGCGGTCAGGGCGGAAGTTCATGAAGATAACGCTGTCTCCCTTATTGATAACGCCCTCGGGGCAGACGACGACCGGCTCGACGAACTCGTCGGTAACATCGTTTGCATAGCTTGCCTCAACAGCGTGGACAGGATCGGAGTCCATAACGCCCTCGCCGCAGACGATGGCGTTGTAGCCCTTCTCTACGCGGTCCCAGCGCTTGTCGCGATCCATGCCCCAGAAGCGTCCCTGAATGGTAGCGATCTTCGCGTTGCCAAGCTCTTTGCACTTGTCATTGAGCTGTGCGACAAAGCCTGCGCCGCTCTTGGGAGCAACATCGCGCCCGTCGAGGAAGCAGTGGACATAGACCTTTTCAACGCCGCGCTGCTTTGCCATGTCGAGTATCGCAAAGACGTGCGTCAGGTGGCTGTGAACGCCGCCGGTGGACATCAGACCCATGATGTGCAGAGCCTTGCCGTTTGCCTTGGCGTCCTCCATGGCCTTGATGTAGGCAGCGTTCTGGAAGAACTTGCCGTTCTCGATCTCCTGCGTCATCTTCGGCAGGATCTGGAACACTACGCGGCCGGCGCCCATGTTGGTGTGGCCGACCTCGGAGTTGCCCATCTGACCGGCGGGCAGACCAACGTCAAGCCCGGAAGCGGAGAGCGTGGAGTAGGGATTCGACGAAAACAGCTTGTCAAGGTTCGGCTTCTTCGCCTGTGCGACGGCGTTGCCGGCAGTCGGAGCTGCGAGGCCGTAGCCGTCAAGAATTATAAGAACTGCTTTTTTAGACATTTGTGATACCTTCTTACTTATACAATCGCAATAGTAACCGTATCAGTCCTGGTCGGTGGCCTTGACTATCTCGGAGAAGTCGACCGGCTTGAGGGACGCGCCGCCGATAAGACCGCCGTCAATGTCAGGCTGTGCAAGCAGCTCGAATGCGTTCTTTGCGTTCATGCTGCCGCCGTAGAGAATGCTGACCGCACGTGCGGGGCGCGCGCCATAAATGCCGCGGACGACCGCACGGATGCCCTGGCAGACTTCCTCAGCCTGCTCGGCGGTAGCGGTCTTGCCGGTGCCGATAGCCCAGATGGGCTCGTACGCGATGATGCAGCGGCGAAGCTGGCTTGCGTCAACTCCGCTGAGAGCAGCCTTGACCTGATATGCAACATACTCCATAGTGAGATCCATCTCGCGCTGCTCAAGGCTCTCGCCGACGCAGATGATGGGAATGATGCCCTTTTCAAGAAGCGCCTTGACCTTGGCGTTAATGAGCATATCATCCTCACCGTGGTACTGGCGGCGCTCAGAGTGGCCGACGATGCAGTACTTTGCGCCGATATCGGCAAGCTGGGCAGCGGACACCTCGCCGGTGTATGCGCCCTTCTCGTACTTGGAAACATCCTGTCCGCCGGCGGCGACCTTGCAGTCCTTCCCCGCCTTTATCATTGCGGGCAGCAGAGGTGTGGGAGTGCAAAGCACGACGTCACATGCGCGGGTCTTGGGGAGGTTTTCCTTCAGCTGCTCCATAAAGGGCTTTATCTCTGATGCCAGCATGTTCATCTTCCAGTTGCCGGCAATCACAGTCTTGCGGTACTTTCTGTTCATAGTGATCCTCCAGACTTTTTAATACACTGCTGTGCAGATGCTCTTTCGAGCATCTGCACGGTTTATTATTTTTACTTATCAAGCAAGCATGCCACACCCGGCAGCTCCTTGCCCTCAAGGAACTCGAGGGATGCGCCGCCGCCGGTGGAGATGTGGGTGATCTTATCGGCATAGCCGAGCTTCTCGACAGCAGCTGCGCTGTCGCCGCCGCCTACGATGGTGATCGCGCCGCTCTCAGCCAGTGCCTTTGCCATGGCCTTGGTGCCGGTGGCAAACTTGTCGAACTCGAACACGCCCATAGGTCCGTTCCAGACGATGGTGCCCGCGCCCTTTACGGCGTTGGAGAACAGCTCGATGGTCTTGGGGCCGATGTCCATGCCCATGAGGCTGTCGGGGATGTTGCCCTCGCAGAGGACAGGCTCGGCATCTGCGGAGAATTCGGCTGCGCAGTAGTTGTCAACGGGCAGCAGGAACTTGACGCCCTTGGCTTCTGCCTTTGCGATCATTTCCTTTGCGTAGTCGATGCGGTCTGCCTCAAGCAGGCTCTGGCCTATCTCGTAGCCCTGCGCCTTCTTGAAGGTGTAAGCCATGCCGCCGCCGATGATGACAGTGTCAGCCTTCTCAAGGAGGTTATTGATGACGTTTATCTTATCGGAGACCTTTGCGCCGCCGAGGACAGCGACGAAGGGGCGCTTGGGATCGTCAAGAGCCTTGCCCATGATGGACAGCTCCTTGTCGACGAGCAGACCGGAGTATGCGGGCAGGTAAGCTGCGACGCCTGCGGTGGAAGCGTGTGCTCTGTGCACGGTGCCGAATGCATCGGAAACGAAGATCTCTGCCATGTCAGCCAGAGCCTTAGCAAACTTGGGGTCGTTCTTGGTCTCGCCCTTGTCGAAGCGCAGGTTCTCAAGCAGCATGATCTGACCGGGCTTGAGGGCTGCAGCCTTGGCCTTTGCATCCTCGCCGACGGTGTCGGTCGCAAAGATGACTTCCATGCCGAGCAGCTCGCTCAGGCGCTTTGCGACGGGAGCGAGGGTCAGCTTCTTGAGGGACTTCTTCCATGCTTCCTCAGTGAGGGTAGCAGGATCCTTGCCCTTTTCGGTCTGCTTCTTCACGAAGGAATCGAAAGTGGCGTTGGGCTTGCCGAGGTGGGAGCAGGCGATGACCGCCGCACCGTTTTCGAGCAGGTACTTTATGGTGGGGAGAGCGGCAACGATACGCTTGTCGCTTGTGATCTCACCGGTCGCCTTGTCCTGCGGCACGTTGAAATCGCAGCGGAGCAGGACCTTCTTGCCCTTGACATCAACATCATAGACGGTCTTCTTGTTGTAGTTCATGGTACGTCCTCCTAAAAATAATATTCGTTCATTCCGCCATGGAGCCAGTACCCAGCAGTCCCGGAAATCTCTGCTGGCGCAGTGCTTCATAAGCTAATATAGCAACGGAGTTTGAAAGGTTCAGACTCCGGGCCTCACTGATCATCGGGATGCGTATGCACCTGTCGCGGTACTTTTCGCGCAGCCATTCCGGCAGCCCCGCCGTTTCCTTTCCGAACATCAGCGTAACATCCCCGCTCATGTCGGCCTCGGTGTAAGCGCGCGGCGCTCTGGTCGTGGCAAGATAAATATTGCCGTCGCCGTTCTTCTCGAAGAACTCGTCAATGTTTTCGTAAACGCTGATATCTACAAGGTACCAGTAATCCAGTCCGCAGCGTTTTACCATTTTATCGGAGATATCAAAGCCGAGCGGCTTTATCAGATGCAGCCTTGCGCCGGTCGCGGCGCAGGTGCGGGCTATCGCTCCGGTGTTATGCGGTATCTCCGGCTCGACAAGAACAATATCAAGCATTTGAACTAACCTCCGCGGCCGCCCCTCTCCGGGAAATATGTTACCGCATCCTTGATTTCAAAATCATTTTAGCACAAAAATTGAAAAAATCATGTACTTTTTTTCAATTTTTGATTATTCTTGCATAATACACAAATATGGTCTATAATCAGTCCCGTTAATTGGGATTTTCTTGTCATTTTGTATATGACAGCAATTTGTCAATCGTGTGTAATTATGAGGTTTTCCGTCTATGGAACTGTCATGTGATCTATGTCCCCGCAGATGCGGCGCTGCTCGCAGCGATGAGGCGCCTGCGGGCGTGTGCCGAAGCCCTCTCCTGCCGCGCATCGCGAGAGCTGCGGCGCACTTCGGTGAGGAGCCGTGCATATGCGGCAGCGGCGGCGCCGGGGCGATATTCTTTACCGGCTGCAATCTCCGCTGCGTGTTCTGCCAGAACCGGGAAATAAGCCGCGGCGAAGGCGGCCAGAGCGTCAGCGTCCCGCGCCTGCGTGAGATAATGCTGCGCCTGCGCGATGAGGGCGTATCGTGTATTGACCTCGTCACCGGCACGCATTACACCCCTACCATCGCCGAAGCGCTCTCCGGACTCTCTCTCGGCATCCCCGTCGTCTGGAACAGCTCGGGCTATGAGAGTGTCGAGACGCTGCGCCAGCTCTCGGGGCTTGTGCAGATATATATGCCCGATTTCAAATATTGGGACAGTGCCGCCGCGAAGCGGTACAGCGCGGCGGAGGACTATCCGCAGATCGCGCGCGCCGCTATAAAGGAAATGTACCGCCAGACCGGGCCATACGTCCTCGATGAAAGCGGCATGCTCCACTCCGGTGTCCTTATACGGCACCTCATCCTCCCCGGCAGGAGCGAGGACGCGATGAACGTCATCGACTTTGCCGCCGATGAGTTCCCGCGCGGCAGTGTGCTCTTCTCTCTTATGAGCCAGTACACGCCCATGCCGGGGCTTGAGAACTTTCCGGAGCTCTCCGGGCGCATCGACAGCGAGACGAACAGCGCGCTCATCCACTATATGTCCGTGCGCCACCTCGACGGCTTCTGGCAGGAACCGGATTCCGCCACCGCCGAAATGATCCCCGCCTTTGACGGAACAGGGGTATAAACACAGCAAAGCCTACCAGCGGAAACAATAGTTCCGCCGGTAGGCTTTGATTCATTCTGCTTCCACCGGGCAGTGATAGCGCGGCTTGCCGATGCTCGCCTTGCCGTACTCTATCGCCGCCGCAGGGCAATCGCATATGCAGGCCATGCAGTGCGTGCAATGCCCTCCCCACACTGGGCGGCCGTTCTCAATGCTGATGCTGTGCGTCGGGCACTCGCGTGCGCACTTGCCGCAGCTGATGCAGCTGTCCTTGACATAGAACTTGCTGTCTTTAACAAAGCATTTGTAAAACAACGGGTTCACAATATCGCTGTATATACGGTCGATAAGCTTCACGGGCTCCGCTGTAAATGGCTCACCGTTTGCAATGCGCTCCGCCGCGTCCGCGATCTGTCCTGTGCGCGCGGCAACGATCTTTATCGCTTCATCCCGCTCCGGCACGGCGAACATGGCCACATAGTTTTCCGGCATGATGACCTGCTCCGTACCCATATACGCAAAGCCTTTTCTCTCGCAAAGGCGCGCGTTGTACTTTGCGGCATTGCCTATCTCGCTGCCGCAGCTCATAATGAACCACGCCGACAGTTCGTCACCGTAAAACTCCGTCTCATCTATCCACTTTTCGACAAGGCGCGGGATGCGCCAGCCGTAGGTCGGCGTGACAAACACGAGCCTTTCCGTCCTGACCGCGGCGGCGTTCCCGTTTCTGATCCGCTCATTGAGAGACAGTATCTCGTCCCCGGTGGCCTTGGCGATCCTGCGCGCGATATACTCGCTGTTGCCCGTCCCGCTGAAATACAGTATCATAGCCGCTCCTCCGTCAAAAAAGATCCTCGTCGATCACATTGAAGCCGACGATCTTCACATTCGTCCAATCCGTACCGCAGGTGTAGCAGATATATTCCGCGTAATACGTCGCCGGTACGCCGTCAGCATCCGTCACGCCATCGCCGTCGTTGCGCCCGTCAAACGTTATCCCGCATTCGAGAGTCGTTATGCTCTCACCGCGCAGGATATATGCCCGATCCCCCGGCTGCACTTTGCTCAGGAGCTGAAACGCCTGATTGTTGTGATCTGCGATAACTATGCCTATACCGTCGGAATATATCGCGGCGCTGTCCTCGGCGTCGCATATCGTCTGCCGTATCTGCGCTTCGTCTTCTCCCTCGCCATCCGAGAACAGCGCCACATTCACCGCCGCGCTCGGTATCACGAGCCGCCCGGTCATGTATTCGCGCCGGTTTCTCTCCTCCGCCGTCTGCGCGTTCAGCCCCATCAGCGCCTGCACCTCAGGTGAAACAGGCTTCGGCGTAGGGGTCGGCGATGGAGTTGGCGACGGTATTACTATCGGCGTCGGTACCGGCGTTGCCGCCGGCTGCTCTGCGTCCGTCTCATCTGCTGCGCAGCAGGAAAGCGACAGCGCCATAAGCGCCGCCAGCGCGGCAGCCATGATCCTTTTTCCTATGTACATAAACTCAGGTCTTTGCCTTGGGCAGCGCCGCAGCAAGCTGCACCGCGGCGAATATCGCCGCCGCTATCACCGTGTACATCTGCCCGAGCCCGAGATACATGCTTATCCCGTCGGCAGCACAGGCGCACACAAGGCATATTGCCGCCGGCGCTATCAGCCAGAAGCGCTTCTTCGTCTTTTCAAAGGCCGCCGGTATCCCGGCAAAGCCCGCCAGCGCGCCGAATACCGCAAGCGTGCACATTATCACGCGCCAGGTAAACAGCCGCTGGGTTTCGCTCCGGTACTCGGTTAGATACATTCCGGCGCTCTCGGCAACATCGCCGCCCGCTTCGACCGCTGCCTTGACAGACGCCGGTTTTGTCAGCAGGATTTTCATCGAGGTGCGCTTGTTTTCCAGTTCCTTTATCTCATCGGCGTCAAGCAGCTGCTTTGAGAGCTTATCGGCCTCATTATCGAGCTTGCCCTTTTCCCCTTCAAGGCGCTCCCCGTCCTTGTCGAGTTCGCCCATGTTGTACCAGAGGTTTGCAAGCTGCGTCTGGAGCTCCGCTTCGCCTTTCTTTAACATTTCCTCGGCTGACGTGAGCTGAGCTTTTGCCTGCTCGATAGCGCCAACAGCCTCGCCTATCTTGCTGTCTATTGATGAGAGCGCATCGCCTGCCGCGCCGTAGCCGCTGCTTATCTGGCCGAGTGCGGAAATAAGCGTCCCGGCGTTCGAAAGGAACTCCTCATTGCTCATCGCGCTCTCGTCCATTCCGTCCAGCCGGTCTATCTGCTCCAGGATACCCGCGCTTATCTCATCGCCTATCCCGCTGCCCGCTATATCCGGCGGCAGCGCTGCGGATATCTCCTCGCCCAGCGCCTCAAGCGCACCGACCTGGCTGCGCAGCACCTGCGCGCTCTGGGAGAAATCGGCCTCCGCCCTTACCTCGGCGCATTGCTTCTCCCAGTCCTCGTGTTCTGTTTTGTATTTTTCAAGCTCCGTGTTATATTCTTCGAGCTTTTTATCGTACTCCGCTTTCTGTTCAAGATAGCGGTTATATTCCTCCATCTTTTCACTGTCGCTCTCGTCCTCAGGCTTCTCTACCAGGGTCGGTTCCGTGGGCGCTTCCGGTGCTTTGGGCTCCGCTGCGATAAGCGCGTTGAGCTTATCCACAACGGCCTGAAGCCGTGCAGCCTCAGTGCCGCACTCGGCCTTTCCGTCTGCGGCGGTGCTTATGCCGTTCGCGACAAGCTCCTTGTTGTTCTCATAGAGTTCTATCAGGAACTTCATCTGCTCTTCCTTTTCGGTGAGCTGCTTTTTCCCTTCCTCCACCTGAGCCTTTGCCTCGGCAAGCTGCTGCTTTGCATCGTCCATAAGAGACGCCGCCATCTTGTAGCCGCCCTTCTTTGCCGAGTATTCCGCAAGATCGGTCCTGTGCTGTGAAGCTTCCTCGTCATGCTCTGCAAGCAGCTCCTTGAGCACCTTGTATGCGTCGTCATAGCTGATGCTGCCGGCAAGCTTCTCATCCGCCTGACGGTAGGGCTCTATCCGCTCCTCATAGCGCTGCGCCTCAGCCATACGCGCATTGTGCTCTTTGGCCGCCTTGCCGAAACCGGACACTCCTCCGCCCAGCATTATCACACACATTATCGCTAAAACTATCGAAAATACTCTTACAAGAGTCGGATGCTTCACTTATGATTCCTCCCGGTTTTCTGTAATAATTGATTATACAGGATATTTATTAATTTTTCATGTCTGCCGGAAAATAATTTTATCTTTATTATTCTGTTTTTTTAGTGTATAGTGATGAAAAAGTATTCGAAGAGGAACCTGCGTTATGATCTACAGCTTTGCCCCCATGGAGGGCGTCACCTCGTATATCTACCGCCGTATTCACGCGCGTATGTTCCCTGGCGCGGACGTGTATTATGCGCCGTTCATCGCGCCTGACGGCAACGGCAATTATAAAATCGGCAGCTTCCGGGACACGCTGCCCGAAAATAACCCCGGACTGACCCTCGTCCCGCAGCTTCTGTGCAGCAGCGCCGCGCCCTTTATCTCAGTCGCAAAGGAGTTTCAGGCTCTCGGCTATGAGGAGATAAACCTCAATGTCGGCTGCCCGTCGGGGACTGTCGTCTCCAAGCATAAGGGCTCCGGGATACTGCGTGACCTCGCTGCGCTCGACGGCATCCTTGCGGATATCTTCGCCGCCTGCCCGATCCGCGTCTCTGTAAAGACGCGCATGGGTTTTGCCGATACCGCGGAGTTTCCCGCGATCGCCGAAATATACCGCAAGTACCCCATCTCGCGGCTCATCGTACATAGCCGTGACCGCGCCGGGATGTATAAAAGCCGCCCGGACATGGACGGCTTTGTATCAGAGCTTCGCAGCTTCCCTTTTCCCGTTGAATATAACGGAGATGTTTTCTCCCCCGCCGCGGCGCAGGCCGTGCTCGCGCGCTGCACGGAGGTGTCGGGGCTTATGATCGGCCGCGGCGCCGTCGCGAACCCCGCGCTGTTCCGCATGCTGCGCGGCGGCAAGGCGCTCGAGCGCGAAGAGCTGCAAAGCTTCCATGATGCGCTGCTTGAAGAGTTCCTCGCCTCGGGGCTTTCGCCGGTGCACGCCATGGCGCGGCTCAAGGAGCTGTGGTTTTATATGCAGCACGTCTTCCCCGGCGAGTCGAAGGCTGTCAAGGCCGTGTTCAAGTCAAAGACCCTGCCCGACTACCGCAGTGCCGTCGCCTTTCTCTTCTCCTCCTGCGCCTTTGACGGCAGCTCGTTTTTCAGCGTATGATTATGTAAACCATATTATGTTTATAATGTTACGTAAATGCAATCCGGAGACGTTGTTTATACGTCTCCGATTTATAATTTAATATCCCAGTTCTCGACTGACCATGCTGCCGTCAATGGCATTGATGGTGAGGACGATAGTTTCTTCTATTGGTCCCTCCGATCCATAATAATCCCAAACAGGTATCACTAAGCCCATGTCCTTACTGCTCTTTGTCCTGACCCGCATGAGATTCAGCCTGACTTTGTTGATATCGATGCTGAGATCACCATCTCCTCCGTTGTCGTTGATCGTCTGCGCGTAGCTGTGCCTTACCATTATCATCCGCTCAAAGACGGAAGATATCTCATCAAAGCTCATAAGCTGCGTGTTCTCCAGCTCTATAACCGGCTCTTCGGTCGGCGCTGTCCATTTGAAATATACAACGCCGTCTTTTGTAACGCAGACCTCTATCGACTCATAAGGCCAGACAGACATCTCGTTTCCCTCTTCCACATTGACACCCTTAATGCCGGTATATCCGATTGGAAAACCGTTCAAGCTTCTGACATACTGCATCTGATACCCCGTGTCGAGAATAGCGCGATCCAGATCCTGCCAGTGTGAAGCAGAATCCCACACCGTGTTCCCAGGAATTATCACGCTTTGCAGCCACATCGCGTCGGCAAAGTAAATAGGCGTTATCTGATCGCAGACAAGGTCTTTGAACCCAAGCTCGGCGAGAAGGGCATTCCCTATTTCGACTGCTTCCTCCTCGGAAATATCCGGCTGCGTCGGTTCTTCTGCTATGTCCTCCGGGACAGCGGAATACGGCTGGCAGTAGCTGCCGTTCACATCGCCGTAGTCCTGCACATACCAGACGGCAGAACCCCACGCACTGGGAAAATTCTGCACCCAAAGATGTGTCTTTCTTCCGTCGACCTCCGACCAGCCTCTCATTCTTTCCACCTGACCGTCAAAAGTAAACGAGGTCACAGCGGGTCGGAGTTCTCCCTCGTCCGGGGCGGTACTGGCAAGCTCGGTATAGTAGGCAATAATATCCAACAGCTTTCCGGGAATAGCATCAGCACCGCCCGGAATCGGAATGTCTCCGCGCTCCATGGCCTGATACTTCTCGACCTCCGCAAGCGCTTCCTGCTTTGTCATAATGACTTCCTCATAGAATGGCTGTCCCTTCATGAAAACACGGAGAAAAGTATCCAGGTCCTCCTGCGTGAAATCTCTTCGGACGACGCTTCCCGTAGGGATAGCGCCAGCGTCCGGCAGTATGATCTCCGCATCGGCAGTGACATGTACAAGGCCGTTCACGCCCTCCCACTCCCCGGTGAAGCGCTCCGGAACATCCAGCGCGGCCAGCAGTGCAGAATTATCCCTGCCCTGCTCCGCCGTTTGAAGCATCTGTTCCTGATCCTTCTGCATCTCCGCCGGGGCGTCCTGCGTCTCCCGGCAGCCGGTGAAGAGCGTCATTGCCATTGACACCACAAGAATGAGCGAAATATATTTTTTCATCATGCGCACCTCTTTCTTTAGGATATGTATAAAGCATAGCCGCACCGCAAAGAAAAGTCGTTACCGTAAGATTACCATATTGTTATTTCATCAATATCCGTACCGTTGTGCCCTCATCGACAGCGCTTTCAATTTCCAGCCTGCCGCCGTGCGCCCGCACGATCTCTTTCACCAGAGCAAGGCCAAGCCCCACCCCGCCCTGCTTCTTGCTCCGGGAGCGATCCACCATGTAAAATGGCTCGGTGATGCGCTCGATCTCTTCACGCGGGATGCCGCAGCCATGGTCACGCACAGTAAAGCCCGCGGCATCAGCGGTAAGGCTTACCGTCTGTCCGGGCTGTGATGCTTTCCCTGCGTTGTCCACCAAATTCACTAATACCGACTGCATCAGATCGGCGTCCATATCGAGTCTTTCAGCATGGCATTCCATTTGAAGCGTCACTCCGCGCTGCGTGAGCGCATCCGCGGTGCTCTCCTTCACGCGCTCCAGAAGCTCCGGGACAGAAGAAGTCCGCAGTTCCGGTGCCTGCTCCAGCGTAATGAGCTTTAGGAGCTTCTGCACCAGCCGCTCCAGCCAGCGGGTCTGATGCTCGATCCGCGCTATGGCGGCGCTGCGCCCCTCCTCGTCCAGATAAGTGTTTTGCAGGGAATCCACATTCAGCAGCAGCGCGGTCAGCGGCGTCTTGAACTCATGGGTCACTCCGCCTATAAAGAGCCGCTGTCGCTCCGCGGTTTCCGTAAGCTCCTCAATGCGCTGCTCTACTGCCCCGGCCATGGCGTTGAAATCCCGCGCCAGCGCCCCGACCTCGTCTGCGGATGAGACTGTCACGCGCTCTTCATAGCTGCCCGCCGCAATATGAGCGGCAGCGTTCTGCAGCTCCTGCAATGGGCTCAGGGAGCGCCTGACCAGCAAGGCGATAAGCAGCAGACCAAGCCCGATGCACACCGCACCTATGGCGGCGAATTGAAAAGTGAGCGTGCGCATCTGCTCATAGACCGGCGTGATATCCTGCACGATATAGACCGTGCATCCGGTTCCGTCTGGATTGTTCGCAAAGCTATACGGCAGCCTTTCGCTGCTGCCGACTATCAGAAGCTCCCGCCCGTCTGCCGTGCCGGTACAGCGCTGCGGCGTTCCGCCCTCCAACGTCAGATATTCGCTTGGGTCAAAGGAGAGCGCAGAATAGACGGTCTCACCGGAGAGCATAAGCACAGCCTCGCTGTCGGCATACTGGGTAAAGCAATACTTCGCCAGCGAGCGTGTCGCCGCCGCGCTGTCCTGCTCCTCATGGTAATACAGCAGCATATTGCTGAACGAGCGTACCAGCGCCTGCTGCTTCTGCTCTGCGTTCTGATAGGTAAGGTTCAGTATTCTGTTCCGCGCCTGTGTGGTCAGAACAGCCGTACACACGCCTGCGGTCAGCACCAGCACCAGACCGCACAGCAGCGATATTTTTTTCCAGAGCTTCATTTCCGCCGTTCCTCCAACCGGTAGCCGGTTTTCGAGATCGTGCGTATCTCGTCGCCCAGCCCCAGCTTTTTCCGCAGATTCGCCACGCGCACATCCACCGTGCGGATATCCCCGAAATAGTCCTCGCCCCATATCTCGTTCAATATCCGCTCACGGGAGACGGTGCGGTTTTTGTTCTTCATCAGCACCGCAAGCACGTCAAACTCCAGCGGCGGCAGGTCGATCGGCTCACCGGCGTATGTCAATGTGCGGTTTTCAGCGTCCAAAGTCAGGTCCCGGAAGCGGTACACCTGATTGAGCCGCCCGGTACGCGCCAGTACCCTTTCTATCCGCACAAGCAGTGTCACGATCTCAAAGGGCTTGACGATATAATCCTCCGCGCCCTCCTTGAGACCGCGCACTTCCGATTCGCTGTCGGTCTTGGCGGTCATATAAATGACGGGGATATTATATTTCTCCATCAGCGCAAAGAGCGCGAAGCCGTCCAGCCCCGGCAGCATAATGTCCAGCAGCGCAATGTCAAAGGAATGATCCTTCTCCAAAGTTGCCGCAGCTTCACCGCCGTCATCAAACGCCGAGACCTCATAGCCGACAGTGCGCAGGTTCAGCGCCACCGCGTCCGCGATAGCGTGATCGTCCTCCACCAGCAATATCCGATTCGCTGCCATTTCAGCCGCCCTCTCTCATCAAGTATATCAGAATTATAGCATAGCAGACAGAAAAAGAGATTACCGAAATATTATTTTCCGCAGCACATTCAAAAACCGGAGGTGCAAAACAGCACCTCCGGTTTTGTCTCATATTTCGTATTTCTGCGCGTAATAGCCGTAAAGCTCGTCAAAGTTATGCGCGTGCATCTCCTTGAGGTTTATCACATAGTCATGCGTATCGTATGCGTCGTCCCGCAGCTCTATCATCGCAATAGCAAGATTCGAGCAGTGGTCGGCCACGCGCTCGAAGTTCGTGAGCAGGTCATTGAAGACAAATCCCGTCTGAAGCGAGCAGTCCCCGGTCTGGAGCCTATCCACATGGCGCAGCTTCATCTCATCACACAGGACGTCTATCCGCTCCTCCAGCGGCTCCACGCGGTAGGCTCTGTTTATGTCCTCGTCGATGAAGGCCGAGACGGACAGCTCAAGTATCTCGTTCACCGCACCGCTGAGGACAAGGAGCTCCCGCTCCCCCTCCGGTGAAAAGCGTATCTTCTTTTCGTGTATCTCATGCGCCGCCTCGCAGACATTCATCGCATGGTCGCTGATGCGCTCGAAGTCGCTGAGCGTGTGCAGATACTTTGCGGCGCTCTCGCTGTCGCCGCGGTTCAGCTCAGCTCTCGTCAGCTTCATCAGATATGTGCCGAGCTTATCCTCGTAGCGGTCGACCAGATCCTCCGTCCGCTCTATCTCCTTCGCCTGCTCCTCGTCATAGCTGAAGAGCAGCGTCATCGCGGAGCATATGTTGTCCCTCGACGTCCGCGCCATGGAGTTTATGGTCAGGCGGCACTGCTCTATCGCAAGCGCCGGGTGCTCAAGGAAGCGCTCATCGAGCCTGTCAAACTCGGCGTTGATGTTTCTCTCCGCCTCGCTCTCCTTTATAAAGCCCGTCACTATCTGCTCAAGCACGCCGATAAACGGCAGCAGCACCAGCGTCGTCGCGATCCTGAACAGTGAGTTCACCGTCGCGATGCTGACAGGCGTCATTATCCTGCTCTTCACCGGCAGGTCAAATATGAGGTCGGCTCCGTAAAACGCCGCCGCACATATCACGACTCCGATGATCTCTATCACCAGATACGCAAGCGCCGTTCTCTTGCCGTCTACCTTGGCTCCGAGCGACGAGAGCAGCACCGGAACCGCCGCGCCTATGGCAATGCCGAGGATGATCGGGTAGGCCGCCGAAAAGCTCACCGCCCCCGTCATGGACAGTGCCTGAAGAATACCCACCGCCGCGGACGCGCTCTGCAATACGCTCGTGAAAACCGCGCCGACAAGGATGCCGATCAGGGGATTCGAGAACGTCGTCAACAGACGTATGAAGCCCTCGCTCTCGCGCAGCGGGGAAACCGCCGCGCTCATGGCCTGCATGCCGAACATCAGCACGGCAAAGCCCAGCAGTATATCGCCGATATGGTGGCTCGACTGCTTCTTTGAAAACATCCTGAGCACGATCCCGATAACGGCAACGACAGCCGTTATCGTCGAGGTAGAAAAGAGCGACACCCAGCCGCCCGAGCCCTCAAGGCTCGAAAGGCAGATTATCCAGCCCGTCACGCTCGTTCCGATAAGCGCCCCGAGGATGACCGATATCGCCTGCCTGACCTTCATCATCCCGGAGTTCACAAAGCCGACCGCCATGACCGAGGTCGCAGAGGACGACTGTATCACCGCCGTCACCGCCGTGCCGAGCAGCACGCCCTTGAGTGGCGTCCCCGACAGCTTATAGAGCACCATTTCCAGCTTGCTTCCCGCCGCCTTCTTCAGCCCTTCGCCCATAAGCGTCATGCCAAACAGGAAAAGGGCGACGCCGCCAAGAAGTGAGATCACGTTTGAAACGTTCAGTTTAACCAGCTCCTAATCAAAACGCGCAAATTCCACCATTATCTTACTGTTCTGCACCGATGGTAACATGCTTCTCTGTCCGCCGTCAATTAACAAAAGCTCCGAGAATTTTTCTTGCCGTTGCAAAAAAGCCGTACAAGATGTAGAATAGAAAAAACGCTGAAAAAGGGTCATGGTGATGCTGTTTGCCTCTGCAAATACTATATTCGGATGCTGATGTAGTCGTATGCGTAAAGCCCGCCGGAGTTCTGTCAGAGGAGCCCGGCATGCCGCGGCTGCTGTCGGAAGAGCTCGGCGGGGACATTTACTGCGTCCACCGGCTCGACCGTGCTGTCGGCGGCGTGATGGTCTATGCGCGCACGACTGCCGCTGCCGCCGGGCTGTCGCGGCAGATAGCGGCTCGGCAGTTCCATAAGGAATATCTGGCCGTCGTGCAGGGATGCCCAGCAGAGGACAGCGCCGTGCTGCGCGACCTGCTCTTCTGGGATCGGTCAAAGAACAAATCCTTCGTCGTGAAGCGGCAGCGCGGCGGAGTCAAGGATGCGGAGCTTGAATACTCCATGCTTGAAGCGCTCCCCGAGCTTTCCCTGCTGCGCGTCATTCTTCATACCGGGCGCACCCACCAGATCCGCGTTCAGTTTTCCTCGCGCGCCCTGCCGCTCGTCGGGGATGTGAAATACGGCAGCCGGTATAGGGGCTGTGCGCTCGCCCTGTGGTCGCACTCTCTCGGCTTCCGCCACCCCGCGACAGGCAAAGCCATGAGCTTTGCAGCCATGCCCGAAGCCGTTTTCCCGTGGAACGGATTTGAATATTTCAAGTAAAAACATATAATTTTGGAGGATACTATGCGTTATATAGAAGTCACAGTCAACACGCCCGGCGCGGAGATAGACGCGCGCTGTCAGGAAATGGCGGACATGGGAGCCGGCGGCTTCGTCATTGAGAATGAGGAGGATTTCAAGAATTTCCTCGAGCAGAACCACCAGTATTGGGACTATGTGGATGACGAGCTTGAAAACCAGTTTGCCGGCGTCAGCCGTATCAAATGCTATCTGACCGACGATGAGGACGGCCTTGCCGTGCTCCGCCGCATCAACGCCGCCTATGACGATGTTACTACAAGCTATGTTGAGGACAGCGACTGGGAGAACAACTGGCGCGAGTATTATAAGCCTATCGAGGTCGGCGAAAAGCTCGTCGTCGTACCCGAATGGGAGGAAGCGCCGCAGGACGGGCGGCTCCCGCTCAGGCTCGACCCCGGCCTTATCTTCGGCACCGGCAGCCACGCGACCACGCGCATGTGCCTTGCAGCGCTCGAGAAGTTTTCAAAGCCCGGCGTGCGCGTGCTCGACCTCGGCTGCGGCAGCGGCATTCTCGGCATCGGCGCGCTCATCCTCGGCTGCGACAGCTGCCTCGGCGTGGATATCGATCCTAAGGCTCCGGACGTCGTGATGTCAAACGCGGCACTCAACGGCATCGGCACGGATAAAATGACGGCATGGGCGGGCGATATCATCGCCGACGCTTCCCTCCGCGCCCGCATCGGCGGCGGGTACCAGCTCGTGCTTGCGAACATCGTTGCCGACGTTATCATTCCTCTCTCCGCCGTTGTGCGTCAGTTCATGGCTCCGGGCGCAGTGTTCATCTGCTCCGGCATTATCGAGCACCGCTGGCCGGAGACCGAAGCCGCGCTCATCTCCAACGGCTTTGAAATTCTCGATCACAAGTCCGAAGAAGAGTGGCACTGCTTCGTCTGCCGCTGATATTGATTCTGGTAAACGAACACCCTCGGAACCGCAGCTGCGGTTCCGAGGGTGCTTGCTTTATTTTCTGTTTACTTCAGATCGTTTTCGTCCACTAATGTGACGTCGACGTCAAAGATCTCTCCGTCGCGCCAGATCGTAAATGTGATCGTGTCGCCGACGCTGAGGGTGTTCTTCACGGTGAGGATATCGCTCGTCGCGGAAGCCGGGTTCCCGTTCACGGCGGTGATGATGTCACCCTGCTGTATGCCCTTTGCCGCAGCGTCAGATTTCTCTTCGACTGCCGAGACATAAAGCCCGGTGGGCAGATCATAGTGGCTCGTGACGTTCTCCGGTATCGCGCCGACAGTGATGCCTATCGCCGTGCGTCCACGCACCTCGCCGTACTGCATCAGCGAATCCGCGACCGCCGCGATCGTTGACGATGGTATCGCAAAGCCGATGCCCTCGATGCTTGAGTAGGAGGACATCATCTTCATGTTCGTCACGCCGATCACCTGACCGTACATGTTGAACAGCGCGCCGCCGGAGTTGCCCTCATTGATGGCGGTGTTGGTCTGCAGCAGCGTCATGCTGTGGCCGTTATAGCTGATGCCCCTGTCTATCGCGGAGATTATCCCATCGGTCAGCGTCATGCGGAAGGTCTCGCCCAAGGGGTTGCCTATCGCCGCGACCTGATCTCCGATGGCAAGCTCCGCGCTGTCGCTGAAGCTCGCAGGTGTCAGGCCTGTTGTCTCTATTCTGAGCACCGCGATATCGCTCGTGCTGTCCGCACCGACGAGCGCCGCATCGTAGCTGCTGTTGTCAAATAGCGTCACGCTTGCCGTATCGCAGTTTTCAATGACGTGGGTGTTTGTGAGTATCAGCCCATCCTCGGAAAGGATGATGCCGCTGCCCCAGTAGTAGCCGTCGACGCCGTCCTGATAGCCCTTTATCGCGACTATCGACTTGGAGCACTGGTCATACAGCTCCTGAAGGCTAAGCTCCTTGCCGCGCTCGCTGGAGATCGTCACCTTGAAGTCCGGCGCAAGCTCCGCGCGCGGCAGCTTTATCTCCGCATTCTTGCTTTCGGTCACTTGATAATAGTTATCAAGGTAATCGTTCCAGTCGTCGGGCATGCCGTCGCCGCTTATATACGGCGCTTCGGCTTTCCGGTTCGAGCCAGAGAATATCAGCGAGCTTGCCGCGATCAGCAGCACGACCAGCAGTATAGCCCCGCCGATGCGCCATGATGCCTTACCCGGCTTTCTCTTTTTCCGTTCGCTCTCCGGTGAAGTATGCTCCTCAAGCGGAGCATACCAGTCCTGCATATTGCTCATATCTTTTAATCCTTTTATTTATCGGCCAGCTTGAGCGTGAAGACGAACTCTGTTGCGCCGTCCTCGCTCTTCACGGCTATGTCCTCGTCATGGCTGTTGATTATCGACTTCACCAGATACAGCCCCAGCCCGACGCCGTCCTTATCAAGGCTGCGCGAGCGGTCGGACTTGTGGAAACGGTCGAAAATAAACGGCAGATCGTCCGGCGGTATCGTCTCGCCTATGTCCTTTATAGAGACATAGGCCTTCTGCGCGTCCCTGTACAGTCTCAGCGTGAGGCAGCTTCCGGGGGTCGCGAACTTCACGGCGTTATCGAGGAGATTATATATGACCCTCGTTATCGCATCCTTATCGGCGATGACCATTATGTGGTTCTCCGGCAGCTGCGGATCGACATCAAGGTTCTTCTGCGTCGCGCGCGCCTCAAAGCTGAGCAGCGTCTGAAGTACAAGCTCCGTCAGGTCAAACACCGTGCGCTTGCTCGGGTCGGCGGCTCTGGCTCTCGTCTGCGAAGCGTCCAGCATATCGCGCACAAGGCGGGAGAGCCTGCGCGTCTCGTCTCTTATCGAGGTGAGGTACTTTGTCTCCTGATCCTTCGGGATCGTCCCGTCGAGTATGCCGTCGGCAAATCCGGCTATCGTCGTCATCGGCGTGCGCAGCTCGTGGGAAACATTCGCGATAAACTCGCTCCTGCGGTTCTCCGCGTTCTGGAGTGAGTCCGCCATCTTGTTGAACGAGTCGATGAGCGCGCCCATCTCATCTGTCGGATCCTCCTGCTGCTTTACGCGCACGGAGAAGTCCCCTCTCGCAAACTTTCTTGACGCCGCCGCTATCTCGTCAAGCGGCCGTGCCATACGCTTGGAGTAAACAAGCGACACCGCAAGCGACATGCACAGCACGAGCACCGCGATGACCGTCGCGATCAGCACAAATGTCGACCAGTTGCTGAGAATATTATCCGGTGCGTTCGTCACAAACACATAGCCCATGAGTTCGCCGTCCGTCTCCCGCGTTATCTCGTGGGTGACGATATAGCGGGGATTCGTGTACATCCCGCCGAGCGTGCTTATCTCCGTCTCCTGACCGCTTTTTATCTCGGCCATGATGTCTTCCGGCAGCAGCGTCCCGTAATGCTTGCACATCGGTGTCTGGTCGGAGCAGGACATGACAAGCCCGGTCGCGTCGGTGATGAAGATATGGTTCCCGGTAGAGCGCGATATCGCGCTTATTATCATGCTCAGCAGCCAGCTGTTCATTGAGTCGTTCTGACCAACTGCCGCCGCCGTGCGCGATACCTCCTCGGCGCTCGCGACCATGTCGCTCTTGTACTCGCGTATGAGGTACAGCCTGCCTATCCCCACGAACGAGAACGCCACAAGGATAAAGCAGGTCAGCACCAGCAGCGCCGTCGCGGTGAAGTTTCTGAGGTAAATACTCTTCATGGCGAAGCCTTACTCGTGGACCTCGAACTTGTAGCCCACGCCCCACACGGTCTTGAGGCACCATTTGTCGGATACGCCCTCAAGCTTCTCTCTCAGACGCTTGACGTGAACATCGACGGTTCTGGAATCGCCGAAGTAGTCAAATCCCCATACCTCGTCAAGCAGCTGATTGCGCGTGAAAACGCGGTTGGGGGACGCTGCCAGATGATACAGCAGCTCCATCTCTTTTGGCGGGGTGTCGATCTTCACGCCGTCGACTATCAGCTCATAGGACTCAAGGTTTATAACGAGCTTATCGAAGGTGAGCTTCTTCTCGACCGGCGCGTCCGCGTCCGTGCGGCGCATGACCGCGTGTACACGCGCGAGCAGCTCCTTGACGTCGAATGGCTTTGTGACATAGTCGTCCGCGCCCATATCGAGTCCGTTTATCTTATCTGCGGTCTCTCCCTTCGCGGTGAGCATAATGATCGGCACCGAGGACTTCTTCCTGATGTCCCTGCATATCTGCCAGCCGTCCTTGACCGGCAGCATGATATCGAGCAGCACTACATCCGGTGAGAAAAGATCGAAGCTGGACTCCGCCTTTCCGCCGTCGGCGGCGATCATGACGTCAAAGCCGTCCTTACCCAGATACAGTCTCAGCAGCTCCGCAATGTTCGCATCGTCTTCAACAACAAGAGCTCTTTTACTCATAGTTTATTCTGCCCTTCTCTTTCATAATATATGTTTGCTTTAATCTTAGCTTTCAAATCATTATAGATTATAACCGCCGGCGCAAAATAAAGGTTAAAAAAATGTTAAATACTGCCGGAAAAGTCCGTCTATACAGCATCCGGGAAAGCCGTGAAGACTTTCCCGGATACTCTGTCTATTCTTTTCAGAACTCTACCGCTTCAAGCTCAATGAGCGCGAGGATATATATCTTCAGCGCCTCCATGAACTCGTCAATGCTTGCCGCCTCGTCCGCGCCGTGTATCGGGCCGAAGAAGTCGGGATAGCTGCGCTCCGGATGCTCCGGACCGAAGGACACGCCGTTCGGGAAATCGCGCGCATAGGTGCCGCCGCCCATCGTGTAGGGCTTTGCGTCCTCGCCGGTGACGGCGTTGTAAACGTCCATGCAGACCTTTACCGCGGGGTTGTCGATGCTCATGTAGAACGGAGCGGTGTCTCTCTTGAGCTCGATCTCCGCGAGCCCTCCCGCGAGTGCGGATATTGTGTCGGCGATCTTCCTGCCGCTGGTGTTGGTGGGATAACGGCTGTCGACCGTCTGGAAGATGTGCCCGTCCTCAACGCCTACCACGCCGCCGATTATTGTGAGCGGCTCGAACTTGCCGTCGTCAGCGTCGACGCCGAGGCCGCTGCCGTTCCAGCTCTCGTGCAGCTTCATGAGCAGGCGCAGGAACTTCTCTTCCTCATCACCCGCAAGCTTGTTTTCGAGAATATAGCTTATCAGCACGCCTATCGCGTTCACCGTGCCCTCAGGCTTGGATGCGTGGCCGCCGATGCCCTTTGCGGTGAGGTGCCACAGTTCGCCGTCAGCCTCGACGGAGACGCTTTCGGTAGCCGCAGGCTTTGCGCCCTTTACCCACGCCTCGGCCTTGCCGGGGATAACGTTGCCCGCAACGCCGCCGCGGATGTCCGCGATCTTGTCAAGCTTCGTCTTGGAGACGATGCGCAGGTTGCATATGCCCTTTTCGCCGTTGCAGACAGGGAAGCCGGAATCCGGGCTGAAACAGAACACCGGAGCCTTGTAATTGTCAAGGTAGTATTCCACATCGCCCATGCCGGTCTCCTCGTTGGTACCGAGCAGCGCGCGGATGCTGTAGCGCAGCGGGACGCCCGCGTCCTTGAGGTACTTGAGCGCGTACAGGCACAGGACGGACGGCCCCTTGTCGTCCATTACGCCGCGGCCGATGATATACCCCTCGCGCTCGCGCAGCGTGAACGGGTCGCCCGTCCAGCCCTCGCCGACGGGGACGACGTCAAGGTGCGTGATGGTTGCGAGGTAATCCTCCGCATCGCCGATCTGGCCGTAGCCGATCTTATCCTCGCAGTTGACGGCCTCGAGCCCCAGCTCGCGGCATATCTCAAGCCCCAGCTCCAGCGCCTGCTTCGGTCCCTTGCCGAAAGGTGCGCCGGGCTCCGCCTTGCCCTCGACGCTGTTTATCGCCACAAGGCGCGCGATGTCTCTTACGATATTCTCTCTGTTGTCATTTATGAACTTGTCGATACCGGCAGTATACTTATTATTCATTGCTATGGCTCCTTTATTTATGATGAAACAAATATACTATTTTTCCCAGAATTTTTCAAGCCCCGCATGAACGTATGCGAGGCTTTATATTTTGCAATTATGTCAACCGAATTATGTTGTCTGTCAGCCTCTCTCGCCCCGCTTACTCTTGCCGGGCTTGAAATCGGGCTCCGTCCCGCTTATCAGGCGCTTTATATTCTCCCTGTGCCGTATGACGACGAGACACATCCCAACTATCGCCAGAGCGCACCGCGGCTGCGACAGCTCCAGCACCAGCGCCCATACCGGCAACGACAGCGCCGCGCATATCGAGCCGAAGGATACCTTCTTCGAGCACAACACCGCGATGGCGAACACCGCTATCGTCAGCAGTCCCGCGCGCCAGTCGATGCACAGCGCTATCGCCGCACCCGCAGAAACTCCCTTGCCGCCCTTGAAGCCGTGCAGCAGCGGATAGCAATGCCCAGCCATACAGGCCATGCCTGCCGCCGCCATGCCCCTGTCGCCGAGAACAAGATAGCCCAACAGCATCGCGGCCGCCGTCTTGCACATATCCCCGCCGAGGGTCAGCACACCCGCGCTCATTCCATAGACGCGCGCCATATTGGTCGCCCCGGCGTTGCCGCTCCCTGCTCTTCTGATGTCCCTGCCGAGCACACGGCTTGACATGAATATCGATATGCTGAGCGAACCCATAACATAGGCGGCAATTATCACAAGGATGAATTCAAGAGTTTCCATTCAAAGCTCCAGTCGAACTATTTCAAAAATTTCAAGTTTATTATACGCGCACTCCCTGCCTTTGGCAATAGAATTATACACTAATTTACAAAATGTCAAACATCCGCCGTCCACGGCCATTCTTCGGGCGGCTCCTCTCTGAAGTGCATCCGCTCCCCCGTCGCAGGATGGGTGAAGCCCAGCTCGCAGGAGAACAGCGCAAGCGGGCACTCGTCGCGCGGCTCGCAGTATTTTCGCTCGCCGATGAGCGGCAGGCCGCGGGACGCAAACTGCACGCGTATCTGGTGCGTTCTTCCGGTGTGTAGTGTTATGTAAACCTCACTCAGACCATCCACGTACCATTTCCGCTCATAGTCGAGCACGGCCTCCTGCACGCCCTTTGCCGGGGTATCGGTGACGAATGTCATCTTCCGCGCCTTGTCGCGGTATAGCAGGTCGGTAAGCGTCGCGCGCTCCGCGGCCTCGCCGTGGACGACCGCCATGTAGTGCTTTTCAAACTCGCCCTCGCGTACCTGGCGGCTCAGTTCAGATGCCGCAGCAGCGCCGCGCGCGAGCACCATCAGCCCGCTCACCGCGCGGTCGAGCCGGTGCACCGTGCGCACGTCCGCCTTTTCGTCCCCAAGCTCGCGGCGCAGCAGCTCCGGCAGTCCTCCCGGCTCGTCCGTCGACAGTACGCCCGCCGGTTTTATGCACACTATTATGCTTTCGTCCCGGTAAATTATATCCATAAATCCTCCGCCCGGCGCTATGCAAAGCCCCGGTAATGTGGTATATTATATAGCAAATTACTTTTATTTGGAGATCACAATGGATCAGAAACATATCCCCTGCCCGAACTTCCGCAAGTGCGGCGGCTGTCAGCTTCAGAACCTACCATACGCCGAGCAGCTTCTGCACAAGCAGCGCCGTGCTGTCTCTGTGCTCGGCGAGCTTGGGCATGTTGAAAACATAATCGGCATGGATGAGCCGGCGCATTACCGCAATAAAGTTCACGCCGCCCTCGCCTATGACCGTGCGAAGAACAAGACCATATCCGGTATCTATCAGCCCGGCAGTCACCGCATCGTCCCGGTCGACGAGTGCATGATCGAAGATAAGCTCGCCGATGAGATCATCGTCGATATCCGCCGCATGCTCCCGGAGTTCAAAATACAGGTCTTCGATGAGCGCGGCGGCAGCGGCTGGCTGCGTCACATTCTCATCAGGCGCGGCTTTGCAACAGGCGAGGTCATGGTCGTGCTCGTCGCCGTCTCGCCGATATTCAAGCTCCAGAAGCCCTTTCTCAAAAAGCTGCTGGAAAAGCACCCGGAGATCACCACCGTCGTTCTCAATATCAACGACCGCTTCGGTCCCGTCATCCTCGGCACGCGCGAAAAAGTCATCTACGGCAGCGGCTATATCGAGGATGTGCTCTGCGGCAAGCGCTTTCGCATCTCCTCGCGCTCGTTCTATCAGATAAATCCCGTCCAGACCGAAAAGCTCTATTCCGCCGCCATTGACCTTGCCGGTCTCACCGGAAATGAGACCGTGCTCGACGCCTACTGCGGCATCGGCACCATCGGTCTCAGCGCCTCGGATAAGGCAAAGCAGGTCATCGGCGTCGAGATAAACCGCGACGCGGTGAACGACGCGATAGCGAACGCCCGCCTGAACGGCGTCAAAAACTGCTGGTTCACCGTCGGCGACGCGGGTAAGTACATGGAGCAGATGGCGGCGGACAAGGTGAAGCCCGATGTTGTTTTCATGGATCCGCCCCGCGCCGGGAGCGATGAGCGCTTTCTCTCCTCGCTGCTCAAATGCGCGCCGAAGCGCATCGTCTATATCTCCTGCAATATCGACACCCAGCGCCGCGACCTCGACGTGCTCCTCTCCGGCGGCTACAAGCTCCGCCGCATCCAGCCTGTCGACATGTTCCCCTACACCGAGCACATCGAATGTGTGGTCATGCTGGAGGAATAAATTTAAGAACGGAGTTATTCTGCATGGACACAGAATATGAGGAGTCCCTGTCTTGTCTGAAAGATTTTCTGTTGGATATTGAGTGCCTAGATCCCTTATCCGAGTGGACAAGTCCATTCAACTTATTTGATATCCTAAAAATTTCAAGAGTAGAGATACGTCATAGTAATATGCTGTCTTGGCTATTAAATCCAAATGAAAACCATGGCTTTAGCGATAGAATTATTCGTGGTTTTGTCCAATACGTTGTTGCAGCCTTCCCGAATAAAGTCAATGTATTTGAAACATTACTGATGGATTGTTACAGTTTTACGATTATGCGGGAATGGCACAGTATAGATATCTTAGCTGTTTCTTCCGACGAAAAATGTGTTCTCTGTATTGAAAACAAAATCGACAGCACCGAGCACGACAATCAGCTAAATAGATACAGACGGATTATAGAAGATACATACCCTAACTACAGCAAGCTCTTTATCTATCTTTCACCAAATTGCGATGAAGCAAGTGATTCTGACACATGGTGCTCAATGGGGTATCAGGAGGTGCTTAACATTATTGAAAGCGCCCACCAAAAGGTTAAGCTTCTTCCTGATGCAGAATTGTTAATCAACAATTATGTTAATACGATCAGGAGGGATATTGTGGGAGATGAACGTTTAGCGCAAATCTGTGCTGATATATACGCAAAACATAAAAAAGCTTTGGATTTAATATATGAAAATAGGCCAGACAGAGCCGCAGATATAGCTGCAATTTTTAGAGCGTGGGCTATCGCCAAAACCGAACAATGCGAAATTGAATTTGTTCCAGAAAAGAGCAACAAAACATATACGCGCTTCAAAACCAAGGGAATGTCCGAAATCCTTCCAGATTCAGTGCATCCCCTTAGCGGTTGGGGAACAACGAACTATTATTTCTATGAAATACGAAATACAGACGGTCGAGAATTTTGGATTCAATTAGCCTTGAGTTCAAAAGATATCCCAGAAGATATGAAACTAACTTGTGAAAATATCAATACCTATTACCCATCCCGGCAGCAAAAGGCAAACTGGTTATGGCGTACACCTTTTTCTACAAGACACACCAAATTAGAAGAAGAACTGTCTGAGGAAAAAATTTTTGAGCAGCTTGACAAAAAGCTTTCTGAAGTAAAAGCTTTTGAGGCTGACCTTAAAACGAAGCTCTGCTTATGATTGCAATCATAGCAATCATAACATTATTTTGATTATCCTCGCCTTTCCAGCAGCAAACACAAATTATCCTCCCAAACCTTATCGCCGCACTCCCTTGCTTTTGCAATGCAGGCGTTTACCGCACTACGTAAAGAAGCGTCGTCCGAGTATTTTTGCAGTCTGTCCATGATGCGGAAAGCACCCGGCCAGTTCATGTCCTGTAGCCATTCCAGCAATTCGGTCAAATAAGGCTCAAGCTTTTCATCGCTCTTCCCCGCTATAATGACTGCGCAGTTTTCCCAGACATTTTTGTTATGTTCCGGTGTCAGCGGCTGTATAAACGGGCGAATCGTTTCTGCATCTTTTGCCTGAGCTATTCCTTTGGCCTGAATTTCTGGCAGCTTATGCCAATCAAGCATATTCATGATTTCTGTAATGTCCTGCATCTTGAAAGCCTCTTGATTCTTTGGCAAGTTTTACGCCCGCTGCAATATCGCAGCGGGCGTTATGATTCCTATTCCGCTCAGTGACAGCCGCAGCCGCAGCTTCCGCTGTCGTCGCCGCAGGTGCAGCCCTCGTCGCTCGTTCCGCAGCCGCTGCATCCGCCGCAGCTTCCGGAGCAGCCGCCGCCAAAGCCCATGCCCGCGCCCGGGTCGACTATCGGCAGTCTCCCGGTGATGAGCAGGTCAGCCGCGTCATCCGCGCTGCCGCAGTAGCCGACTATCGGGATGATGCCGTAGCTGAGCAGGAGCGCCTTTGCCTCGCCGCCCATGTTCCCGGCGATGACCGCGTCGATCTTCTCCTCGCGCATCAGGTCGCTCATGGCCTTGTGCCCCTCGCGTCCCGCCGTTTCGACAAGGCGCTTGGTGCACTTGTTCACGTCTGCGTCTTCATAGTCGTATATCGCGAACATTTCGCAGTGGCCGAAATGCTCGAAAATTTCTCCGTCCTTATATGCAACTGCTATGCGCATGTCATATCTCCTTTTCGATGCTGTCCATCAGCGGCGCAATGTGCTCCCCGCTCACTGACTCCACTTCGCCCGCGTCCACCATCGTGGTGATAACGGGGTCTATCGGCAGCTTTGCAAAGTGCGGGATGTTATACTGCTTTGCCAGCGCCTCGACCTTGCTCTCTCCGAAGATAGAGTGCTCGCTGCCGCAGTCCGGGCACTTGTAGTAGCTCATGTTCTCGACGATGCCGAGCACCGGGACCTTCATCATATCCGCCATGTTCACGGCCTTTGCGACTATCATCCCGACAAGATCCTGCGGCGTCGTGACGATAACTATCCCGCTTATCGGCAGGGACTGGAACACCGTCAGCGGCACATCGCCCGTTCCGGGAGGCATGTCGACGAACATATAGTCCACGTCCGTCCACATCACGTCCGTCCAGAACTGCGTGACCGCGCCCGCGATGACCGGGCCGCGCCATACAACAGGCTCCGTCTCATCCTGAAGGATGAGGTTAATGGACATGACCTGTATCCCGGAGTGCGTCGTGACGGGGATAAGGTACTCCTCCGTGCCGGTCGCGTGCTGGTGGATGCCGAAGGATTTCGGTATCGACGGGCCCGTAATGTCCGCGTCGAGCACCGCGCAGTTGTAGCCGCGGCGCTGCATCTCGGAAGCCATCAGGCTCGTGACAAGGGACTTGCCGACGCCTCCCTTGCCGCTGACGACGGCAATGACCTTCTTTACACTTGCGCCCTCGTGAAGCGGTTTGAGAAAGCTCTCCGGTTCGCGGGAAGCGCAGGCTTCGCCGCAGGTGGAGCAATCATGTGTGCATTCGCTCATATCAATGATCTGCCTTTCTAATTCAAATATTTGTAAGCTTATTATACCCGTTTCGTGCAAATAGTCAAATCAATAAAATTCACAGCTTCAATTTCTTCACCGCGCGGATGAGATATATCGCCGCAAAGCCGGTGAACACACCCGTTATAACTCCGGATGCCGCAAGTATCGGCGCGTAGGCAAAAATGCCCGGCGTCTTTACTATGAGCGCACACGCGCCGAGCTGCCCTGCGTTGTGTGCGATAGCCGCAAGGGCGCTGACGATCCAGAGCTGGTTTTCCTTAAACAGCCCTATCGTCACGCACATCACGATATACGCCAGTATTCCCCCTGCGGCGCTGTATATGAACGTCGAAGGGCTGCCCGCGAATATCGCGCCCATTATTATCCTCGCCGCGAGTATCGCCCCGGCCTCTTTCCTGCCGAGTATCGCCATCGCCGTGAGGGTTATAATGTTTGCAAGGCCGAGCTTTATTCCCGGTATCGGCACAGGTGACGGCAGCTGGTTCTCTATCATGAATATCGTCAGCGCTATCGCCGTCAGCACAGCCATGAAGCAGAGCTTCTTCGTCTTAGCCATCGAGCTCGCCTCCCTCTATCTGTATCACGAGCCTGTGCGGCACACAGGCTATCGGCATCCCGCTCTGGCTTATCCGCCCCTGGCTCACGCAGACGCGATCCGGGCAATCCGCCGCCGTGACCGATATCGCCCCCGGCTCGACGTGTACAGTGTTGTGCCCGTACTGCGTGCTCAGCTCGATATCGTAGCTCTCCGTGACCTTCGACAGATCGATCTGTTCATACTCCTCTCCGTCTATCGAGATCACCGCAACTGTCCCGCCGCCCGTGCTCATCGCAAGGCAGTACGAAACCAGCCCTGCTATCACCACGGCTGCCAGAATGATTATCCATTTTTTCGTTTTTCTGTCCATAAGCATATTGTAGTTTATGCCGCGGCAGTTGTCAACCGGCAGTCGAATGTGCTATACTGTGATATTATTGGAATTGGTATGTCTATTTGATTTATTTGAAAGGAGTGATATGGTGGACGCTTTGACCGAATATACCCTTGCCGCGAGCAAGTACGCGCTTATCATCCTCTCGCTCGTCATCATCGTCCGCTGCATCCGCTCCATGCTCTCCGACCGATATGAGCCCGAGGTCTGGGGCTATCTCTGGCACGAGTCGCAGACCTATACCCTCACGCATTGGGAGAACATCATCGGCCGCACACTCTCCTGCGATGTCCGCCTTATCTATCCGAACGTCAGCCGCACCCATGCCGTGCTCACGCGCAACGACAAGGGACTGTGGCGCATCTATGATATCTTCTCAAAGGGCGGCGTCTGGGTCAACGGCGTCAAGGCCGGCGGGCGCGGCCTACCCGTACAGCACGGCGACCTTATCAACATTGCCGGTGAATCCCTGCGCTTTCACGAACTGAGCCATGACGATAAGGAAAGCTATGAATCCGTCCGCACTGCGGCGGGTCAGGGCGTCTCCCCCGCCGTCACGCTCTTTGAGCTTACTCTGTTTCAGCTTGCGCTTCTGCTTCAGCACTGTCTCACCTCATCCGGTGAGCAGCTCTTCGCCATCGCGCTCGCTTTCTTCGCGCTCATCGGTCTGGAGTGGTGCTGCTATAACGCTATGCGCGTTATGAACCGCTCTGGCTTCGAGATTGAAACTCTCTCCTTTTACCTCACCACTCTTGGTATGTCCGTCGCCGCCTCGTCCACTCCGGACGACATGTATAAGCAGATCGTCCTCACCATCGCGGCGGTGCTGCTGTTCCTGCTCATGGGCTGGTGGCTGCGCAAGCTTGGCCGCACGGCTGCCGCGCGCATCCCGATAGCAGCGCTGGCCGTGCTGCTGATGGTCGTCAACATCGTCGCAAGCGACGCCGTTCTCGGCGCGCGCAACTGGCTTGAGTTCGGCGGCTTTTCGTTCCAGCCGTCAGAGCTTGTCAAGGTCGGCTATATCTACGCCGGCGCTTCGACGCTCGACAGGCTCTATCGCCGTAATAACCTCTATACCTTCATCGGCTTCTCGGCCTTCTGCGTCATCGCCCTCGCTCTCATCGGGGACTTCGGCACGGCGCTCATCTTCTTTGCGACCTTCCTTGTTATCTCCTATTTGCGCTCCGGTTCTATCGCAACGGTGCTCCTCGCCGTGACCGGTGCGGGGCTTGCGGGCTTTCTCGCCGTCAGCGTCAAGCCCTATATTGCCCAGCGCTTCGCCACATGGGGGCATGCGTGGGAGGATATATATGACAAGGGCTTCCAGCAGACGCGCGCCATGTCCGCCGCCGCTTCCGGCGGCCTGTACGGCAAGGGCGCGGGCGGCGGCTGGCTCAAGGACATTTTCGCTGCGAATACCGACATGGTCTTTGCCGTTATCTGCGAGGAGCAGGGGCTTATAATCGGGCTCATAATGGTGCTCGCGGTGCTGGTGCTGGCTTTCTTCGCCGTGCGCAGCGCGCGGCGCGGGCGCTCGGCGTATTATTCCATCGCCTCCTGCGCCGCGATGAGCATGCTGCTCGTGCAGCTTGCGCTCAATGTTTTCGGCTCGCTCGACCTGCTCCCGTTTACGGGAGTTACCTTCCCGTTCGTCTCCCGCGGCGGCACCTCGCTTATCTCCTGCTGGATGCTCATGGCCTTTATCAAAAGCTCCGACACCCGGCGCAACGCAAGCTTTGCCGTCCGTCCGGGGCGCGGCAAGGATGACGATGAGGCTGAAGACGATACCCCCGGCGCGTCCGATAACGGCTATGCTCCGGATGACGATCCTGCAAACTGGGAGGTGTGGCAGCCGTGCGAAAAATAACCAACCGCGCCTTCTGCGTGCTGCTTATCGCAGCGGGCGTTATCTTCGGCATGATCGTGTATGTCCTCAATTACATCGACCACGGGCAGGACTGGGCGCTGTATTTCTCCCGCTCGAACTCCGGTTCCACCGGTATGCTGCTCGACCGCAGCGGCATAGTCCTCGCCTCTTTCGGCGGGGCGGACGAGTTCTTCTCCCCCGACGCTGAGACGCGGATGTCAAACTACCACGTCACCGGCGACTATTGGGGGCGCACCGGCACTGGCATCCTCTCGCGCTACCGCCGCGATGTGAACGGCTTCAGCCTCCTCACCGGCACGACGCGCACAGAGAACAGCACCCTCACTCTCACCGTCGACGCAAGGCTCAACAATAAAATATACGAGCTTCTCGACACGGAGCATAACGCCGCGGTGCTCGTCTGCAACTATAAGACCGGCGAACTGCTCGGCATGGTCTCGGCTCCGACGGTCGACCCTCTGGATGTGGAAAACGGCGTCCCGGACGGGGCGTACCTCAACCGCTGTCTCTCCGCCGCTTTCACCCCCGGCTCGACCTTCAAGCTCGTCACCGCGGCCGCCGCTATCGAGAACATCTCCGATATAAACGAGCGCACTTTCTACTGCGAGGGTGAATATAAAATAGCCGGCGTACCCATTACCTGCAAGGCCGCGCACTATACCCAGACCTTTGAGCAGGCGCTCTCCAACTCCTGCAATATCGCCTTTGCACAGATAGCCGTGATGCTTGGTCAGGAGACCATGATCGACTACGTCACAAAATACGGCTTTCTCTCGTCCCATGAGCTCGATGGCATCGGCTGTGCCTCGGGCACCTACCCGCTCGATTTCGTCGGTGACCCCGAGCTTGGCTGGTCGGGCATCGGCCAATCGACCGATACCATCTGCCCCTATGCGATGCTGCGCTACGTCTGCGCCATTGCAAACGGCGGCACGCTCATCGAGCCGCATATGGTCTCCGGTGAAGAACCTGTGACCACCGCTCTCATCGAACCCGCCACGGCAAAGCAGCTCACGCAGATGATGAACTACAACGTCGTCGACCACTATGACGGCGATGTGAACTTCCCCGGTCTGAAGCTCTGCGCCAAGACCGGCACCGCCGAGCTTGGAGACGGCGACTCGCACTCGTGGTTCGTCGGCTTCCTCGCGGATGACGAGCACCCCTACGCCTTTGTAACGCTTGTCGAGCGCGGCGGCTACGGCATCACCGTCGCCGGCGCCATCACCAACGGCTTTCTGCAATGGGCAGTTGAAAATATAGAGTAATTCCAATACAGATTATAGAGTAATTCAACAGATATAAGGAACACAGAAATGATAGATATATCCGTAAGCTCGCTGGTCAAATCCTTCGAGCTTGGCAAAAATATATTGGATGGGTTGTCCTTCACCGTCAACAGCGGTGAGCGCATCGGCATCCTCGGCCACAACGGCTGCGGCAAGACCACGCTCTTCCGTATCCTCGTCGGGGAGATAGGCTATGATGAGGGCGAGGTCGCGATAGCCCCGTCAAAGCGCCTCGGCCTCATCTCGCAGATACCCGTCTACCCCGAGGGCTGGACGGTCGAGCAGGTGCTGCGCGACGCGCACCGGCATATCTACGCCGTCGCCGCGCGCATGAACGAGCTTGAAGCGCAGATGGAACACGACCAGTCGGCAGAGCTGCTGAAGCAGTATGACAAGCTTCAGGCTGACTATGCCCGCCTCGGCGGGTACGAGATGGACGTTGAGCGCAGCCGCATCGCAAACGGTCTGGATATTCCCCCGGCAATGCTCGCCCAGCCTTTTGATTCTCTCTCCGGCGGGGAAAAGACCCGTGTGAACCTCGCGCGCCTTATCCTTGAGGACACTGACATTCTCCTGCTGGATGAGCCTACGAACCACCTCGACCTGCACGCGACGGAGTGGCTGGAGGACTATCTCCTGCGCTTCAAGGGTACGGTGCTCGCCATCAGCCATGACCGGTATTTTCTTGACCGCGTCGTCGAGCGCTCTATCGAAATCGTCGACGGCAAGGCGGAGTTTTACTCCGGCAACTACAGCTTTTACGTTGAGGAGCGGCAGCGCCGCTTTGAGGAGAAGCTGAAGAAATACGAGAAGGATCAGGCAAAGATAGAGCAGCTTGAGCGTGCCGCAGCGCAGATGCATCTCTGGGCCTTCATGGGCAATGACAAGCTCCACAAGCGCGCTTTCTCTATGGAAAAGCGCATCGAAAAGCTCAGCCATACCGAGCGCCCGACCGAGCAGAAGAAGCTCACCGTCAAGTTCAAGGAGCGCAGCTTCGAGGGTGACGAGGTCCTTGTCATGGACAGCATCTCCAAGAGCTACGGCGAAAAGAAGCTCTTCTCCGATCTTGACCTGACCGTCACCGGCGGGGAGCGCATCGCCCTCATCGGCGATAACGGCACGGGAAAATCCACCCTCGTGAAGCTCATCATGAATCAGGAAAAGCCCGACTCGGGCTACCTTTATCTCGGTCCCGCGATACGCACGGCATATCTCCCGCAGCTCGTCAGCTTCACCGACGAGAGCCGCAGCGCGCTTGACACGATGCTATATGACTGCCGCTGCCTGCCGCAGCAGGCACGCGACCGTCTCGCGGCCTTCGGCTTTCGCGGCGAGGATGTGCTGACCCCGGTCGGCGCGTTCTCCGGCGGTGAGAAGAGCCGTCTGCGCCTGTGCATGCTCATGGGCGGGGATATAAACTTCCTCATCCTTGACGAGCCTACGAATCATCTCGACATCGCCAGCCGCGAATGGATGGAGGACGCGCTCTCAGACTATGAGCAGACGCTGCTCTTCGTCTCGCACGACCGTTATTTTATAGAGAAGTTCGCCACGCGCGTCTGGGCGCTGGCCGGCGGGAAGATAACCGACTTCCGCGGCGGCTACCGGGACTACTGCGATTGGCGCGAGCGTCAGGCGGTGTTCGCGCAGAATGACCGTCAGCGCGAGCGTGAGCAGGAAAAGGCCCTTGAGAAAGAGAAGAAGTCCCGCCCGCCGCGTCCGAAGAACAATGAGAAGTCCATCGCCAAGCTTGAAAAGGAGATCGCCAAGCTCGAGGCACAGTCGGCGGAGCTCGTCCGCCAGTCCGAGGAGTTTTCCTCCGACTACCAGAAGCTTATGGACATCCAGCAGCAGAAGGACGCGCTCGATGAAGAGCTCCTCGCGCTGTACGAACGCTGGGAGGAGCTGAACGCATGAGCTTTCTCAAACAGATGCCGCACTGGCTGCTTGCCGATATCATTCTGCTCATCCTTGCGCTGTTCTTCAAGTTCGCCATGCGCGGCTATGGATATATCGCCTTTGCGCTTATCTACGCAGCGGCGCTCGTCACGCTCTGCCGCTTCGCGCCTGACGCGCTGTGGAAGGCCTCCGTGATCGTCACGACCGTGGGGCTCATGTATTTCTGCGCCGTCGAGGGACTTATCATCGGCAGCGCGCGCACGGACAGGAACGCCGGTGAGAAAAAATACATCGTCGTCCTCGGCGCCGCCGTGCTGGATGACAGGCCGTCTCTCGCGCTCATCCACCGCATGGAAGGTGCGATGAAATATCTGGACGCCAACCCCGGCAGTACCGCCATCCTCTGCGGCGGGCAGGGCAATGGCGAGAGCATGACCGAGGCCGACTGCATGTATGGCTGGCTCACCGCGCAGGGCGTCGACCCTGACCGGCTCATCAAAGAGGATCGCTCCACCACCACGATGGAGAATCTTCAGAACGCCTTTGCCATTATAGAGCGCCGCGGTGACACGCCCGACGGCAATATTGCCATCGTCTCCAGCTGCTATCATCTCTACCGCGCCAAGTGCATGGCAAAGCTCCTCGGCGCGGATGCCGCTGGAGTTGCCGGAAGCATGGGCTATCCGATATATACCCTCAACTGCTTTATCCGCGAGGCCTTCGGCGTCACGCACCTATGGGTGTTTGGTAAATAATTATGTTAACTAAGTTATGTAAATTTTCCATTGGAGTCGTCTATGAACAAATCCGGAACTTTTGATAGGGTCAACCGCTCCCGCGTCACCGTCGCCGCGGTGTGCCTCGGTATTTTTCTTGTGATGCTCGTGTGCAACCTGTGGACGGATCTCGTCGCGGACGATTACCGCTACTTTTTCAGCTATGCCGATGAGAGCCGCATTGAGAGCGTCGCGGATATTTTCCCATCAATGGCCGCGCACCGGCACATAATGAACGGCCGCGTCGCTGCGCATTTTCTTGTGCAGCTCTTCCTGCTCCTGCCGCCCATCGTCTTCAAGCTCATCAATCCCCTCGTCTTTCTTGCCCTGATCTGGCTCGTGTACTCCATCGCGCGTCATGGCGGGGAGCATAACGCGCTCGGCCTGCTCGCTCTCTTTGGCTGCGTCTGGGTGCTCCAGCCGGAGTTTGGTCAGGTCTTTCTCTGGCTCACCGGTGCAATAAACTACCTCTGGTGCGCGGTGCTGTGCCTTGTGTTCATGCTGCCGTACCTTGATAATCTCCTGCATGCCCGCGAGCCGTCAAAGCCCGTGCGCGTGCTGTTCATCGTCTTCTCCGCCCTTGTCGGCGCATATTCGGAAAACTCCTCCGTCGCCGTGATATTCATGGTGATGCTCGTCACAGCCGTGTGCCGCTTTTACTTTAAGCAGCGCATTGCGCCGTGGATGTACCTCTCGCTGCTCGCTGCCTTTGCGGGGTTCATGCATATGATGCTCGCCCCGGCGGAGAGCGTGAATAAGTCTGCGGAGTTTTCTATCCCTGTGCTGCTCTCAAACTTCGTTGAAACGGGTTCATATTATCTGCGCTTCTGGCCGCTGCTGCTCGCCTGGGCACTGCTGTTTTACCTCGCCGTGAAGAACAAAGCGGAGCTGCGGCTGCGCATCGCTTCGCTCATTCTCCTGCTCGGCTCGCTCGCGGGGCACTTTGTACTGACCTTTGCGATGTACTGCACGGGGCGCAGCACCTACATAGGGCTTATCCTGCTCCTGTGCGCCGTGGCCATACTTTTCCCGCCGCTGTTTGAGAGCAGATACAAGTCCCTCCTCGCCGCGCTGTGCGCCGTGAGCGTCGCTGCGCTTTTTTACTTCGGATATATTGGCGTCAGCGATATCCGCCGCACGCACATCGCCCTTTCCTACAATGAGCAGCTCATTGCCGAGTGCATCGCAAGCGGCGAGAAAAACGTCCAGCTCCCCCGTCCGTATGCAAAGACGAAATACAGCGCCATCGAGGGGCTCGATTACCTCAGCACTGAGGATGCCTCCGACTGGTCAAATGTCTACATGGCGCTCTACTACGGCTTTGACAGCATCATCGGATATTGAGCCGATTATCGTTTTTGGGCAAACATCAATAAATGTTGAGCTTGGATTGAAAAACAGTTTACACGGACTTGAGATAAGTTAGCCATATAAAATATTGTGGGGGAATGACTTATTGCCGGTAAAAAGGAACTGATAATGCAGTCCGCCGTGAAGCTTCTCAACCAGCGCGCCTACCGTGACGTGTCCGTGCTCGACATCGTCCGTGACTGCGATATAAACCGCAACACATTCTATTATCACTTCAAGGATATGCCCGCCCTGCTCGATGAGATCGTCCGCAGCAAGATTGATTCGATCCTGAGCGAGTATTACAGCGACGATGCGCCCGAGCAGTGCATGCATAAGGCGCTGGATATGCTGTCCGAGAACCGCCGCGCCGTGCTGCATGTCTATTCGTCCGCCGCGCGGGATGTCTTTGACCAGTGTCTGAACCACGCCTGCGAATACTGGTCTGACCGCTTCATCGAGCGCTACGCCGCCGGGCGTGAGCTTGACTCCGGTACCCGCGCCTTTATGACCTATATGTGCCGCTTCAACTGCTCCGGGCTTCTGAGCGACTGGTTCATCCGTGGGATGAAGCCTGATGCGGAGCCTGCCATGCACCGCGCCTGCACCCTCTGGGCGGAGGCCGCCGAGCTTGCGCACCGCGGCGCACGTTGACCTCAAAGCCACACACCACACCTGCCGCATCATGCGGCGCTGCCTGTAAAAGAAAGCTGTTCAAAATGGAAAAATCCAAAAAACGTTCCCTTGTCAGCGGGCTTGCCGCGCTGGCGCTCGTTCTCCTGCTTCTGTATATCGTGTTCCGGGATAAGCTCCCGGAGATCATTTCCGCCCTGTCGGAGGTCTCTGTCCCCGGTGTGTGCCTGCTGCTCGCGATGGGGCTGGGCTACCAACTCATCGACTCCGCGATGTGCATGACGCTGCTGCGCAGCCGTCTGCCGGAGCTGAGCTACCGTCAGGCCTTTGAGCTGACCTTCCTCGGTGCCTTCGGCCTGACCGCAAGCGGCGGCGCGATCACGATACCTATGCAGAGCGTCTACCTTGACCGATGCGGACTCGACGCCGGACGCAGCGTCGGGCTGCTCATCCTGAAATTTGTCTACCATAAGTCCGCGATACTCATCTATGCCCTCGTCATGCTCATCCCCGGCCTCGGCTGGCTGCGTGAGGTTCTGCCGGAGTCCGTCAAATACGTGCTCCCCGGTATCGTCATCTTCCTGCTGATAATTACGGCGCTCATCCTGTTGTGTACATGGAAGCCGGTGCATGACCTTGCCGTGAAGCTCATCGGGCTCTTCCCAGAAAAGGGCAAATGGCCGGAGCGCCGCGAGAAATGGCTGCGCCAGATCGACCTGATGTACGCGGAGGCCGCGCACCTTAAAGGCATGAAGGCCGTCTCGGCAAAGGTCATGCTGCTGAACTTCCTCAAGCTCACGGTACTGTACATGATCCCCTCGGCGGCGCTGCGCTGCATGGGACTTGACTCCCCCGACCTTCTCCACTCGCTCATTCTCTCGGCGATGATGCTGCTCATCACCGGCGTTCTCCCGAATGTCAACGGTCTCGGGCCTCTGGAATTTGCGTTCGTGTTCTTCTATTCCGCCGTCGTCAGCAGTATCGACGCCTCTGGCGCGATGCTCCTTTACAGGATCGTGACCTACTTCTTCCCTTTCCTTATCAGTCTCCCTGTGTTCTTTATCGTCGAGCGCAGATTGAGCCGCGGCAGGCTCTGATCTGCACTCAGACTTTTTGCTGCAGTCTGTCTGGTTTTTGACACTCTGCTATACATACCGTTGAAAATTGTATACTAAATAGACTTCACACAAAGGCTTTAAGCAATTGATTATTTTGAAAAAGCGTGATATAATTGCAACAAGTGTGAAGCTGCGGTATGTCGGTTCAGCCGCGGCATAAGGGTTTGTAAAAAACGGTGGATGGACATGCCTTCCGGTTCCCCATCTCCGTAAAAAAATAAGATAAGAAAAGGAAAGGATGTATTTCATGAACGAAAAATACAGCGCTCTCTTTACCCCTTGGAAGATCGGTAACGTAGAGATCAAGAACCGCATCGTTCAGTGCTCCATGGGCGGCACCTCCCTGTTCGGCTGGCTGGAGCCCAACCACTTCGATAAGGAAGCCGCTTACTTCCTGCTCAACAGAGCACAGGACGGCGTCGGCCTTGTCCTCCCCGGTATGCAGTGCGTGCGCGATACCCTCGGTATCCCCGGCCGCAAGTGGCTGTGGCAGAACGACAAGATGTTCAAGCAGCTCAAGCCCTACATGGAAGAGTACCACAAGACCGGCGGCAAGCTGTTCATTCAGCTGGCAGCAGGCTTTGGCCGTTCCATGGCTATCAACGGCTGGATGACCGTTCTCGCAAAGAACGACTTCCTCAACAAGCTCGCTTCCCCCATCGTTGACGTTCAGTACTCCTGCGCTTCCGCTTCCGCTACCCCGAACCGCTGGGCCGAGGATGTCAAGTCCCGTCCCATGACCGTCGAAGAGATCCACGAGATGGTCGAAGCCTTCGGTAAGACCGCTAAGAAGCTGAGAGACGCTGGTGTTGACGGTGTTGAGATCCACGCCGTTCATGAAGGCTACCTCCTTGACCAGTTCACCATGGCCAACTGGAACTACCGTACCGACGAGTACGGCGGATCTTTCGAGAACCGCTTCCGCTTCCCGGTCGAGATCGTTCAGTGCATCAAGAAGTACGCCGGTGATGACTTCCCCGTCTCCCTGCGTTACTCTGTCGTCTCCAAGACCAAGGGTTGGTGCAAGGGCGCAATGCCTTATGAGACCGACTTCGAGGAGTGGGGCCGTGACATGGAAGAGTCCGAGAAGGCCATCAAGTACCTTGAGGACGCCGGTTACGATATGTTCAACTGCGACAACGGTACTTACGACGCTTGGTACTGGGCACATCCGCCTCAGTACATGCCGGATAACTGTAACCTCAGCTATGTTGAGCACATCAAGAAGTTCACCTCCAAGCCCGTTGTCTGCGCAGGCCGTATGGATCCTGTCAAGGCCGCTGAAGAGATCGCAGCCGGCAGACTCGACGCTGTTGCTATCGCACGTCAGAACCTCGTTGACCATGAGTGGGTCCACAAGATCCTCGAAGGCCGCGAGGACGAGATCAAGCCCTGCATCCGCTGCCACAACGGCTGCTTCAACTTCGCAAAGTACAAGGGTTCCTCCAACACCCAGAACCTTATGGACTCCCTGCACCTTGGCCGCTGCGCTCTGAACCCGACCACCATGCAGCACACCAGATACTACATTGCTCCCACCAAGAAGGCCAAGAGAGTCGCCATCATCGGCGGCGGCATTGGCGGTATGGAGTCTGCTCTGGTTCTGCATCAGCAGGGCAACATCCCCGTTATCTTTGAAAAGACCAATGAGCTGGGCGGTCTGTTCCTGACTGCTTCCGCCATGACCTTCAAAGAGAACGACAAGGAGCTCATCCGCTGGTACAAGAGAGAGATCGAGAAGGCCGGCATTGAAGTCCACTTCAACACCGAAGTCACCGACGTCAACACCATCGGCAAGTTCGACGCTGTCATCATCGCCACCGGTTCCACTCCCAGAACCATGCCCATGATCCCCGGCTTTGAGAAGGCTCTCACCTTCACTCAGCTGCTCAAGGAGAAGCATGAGGTCGGCGATAAGGTCCTCTTCCTCGGCGGCGGCCAGTCCTCCTGCGAGGCTGCATATGACCTGCTCCTCAACTACGGCAAGCACCCCATCATTGTCGAGTTCGCAAACGACCTCGTCAAGTCCGATGTCACCTGCCTTGCCAACACCTCTTTCCTGCGTGATGCTATGGAGTACCACAAGGTTCCCGTTTACCTCCAGTCCACCATCACCGAGATCACCGACAAGGGCTGCACCGTTAAGAACGTCAAGACCGGCGAGAAGTTCTTCGTCGAGTGCGACAATGTCGTCAACGGCATCGGCTTCGTTCCCACTCCTGTCGGCGGCAAGGATCTGTCCCGCAAGGTCAAGGGCAAGGAGACCATCTTCCGTGTCGGCGACTGTGTTGCCATCGGCAACCTGCGTACCGTTATCTGGCGCGCATGGGATGTCTGCATGTACATCAACGGCAACAACCAGGGCATCGAGAACATCATCGATAAGTTCATCTGATTTCTCGGCTAAACATTATAACAAAAAGCAGCAGAGCTTCGGCTCTGCTGCTTTTCTGTTTCCGTAAAGGAATCGGAGCAGCAAAGCTGCTCCGATTCTCCTTATTCTTTTACCCCTTGATGTCCGCCGCTATGGCGTCGGCGAGGGCGTCGAGCTCCGCAAGCTGGCTCTCCGCAAGGGATGAGCGCAGCGTCACGTTCTCTCCGATGAACTCGCACTTCTTGAGTGCCGAGAGCATCTCGCGCATCAGCTTGCCGCTCGTGGGCGCCCATGTGCCGTTCTCTATGACGGCGATCTTCCTGTTCTGAAGATTATGGTTCACAATGTCATGCAGCAGATTCTCCATCGTCACGAATACGCCGTTGTTATAGGTCGTCGCCGCAAAGACAAGGTGGCTGCTTCTGAACGCCGCGGAGAGGATGTGGTTTGCGGGGATGACCGAGGTGTCAAACATACGCACCGTCACTCCGCGCTCGCAGAGCTTCGCGGCAAGGACGTTCGCGGCGTTCTCCGTGTGGCCGTACACCGATGCATACGCCAGCATGACGCTCTTTTCCTCCGGTGCATAGCTGCTCCAGAGCTGGTACTTCTCAAGATACGCCCCGAAATCCTTGCGCCACACGAAGCCGTGCAGCGGGCAGACGTAGGCGATCTCCAGCGCCGCGGCCTTCTTCAGCACCGCCTGCACCTGCATGCCGTACTTGCCGACGATGTTGGTGTAATAGCGCCGCGCTTCATCAAGGAACTCTGCCATGAAGTCGCATTCGTCCGCAAAGAGCTTGCCGTTGAGCGCGCCGAAGGTGCCGAACGCGTCCGCCGAGAAGAGTATCTTATCCGTCAGGTCGTAGGTCATCATGACCTCCGGCCAGTGCACCATCGGCGCCATGACGAAGGTCAGCTCGTGGCGGCCTGCCTTAAAGGTGTCGCCCTCCTTGACGATGTCCATCCGCGTGCTGAAATCGTCGCCGCGGAAAAACTGCGCTATCATCGTCCTTATCTTGTCGTTGCATATCACGCGCGTCTCCGGGTGGCGCTGCAAAAGCAGTTCAAGCGTCGCCGCGTGATCCGGCTCCATATGCGAGACGACGATGTAGTCAAGCCCGCGCCCGCCGAGCGCATGGTCGATGTTCTCAAAGAACTGCCCGAACACGGCCTTGTCCACCGTGTCGAAGAGCACGGTCTTTTCGTCTGTCAGCAGGTATGAATTGTAGGAGACTCCGTTCGGCACATCGTATGCGCCCTCGAAGCATACGAGCCGTCTGTCGTCCGCGCCTACCCAAATAAGATCATCCAGAACCTTTCTTGTGCAATACATAAGCGTACCTCCCTCAGTTAATAAGTTTTTTTATCTCCATCAGGCTCATGCCCGTTTCCTTGGCTATCTTCACAAGGTCGTCATACTCGGCCTTCTGCCGGGAAACGCCCCAGCCGGATGCGCGCTTGATGCCTACCGTTCCTATGCCGCTGTCCTGCTGCGCCGCCGCCCTGCTGAGCACATGCCTTGCGCATACGTGCTCGCGCACGCCGAGCGTCGTCGTGTTCTTGAAGATGCAGCGGAGAATGTCGTCCCGCTGCTCCCGACGGCACAGGCAGCTGAGCATCGTCCCCGGGCGGCACTTCTTCATGCCGATCGCCGTGAACCACACGTCGAGCGCCCCGGTCTCGAACAGCCGCTCCATCGCAAAGCCGAGCTCTTCCCCGGTCATGTCGTCGATATTGCAGCTCAGCTCCAGCACCTCATCGTGCTGCCTCTCCGTCTCGCCCAGCAGGACGCGGACGGCGTTTAGCACCTCAAAGTCTTTTTTGCCAGTCCCGTAGCCCGCCATGCTGACGGTCATCACCGGCGCTTCGCCGAACTCGTCCACGAAATATCTGAGCAGCGCCGCGCCCGTTGGGGTGCACAGCTCGCTCTTTATCTCGCCCGAATACGTGGGTATGCCGCGCAGTATAAGCTCCGTCGCCGGGGCAGGTACGGGCAGCACGCCATGCGCGCACTTCACGGTTCCGCCGCCGACGTTAATGGGCGAGGCGTACACCTTCTCCGGCGCGAGCAGGTGCATCAGCATGCACACGTTCAGCACGTCCGCCATCGCGTCTATGCTTCCGACCTCATGGAAATGCACGTTCTTAACGGTGCAGCCGTGTACGCTGCTCTCCGCCTCGGCGATTATCTTATAGACCTCCGCCGCGTCATGCCGCACCTTTTCCGGGAGCGGCACAGACTCGATAAAGCGCGTGATTTCCCCCATGTCTGTGTGCCGGTGGTGGTCGTGGTACTGCGCGCCCTCACTCTCCTCTTCGCCGTCAACAGTCATAGTGACGTGCGTGCCGGTTACGCCGCACTTGGTGTCGGGCGCGGCGCTTACAACTGCCTTGCCGTCAAACACCCTGTTCATTTCCGCAAGGAATTTTTCCTTTTCCGGGTACAGCTCCAGCAGCGCTGCGGTGAGCATATCCCCCGCCGCGCCCATCGAGCAGTCAAAATACAGCGCTCTCATACACTTTTCTCCCTGACCTTCGGGTCTATCGTCACGGAGTCAAAATACTCCGCCAGCTTCTTCTCTATCTCCGGGAAGCGTTCGTGTGCGCGCTCCGTCTGTTCGGCTGTGAATTGCAGCAGAGCGCCGTTTCCGCGCACACGGACGCGGAAATCCGTAAAGCCCAGCGAAAACAGATAGTCCTCGCTCTGCTCGACGGCGCGCAGCTTCTCCGCCGTGATCTCCTCCCCGCTCGCTATGCGCGTGGCGAGGCAGGCGTATGCGGGCTTATCCCATGTCGGCAGCCCCGCCTCGTGCGACAGGCGGCGTATCTCCGCTTTCGTCAGGCCGCATATCCTCAGTGGCGAGAGTATCCCCTCCTCGCCGAGCGCCTTGTAGCCGGGGCGGTCGGCGATATCGTCGCTGGCGTTCGTGCCGTCGATTATAAGCGCGTACCCGTCGGCGCAGCTGCGTTCGCGTATCGCGCCCATGATGTGCTTCTTGCAGTAATAGCAGCGGTCGGGCGGGTTCGCCGTGACCTCCGCGCAGGAAACGATGTCCTGCTCTATAAGTCTCATCCGCACACCGAGCTTATGGGCAAGCTCGATCGCGTCGCGCAGCTCAAACTCCGGCTGGAACTGCGACTTCACATAGTACGCCGCAACGTCCGCGCCGCAGCGGCTCGCCGCGTACAGCAGATAGGACGAATCCACGCCGCCGGAGAAAGCCAGCGCGATCTTAGGGTGCTCTTCAAAAAATTCCTCAAGGGTCATGTGTGTCTCTCCAGTTACTCAGTCAAGGTGGTTTATCATGCTTGCCATATAGCCCGCGCCGAAGCCGTTGTCGATATTCACGACCGACACGCCGCTCGCGCAGGAGTTGAGCATACTCAGCAGCGCCGCAATGCCGCCGAGGGACGCGCCATAGCCCACGCTCGTCGGCACCGCGATAACAGGGCAGTCGGCAAGCCCGCCGATGACCGAGGGCAGCGCCCCCTCCATGCCTGCCACAGCGACGATAACACGCGCGGACATTATATCCTCCATGTGCGACAGCAGCCTGTGTATGCCCGACACGCCGACGTCATAGAGCCGCAGCACCTCATTGCCGAGCACCTCCGCCGTCACGGCGGCCTCCTCCGCAACGGGGATATCGCTCGTCCCGCCGGTCGCGACGACTATCCGCCCCTTGCCGGTCGGCTCCGGGCGTTCGCCTATTATTCCGGTTCTCGACATCGGGTTGTATTCCAGCGGCAGCTGTGCTCCGACATAGTCTGCCGCTTCCTTGTTCATCCTTGTTACGAGCGCGGTCTTCTGTCCGTTTTCCAGCATCGCCCTCGCGATGGACAGAATATGCTCCTTGGTCTTGCCCTCGCCGTAGATCACCTCCGGTACGCCCTGGCGTATTCCGCGGTGAACGTCTACCTTTGCAAACTCGCCTATCTCCATAAACGGCTGCATCTTCAGCTTGAGCGCCGCCTCTTCCGGTGAAACGATCCCATCCGCTACTTTCTTGAGCAGCTCCGTCATCTCAGTTTTATCCATTGTATCAGCTCCTGTCCTGCATGCGGAATAGCTCTGTCCGAAAACATTTTATAATTATACAGCACCGCACGGATTTGCGCAAGCACTCTTGTGTCAGCAGTGCACTCCTCTCTGAAAGCACGATGTTTAGTTCTTAATATTTTCAAAAGATGATAAAATTTTCTGGACTTTTTTAGTTTCATGGTGTACACTACATATAGTAGTTTGGCATTATTTTTCATTACCATTTTGTCTATTGTTGCGTTTTATTTGTAATATGATGAAAAAGTCTTTTTTCAAAACATCATATCGCATACTGTGCGCCGCTCTGGCGGCTGCGGTCGTGCTGCCCTTCTCTCCCGAAGCATATGCGCTGACGGGTGAGTTTCAGTGCGGCCTTGAGGAGCACACGCATTATGATGCCTGCTACACTCCCGTCCTCATCTGCGAGCTTGAGGAAGCTCCCGAGTATCATGTGCATGGTGATAATTGCTATGAGCAGTGCGAGGTGCTTGTCTGCGCCGATGAGAACCATGCGCATGACGAGAGCTGCTTTGAGCTCCAGTCTGTCCTGACCTGCACCCTGCCCGAATATGACATTGAGGGCGGGCACAGGCATATTGACAGCTGTTATGAAAAGGAACTGCATTGCACAGTCCCCGAGCACAGCCACAGCAGGAGCTGCTACTATGTCTCCATGGACAATGTCGAGACGCCTGAGGATTGGGAAGCCACGCTGCCTGATTCTCTGTCCGGCAACTGGCGTGACGACTTTGTCACCGTCGCACGCTCCCAGCTCGGCTATACTCCGCTCGCTGAAAATTCCATCCCCGCCGAGGATGGGTCGACCATGCTGCCCTATACCCGTTACGGCGATTGGTACGGTTTCCCCTACGGTGAGTGGTGCGTCATGTTCGTCTCGTTCTGCGCAAATTACGCCGGAATCCCCCGCGCCGCCGTGCCGTATGAATCCGGCTGCGTCGCGATGGTCGAAAAGCTCAGGCAAGCCGGTGCGTTCGAGGCCGGCAGGAGCTATGTCCCCCGGCGCGGCGACCTTGTGTTCGTCTCATATGATGGTGGTCTGACGCCCTCGCACATCGGTATCGTCACCGACGCTGCCGTGGCCTCCGGTTCTTCCGGTGCGTTCAGCTTTGTGGATATCGAAGGCAACAGCGCCGGTACTGTGCGCGAGCGTCCGCGCCTGACGACGGACGCGGATATCTTCGGGTACATGAACATGGAAAAGGTCATTGACAACTGGAACGGTACCCGCCGCGCGCTCATCGACTGCGGCGGCACATCGCTCTGCTTCAAGTATCCCGCGGAGGAAGCGGCAGATTTTGACACGCTCCGCGCCGTAAGCGTCAGCAAGAGCAGCAAAGAATATTCCCAGCTTGTCAAAAAGCTTCCCGCTTACCTTTCCGATAAAGCCGGGTGCAGCTTTTACCGTATTAACGCGGTGCTTTCGGGCAAAACCGTCTCCCTCTCCCGCCCCGATACCGTGAGCTTTGCCGACAGCGCTGACTTCTATGACCTGAGCGCCGGCATCATTGAGTACGGCGGCGCGATTTACGCCTATGTCTGCCAGACCGGCGTCTGATGCGCTTACTTGACAAGATAATGCATACTGCTTTATAATTGCCGGGTTCACGGAATATCCGTCGAACCCGGTAATTTCTTTATACGCAGGTGAGACAATGAGATCTTACAATTCCGATAAACTCAAGCTTATAATCGCGCTTCTCATATACGGCACGATCGGCGTCGTCAGAAAGAACATTCCCTATCCCTCCAGCTTCATCGCGTTTGCCCGCGCCGCCATCGGCTTTCTCTTCCTGCTATGCTTTCGCCTGATCACGCACCAAAAGATAGACCGCACCGCTGTGAAGCGCAATTTCAAAACGCTACTCCTCTCCGGTACGCTGCTCGGCTTCAACTGGCTGCTGCTCTTCGAGGCGTATAATTATACCTCCGTCGCCGTGGCCACGGTGTGCTATTATATGTCCCCCGTCTTCCTCACGCTGGCCTCCCCGCTCCTCGGAGAGCGGCTGACCGTGCGCAAGCTCGGCTGCGTTGCTGTGGCGCTGCTCGGTATGGTGCTCGTCTCCGGCGTTCTGGAGACCGGGCTGTACGGCCTCAAGGGCATCATTCTCGGCCTTGTCTCCGCCGTTACCTACGCCGTTATCGTCATGCTCAACAAGACGCTCAAGGACATCTCCGCCGGTGACAGGACTATAATGCAGCTCGGCATTTCGAGCATTGTGATGCTGCCTTATGTGCTGCTGACTGAAAACGTCGCCGCGCTCGAGTTCACTTTCGCGCCTGTCATGCTGCTCCTCGTCGCGGGCATTATCCACACCGGCTTTGCATACACCCTCTACTTCGGCGGTATCGCCGGCATCCCCGCACAGACCGCCGCCGTGCTCAGCTACATAGACCCCATAACCGCGATCCTTCTGTCCGTCGTCCTCCTCCGCGAGGACATGAGCGCCGTCTCCGCCATAGGCTGCGTGCTCGTCATCGGTGCAATGCTCGTCAGCGAGATCGAGCCGAAGAAGAAAAGGATCCCAGCCGCCGAACAATAAATTTTCCACCACTGCTCCGTTTCACACGGAGCAGTTTTTATTTTCCCCGTCTTGACATAGCCGCCGGTGCCGCAATATAATGGTGCAAACCTTATAGTTGGAGGAGAGTTTATGGATCTGCAAAAACTGTCGATCGGCCAGATGGCCGAGCTTAATCATGTCAGTGAACAGACGCTGAGGTTATACGACAAGGAAGGTTTGCTCGTCCCCCGCTGCGTCGATCCCGTCACGGGCTATCGCTATTATCACATCATCCAGTCGGCAAAGCTCGACCTTATCCAGAACATGAAGGTCTATGGAATGACGCTGCGGCAGATACGCAGCTTTCTCGACAGCAACGATCCCGCGGCGCTGCGCGCTCTGCTCTCCGAGCAGGCCGCCAGCATTGAGGAGCGCATCCGGCAGCTGCGCCGCTCGCAGAGCGCCATCACTCGTACGCTCGATAACTACCGCCGCTATGAGGCAATGCCGCAAAACGGTGAAATTTTCCTCGAATATATTCCCGAGCGCCGCATTTTCCGCTACAGCTGCGACGTGAACTACTTCGACCAGGACGAAAGCGGCTACGAATACATGCTCCGTCAGATGAAAACCAACCTCGTCGCGAACAATATGCCCCTGTCGTATTTCACCAACATCGGCACTATAATCCGCCGGGAGCATCTTGTCCCGGACTCGCTGTTTTCAAACGAGGTCTTTCTTTTCGTCGACGAGGGCGACAGCTCGCAGGCTATGGAGACGCTGCCGGCTGCATCATATCTCTGCCTGTGCTCGGACGAATTCAGCATGGAAGCCGCAAACGTCCGCCGCCTGCTGGACTATGTGCAGACACGCGGCTGCGAGATCGCCGGGGACTACATCTGTGAGGTCGTCGTCGACTTCCCGATGCTCGATTTTGACCGCCGCCGCATGTTCTATAAAGCACAAATCCCCGTGCGCTTTTTTGGTTGATTTGCGCAGTAAAATTTTCCTTGACATTATTGTAACAATAATCTGTATAATAAGCTCCGTAAGGTTGTTAAAAAACTAACCAAATTTTACAAACAATTTGAGGAGGCAATTATATGGATCGCAAAATTAAAGTTGTTCAGTACGGTGCAGGTAAGATGAGCCGCTATCTCATGCGTTATGTGCTTGAGCACGGCGGCGAGCTGGTCGGCGCTTTCTGCCGCAACAAGACCCACATCGGCAAGGATGTCTCCGAGATAATAGGCAACGGTTATCCCTTCGTCGGCGTCACGGTAGAGAACTCCGCCGACGCGGACAAGCGCATCGGCGAGCTCAAGCCCGATGTGTGCATCATCGCCACACGCAGCACCGTCGCGGAGCTGGAGGATATCTTCACCATCTGCGCAAAGCACGGCGTCAATGCCATCACCACCTGCGAGGAAGCCCTCTATCCGTGGAACTCCTCCCCCGCTCTCACCGCTAAGCTCGATAAGCTTGCCAAGGAGGGCGGCTGCACGCTCACCGGCGTCGGCTACTGCGACCTCTATTGGGGCACTATGGTCACGAACCTTGCCGGCTCCTCCCATAAGATCACCAAGATCGAAGGCAGCAGCTGGTATAACGTCGAGGATTACGGCGTCGCTCTTGCCGAGGGTCACGGCGCTGGCCTCACGATCGATGAGTTCAACAAGACCATCGGCTGCTATAATGACACTCCGTCCGATGAGATGAAGGAGCTTGTCGAGAGCGGCAAGTATGTCCCCTCCTATATGTGGAACCAGAACGGCTGGCTGTGCAGCAAGATGAATCTGCACATCACCTCCCAGACCCAGAAGTGCATCCCCTGCGTCGATAAGGAAGACCTCAAGTCCGAGACTCTCGGCATGGTCGTTAAGGCTGGCAACGCGACCGGTATGCGCGCCATCGTCACCACCGAGACCGAGGAGGGCATCACCCTCGTCACCGAATGCGTCGGCAAGATCTATAACCCCGAAGAGACCGACAAGAACGTCTGGACGCTGCACGGCGAGCCTGAGACGACCTGCATCGTCAACCAGCCCGCGACCGTTGAGCTGACCTGCGCCACGCTTGTCAACCGCATCCCGCAGCTCATTGACGCGCCCGCCGGTTATGTCACGACTGACCAGTTCCCGTACAATGAGTACATGGTTCACCCGATGAACGAGTACGTCAAGACCAAGTAATCATCTTTCTCCTAAAAACGGGCTCACTGCATGTATTTGCAGTGAGCCCGTTTTCACCCGTCCCTCGGACGGATTTCATTACCTTATGTCTGCGTACTCCTTCACCCATGCCTCGACTATGCGCTTTGCCGTCTCGTCGCCGCGCTGCTTCACCTCGATGACGACCGTGTCCTCATCGTTTGCCAGCACCGCGCGCAGGTTGTCCGTCAGCATCGTGAACTTCTCGCCGAGCCCGAAGCTTGCTCTCAGCTCCTCGGCGTTCTCCGCGCCCTTGATGACGCCTATTATCGGCGCGTCAGAGTTGAGCAGCTGTGCAAGCTCATTGCGGAACTGCGGTATCAGCATCTCAAAGCCGCCGATCTCGTCAAGCATCACGAACGGGTAGAACTCCGCCTCCTTGAGCATCTGAGCCGCGCTCTCGCGAAAGACCTCGTTGTCCTTCTGCGGCGGAGTCGTGCTGAAGTCCAAGAAGCGCTGCCCGTCAAAGCCGTCGTGTCCAATCGCCGCCGCGGCGGGATAGAGGTCAAAGCCTTCGACGCTGCCGTCGCCGTCGGCCACGCGCTCCGTTATAAAGCCGCCCGCGTAGCCTGCCGCCGTGCCGAGCGCCTGTCTTATGATAGTAGTCTTGCCAATGCCCGACGGTCCGGTAAGGAAAAGATGTTTCTTCATGTTTTTCACTCCAAGGTTGGTTTACTTTAAATTATACTCACCCGCACGCCATTTGTAAATACGCCCATTATATTAACTCTTGATGTTTGGTCGGTTTTGGTATATTCTATAGAGAGAGCAAATCATATGAACGGACGTTTCTTTTATGACTGATTTTGAAAATAAGACTGTCCTCGTCACCGGTGCTGCCGGGTTCATCGGCAGCTTTCTGTGCGAGGCGCTGCTGAAGGGCAAATGCGTCCATGTTGTCGGCATCGACAGCATGAACGATTATTACGAGGTCTCCCTCAAGGAGTACCGCCTTGAAAAGCTCCGTGCCCTCGCGCAGGAGCGTGAAAGCTCAGGCTGCCGCTTCTCCTTCGTCCACGGCAACATGGCCGATAAAGCTGTTATTGACGGGATATTTGCCGAGTATAAGCCCGATATCGTCGTCAATCTCGCGGCTCAGGCCGGTGTGCGCTACTCGATCGATCACCCCGATGTGTACATAGAGTCCAACCTCATCGGCTTCTACAACATCCTTGAAGCCTGCCGCCACTCATATGATAACGGCGCAAAGGGCGTGGAGCATCTTGTATATGCCTCCAGCTCCTCTGTCTATGGCAGCAACAAAAAAGTTCCCTACTCGACCGATGACAAGGTCGATAATCCCGTCAGTCTCTACGCCGCGACCAAGAAATCGGATGAGCTTATGGCGCATGCATACGCGAAGCTCTATAACATCCCGAGCACCGGTCTGCGTTTCTTCACGGTGTACGGCCCCGCCGGGCGTCCCGACATGGCATACTTCGGCTTTACAAACAAGCTGCGCGCCGGTGAAACTATAAAGATATTCAATTACGGCAACTGCAAGCGTGACTTTACGTATATCGACGATATCGTCGAGGGCGTCATGCGCGTCATGGCGAAGGCTCCCGAGCGCGCCGCCGGTGAAGATGGGCTGCCTGTCCCGCCGTACAAGGTCTATAACATCGGCAACAGTCACCCCGAGAACCTGCTGGACTTTGTGCGCATCCTGTCCGAGGAGCTTGTCAGTGCCGGTGTGCTCCCCGCGGATTATGACTTTGAAGCGCACAAGCAGCTTGTCCCGATGCAGCCGGGCGACGTGCCCATAACATATGCGGACACCGCCCCGCTTGAGCGCGACTTCGGTTTCAGGCCGGACACTCCGCTCCGTGAGGGGCTGCGCCGCTTCGCGCGCTGGTACAAGGAATACTACAAGGTTTAAGCAGAGGAGAACATCTATGAAAATCGCTGTCGCCGGTGTCGGCTATGTCGGTCTGTCTCTGGCAGTGCTGCTGTCCCAGCATGACGAGGTCTACGCCGTGAGCACCACCCCCGCCAAGGTCGAGCTTATTAACTCCGGCAAGTCGCCCATAAAGGATAAGGAGATCGAAGAGTACCTTGCCTCACGCAAGCTGAACCTCACCGCAACGACCGATAAGGAGGGCGCATACCGTGACGCGGAGTTCGTCGTCATCGCAACTCCTACGAACTACGACCCCGACAAGAATTATTTTGACACCTCCTGCGTTGAGGACGTTATCCGTATCGTCATGGATGTGAACCCCAATGCGATAATGGTCATCAAGTCCACCGTCCCTGTCGGCTATACCGAAAAGGTACGCCGCGAGTTCGGCAGCGAGAACATCATCTTCTCCCCGGAGTTTCTGCGCGAAGGCCGCGCACTGTATGATAACCTCTATCCCTCACGTATAATCGTCGGCGCGCCGACCGGTGATGAGCGTCTCCAAAAGGCGGCGCACACCTTTGCACATCTGCTCGTGCAGGGAGCCGTAAAAGAGGATATCCCCGTTCTGTACACGAACCCGACCGAGGCCGAGGCCGTGAAGCTTTTCGCAAACACCTACCTTGCCCTGCGCGTCAGCTTCTTCAATGAGCTCGACACCTACGCCGAAGCGCGCGGTCTGAGCACGAAGCAGATCATTGAGGGCGTATGCCTTGACCCGCGCATCGGCACGCACTATAATAATCCCTCTTTCGGTTACGGCGGGTACTGCCTGCCCAAGGACACCAAACAGCTCCGCGCCAATTACCAGGACGTCCCGGAGAACCTCATCTCCGCCATCGTCGAGAGCAACCGCACCCGCAAGGATGTCATTGCTGACAGCGTTCTGCGCAAGGCTGGCTTCTTTGACGGTAAGAAGGACTGCGTCATTGGCGTCTACCGCCTGACCATGAAGGCCGGCTCCGATAACTTCCGTGCTTCGAGCATTCAGGGCGTCATGAAGCGCATCAAGGCCAAGGGCGTTGAGATGGTCGTCTATGAACCGACGCTCAAAGAGGACAACTTCTTCAACAGCCGCCGCATTGACGATCTCGCCGAATTCAAGTCCATGTGCGATGTTATCATCGCAAACCGCTTCTGCGACGATCTGTGCGACGTTGAGGATAAGGTCTATACCCGCGATATATTTTCAAGAGACTGATACACATCGTGACATACAAAGCGAACCCCACCGGAAAAAATCTGCCGGTGGGGTTCATTTATTTTCTTATTCCTGTTCCGTCTCCTCGGTCTTTTTTATACGCGGCTCGGGCTTAAAGTCTCGTATAGTCAGGTTCAGCGCCATGCCGCAGTATATGACCGTGCTGCTCGTGTAGAGCCACATCATCAGCAGTATGATGGATGCAAGCGAGCCGTATACCAGCGAGTATTTCACCGACGCGCCGATGAACGCCGAAAACGCAATGCTCACGCCGACAAGCGCAAGCGTCGAAAGTATCGCCCCGGGAAATGTATGGTACGTATCGGTCTTTCTCTTGGGGTACTCATACACGCCCCATATCAGCAGAAACATTATTCCGCCGAGGATAACGAAGCGCATGTGGTTCCATGACTGACTGATGTCGATAAACGGCAGCAGCTCGTTGAGCTTATTCATAACGCTCCTGCCGGTGAGCATAACGACCATGCCGAAGTAGACTGCGACTATCAGCAGCAGGGAGATCAGTATGCTCACGATAAAGCCCCATATTCCCTGAAAGCGCATCCCGCCCTGCGCGTCGCCGATCGTAAACTGCATTGAGCGGATCGCCGCGGACGCGGAGGTGACAAGCACCGTAAGCCCAGCTATCATCATTGCCGTGCTGTTGTTCGCCGCAACGTAGCCGAGAAAGTCCCTTATATAGCTGACTGTCTCCTCGGCCATGAGGTTCTCCGCAAACGCCACGATGCGCATCGCCTTATCATAGCTGTTGCCGAGCAGGGTATACAGCACGATAACGACCGGGAAGAACGTCATCGTCATGTAGTACGAAAGAGCTGCCGCGGCGCGCGTCAGCCTGTTTCCGTTGAATATATCAATAAATGTGCGAACAAAGCGCACCGCATTTTTCAGCAAGCAGCCTTCACCCTCACCGCAAAAAAATCAAATAGGCCGTGTCGGAATGCCTGTACGCGTTTCAACACAGCCTATTATTATACAGTATTCAAGAGCAAAAGTAAATATTCTTTCCCATGCCCCGTGTCCGGTTACACGGACTTATTTCGTATTGAATATCTTGAAGATGCTGTCAAACGGATCCTCTTCCGGAGCCGCGGACTTCTCCTCCGCAGCGGGAGCCGCAGGAGTTACCGGAGCGGCCGCGGCGGCAGCCTTCTCGGCAGCGCCGGTGAACAGCCCCTGGGACGGAGCCTTATTCACCGCGGGACGCACCGGAGCGAACGCAGAAGCGCTCTTCTCGGTAGTACCGGCGGAGGCGGCAAGAGTGCCGTCGTCAAAGCCGGTGGCGATAACGGTGACTCTGATCTCGTCGTCCATGTTCTCATCAAAGGTCGCACCGAAGATGATATTTGCATCGGGGTGCGCTGCCTCCTGAACGAGGTTTGCTGCGGTCTCGACGTCCTCGAGATCCATGTCCTCTGAGCCGGTGATGTTTATCAGCACGCCGTGCGCGCCGTTGATGGAGGTCTCCATAAGCGGGCTTGCGACTGCCATGCGCGCGGCCTCTTCGGCCTTGCCCTTGCCTGCCGCGTGGCCGACGCCCATGTGTGCAAAGCCGGCATTCTTCATAATGCAGGTGACATCGGCAAAGTCAAGGTTAATGAAGCCGGTGTTCTTTATGAGGTTCGAGATGCTGGTGACGGCCTGAAGCAGAACGTCGTCCGCGATCTCGAAAGCGTTTGCGAGCGTGACCTTCTGGTCGGTCGCGAACTTCAGCCTGTCGTTGGGGATAATAAGCAGGGAGTCGACGCAGCCGAGCAGCTCCTTGATACCGGCATTTGCCTGATCCATGCGGCGCTTGCCCTCAAACTTGAAGGGCTTCGTCACAACACCAACAGTGAGCAGACCTGCGTCACGTGCGATCTCGGCGACGATGGGCGCTGCGCCCGTGCCGGTGCCTCCGCCCATACCGGCGGTGATAAACGCCATGTCGGCATCCTCAATGGCCTTGGCGATGTTGTTGCGGCTCTCCTCTGCGGAGCGCTTGCCGACCTCGGGGTCGGAGCCTGCGCCCTGCCCGCGGGTCATCTTCTCGCCTATCTGAAGCTTCTGGTCGGCATTGGAGACCGCCAGAGCCTGCTTGTCCGTATTGATTGCGATGAACTCAACACCCTGAGTCCCCGCCTTGACCATTCTGTTAACAACGTTGTTGCCGGCGCCGCCAACACCAATGACCTTTATATTGACCACGTTTTCGGGCCCTTCGGCTTTGAAATCCATACGTATGCCTCCCAATGTATTTACGTCGCATAAAATGCTAAGTATCGATATAGTTTCATCGTCGGTATTTTATTACATTTTTCTGCAACAGTCAATAGGTTTTTTCATTTTATAGAAAACTTTTGTAATTTTTTTGTAACTCGTTTTCAGTTTGGGCTGAAATGCGCCGTTGTACCATCGCTGACGTCGATGATCCCGATGTCTCCGTCGAGCAGCTGGGACATGACGGACACGACCATTCCGAACTTGTGCTCGATGCCGGTGCTGTCCCCGAGGATCACGGTGTACTTATCGCCGTAGGTGAAGCTGACGCGTTGCTGATCCGAGAAATCCACGCGTCCGACCTGCGTGTACAGCCCGCGCTGCTCAAGCTGATACAGCACATCGGCTATGAAATCGACTACCGCGGTGTCTCCGTTGTCTGTCTGGAGCGGTTCGCCTATAAGCAGTGTTCCCGGAGAGATGCCGATTATCGGGATAAGCCCGGAAAGCTCGTCCTCCGTCGCCTTGCCCAGCACCTTGCAGCTGTGGTCGATCGTCCAGTCCTCGTCGCCAAGGACGATATAGGCCAGCGCCTGGCTTTCTTTCACAGTGATTGTGACCTTGTTCGGCAGCTTTCTCTCGACGGAGACCTCCTCGACATACGGCAGCTTCGCGAAAACGCGGCTCAGGGCGGCGAACCTGTCAAAGAAGAACAGGTTGTCGCCCTCCTCGATGTCTATGGCCCTGATAATTTCTTCATCGGTATAGTGTGTGTTTCCTTCTACCTGTATATCCGAAACTCTGAAAAAAACACTCATCACAAAAATGACTGCAACGATCACAAGGAAGAACATCATCGGCCCGCTGAAGCTGTCGAGTATCTTCTGCAGGCTTATGTTCTCCTCGGTGTCCGCCCTGTTTCTTTTCGGCTTTATATTGAATGCCATCGTGTGTCCTTTCCCGGCCGCGCCGTATGGCGTGACCCGTCAGTGCTCAAGGTAGATATCCGCGCCGAGCGCGCGCAGGCGGCTGTCAAGATGCTCATAGCCGCGCTTGACATGGCCGTCGTCGCAGATGACCGTCTCGCCCTCGGCGCACAGTCCCGCGATTATCATCGCCGCCCCGCCGCGCAGATCAGTCGCCGTGAGCGAAGTGCCGCGCAGGCGCTCCACGCCCCATATCTCCGCCGTCTTTCCGGAGAGCGTGATGTCCGCGCCGAGGCGCATAAGCTCAGGCGCCTGCCGGTAGCGGTTCTCAAAGATGTTCTCCGTTATCACCGTTTTCCCGTTTGCACGCAGCAGCGCCGCCATCAGCACCGGCTGTGCGTCCGTCGGAAATCCCGGATACGGACTTGTGGATATCTCCCCCACCGCCGTCAGTTTTCCGTCCGAGCGCAGCCGCACGCTGCGTTTGGAGGATATTATATCACATCCTGCGAGCTTTAGGAAGTGGAGAACCGTAGAAAAATGCGTCGGATCGACCCCGCGCAGCTCAACATCGCCGCCCGTCGCCGCCGCGGCACATGCAAGCGTTGAGGCGACTATCCTGTCTGGTATGATCCGGTACTCGGCACTCGCCTCGCATATCGGCCCCTCGACCGTCACGGTGTCCGTGCCGTCCCCGGTTATCCTGCTGCCGAGCAGGCGCAGGTACGACGCCAGCGCCGATATCTCCGGTTCGCGTGCCGCTCCGTGGATGACAGTCACGCCCTCGGCGGCAGTCGCGGCGAGCATGATGTTCTCCGTCGCCCCGACGCTCGGAAACGGCAGCCTCAGCTCTGTCCCGCGCAGCTTATCAGCGCTGCAGCTTATCTCCCCGCCGTTCTCCTCTATCTGCGCGCCCATCTGCCGCAGCGCCGCGAGGTGGATGTCTATCGGCCTCTTGCCGAGCTGGCAGCCGCCCGGCAGGCTCAGCCGTGCCACGCCGCAGCGCGCCAGCAGCGCCCCCATGAATATGACCGACGAGCGCATCTCCAGCATCAGCGAATGCGGTATCGTGCTCTCGGTAAGCGGCGCTGAGTCTATGTACACATCGTTTCCCAGCTGCTCTGCCGTACAGCCAAGGTGTCTCAGTATCCGCAGCGCCGCGTCCACATCCCTCAGCTGCGGTACGTTAGTCAGCTCCGAGCGCGCCGGAGCGGCGATAGAAGCAGCGATTATCGGGAGGGAGGCATTTTTCGAGCCTTGGACAAAACAGGTGCCCTCAAGCTTATTCCCGCCCCGTATATGCCAAATATCCATAATTAACCCCCCGCATATCAGATCAGTCCATCTTATGCCGGGGGGTTACAGTATGCTATTGTCGGAAGCTTTTTACTCTTTATGGATCGTGTCAAGGATGATGCCGCAGATGCGCTCTGTCGCGTCCTCAGCGGCAAGCGAGGTCATCGCCGCGCTCATCGCGCTGAGCTTCTCATCATCTGAGAGCAGCTCCTTCACATCCGCAAGCAGAGACTGCGCGTCGAACTCACCCTCGAGCAGCACCTTCGCGCCGCCCGCTGCCTCAAGCACGCGCGCGTTCTTCTCCTGATGGTTGTTCGTGACGTTCGGTGACGGAACGATTATGACCGGCTTTCCCATGTAGCACAGCTCCGAGATCGTCGACGCGCCCGCGCGGCACATCACAAGGTCAGCCGCCGTCATAACGCGCGGCATATCGTAGATGTATTCGCGCAGCTCGACCCCGTGCTCCGCCATATCGGGCGCAGTCTCACCGAGCTTTTCGGCCATACCGGCATAGTACCGGCTCCCGGCAGCGTGCAGCAGGCGGAAGCCCTGCCTGCCGTCGAGCATGGGTATCATCTCTGTCAGGACCTCGTTCATGTGCCCCGCGCCGAGAGAGCCCCATACGGAGACCACGAGCTTTTTCCCGGCCGGAATGCCAAGCTCCGCCTTGGCCTGCTCCTTCGTCTCGCAGCCGAACTCGCCGCGCACCGGCGTACCGGTGACCTCGACCCTGTCCGGGTGCTTATAGTACCGGCGGCTGTCCTCAAAGCCGACAAGCACGCGGTCAACGTGCTCGGCCAGCATCTTCGTCGTAAGTCCCGGCACAGCATTGCTCTCATGCACGAAGGTCGGGATATGCAGCTCGTGCGCCGCCGTCAGCACCGGGTAGCAGACATATCCGCCCGTGCCGATGACCGCGTCGGGCGCAAACTCGCGTATCAGCTTCTTCGCCTCATGCAGAGACACCGCGACGTTCTTGAGCGTGTCTAGATTATGCACAATGCCGCTCAGGCTGTGCTCGCGGCTGATGTTCGTGATCTTCAGCCCCTCTATGCGGTAGCCCTCGCGCGGCACAAGTTCCATCTCCATCTTGCCCTCCGCGCCGATAAACAGCATTTCCGAATCGGGCAGCAGCTCGCGCAGCCGTCCCGCGACCGCGAGCGCGGGGTTAATGTGTCCGGCAGTCCCGCCGCAGGTAAAGACAAATTTCATATCCGCAGTTCCTTTCAACCGATGGTATCTATGTTTCCAATATATCCCTCGACGCACTCAGGACTATCCCAAGCTCGCCGAGCTGTATGAGCAGCGCCGTCCCGCCGTAGCTGAACAGCGGCAGCGATATCCCCGTGCACGGCACAAGGTTCGTCACGACCGCAACGTTCAGGAAAACCTGTATCGCCAGCAGCGTCGTTATCCCGGCGCAGACAAGAAAGCTGAACCTGTCGCGGCAGTGGAGCGCTATCCAGTAGCCGCGCAGAATGAGCATCGCAAAAAGGATGAGTATGACCGCCGCACCGATGAAGCCCAGCTCCTCGCAGGTGACGGAAAAGATAAAGTCGTTGTGCTCCTCAGGCAGGTACAGAAACTTCTGCCGGCTCCCGCCGAGGCCGAGACCGCTCAAGCCGCCCGAGCCTATCGTGTACAGCGACTGGACTATCTGGTACCCCTCGTCCGAGGAGCTTGAAAACGGGTCGCGCCACGTGCTGATGCGCGTCGAAGCGTAGGGGAAGAAGGTCAGCAGCACGGCAAGTCCCGCGCCTGCCGCGGCGAAAGCTCCCGCAAACCATGCGAAGCTCACCCCGCCGAGAAACAGCATGACCGCGCCGACGGCAAGGATTATGACCGATGCCGAGAAGTGCGGCTCCAAGACGAGCAGCCCCACTATCACCGCGAGTATCCCCGCGAACGGCAGCAGCCCATAGCGCACCGTGCGCATCCGCCCGCGAAAGCGGCAGATGAGCCACGCAAAGGACAGTATCACTGCAAGCTTTGCAAGCTCCGAGGGCTGGAGCGTGAGCCCGCCTATGCCGAGCCACCGGCGCGAACCGTTGGCCTTGACGCCGATCACCGGCACGAGCATCAGCAGCACCAGCGTCAGCAGCAGAAAGTGCAGCGCGTAGCGCCTGTAAAAGCCCATCGGCAGTTTTGACGCCAGCAGCATGCAGCCGATCCCGAGCAGCGCAAAGATAAGCTGCCTCACGAAATAATACGCGGCGTTTCCTCCGGTCACGTTGCCCGGATCGTAATAGGCTCTCGCGTAGCTCGACGAGAGCACCATTATCACTCCGATAAGGAGCAGCAGCATAGAGAGCGTGAAGAACGCTCCGTCAAAGCTCGGCCGCCGTTTGGTATCTCCCGATACCGAAAAGTCGGCGAGGCGGGCACCGTCATAACGCATCTTCCCACCTCCCCGACTTGTTCATTCAATCATTTTTCAGGCGAAACGCTGGTACACCCCTATAAATGATATGATAGCCATAGCCAGAGATATTCCGGTAAAGAGAACGAAAAGCTCTTTTTCGCTCCACTTTTTTCCCGTCCAGCCGCCCATCTCAAGATGATGATGGAACGGAGCCATTTTGAACACGCGCTTGCCGTGGGTCAGCTTGAAATACGTGACCTGAATAATGTCGGAAAGCGTCTCGATGATGAATATAAAACCGAGCGTGATAAGGATCATCGGCATGTCGTAGGCAAAAGCCATCGCCGCGATGGCTCCGCCGAGGAAAAGCGAGCCGGTGTCGCCCATGAAGCATTTTGCGGGGTTGAAGTTATACACAAGAAAGCCCATGAGTCCGCCGACAAGACCGGACGCGAAAATGCCGAGTTCAAGATAATTCTGTCCCCACCGCATCGTGACCGCCACAAAGAACAGGCACACAGGGATCGACGTTCCGGATGCGAGCCCGTCAATGCCGTCGGTGATGTTCACGGCGTTCACCGTGCCGACGATGACGAAGGACGCGAACACGAAGTACAGCCACTCGGGCATCGGTATTACCTTATTGGTAAACGGGATGTAGAGGTTCGGCCTGACATAGCCTATCTCGCGCATCAGCAGCACGAACACGAGCGCCGCGACGAGCTGGAGCAGGAACTTCATCTTCGCCGTAAGGCCGAGGTTCTGCTTCTTCTTGAGCTTCTCCCAGTCGTCCAGGAAACCGATCAGCCCGAACACCCACGCGAACAGCAGCACGAATATGTGTACGAAGTTGCCTTGGAGCATTCCCTCAAAGCCGACGGTCAGGCACACGAACGTGACCGCCAGAATGAACATCACGCCGCCCATCGTAGGGGTGCCGCTCTTGCTCTTATGCCATTCGACCTGTCCTTTGATCTCCTGCCCGGCCTTCTGGGCGCGCAGCCACGGAATATAATACTTTCCGAACGCCGTCGCAAACAGGAACGCCAGCACGAAAGAAGTGATCAGCTTTATCGTCATAATATTCTCCAGACTACTCGGGGCGCTCCGCGTCCCGTTTTTCTATCTTCAAGACTTTTTTCTCTCTTCAAGGAACTGCGCGACTATCTCGCGCTCATCCATATGGTGCTTTTCATGGCCGATGACCTGATAGTCCTCGTGACCTTTCCCGGCAAGCAATATTACATCACCGGGGCGGGAGTTGTCAATAGCCCAGCCTATTGCCTCTATCCTGTCGCATATCACCGTGTACGGAGTCTGCTTGTCTTTGAGTCCCGCGACTATCTCGTCGATGATCGCCATCGGCTCCTCGGTGCGCGGGTTATCGCTCGTGACTATGACGAAATCCGCATTGTCCGCCGCGATCGCGCCCATGATAGGCCGCTTGCCGCGATCCCTGTCGCCGCCGCAGCCAAAGAGCGCGATAAGTCTCCCGCGCGTTATCGGGCGCAGCGTCTTGAGCACTTTCTCAAGTGCGTCGGGCTTGTGGGAGTAATCGATGATTATCGAGTAATCTCCGTCGGTCGGCACGCGCTCCATGCGTCCCTTGACGCCTTTGGCGCTGGAGAGCGCATGGGCGCACTTTTCAAGGCTTATCCCGAGGCTCAGCCCCGCCGCGATGATGCCGAGGGCGTTGTATACCGAGAACATCCCCGGTACCGCAAGCTCCGTCTGCACGCGCTCCGCGCCGTATACCGCTTCGAAATGCACTCCCTCGCCCGTCAGGCGCACGTTCTCCGCCTTGAGACTGGCATCCTTGCCTGCCGCCGAGTAGGTCAGCATCGGGCACTTCGCGCCCTCAAGCATGAACGGCGCGCGCTCATCGTCCGCGTTCACACAGCCTGTGCGGCACTGGGAGAAAATTTTCTTTTTTGCCGCGGCGTATTCGTCCATCGTCCCGTGCAGGTCGAGGTGATCCTGAGAAAGGTTCGTGAACACCGCCACGTCAAACATGATCCCCGCCACGCGCTCAAGCGTCAGCGAATGGGACGATACCTCCATTACCACATGCGTGCAGCCCGCGTCCGCCATCTCGCGGAAGAGCTTGTGCAGCTCGTAGCTCTCCGGCGTCGTGTGCTCCGAGTGCAGGAACTCGTCGCCTATCATGTTGCCGTTAGTCCCTATAAGGCCGACCTTCGCGTCAAGCTCCGCTTCGAGCAGGTGTTTCATTATGTAGGTCGAGCTGGTTTTTCCGCTCGTGCCGGTGAAGCCTATCATCTTCATTTCCGACGCGGGGTTACCGAAGAACTCGCGGCTCGCCATTGCAAGCCCGAAGCGGCAGTCGGCTGTCTGCACATAAGGCGTTCCGTCCGCCGGGATATCCTCGCACAGCACCACGGCCGCGCCCTTCTCCATCGCCTTGGGAATATAGCGGTGTCCGTCTGTCTCAAAGCCCTTTATCGCGACGAACAGATCACCCGGGCGCGTAAGGCGCGAGTCATAGCTGATCCCGCTTATCTCCGTGTCCGGTGCCGCATTCGTGCTCAGTACCTCTATATCCTTTATCAGCTCTTTCAGCTTCATTATCCGTCCTCCCGACTGCATACCTTATATTTTTATCTTGAGCCGTGATTTTAATATTTCCCGAGTATCGAATCATCCTGATCGATGAGTGATACTTCTATTATACATCCGTGGTCAACCCCTGTCCCGGCGGCTATGCTCTGCCCGCTCACGGTCTGCGCGGCGCTGTCTGTCACGGTGCTCCTCGTTGAAATATAAAGCCCGTAGTATGACAGTGTATCACGCGCCTCGTCGTAACTCATCCCGGTGAGGTCGGGCACCGTCTCCGTGTCTTGGGATATCTCCGCGTCGAGGTACAGGATTATCTCGCTGCCCTCGGCGATGGCCGAGCCCGCCGCCGGGAGCTGCCTCGTCACGGTGTCGCCGTAGCCTATCGTGCGGTACCTGAGATTTGCGTCTTTTATAAGCTCCGCCGCGCTGTGCAGGCTCTGCCCCACGGCCATTGGCATCACGGCCTCGCCGCGCTCTGAGTCCGTCTCGGCTTCAACGCCCATGTACGGCAGGATATCCGCCATCATGCTCCCGACGACCGGCGCTGCCATCTGCCCGCCGCTTATGTATATCCCGGATTTGTTCGACGGTGTATCCAGAAACACCAGCAGCGCTATGCGCGGCTTATCCGCCGGCGCAAAGCCTATGAAGGAGACGATGTATTCCTTCTGCCCGGTCTGTGCCTCAAGGCTGACCTTTTCGCTCGTTCCGGTCTTTCCGCCGATGCGGTAGCCCTTGACGGCGGCATTGCGCCCTGTGCCCTCCTTGGAGTCGCCGACCACCTGTTCAAGTATCGTGCGCACCTTTTCGCTCGTGTTCTCGCTTATGACCTGCCGCACGGTGTGCGGCTCGCGCTCATATGCAACGCTCCCGTCTGGGTTCAGCATCCGCTGCACAACGTAGGGCTCCATCAGGTACCCGCCGTTTACACACGCGCTCACGGCGCACACGAGCTGAAGCGGGGTAATCGTAAAGGTCTGGCCGAAGGATGCCGCCGCAAGCTGCGACAGGTTTTTCGGCGAGCAGAATGTATTCTTGCTCCACCAGATGCTCCCGCTCTCGCCCGACAGGTCTATCCCCGTCTTGGCCGTGAGGCTCGCGTCCGGGTCGTCCGACAGGCGCAGGAAGCCGAAGGCCTCGCAGTAATCGTAAAACCGCTCCGCGCCGACGCGCAGCCCGATGTTCACAAACGCGGCGTTGCATGAGTGCTGCGCCGCCTGCGTCAGCGTCTGCGAGCCGTGCCCGGTAGTCTTCCAGCAGCGTATCGGGCTCGTGCGTCCGATGACGCTGACGTTCCCGCCGCAGTAGAAAGTGTCATTTAAACTCACTGCGCCCTCTTCGAGTGCCATCGCGAGCGTGATTATCTTGAAGGTCGAGCCCGGTTCGTAGGTATCGGACAGCGCCTTGTTGCGCCACTGCTTCGCCTGAGCTGCGGCAAGCCGCTCCGCCGCCTCTTCCTTCGTCTCGGCCTCGTCTATATATTCCCTGTCCTTCTCGCTGACCGCAAGGAAATCGTTAAGGTCATAATTTCCGAGCGACGCCATTGCGAGTATCTTGCCCGTGTTCACATCCATAGCGATCGCCCCCGCGCCGTTCTGGATGTCGTAATCCTCCACCGCCTGGCGCAGGTGCTTCTCCACGTAGTACTGTATCGTGGAGTCAATGGTCGTCACTATATCATAGCCGTCCTCACCGGGGCGGTATTCCTCAAACTGATTGAACAGCAGCTCCGTGCCGTAGGCGTTCGTCGCGCGCACGGTCTTCCCCGCCGTACCGGAGAGCACTGAATCATACCGTGCCTCTATGCCCTCAAGCCCGTAGTTGTCCGTGCCGACAAAGCCTATCAGGTGGCAGGCAAGTGACGAGTTCGGGTAATAGCGCTTTGTGTCCGGTTCGAGCCGCACCCCGCGCAGGTCGTGCTCTGTCTTGAACGCGCGCACTGCGTCAGCCTTGTCGCTCTCTATCTTCCTTGCGACAGTCACATACCAGCTCCCCGTCCTTCCGGACTTTTCATATACCTCGTCGTAGTCCACTCCGAGTATCTCCGAAAGCCCCCGGGCGATGAGCGCGCGATCCTCGCCGTAGGCCTCTATTTCCGCCGGGCTGAGGTAGACGTTATCCACCGTCGCGCTGACGGCCAGCGCGTTCATGTTCGCGTCGTATATCGCGCCGCGCGACGCGGAGCCCGGAGTAGAGCGCAGCTGCTGCTCTATCGCAAGCTCCTCATAGAACTCATGTTCCTTTATCTGCAATTGATACAGCCGCGCCAGAAGCACCGCGAACACGCCTATGCCGAACACTGCCGCCAGAACGACGCAGCGCCGCAGCATCTGCCTGCCCGGCCCGCTTCTTACCGCGCTGCCGCTTTTTGATCTTTCCATGATACACTCCCGCCTGATGTTTTTTATACATCATATTCGGCGGCAGATATCCTTATCCCGGCCAGTCCAGATAAACGATCTGTCCCGGCTCCGGCGGCTGCATCCCCAGCGCGCCCCGCGCATAGCTGTCAAGCTCCTCAAGGCTTATGCTGCTGTCGTACTTTGCCGTCAGCACGCGCGCCTCAGTCTCCGCTTCTTTGAGCGCGTCCTCAAGCGCCGCGATGTTCTCCTCGGCCTGCGCAAGGCGCACCCGCCACAGCAGGCACAGCACGAGCGTACACACCGAGAACACTACGCACACAGACTTGAAGAGCGCAGCGCTCCTTTTTCTCATATCTCTATACTCGCTCCGCCACGCGCAGCTTTGCGCTGCGGGAGCGTGGGTTGACTTCAAGCTCCTCCTCGCTCGGGAGTATCGGCTTTCTTGTGACGCTCCTGAGCGTCTTCACAAAGCCGCAGGTGCAGACCGGTGCTTCCCTCGGGCAGGTGCAGCCGTTCTCCCTCGCCGCGATACCGGATTTCACTATCCTATCCTCCAACGAGTGGAAGCTAATGACGCACAGCCGCCCGCCGATATTGAGCTTGTCCGGTGCCGTCTCCATCATTCTCGCGATCGCGCCGAGCTCGTCGTTCACCGCGATGCGTATCGCCTGAAACGTGCGCTTTGCCGGGTGCTGCTTCTCACGCAGCGCGGCGGCAGGCATTGCACCCTTGATGATGTCCACCAGCTCCAGCGTCGTCTCCACGGGTCTTTGCGCGCGCCTTTCCATTATCGCGCCGACGATGCGGCGGGCGTAGCGCTCCTCGCCGTAATCCCACAGAATACGCAGCAGGCGCTGCTCATCCCATGTGTTCACAACAGCGTAGGCCGTGAGGCTCTCGCCCTTGTCCATGCGCATGTCGAGCGGCGCGTCATTCATGTACGAAAAGCCGCGCTCGGACTCGTCAAGCTGCGGCGAGGACACGCCGAGGTCGAACAGCATCCCGTCCGCGCCACCTATGCCGAGCGAATCGAGTATCGCCGCGGCATCTGAAAAATTGCCGTGGACGAGCGTCACCTTATCCTTAAAGGGCGCAAGACGCCTTCCGGCGCGCTCTATGGCCGTCTCATCCCTGTCGATGCAGATGAGGCGTCCCGAACCGAGCCGGGAGGCGATCTGATATGAGTGTCCGCCCATGCCGAGCGTACCGTCAAGGTACACCCCGTCAGGCTTTATGTTGAGGTTCTCAATGCATTCATTGAGCATTACGGAAAAATGCTTTGCTTCAATCGCTTCGGATCCCTGTGTCAAAATTCAAGCTCCTCCATAACCGCGGCAATATTCTCCGGTGTCGTCTCCTCTTCAAAGACAGCCTGCCAGGCGTCGCTATCCCAGAGCTCAGCATGGTTGTTGCAGCCGACGACCGTCACGCTCTTTGTAAGGTTTGCGTAGTCGCGCAGGTTCTGCGGTACGAGCACACGCCCCTGACTGTCGAGCTCGCAGCGCGCCGCATGCGCGAACAGCGGGCGCATTTTCCGCTGCTTGACATATGGCATTGCGTTCACCCGTTCCGATAGCGCGTCCCAGCTCTCGCTGCTGTACGCGCACAGGCAGCGGTCCATCGATATCGTTATATAAAACACCGCTCCCAGCTCCTCCCGGAGCTTTGCGGGCATGAACAGCCTTCCCTTGCTGTCAAGAGAATGCTGGTACTCCCCAGTCATCAAAATGCCCTCCCCCTATCGTGGGACATCTCACCATTTTGCCCCACTTTCTGCCACTTTGATATATATTATAGGGTGGCATAAACAAAAAAGCAAGCGAAACTTTTTGTAAGTTTTTGACATTTTCCTTATCAAAATCGGTAAAAAAAGTGCCCACCCAAAGTCTTGTGTTTTGGGTGGGCTGACTGTTATGTATATTGTGTCGGCAGTGGAAATTACTCTTCCTCGCCGCGCTGTATCGTCTCGACTCCGGTGAGCTTCGCGGCGCTTGGTGCGGACTCCTGCGGCTGGCCGCCGCCGAGAGAACGGAAGGAATTATGCGCGTTCTGTATCGTTGCGAGCGCGGCATTCATGCTCTCCTCGGTCTGGCGCATGATGTTGTCCACATACTCGCTCGCGACGCGGCGCAGCTGGCTCGACTTTGCCTCGGCGGCAGAGATCATCTCCGCGCTCTTGGCTCTCGCCGTGCGTATGACCTCCTGCTCCTCTATCATGGCGCGCGCCTGCTCCTCGGCGCTCTTGCGTAGCGCCTCGGCCTCGCGCTTGGCGTTGCCGATAAACTCGTCCCTTGCCGAGACGAGCCTCTGTGCCTCGGCGATGGAGGACGGGAGATTCGCCTTTATTTCGCTTATAATGTCTATGGCTTTCTCGCGCTCGATAATGCACTTGTCGTTGCCGAGGGGAACGCCCCAAGCTTCCGTCACCATGCCGTACAGGATATCAAGCAGCTCTATAACGTCGTTATTGTTGGCCATGCGAGGACTACCTCCATTGTTTGGCTTTTTCTTCTATATCGGGGATGATCGCGTCCGGCACGAGTCCCTTGAGCTCCGCGCCGTACTGGGCTACCTCCCGCACTATTGAGGAGCTGAGGAAGGTGTACCGCTCGCTCGCCGTGAGGAACATCGTCTCGACCGCGGGGTTCAGGCATTTGTTAATCATGTTCATCTGAAACTCATAGTCAAAGTCCGAGGCGGCGCGCAGACCCTTGACGACCACGGGCTTCTCAAAGCGGCGCACATACTCTGTGAGCAGGCCGTCATAGCTGTCCACCCGCACGTTCTTGTACCCCTCAACGGCGCGTCGCGCCATACTGAGCTTCTCTTCGAGCGTGAACATAGGTGATTTCTTCGCCGCGTTGTGCATCACGCAGACGACAACCTCGTCAAATATCTCTGCCGCGCGGCAGATTATATCGACATGGCCGAGAGTGATCGGGTCAAAGCTGCCCGGGCAGATCGCAGTAGTCATCAAAGGCTGTCCTTTATATACACGGTAAGCTTTACCCTGCCGTAGTTATACTCTTTCTTCTTTCTGTACGGAGCGTGCATATCCGGAAGCGTCTTCTCCCGGCGCGACTCGCATAATATTATACCACCATCCGACAATATGTCAACCAAATTGATGGTTTCCAGCACGGATTCGTACAGTCCCGAGTCATAAGGCGGATCGACGAAAACGAGGTCGAACCTCCCGCAGTGCCGCAGATAGTTCAGCGCGTCCTGCTGCAGCACTGCCGCCGTGAAGCCGCAGGTCTTGAGGTTCTCCTTGACTATCTTCACTGCCGCCGTGTTCTCGTCTATGAACACGGCCTCCGCCGCGCCCCGGCTGAGGCACTCTATGCCGAGCTGACCGGTTCCCGCAAAGAGGTCGAGCACACGCCGTCCCTCAATATCGAACTGGATGATGTTGAAAACCGATTCCTTCACGTTGTCGGTCGTCGGGCGGATGTCATAATTTTCCGGCGTCTTGAGCCTGTGCCCGCGCGCCGTGCCTGTTATCACTCTCATTGTTCCTTCTCCTCGCTCTCTTCGCTGCGGAAGTATGCGTATATCGCCGCGGCGGTGTTCCGCGGCACGACGAGCGCCAACTGCTCAACGCTCGCCTCGCGTATCGCTTTGACGGACTTGAAGTATTTCAGCAGATCTCCTCTCCGCTTCTCGCCGACGCCCGGTATCGCGTCGAGCTTCGATGCGTAGCTCTCGTTTCTCAGCGAGCGCTGGTACTCTATCGCGAAGCGGTGCGTCTCCTCCTGTATTGAGCCGACAAGCGCGAACACCGCCTGATTGGTCTTTATGCCCGTCTCGTGCCCGACGGAGTCTATCAGCGCCCTTGTGCGGTGGCGGTCGTCCTTGACCATGCCGAACACCGGCACGGTGATGCCAAGGTCGCGCAGCGCGCGCTCCGCTGTCGCGGCATGCTTGTCGCCGCCGTCGATGAGCAGCAGCTCCGGCAGGGCCGAAAACTTCTCGTCGCCCTCCTTGTAGTGGCTGAAGCGCCTGTATACCGCTTGATACATGCTCGCGTAGTCGTCCGGTGCGTCAAGCCCGCGTATACGGAATTTTCTGTAATCGCGCTTGAGGGGCTTGCCGTTTATATGCACCGTCATCGCCGCGACTATGCCCGTCGAGCCGAGGTTCGATATATCGAAGGCCTCTATGCGCTTCGGGAAGTCCCGCAGCTCCAGCGCCTTCTGCAGCCATTCCAGCGTCTTTGACCGCCGCTGCTCGGCGGTCGTGCGCCGCTGTATCTCCTCTCGCGCGTTGAGCGCGGCGCTTTCGATAAGCCGCATGCGCTCTCCGCGCTGCGGCGTGTCTATATACATTCTGCGCCCGGAGACCTCGCTCAGGAGACGCTCGAGCTCCTCCCGGTCGTCTATCGCGCATGGCAGCAGCACCGACTTCGGCCATCCGCCGCGGTGCGCCGTATAATACTGCCGCACAAGGTCGGACACGGCCTCGCCGTCGTCCTCAAGCGGCTCGTCCATCATCTCGACGTCCTTACCCACAAGGCTCCCATCAACGAAATGCAGCACCGCAAAGCAGGTCTTGGCTCCGCGGCAGAAGCCTATCGCGTCAGTGTCGGCAAAGGCCGTGGCAATAACGCGCTGTTTATTCGTCAGCCCCTCTATCGCGCGCAGCCTGTCGCGCAGCTCGGCGGCGCGCTCGAATCGCAGCTCTTCCGCCGCCTGCTCCATCTGGCTTCGCAGCTCATCCGTGAACTCCTTGCTCTTGCCGTCGAGTATCATCGCCGCCTGCGTTATGCGGCGACGGTAATCCTCCGCACTGCTGTCCTTCAGGCACCAGCCCGCGCAGCTGCCCATGTGGTAGTTGAGGCAGGGGCGCTCCTTGCCGATATCCCTCGGGAATTTCCGCGAGCAGTCCGGCAGCAGCAGCGCTTTTGATATCGTGCTTATAATGTCGTAGGTCCGGCTGCGCCCGCCGAAGGGGCCGAAGTATTTTGCCCCGTCCTTCCCCGCGCGGTTCGTCAGCGTCATTTTCGGGTACTCCTCATGCAGATCGAGCCTGATAAAGGGGTAGCCCTTGTCGTCCTTGAGCAGGATGTTATAGTGCGGCTTGTGCTGCTTTATGAGCGAGTTTTCCAGCACCAGCGCCTCGAACTCGCTGCCCGCGACAATGACGTTGAAGTCATGCACCTTCTCCACCATGGCCTCGACCTTCGGCAGATGCTCCCCGTGGAAATAGCTGCTGACGCGGTTTTTCAGCTTCTTCGCCTTGCCGACGTATATGACCTCTCCGTGCTCGTCGAGCATGATGTACACGCCCGGCAGCAGCGGCAGATTATTTGCTTTTTCACGCAGCGAATCGAGCATGACTTTCCTCCGGCCTGTGTCAGGCCTTTGCTTCCTCCGGGGCTTTCTCCTGCCCCTTGATGCACCATACCGTTATCGTCACGATAACGACCACACCTCCGATGAGCGCGAATACGCCCGGCTTCTCACCGTAGAATATCAGCACCCAGACGGGGTTGAGGAGCGGCTCCACCGCGCCGAGCAGGCTGCACGCAAGCGGCGGGCAGTACTTCGTCGACTTCACATAGAGTATATATGCTATGCCGAGCTGGAACACGCCGAGTATGATTATGCCCGCGGTCGCCGTAAGAGTAAACTCAGGCTTCGTTATTATTATAGACGGCAGCCCTATCAGGAACGTGAGAAACTGGCCGATCATTATCGCCGAGAAGCGCATCCCGCCCTCAAGGTCGCCGACCGCCATGAACATCCCCGCCATGAACATCCCCGCCGCGATGGCGACGAAGTTCCCGAGTATGTACCCCGGCTGGAGCTGGTCGAAGAAAAACAGCGCTATCCCGAAGAGCGTGAAGATAACGACCAGCAGGTCGGCCTTGCGGATCTTCGTCTTATATATAAGCGCCGTGAATATCACGATAAACACCGGCGAGGTGAACTGCAGTACTATCGCGTTTGCCGCCGTGGTGAGCTTGTTTGCGCAGGTAAAGCAGGTATACACACACGCGGCGAAAATCCCCGCGATAAAGGTCTGCTTTGTGAAGATGAACTTCATCCGCTTTATAAGCATATACACCACAAAAGTCAGCCCCGCTATAAGGCTGCGCATGCCCGCAACGGCAAAGCCGTTCCACGGTATGAACTTCATTATTATTCCCGCAATGCTCCAGAGCGCTGCCGCCGCGAGCATTTCAAGCATAGCCTTGGTTTCCTTTTTCATCGTGTCCCCCAGATACAGCAAGCGCCGGTATAACTCAAAAAGAGGCGTGTGTAACAAGTACACACGCCTCCGCCTTTTTATCTCTGATTACTCTGAAAAGTCAGAATCGATCAGCTCCGACAGGGTGGCGATAGCCGCTTCCTCGTCAGCGCCGTCGGCAATGATGGTTATCGCAGTGCCCTTGACGATCCCGAGAGAGAGAACGCCGAGAAGGCTCTTCGCGTTGACACGTCTGTCTTCCTTTTCAACCCAAATGCTGCTCTTGAATTCATTGGCTTTCTGAATGAAGAAAGTCGCGGGTCTGGCATGAAGACCTACCTGATTGTTAATGACTACTTCTTTGGTTATCATACTTGCCACTCCTTATACTAATACAAGACTGTGCTGACAGTTTATCAAATTTTAAGCCAATCGTCAACAGCTTTCGTCCGTTTCGTTGTTTTTCACATTTCTTAACAGACGCATCGACGGATTTTATTTCAGTTCGACAACAGTTACGCCCGCTTCGCCCTCGCCGAATCTCCCTAAGCGGAAGGATTTGACGCTTTTATTCTTCTTGAGCATCTGCTGCACGGCGGCGCGGAGCGCGCCCGTTCCCTTGCCGTGGATGATCGTAACGGTCTTGAGCTTGCCCATAACGGCGCTGTCAATGTATCTTTCCGCCGCGAGCACGCCCTCTATCGTCTCCATGCCGCGCAGGTCTATCTCGCTTGCGACGCTGACGTTTCTGAGCTGTGAGCTGCTCCTTGCGGCGCTGCTCTTCGCCTCTGGCGCCTTCTCCCCTTCGAGCAGCAGCACCTCATCCTCCTTCGCGCTCACGTTCATTATTCCCGCGCGCAGGCTCAATACACCGTCGGGCGATTTGGAAATGACTGTCGCCTTGACTCCCATGGACTTTATCTTTACCACGTCCCCGACCTTCACCGGACGGGCAGACACCTTGTCCGCTTCGTCGTCCGTGAGCTCCTTCTGCAAGGCCTGCTCGGAGAGGTTGAGCTGGCGGCGCAGCTGGGCGCGCGCCTCGTTCACGCGCTGCGCGTCCTGATCCTTGTCCGCCGCCTTGCGCATCTCGTCAAGCTCTGCGAACACCTGCTCGGCAGTCGCGCGCGCGTCGGCAATGATGCGCTCCGCCTCGCGGCGAGATTTCAGATCGGCCTTGTCAAGCCGTACCTCGAGCTCTGCTTTGAGGAACGCCGCTTTCTTCGCGTTCTCCTGCGCTTCGCGCAGCTTCAGCGCCGCTTCGTTTCTGTCCTTTTCCAGCAGCAGCCGCGTCTGCTCAAGCTTTTCTATCGTCGCTTCAAAGCTCGCGCTCTCGGTGCTGACGCGGTTCTTCGCATCCTCGATGATCTCATCGCTCAGGCCAAGACGCTTTGAAATCGCAAAGGCGTTCGACTTTCCCGGTATGCCGACCAAGAGATGATAGGTCGGGCGCAGGGAGTCGACGTCAAATTCACAGGATGCGTTCTGCACTCCGGTTTCGTTCGTCGCGTATACCTTGAGTTCGGCGTAGTGCGTCGTCGCTGCGACGATCGCGCCGCATTTTCTCACATGCTCGATCACCGCGATAGCCAGCGCTGCGCCCTCCGTCGGGTCGGTGCCCGCGCCGAGCTCGTCGAAAAGTATCAGTGATCTGTCGTCACATTCAGATATTATGTTAACTATATTGCTCATGTGTGCCGAGAAGGTCGACAGGCTCTGCTCAATGCTCTGCTCGTCGCCTATGTCGGCCAGTATGTGCGCAAACACGGGCAGCCGGCTGCCGTCGTCTGCCGGGATGTGCAGGCCGCACTGGTTCATTGCCGCAAGCAGACCTATCGTCTTTATCGAGACGGTCTTGCCGCCGGTGTTCGGGCCTGTGATGACGAGCGTATCGAAGCTGTCTCCCAGTTCCACGTCTATCGGCACAGCCTTGCTCTGGTCGAGCAGCGGGTGCCTCGCGTGGCGCAGAACTATCGCCCGCTCGTCCATCGCCGCCTGCTGGCAGTTGAGCTTATAGGAGAGCTTGGCCTTGGCAAATATCAGGTCGAGCCTGACGAGCACGTCATAGTCCGAGCTTATATCGTCCCGGTGCTCGGCGCAGTCCGCAGATAGCTCAGCAAGGATGCGGTCTATTTCCGCTTTCTCCTTCGCGGCAAGCTCGCGCAGCTCGTTGTTTGCTTTCACCGCGCCCATCGGCTCGATGAAAAGCGTCGCCCCGGAGGCGGAAATATCGTGCACCAGCCCCGGCACGGAGCCCTTGAACTCCGCCTTCACCGGCACGACATAGCGGTCGGAGCGCATCGTGATTATCGGCTCCTGCAAAGCCTTGGCGTAGCTCGGGGAGGAAATTATCTTCTGCAGTGCTTCCCGCGCCCTTGACGCCGCGGCGCGCATCTGCCGCCGTATCGTCGCAAGCTCGGGGGACGCCGCGTCGGCTATCTCATCCTCGCCGACTATCGAGCCGGTTATTTTCTCCTCAAGGAACTTATTTGTGCGCAGCGCGTAGAACAGGTGGTCTATCGGCGTCTTGCCGACGCTGTCATCCGCAATGTATCCGCGCACAAGGCGGGCGCATTGCAGCACTCCCGCGATATCAAGCAGCTCTCGTGTGTTGAGCGCGCCGCCGAGGTCGGCTCTCGCAAGCAAGGCGCGCACATCCTTGACCCCGTAGAATGACGGGCTGCCGCGCACGACCATCATGGTCTTCGCCGCCGTCGTCTCCTCTATCCTGTGCCGCACCTCGGCCTCATCCGTGGACGGCGTGAGCGCAAGTGCGCGCTCCTTTGCCGTATCGCCCACAGCCTCGGCGGCAAGCATAGTCAAAACTGCCGGCAGCTCAAGCGTTGTAAGTGATTTTTCAAAAAAACTCATATCTTGTCCTATATAATTATTTATTCCGTTAAATTTTCACGTTCTTCCAGTAATCGAGCGTCGGGAAGCGGCGCTCGGTGTGCAGCAGCAGGTACTCCTCCGCTGCGGCGGACAGGCGCTTTGCGCCCTCCCCCTCAAGGGAAAAGGACAGTATCTGCCTCGGAGACACCGAGCAGATATGCCGCATCGCATTGAGCGACGCCGTGTCGAGCTTCACCGTCTGCCCCGCACCGGCGGCGCAGCGGCGGCAGCACACGCAGCCGCGCTCAAGCATAAGCACCGGGTCACCCGGCTCTTCCTCGCCGCACACCGCGCAGTGCGAAAGCTCCGGTGTGTAGCCCGCAAGGCACATCAGGCGCAGCTCGAAAGCGGCCTTGATATGCTCCGGCGTATACATGCCCCGGCTGAGCGCATATAAGCAGTTGAGCGCAAGCTGCATGAGCGGCGCATCCGGCTGATCCTCAACACTCAATGCGTCGGCGCACTCGGCAAAATAGCAGCCCAGCGCAAAGTTCCCGATATCCGCGCGCAGACCGTCAAAGCCCTCTTTCACCGTGGCTTCGTTCACCGTCCAGCGGCCCAAATTGCCGAAAAGCGTCATTTCCGAATAGGTCAGCTGCTGGGTCGCTGCGGCGGTCTTGCTGCTTTTCCTCAAGGCTCCGCGCGCCTTGACGGTTATCTTCCCGTCGGTATCCGTAAGCAGGGTGAGTATCCGGTCGGCTTCCTTATACCTCACTTCCCTCAGCACGAGGGCGTTCACCGTTTTGAACATCTATGTACACCAATCATCCGAGAGTCTGGGTCTGCTGACCCGTATCCTTGTTTTCCCGCTTCGTCCCGCTCTGCTTTTTATCCGCCGCAGTGTCCATGCAGACAGCCTTATACAGCAGATAATACAGCGGGTCGCCCGATTCCGCGAATGCTTTCCATATAGGGTCAGCGCTCATTCAAATCACCTCTGCGTTTATTATCTGCAAAGGCGCATGGAATACGTATGGGAAAAATTAGTTATCCTGCGTGAAGCCGAAGTTGCGCAGGGACGCCATTGAATCGCGCCAGTTCTCCTTGACCTTGACCCAGGTCTGGAGATAGACCTTCGTGCCCATGAAATCCTCGATATCCTCGCGGGCAAGCTCGCCTATCTTCTTGAGCATCGCGCCCTTTTTGCCGATGATAATGCCCTTATGGCTGTCCTTTTCGCAGTATATCGTCACTTCCAAGTCGATTATGCCGTTCTCGCGCTCGGAGAACTTCGTGACCTCGACAGCCGTGCCGTGCGGTATCTCCTTATCAAGGCACTTGAGCAGCTTTTCGCGCACGAGCTCCGCGCAGATCTGGCGCTCCGGCTGGTCGGTTATCATATCGTCCGGGAAAAGATGCGGCCCTTCAACAGCGTATTTATCAAGCTCGGTGAGAAGCTCATCCAGTCCCTCGCCGGTTCTGGCTGAAATGGGGAGGATGCTGTCAAAGTCATAGGCCGCGCTGTAGACAGCCATGACCTCAAGGAGCTTGGACTTGTCCACGGTGTCTATTTTATTGATAACGAGCACTGCCGGTGCGCCGGTCTGGCGCAGACGCTCGATAAGCGCCTGCTCCTGCGGGCCGATCGACCCGATGGGCTCGACAAGAAGGAGCACGCAGTCAACATCCGCAACGCTCTCACGGACGACGTTCACCATATAGTCGCCAAGCCTTGTGCGCGGCTTGTGAAAGCCCGGAGTGTCCATGAGCACAAACTGAGTTTCGCCGCGCTCTACAATGGCGGTGATCCTGTTTCGGGTGGTCTGCGGCTTATTGGAAACGATGGCGATCTTCTCGCCGACAAGGGCATTGGTAAGGGTGGATTTACCGACGTTCGGCCTGCCGCATATGGTTATCATCGCTGATTTAGTCATGTATTTTTTCTCCCGTAATTTTGTATTATTGATCCATATCGTCGCCCATGATGAACTTTTCGTGGGCTCTCATCTGCTTTTTCATTTCTCCCTCATCCACATGGTCGTAGCCCAGCAGGTGGAGGATCGAGTGCACCGTGAGGTACATGAGCTCTCTTTTATAGCCGTGGCCGAACTCCTCTCCCTGAGCCTCGCAGCGGGGCACAGAGATCATCATATCGCCAAGGAGGACATGTCCCGTCTCCGGGTCACGCTCGCACATTTCGGCGTCAAAATGCCCCGGTTCAAGCTCGTTCTGCGGGAAACTGAGAACATCCGTAGCGCGGTCAACATCGCGGAACTCCTTGTTCACGGCATGTATCCCGTCGTCATCGGTTAACATAACGCTGACGATGCAGGGCACGTCCACGCCCTCGGCGTCGAGCGCCATATTCACCGCTTTTTTGATGTAGCCGGCTGACTCATTATGGCCAAGACCGGTCACCTCGCGGCTCACATAAATTTCATGCTCCATGTTCCAGCTCAGCTCCTCTTGAATTTTTTCGGCGGCAGCTTTTTGACAGGCGGCTCCGCCGGGTTTTTCTTATCGTACACCTCATAGGCTTCGATGATCTTCTGAACAAGGCGGTGGCGGACAACGTCAGACCCGGTGAGCTGGCAGATGGCGATATCCTCAATACCGTCGAGCACCTTCATGGCGACCTTTAAGCCGCTGGTCTTATCCTCGGGCAGGTCGATCTGCGTAATATCGCCGGTGATGACGACCTTGGAGCCGAAGCCGATACGGGTGAGGAACATTTTCATCTGCTCGCGGGAGGTGTTCTGCGCCTCATCGAGAATAATGAAGCTATCGTCCAGAGTTCTGCCGCGCATATAGGCAAGAGGTGCGACCTCGATATTGCCGCGCTCAAGATATTTCTGATAGGTATCGGCGCCGAGCATATCAAACAGCGCGTCATACAGCGGGCGCAGGTACGGGTCGACCTTGCTCTGCAGGTCGCCGGGCAGAAAGCCGAGGCGTTCCCCCGCTTCGACGGCGGGACGGGGGAGGATGATGCGGTTGACCTCCTCGGCACGGAAAGCGGCGACGGCGGCGGCAACGGCGAGATAGGTCTTGCCGGTACCGGCGGGGCCGATGCCGAGGGTGATGGTGTTTTTCGCGATAGCATCGCAGTACGCTTTCTGGCCAAGCGTCTTGGGCTTGATGGGCTTACCCTTGGCGGTGATGCAGACAACATCCCCGGCAAGCTCGTTTATCTTCGTCTCCTTTCCCTCGGAGACGAGCTTGAGGATATAGCGGACGTTCTGCGCGTCTATATTCTCGCCTTTCGCAGCAAGGGTGAGAAGACCGTTGATGGCCTTTTCGGCGAGCATGACGCTCTCCTCCTCGCCGCAGATATGGATCATATTATCACGGTCAAGCACCTTGACGCTCAGTTCGTTTTCAATAATGCGCAGGTTCTGGTCAAAGGAGCCGAACACGCTGATGACATGCTCCATCCTTTCGACTTCTATGGTTTTGTCTATCATCTTTTTCCTTTCATTCCGCTTACCAATTGATGGTACGGTCAACGGCTATATTTTCGAGGCAGTGCGCGCGGAGCGTGACAACGAACAGACCATCAGCATTGGCTTCGGTGAAGCTCTGCTGAAGCACCTGCCCATCCGTCCCGGCATCGAGGAGCGCGGAGAGATGCAGCTTCATAGCGTCGGCATCATACTCTGTTCCTTCAGAAAGCCCGTAAGGAACATAGCTCTCCTTCACGATGCGCAGCGGCATGGCAAAAAGCCCCTCTGCCCCAAGTGTATATTCTGCAACGATTTTATCACATCCGTCAATAGCTTTTCCACTGCTTAAATATAAATTTACGCGTCTTTTTCCAAAAATGATCGCGAAGCGGCTGCGCGTGACGCCCTTTGGCTGCTTGAGCTGCCCCGTCTCGGGGCAGACGGCGTTGAGTTCTGCCCATGTATCGGCCATGACGGTGGCTCGCGCATAGACGGTGCGCGGCTCCCCGGCAAGGCTCTCTAAGCTGCCGGTGACAAGAGTCTCCCCTTCCGTCACGGCCTGACCCGGCTCGACAATAGCCTTCCCGCGCAGGACGGAAATGCGGCGGATGATGCCGGGTTTCGAGGCGGCGATGTCCGCGGCGCCCGCTTCGTTATAAATAACGGGCTTCTCTTCGCGCTCTTCGATGAGGACAATGGCGCGGGAGGAGCAGACATTGACGCTCATCCACCCGAGCTGCGGCAGACGCAGGAGCATTTTGCTCCGGATCATATCCGAGGAAAGTGACGGCCAGAAGCTGCCGCAGCCGAGGCCGCAGTCCTCAAGCGCGCGCATTATCTCCGCGCGGCTTAAGCGCTTATTGCCGCGCACATCGATATCCCAGACGAAAAGCGTGGAGGCAAGGAAGACCGCCGCGAGCACCGCCGCCGTGATAAGCAGCCACACGCGCCGCCGCGCAAAGCGCCGGTTCTCGCTGCCGCCGTGGCTCTCGAGGACGGTCATTTCGCAGGAGCAGGCGCGCGCAAGCTCACGCAGCTTCGCAAGGTCGCCCTCATGCGCATTGAAGCGCAGGGTGTTCTCATTGACGCACTCAAGCTCCCAAAGCTCCAAAGCGCTCAGGGCGGAGGCATTGAGAAGGCTCTCCGGGAACGCGCCGAACACCTCTACCCTTACGCGCCCCTTTATTTGCTCAACGATCCTGTTCATAAGCTAACCCCACTCGATATTCCTGATACGTCCGCCCACCAGCAGTTCATTCTTGTTCATGGCCTTCAGGCGCAGCCCCGTGCCGTCAAGGCAGACTTTGCCGCGCGGCACGGCGACGACGATGCGCTCGGCGGTATACTCAAGCACGCCGCGGTGATTTTCTATAACGGCGCTCCTGCCGCCCGTCACGGTCAGCTTAGCGGAGCCGAGCAGCACATCCTCCGGCAGCTCCAGCTTATCTGCCAGCTCATACGGAAGCTCCCGCAGCTTTTTCACGGGCAGCACCTCCTATCCGATCTGTATAAATCTATGCCGGGATTCATAGC
>ERZ772883.17-NODE-17-length-185610-cov-49.509159_pt1 | contig 185610 bp, 177 predicted proteins | sample MGYA00580575_ERZ772883 | MGnify/ENA primary metagenome ERZ772883 (study PRJEB29015, sample SAMEA2737666) | human gut metagenome | biome: human gut; feature: human-associated habitat; material: faeces | place: China | collected 2012 ... | reverse complement strand
CCCTTTTTACTGTACTTGTATCGGTGTCCGTTCCAAACCTCTGAGTTAATAAAATGGAAAGAATGAAAAATATATGGAGGTAACAATCCAGAGGGTTTTCTATGGGTTTGGCAAAGGCGGTGGGGATTGAACCCACAATCACAGAGTCAAAGTCTGTTGTCTTACCGTTTGACTACGCCTTCATATAAGGCTCAAGCGAGCCTTATTCGTTTGCAATGTAAACCTCCGCATATTGAATACCGAACTGTTCTGCAAGCTCGTGTGAAGCGCAGAGAACATCAATTCGGTTGCCCTTGATTGCTTCGCCGCAGTCCTCGGCAACAAACACATTACCGTTGATAATTACCTTTGTTCCGTAAGGGATTACATCGGGATCAACTGCTATTGTTCTTCCGGGCGTAGCTTCGGTCATTGTTGCGGTATAACCGTCAGCGTATTCATCACAGCACTCCGAGCAGGTGCAATATGCCGTCAGTTTGAACTCTCCGAGACTTTTCGGCTTGTCCGACAGCATAACAGATACAATGTGATCTGCTTCATTGGAAACTGCCGTTGTTTTGCTTTCGGGTACTGCTTGTCCGGTTATGCTTCCTATAAGTATTCCGCCCACAAGACCTATCAAAAAAATCAAGGTAGCGGCAATGTAATAAATGTGCTTATGTATAAACTTTTCCATTTAAAAGCTCCTCTCAATGCTTGTCCGTGTTGCCCCTCAGAATTCTTCGGGGTGTCTTGAAAACCAGTCCTGAAACGCTTCGGCCATTTTCTGACCGGCACGCTCGGCGAAATCCGCTCTTTCTTCTTCCGTGAGATCGTCGAACGGTACTTCCGTTCCATCCTCTTTAATAAGAATGTTGTAACAGGTCAATTCTCCGGCCATAGTTAACACGCTCCTTTCGTCATATATTTAATGTGTATGTGTGTGTAAAATTGTCCTATTCTTGCTGTTCTGAGTGCATTTATCTTTTTCATAATTAACACTCCTTGATTCCGTGAATTTTTTCACTGTGTCCTGTTATGCTGTAAATTACTCATAATACCAACGGATAAATAAAGTGAACAGTGTAGCTATTATCGCAGCGTATATTGCATAAGCCTTCCACGCTTGACTTATACGCTGCATTATCAATGTGCCGATAATTGCAACCCACCACATAAGCAGTGATAATATTGTCGGTGCCATACGTTACCTCCATATTTGCATTGATAAAGCAATAACAGAAATAATCAATGCCGAGATACTCAATCCGAGCTGTATGCCTTGTATATAGCTCTTTTTTGTTTCTCGGAGCAGAGTTTCAAACTGCTCAAGCTCTGTTTCTTTATCAACAGGCTTTGCTTCGGAAATTTCATTGTACGGTTCAACAACTAATGACTTGTCAAGAAAGACGGCATCAAACTCTTCATCTTTCATTTTCAAAATGTCCTTAATCTTAAATGCCGTATTCACTTCCGTTTTCACCGTACCCGATTCAAGTGCTTGATATCCGGTCTTATGTTTATAACCCAGTTTTTCCGCCATATCAGATTGAGTTAATCCAGCCTCTTTTCTTAATTGTTTGAGTAGATCGGAATTCATAGTAACCTCCTGTTCTTGCTATTTCTTTTTCAGTGTGATATACTCTCCCAAAAGGAGTTGATGAGATGAAAGAATTGTTATCAATAATGAATGTAGAAAGCAAATCACCTGAAAAGGAATGGGTATCCCATCCTAGGAAATGTCCTATTTGTGACACTTCATACGGTGGTAATTGCATAGCAGCTTACAGTCTTCCTCAATATAGCCAATATGGAAACAACATAGAAAACTATCTTCTATATGTTCTTTATCATTGTAATTATTGCAACAAACTGTTCTTATCGATATATAACAAAGAACGTTTTTCCGAGAAAGGATATCAGCTTAAAATCAGCGTGCCGAGAGAATATCATTCAATAGATCTCCCAGAAAGCATTAGAGCTTTATCACCGATGTTTGAAGAAACATATAATGATGCTTATGAAGCTGAATGTCATGGTCTAAACACCGTTTGTGGTCTGGGATATCGAAAGGCTTTGGAATTCTTAGTTAAAGACTATTTAATATACAAAGAGCCAAACGAAGCAGACAAAATAGCAAAAATGCCTTTAAATGCAGCTATTCAACAGAAAATAGACGATAAAAAAATAAAAGTTCTTGCAGAACGCTGTGCTTGGTTGGGCAACGATGAAGCACATTATGTTCGTAAACACGAAGAATATAATGTTTCTGATCTCAAAGACTTTTTGAATGCAATAACTTCGTATATCAATACTGAGTTACTTGTTGAAAAAGCATATAAAATTGAGCGTAAATAATTACTCCCATTCGGAATGGTTTTCGTACAGATCTTGTGCATCAACCGTTCCGATTTTCTTTCCTTTGAATGTGAAGTATTCAACAACTCTTCGGCAAGGGTCATTTTCTTCGCCTGTTCCGATTACTGATTCGGTTCGTATGACTTGAACAACCTGCGCCGTTTGAAGTCCTCTTTTGCGGTGTGTATGTTCAGGGTAATTCATAGTGACCTCCTGTTCTTGCGTTTACTGATTTTCGTCTTGCCACTCTGACTCAGCGTCGCAGATTCTTTGTAAAGAAGTTTTAAACAAGTCTGCAAATTTAGTAATCAGCGTAACGTCCATCTTCTTTTGACGAATTCCGTTTTCTATGGCATTGTAATATTGCCTTGAAATCCCGACATAATCAGCAACGTCCTGTTGCGAAAGATCGTGCTTCTTTCTTAATTCAACGAGATATGCTCTCAAGTTTATCACCTCCAACGTTTCATTTCGTTGACACTATTATACATCACGTTATTACTATTGTCAACATTCTGTTGCTAATTATTTGATTTTTGTTAGTTTGCACAAAATTATGTTTCATTTTGTTGCATAGTCTTGACACGTTTCATATTGTTGCTATAATACAGGTAGAGGTGATTACATGGAAGCCCTTATGAAAATAAGAAAATCAAAAGGATTATCCCAGCAAGATGTTGCTGATTATCTTGGAATAAGCCGACAAGCATACTGTAATTATGAAAACGATAAAAGAGAAGCAAGCTATGAAACGCTTTTGCAGCTCTCTGAATACTTTAATGTCACTGTTGATGAGCTTTTAGGAAGAGGAGCAAAGCCCCAAATTACAGACGACGATATTCGCTTCGCCCTCTTTGACGGTGCGGACAATATAACAGATGAAATGTATGAAGAAGTCAAGCGCTTTGCCGAATATGTAAAACAAAGGGAGAATAAATAATGGAGTTATTAGAGTTGTACCAACTCGCCGATGCGGAACATATACCCGTTTATTCCTTTGATTTGCCGCAAACACACTCTTTATCATTGATGAATAATAACGGTTCTTGTGCAGTTGCTATTGATCCCTTCGGACTTAATTCCTCCAAAGATGAGAAAATACGATTAGCTCATGAGCTCGGTCATTGCGTTACAGGGAGCTTTTATAACAGATATTCGGATTTTGATATCAAAGCAAAATCCGAGTACAAGGCTGATAAATGGGCAATAAAAAAGCTCATCCCGAAGGACGAGCTACAAGCCGCATTTGAACAAGGTTACACCGACCCTTGGGATTTGGCTGAGTATTTTAATGTTACCGAGGAATTTATAATCAAGGCAGTTAATTATTATAATGATTAAGCTAAGAGGAACAAAAATGAACAAAAACGGGAATAAGAATAAATCTGTTTTTACTGCGATTTCTAACTTTCTGTGTGGTGATAACGCTTTTTTAGCCGTTACTTTATTTAGCATAGTTATAGGTTTAATTATTGGTCATGGCAATCTAAAATTAACTTTTGTTTCAGTTTTTCTTTCTTTTATATTTGTTTCTACTTCGTTCGGTATATTCATAGCAGTTAGAAAGAAAGCAGATTACCATTCAAAAGACTGTAAAGATGCACAACCCACTAACAACGATATATCTAAAATAGATTCCAATCTAATATTTACAACGTGTAATCTTTCTGAGAATAATTATCCATCAGAAAGTATCCGGACACAAATGTCACAAGCCGATTTTCAAGCATTTATAAATAAGTGCAATAGAACAGATCACATTAGACCATTTGAGGGAATTGAAAAATGCATTCTTTCCTCGGAAGATATGAAAGAAAGTGTAAAGACTGCTTTTTTTAAATCTGGATATTTGTACAATGTTTCTCCACGTCACACAGATAAGTCTCTATACGATGATAGAGATGTTGCATATCAAGCAACTAAAATTTATTCAGATGGAGTATTCTATGATTTAACAAGCAAAAGTAGTATTGCAAAAATACCCATTCCTGCATTCTCTTTAGAACAAGAAACTGTATTTTCGATGGATTATCTTTTAAGAATGTGTGCGTCCAACCTCCGAGAAAGAGGTCAGCATGATTTATCTGTTGTTTTGCTGTATAAAGCTGTCCAAATAATGCCGTACTCCCACATTGGATGGCAAGAAAAAGACTATATGAGATTAGTGTTTTGGCTATACGAAGACGGCAAACTTGATGAAGGTGATGCAGTAAAGGATATGCTAAAAAAAACAGTATTTTCGACATCTAAAACTGATTTAACCATCTTAGGCAAAGAGCGTTTGGCGGAATATTCAACAAAAACTGATTTAATCAGTTTTAATTTATATGGAGAACAATGTTGTCCTAACTGTGCAATTTTTTCAGGTCGTGTCTATAGCATCTCTGGAAAAAGCCCAGTCTTTCCCCCTCTTCCGCAAAAATATAAAGACTGCGGATTTTTTCACATAGGTTGTAATGTTGGAATAGCGCCATATAGTGAAAAATTTGACGATAGCATATATTGGCTTGGAAAACGTACCCCTACAATAGCATCAACTTATAGAGAATTAAAAGATTCTCGATCGGAAGAAGCTCAAAAAAGCTATTGTGAGGCACGTGAATCTCTTTTGAAAGATGAACAGAAGCCAATTAATAAAGAAGAATACTTAAAGCTCAAATTCCTTTATCCGGAATTAGCTCCAAAATCTTTGGCTTCATATACACGAGCAAAAAGAGCAAAATCAGCTTCTTACTTAAAAATTGAAGATAAAATTAAAGCATTGAATGTTAATCAACCTCAAAGTAAAATTCCAACAGATGAGATATATGAGGATGATTATAAAATGCTTGAAAACTTCATAAAGGAGCATAGTACTATATAGTCATACATAAAAGCGGATTTGATTTACTTAGTTCATAACCGCCTTGCGGTGTGATAAATGACTTTAATTGAAAGGGTGTTAAAAATGGGATTTATTCCGATGGTTTGTCCGCAATGCGGCGCACAGGTTCAGTTGGATGATTCGAGAGAATTTGGCTTCTGTTCCTATTGCGGCACAAAAATTGTGCAGGAAAAGGTAGTCGTCGAACATCGTGGAAATGTTGGCGTTGACCATTCCGGTGAAATTGATAATCTTCTTCGCAGGGCTTCCGAGTATATGCAAAGAGGTGACACCGACGGAGCAGAGATCTATTACAATCGTGTTTTAGACTTAGATTTTGATAACGAGATTGCACGGAACGCAATGGAGAAATTAAATAAAATCGTAAAAGAACCGAACCTTTCAATTATGGTTACTGTCGGAAGATTTTATAACAAAAAAGCAAGTATCAACGTTAATATAGATAAGATAGATCGTGGTTCAATTTCAAATGGCGAAGCTGATACATTTACTTTGTGCTCAGGCACACATAAGGTACGATTAAAAATTAACGGTGTTCCGTTCTCTAAAAAGGAATTTGATATTGAAATAAAAGATAGATTCACAAAACTGAGCTATATTGCAACATGCAAGAATAATAAAATTGAAATTACTTGACATGCGCTTATGTGAATTAAATTTACTGGAGTAAAAGCGGATTTGATTTGCTTAGTTCATACCCGCATAGCGGTGTGATAAATAAATAATTGAGATTAAGGAGATCAAAAAAGATGAAAAATTATGTACAAAACAGCTTAACAGCAAACGAGAAGATCATTAAACAGGCAAAGTTCAGCAACATTTTATTTGTTCCGGGTATAATTGTTGCGCTGATTTTTCTGCTTGTTGCTATTTCTTCCGTTTCTTCCGACGGCATTGGATTTTTCTTTAAAATTCTTTTTAGCGGCATTTTAGTTGGTGCAATCGTTGATATTAGAGGTTTTTTATATCACTTCTTCAATGAATTTGCTGTAACAAATAAGAAGGTTGTTGCTAAGACAGGTATAATAAAGACCACGGAACTCAGCTCCCCCCTTAAGCAAATTCAGAATGTTCAGGTAGCAACAGGTTTTTGGGGTAAAATTTTTAAGTATGGCACAGTTAATGTTACAACTGCAAGCGGTCTTTACAGTATAAAATATGTCAATGACCCGCAGGGATTCAGAAACAGTATAATGGCACAAATTGAAAATACCGAAGAAGATAAAATGGATCTCCACGCTCACAAAATCGCAAGTGCAATACATAACCTCGAAAACTAAAATAAAACGCCGCTCGGCGCTGGAACACCGAACGGCAAAAGATACAATCCACACACATACACATTAAAAAGGAGCAGATTGCGTAAATATATTATCACATCTGCTTCGTTTTTGCAAGTTTAATTTACTCAAAAATAAAGCAGGTGTTTTTTATGACAACAGCAGCTGCATATATCAGAGTTTCCTCCGAGCGTCAGGACGAATATTCTCCCGATTCTCAGAAGAAGCTCATCAGAGAATATGCAAAGAAAAATAATATTGAAGTGCCGGAAGAGCTTATTTTCTTCGATGACGGTATCAGCGCAAAGACGGCTACCAAGCGGACACAATTCAACCGTATGATCGCTCTTGCCAAAGAGAAAGAGCCTCCGTTCAACGCCATTCTTGTATGGAAATTCTCACGATTTGCCCGAAACCAAGAGGAAAGCATTGTTTACAAGAACATTCTACGTAAAAAAGGCATACAGGTCATCAGTATATCGGAGCCGATTATCGACTCCCCTTTCGGTGATCTGATTGAGCGCATTATTGAGTGGATGGACGAATATTACCTCATAAATCTTTCCACAGAAGTAAAGCGTGGAATGACTGAAAAGCTCTCACGAGGTGAAGCCTTATGTCCTCCGGCATACGGTTACGACATACAGGACGGCAAATATATCATAAATTCCGACGAAGCGCCGCACATTATAGAGATATTTAACGACTTCCTCAGCGGTTTGCCAATGCGTCAAATCGCTCTGAAATGTGCTGCAAAAGGTCTCAGGACCCACAGGGGAAATCCGTTCGAAGCTCGGACTATCAGATATATTCTTTATAATCCCGTATACGTCGGTAAAATCCGTTGGTCTACCGACGGCCGTGCAAGCTCATTAAGAGACTTCTCAAATCCGAGTACCGTAATTGTAGACGGTATTCATGAGCCGATTATCTCTCAGGAGGTGTGGGACGCTACCCAGGCAAAACTGACAAAGATACAAACAATGTACGGCAAGAATCAGCGACCCGATCAGCAGGTAGAATGGATGTTAAAAGGTCTTATGCGCTGCGAGTGCGGAGCTACATTGACAATGCTCGGTACGTCCTGCCCGTCAATGCAATGTTACGCTTACACCAAAGGTACGGGCAAGTGTGTAACTTCTCACTGCCTGTCAATAAGCAAGGCAAATAAGCTCGTAATAGCCAACCTTGAAAGGCTCGTCAATAACAAGCAATTCAATTTTGTACCTGCCGAAAATATCACTCAGACCGTCGATTACGATACTTTAATTAAAAAGGAATATGCAAGGCTTGCAAGAGCAAAAGAGGCTTTCCTCGCCGAAATAGATACCGTCGATGAGTACCGTGAGAATAAGGCAAGAATCACAAAAGCAATAAAGCAACTTGAAAGTGAGCGAAATTCACATAAAGCTGAAGAAATCGACGTTGATGAATTCAGCGAAAGAATACGTCAGGTTTTACGAACAGTCACAGATGCATCGGTAAGCGAAAAAGCCAAAAATGAAACCCTACGTACCGTTATTGCCAAAATCGTGTACGAAAAATCAAAGAAAAGACTTGTTTTTTTCTTTCACACATAAAGTTATATTCCTTTACTGTACGGCGGTCCGGACGGCGAGTTGGGAGCTTCGCTGAGATATCTCAGTCAGCGTTTTGCTATGCCCTATCCCGAGCTTAAAGGATTGCTGACGGATATTGGCACAGAGGAGCTCGGGCACCTTGAAATGATCGGAGCGATCGTCCACCAGCTGACAAGGAACCTTTCGTATGACGAGATCAAACGCGGTGGCTTTGACACCTATTTTGTCGATCACACAACAGGTGTTTATCCGACAGCGGCAAGCGGTTTGCCATGGTCCGCCGCAGAAATGCAGTCAACAGGCGACACCATTGCCGACCTCATGGAAAACATGGCTGCCGAGCAGAAGGCAAGGCTGACTTATGACAACATTCTTCGCCTTGTTGACGATCCCGATGTTAGAGATGTAATCAAATTCCTGCGCGAACGAGAAATCGTTCATTTCCAGCGCTTCGGTGAAGGGTTGAGAATTGCAACGGATAAACTCAATTCAAAGAATTTTTATGCATTCAACCCGTCGTTTGACAAATAAAGTATGATGGTCTAAAAAATAAGCTATAATTCGCAATTATCAAAATAGTTGATTGCGAATTATAGCTTTTTCTTTGATTTACTCAACCGTATAGGTCAACGTTGTTGCATATTTCCAGCCGTCGGCCGGGGTTTTGATATAGACCTTGAAGCTGTTTTCGCCGATGTGGCGCGTTTTTACGGAAAGATTGTAGGTATATGTCATGTTTGTTTCGTCGAGCACTGCCATTGACGAATTGACGGTGGTTGTCATTCCGTCCTCGTACTCAATACGAACCTTGTTTACACCCGAGCCGGTAACAATTTTGCAGTCAACGGCGCTTTTTTTGCCGCTCGTTTCGGCAAGCTCCGCAGATTTCAGTGTTGTATCCGAATAAAGCGTCGATACGCTGAAATCGTACGTTTGATCTTCCCAAACGTTGTCGTACTTTGCATGAATTTTTAAGTTGCTGTTCGGTGTGAGTCTTGTCTTGACCGTCCAAACCTCATATGCGAGATCAGCCGAAGTGTCGTGAACCTCATTGCCCTGCTCATCATAAGCCTTTATAACAACATTGCTTGCGTGTCTCGAAAACGTTCTTGTTGCTCCCGTTGCTTCTATAACCTGGAGCTTTAAGGGTCTGCCGTCAACCGAAAAGCTGTAGTCATTTACACTGCTCCATGACGGGGTATATGTCACGTCCTTAACCGAGCTTTCGGAATCCAGCGGAATGAACGTGAAGCCGTTTTCGTTTGCATATGTTTCCGCCGCTGTTTCTCTGTAGCCGTAGATTGTGAAGCCGTCAATCGTCTTAGAATCGGAAATATATCCGAAAGCCTTTTCGCCTATCGAGGTTACTGAAGCAGGAATTATAACAAACTTAAAATTATTATCATAAAAGGCTTTCGCGCCGATTGAAGAAAGCCCGCTGCGGAGAGTTACTGCTGCCATCTGGTAGCTTCCAAAGAAAGCCTCTTCGCCGATAGATTTAACAGATGAAGGAATATCAAGCCTCTTTATGTTACAATTTCTGAATGCCGCATACGGAATTGATGTTGTATTTCCTTTAAAATTCACTGTTTCCAGGCTGTTGCAATCATCAAACATTTTAGGCACAACATCGCAGTATATGTCAGCCGTTTTAAGCCTCAGGCAGGAGGTAAAAATACCTTCTGCATTGTCTTTGAATTTTACATTTGCAGGCAAAGTCAAGCTTTCAATTCCCGTAAAATTAAAAACCTGTGAGCCAAAAACAACATCTCCCGAACCGATAAAATCAATTGTTCTTATATAACCGGGAGCGCCGTTTGCCCCTGCGAAACCGTAATCGTTAATTGTAATCGGAGCAACTCCTCTTGCGTCAAATGTCAGTTTGTTGATCCAATAATGATCCTCCGACCACTCCTCATACAGCTCTGCATATTGACGTTCTTCCACTACTGCTCCTGAATGTACCGTAACATCATATACAGGCGAGGTAGACGTTGTATCTTCAAATCGTTCAAATTCAACCAAATCAAGCGGAATGAACGTGAAGCCGTTTTCGTTTGCATACGTTTCCGCAGCCGTTCCTCTGTAGCCGTAGATTGTGAAGTTTTCGGCTTTTTTGCCACTATCAGAATAACCAAAGGCTTTTTCTCCGATTTCGGTTACTGAAGCAGGTATTTTGACAGATTGATTGGCAAAATTGCATATAAAAGCTTGTTTGCCGACACGTTCAAGACCGTCGTTTAACTCTATCAAGTAAGGTTTATATGAATTGAAGCACTCTTCGCCGATAGATTTAACTGTCGAAGGTAATGTAATTTTTTCAAAACTTCCCCAAGTATTAAAAGCCAAATTGCCAATAGTTTCAAGTCCCTCGTTGAACTTTATTTCCGAAACAGTGGACAAATCAAAGGCTGAATCGCCGATTTTCTTAACAGAGGAAGGAATTTCAATTTTTTTCAAACCTACTGTAAGTTCAAAAGCAGCTTTCGGAATTTCGTTAATATCATTATCTGCTGTAAAGGTTACGTTTTCAAGATAATTACATCCATAAAACATGCTCTCACACATAGAGCAACCGATTGTAACATTTTTCACTTTACTTTCAGAAAAAACATCACAAGCCCCATCCTCGAACTTAATATTTGAGGGAAGATTCAAATCGGTTATATTGGTAATAGCAAACGCCCTTGAGCCGAGTATTATGTCACCTGTTCCGTTAAATACAATTTCATTCACGGTACAAGGAGCAATGCACCCTGAAAAACCGGAGTTTTTAACTATAATCGGCTCGGAGCCAAACGCATTAAATGTAACCTTGTTTACATCTTTAAAGTTCGGGTCATAATTGGGGTGATTTTCTTCACTCCGACCGACATAATATTGTTCCTCTTCAACAACATCTCCGCTGTTGAGGACAACGTCAATGTACTCCAAAGAATGAGCGAAAGTATTTACGCTCAACAACATACTGATAATAATAACGATCGCCATTGTTTTTAGCCAAAATTTTTTCATGCTCAGTCTCCCCTTAATTAACAACCCTTTTTACTCAACCGTATAGGTCAACGTTGTTGCATATTTCCAGCCGTCGGTCGGGGTTTTGATATAGACCTTGAAGCTGTTTTCGCCGATGTGGCGCGTTTTTACGGAAAGATTGTAGGTATATGTCATGTTTGTTTCGTCGAGCACTGCCATTGACGAATTGACGGTTGTTGTCATTCCGTCCTCGTACTCAATGCGAACCTTGTTTACACCCGAGCCTGTAACAATTTTGCAGTCAACGGCGCTTTGCTTGCCGCTCGTTTCGGCAAGCTCCGCAGATTTCAGTGTTGTGTCCGAATAAAGCGTAGATATGCTGAAATCATACGTTTGGTCTTCCCAAACGTTGTCGTACTTTGCATGAATTTTCAAGCTGCTGTTCGGTGTAAGTCTTGTCTTAACCGTCCAAACCTCATATGCGAGATCCGCCGAAGTATCGTGAACCTCATTGCCCTGCTCGTCATAAGCCTTTATAACAACATTGCTTGCGTGTCTCGAAAACGTTCTTGTCGCTCCCGTTGCTTCTATAACCTGGAGCTTTAAGGGCCTGCCGTCAACCGAAAAGCTGTAGTCATTTACACTGCTCCATGACGGAGTATATGTCACTCCCATAACCGAGCTTACGGAATCAAGCGGAATGAACGTAAATCCGTTTTCGGTCGCATATGTTTCCGCCGCCGTTCCTCTGTAGCCGTAGATTGTGAAGCCGTCATATTTCTTATACTCGTTTTTTTCTGTAGTATAATACCCAAACGCTTTTTCCCCGATAGAAGTTACAGAAGCAGGTATTGTAACAGATTTAAGCGAACGGCAACCAAGAAAAGCATTTTCACCAATAGTCTCCAAGCCATCGTTTAATTCTAACTTCACCAAACTTGAAGTTTCATAGAAACTTTTTTCACCTATACTTTTTAAAGTCGAAGGGAATTTCAATTCTTTTATAGAATTACTGTTTTCAAAGCTTCTGTTACCAATGCTTTCCAAGCCTTCATTCAAATTCACTCTTTCAAGATAAAAAGTTGAGTAAAATGCTCCGTCCTCAATCTCGGTAACCGAAGACGGAATAGTAATACTAAGAAGACCGCAGGTATCAAAACAGTTAGCGGGTATTTTTTTAATGTTTGGGTTTAAAAAATTAACGTAGTTTAAAGAATAGCACTCCTGAAACATTGCCGGGCACAAATCGCTTCGAATTGTCGCCCTTCTCAAAAAGCTTGCTTCGAATACACACTCTGCACCGCTTTCAAAAACTACATTGGATGGGATATCAATATCGGTAATGCCCGTGTAGCTAAACGCAAAAGAACTGAGAATGATTTTACCTGTTCCGTTTATTATAAGGCTCTCAACTTGCCTCGTAACACTGCCGGAAAAAGCAGATTCTTTTATTACAATCGGTTCTTCTCCCAATGCGTTTATAGTTACCGTTTTTACGCACTTAAACTCCGGATCATATTCTCCGTTAAATCTTTCCTCAGAGTATTGATACGCCTTAACGACATCGCCGCTGTTGAGTGTTACGTCATATGTCGGATAATCGTAAGCATAGACGTTGGTTGTTATCATTACAAAAATTACAATGATAACCAATATAATTCTCACTCTTTTTTTCATATTGAATCCCATCCTTAACTGTTTATTTAGCAATAATGAACTAATTCATCAGTCCACTACTGTTCCGTTATGACTCTTTATATTATCAGGCACATTAAAAGATGTATAGCAATCATAACTACCTGATATAAAAAGATTTGCACCACCATTATTTATGAAGTAGAAACCGTCATCTGGCACATCATTGTTGCCAATAGGTTCTTCTATACCGTAATAGGCTTTACAATTGTGAAAACGGTATGTAGATTTTTTCCCATCATTTCCTTGTACAAGATATATACGCTTTTTGCTGAAAATTCTTCTAAAATTGCTAAATTCACAATTATCAAAAAGAAAATTCCATGAGAACATACAACTTTTATTAAGCGAAACGTCATAAGTTTTTATTCCGTTATTTTCCCAAATCTCTTTTGTAGTATTAAAATTTCTTTCTGTAATATCAATAAACATTGCTTTTCTTCCTTTTAAAATATATTTTTAAAAGTCGTTAAAAATAACCGCATATTGATATTTATTGCCAACGGCATTTTGCGCCGTTAGGATTAGCTCCGACAATAAAAATCGGAATCGTTGATAAAGTCAAAAACAGACTTCAACAGTCATTGTTAACGACTTACCATAGCATCATTTTTTCGGAAATGAACGTTCAAAGTTCCCGGATCAGCTTCCCTTTTTGCTAATCCGTAATTTCATTATATATGAACATTTGTTCTTTGTCAACGGTTTTTGTTAATTTTGTTCACAATGTTATTGATTTTGTTCACGATTATAATTTTATTTCGGATTTTCTGTTTAATATGTATAGCGCTTTTTGCATACTTGTACCGACAAAACCGCATTGTATATATGATTCTCCTTTTCTCCGCTTTTTCACGCTTTTATTACAACTAATTGTGAAAATTAACAGTTTTTGACCCGCGTCGGTTAGTTTATTCTAACTGAGAAAAGTTGCAAAAATGATTATATTATAGTATAATTTGTTTGAATGGTTAAAATACCATTATCAGGATTTAGTCATTGCTTTCAACTTTGTTTAAATCCAAGAAAACAAAAAGAAAGTCAGGCGATTTTTATGAAAACTGTTTATGCAGACAATGCTGCAACAACAGCTCTCTGCCCTGAAGCTCTTGACGCAATGGTAGATTGTTTAAAAAACAACTACGGTAACGCTTCAAGTCTGCACCACATGGGTCAGGAGGCTGCCGCCGCAGTTTTGCAGGCAAGACGTGACATTGCCGACGCTATCGGCGCCGATGTGAACGAGATTTACTTCACCTCGGGCGGAACCGAAGCGGACAACTGGGCAATCACCAATGCCGCACATCTCGGCGAGAAAAAAGGAAAAAAGCACATTATTTCAACAACGTTTGAGCATCATGCCGTTCTTCACACGCTGATGAAGCTTGAAAAAGAAGGCTTTGAGGTAACCTACCTTGATGTTCATGAGGACGGCTACGTTCGTCTTGACGAGTTTAAAAAAGCTCTCAGAGACGACACCTGCCTTGTTACAATAATGTATGCAAACAACGAAGTCGGAACGGTTCAGCCTATTCCCGAAATCGGCGCAATTTGCAAAGAAAAGGGCGTTTATTTCCACACCGACGCTGTTCAGGCTGTCGGTCATCTTCCGATCAACGTTAAGCAACAGAACATTGATATGCTCTCGTTCTCATCTCATAAATTCCATGGCCCCAAGGGAATCGGTGCACTTTATTGCCGCAAGGGTGTTCCCCTCATGGGCTTCATGCAGGGCGGCGCTCAGGAAAGAAATAAGCGCCCCGGCACAACTAACACTCCCGCCATTGTTGCAACGGCGGCGGCACTCAAAAAGTGCTGTGAGGACATGGACAAGAACATTGCCTATGTCAGTAAATTAAGGGACAAGCTTATTGATACTATCCTTGAAATCATTCCCCGTTCAAGGGTAAACGGAGGACGTTCGCCCCGTCTGCCCGGCAACGTTAGCTTCTGCTTTGAGGGCATCGAGGGTGAGTCGCTTCTGCTTCACCTTGACCTCAAAGGAATCTGCGGTTCCTCGGGTTCTGCCTGTACCTCAGGTTCGCTTGACCCGAGCCACGTTCTGCTTGCACTCGGCTTGCCTCACGAGATTGCTCACGGTTCGCTCCGTCTTTCTCTCTGCGAATACAACACCGAGGAAGAAATTGATTATATCATTGAGGAGCTTCCGAAAATCGTTTCGATGCTCCGTGACATGTCCCCCGTTTGGGAGCGAATAATGAAAGGAGAGGACTACTATGCTGTACAGTGAAAAGGTAATGGACCACTTCCAGCATCCGAGAAACCTCGGCAAAATGGATGACGCAGACGGCGTCGGCGAGGTCGGCAATGCAAAGTGCGGAGATATAATGAAAATGTACCTCAAAATTAAGGACGGTAAAATCGAGGACGTTAAGTTCAACACGTTCGGCTGCGCTTCGGCGATTGCCACAAGCTCGATTGCAACCGAGATGATCAAGGGTCAGAAGATTGAGGACGCACTCAAGCTCAGCAACAAGGCTGTTGTTGAAGCTCTTGACGGGCTTCCGCCGGCAAAGATTCACTGTTCCGTGCTTGCCGAGCAGGCTGTTAAGGCGGCTCTTAAGGATTATTACACCAAGAACGGTCTTGAGCTTGATCCGAACGTATTCGGCAGTGAATGCGGAAGCAACTGCGAAAGCTGCGAGGGCTGCAGCCGAGAGGGCTAAGCCATGAAAAAGGCTATGATTGCCATGAGCGGCGGAGTTGACAGCTCCGTCGCTGCTTATCTGATAACTCAACAGGGCTATGAAGCGATCGGTGTTACAATGAAGCTTTACAACAACGAGGATATCGGTATAAAAAAAGAAAAGACCTGCTGCTCACTCGACGACGTTGAGGACGCAAGGAGCGTTGCAAACAGGCTCGGCATACCTTATTATGTTTTTAATTATACCGACAATTTTAAATTGCAGGTTATCGAACGCTTCGTTGAAGCATATCGCAACGGCAGAACGCCGAACCCGTGCATCGACTGCAACAGATATATCAAGTTTGATCAGCTAATGCACAGAGCAAAGGAATTGCAGTTTGATTATGTTGTAACGGGTCACTACGCTATTAACGAGTACGATGAAGAAAAGGGGCGCTGGATACTGCGCAAGGCGACCGATGACACAAAGGATCAAAGCTACGTTTTGTATTCGCTCACGCAGGATCAGCTCAGCAGAATCCTTTTTCCGCTCGGCAGAATGACCAAGCATGAGGCGAGGGAAATCGCCGAAGCGCAGGGCTTTGTCAACGCAGATAAGCACGACAGCCAGGATATTTGCTTCGTTCCCGACGGCGACTATGCCCACTTCATTGAGAATTGGTGCGGATTCAGGTTCAACGAGGGTAATTTTGTTGACCGTGACGGCAATTTCATTGCCAAGCACAAGGGCATAATTAACTACACAATCGGTCAGCGCAAGGGCTTGGGCATTGCGGCGAAAGCGCCGTACTATGTTGTCAGCAAGGATCTTGCGAAAAATCAGGTCGTTCTTGGGTCAAATGACGATTTGTTCTCTAATCACCTTGAAGCAACGGATTTGAACTTCATTTCGATTGAAAAGCTCACCGAGCCGATGAAGGTCAAGGCAAAGGTCAGATACAGGCAAAAGGAGACCGACGCCGTGATTACTCCGCTCGAAAACGGAAACGTCAGCGTCGATTTTGAAACACCTCAGCGTGCGATTGCTCCCGGCCAGGCAGTTGTTTTCTATGACGGAGACATAGTTGTCGGCGGCGGAACGATAATATAAATTAAACAATTATATAATTTATATTATATATATTATAAATGTATAGGATTCACTCTCCATGTTTTTGTACGGGAGAGTGAATTTTTATCGGCTGATTTACTTGCCTTTCCCTGCAGAGGAGGAGCTTACGCTAAAAGATAAATTCTGCTGATATTCATCGCCCGCCCCATCAATATACCCTCACGCAAACTATTTCATTTTCTTTACAAATAACGGTTGTTTTTTGTCACGGTCTGAGTTATAATTATAAAGGTTAAATTCGCTTATAATGCAATGCTGCGATTTGCCCGTTTAAAATATAAATGAATATTCATTTCTCTGTGCTTACAAGTTATCAAGCCTCTCAACGGCATAATTCCCAGTTTATTGCGGTTTTCCACACGAATATTTGTATTATATTGAATGAATATATTTTGTATTATTCTTGACATATTCTGTATATTTATGTATAATTATACCCTATTAACAGATTCAGAGGTTTAAGGCATGAAAAAGGTTTTTATTGACGGCAAGGCCGGAACAACAGGTCTCAGAATTTATGAAAGACTATCCGAACGATCGGATATCGAGCTTATGCTCCTGCCGGATGAGAAACGCAAGGACGTTGAGGCTCGACGTGAAGCTCTTAACTCCTGTGATATTGCTTTTCTTTGTCTGCCCGATGCGGCGGCTATTGAATCCGTCGGATTGATTGAGAACGAAAACGTCAGAGTTCTCGACACCTCAACGGCTCACAGAACAAATCCCGACTGGGCATACGGTTTCCCCGAGCTTTCTCCGGCACACAGAGAAAGAATAAAGAATTCCAATCGAATTGCCGTTCCCGGCTGCCATGCAAGCGGCTTCATCTCGCTTGTCTATCCCCTTGTCGAAGCCGGTGCGATCTCTCCCGACACGCTTCTGACCTGCCATTCGCTGACAGGCTACAGCGGCGGCGGCAAGAAAATGATTGCCGAATACGAGGATGCCGAGCCCGATGTTGCACTCGAATCGCCGAGGCAGTACGGCTTGACGCAGAATCATAAGCACCTTAAAGAAATGAAAGCAATTACGGGAATCAATGCTTTCCCGGCTTTCTGCCCGATCGTTGCCGATTATTACAGCGGCATGCTTGTCACCGTTCCTCTTTTCAAGGAACAGCTCAACGGCGTTACAATTGAGGACATCAAGAAAATTTATGCAGACAAATATCATTCGGATATTGTGAAATACAAAGACGAAATCGGCGAGAACGGTTTCATTTGCTCCAATAAGCTCTCGTTTAATGACTCAATGGAAATCTTTGTTGAAGGCAACGAGGACAGAATCCTCCTGATGTCAAGATATGACAATCTCGGCAAGGGCGCTTCAGGAGCGGCTATACAAAACATGAATATTCTTCTCGGAACAGACGAAAAAACAGGACTCGAGGTATAAAAATAATGAAAACAATTGAAGGCGGCATCTGCGCCGCAAAAGGCTTCAAAGCCAACGGAATTCACTGCGGGATCAGAAAGAACAAGTCAAAACGTGACCTTTCGCTCATTGTCAGCGACGTAAAGGCAACTGCGGCGGCTGTTTATACAACAAATCTCGTCAAGGGTGCTCCGATTTTTGTCAATCAGAAGCACCTTGCCGACGGATATGCCCAGGCTATCATCTGCAACAGCGGAATTGCCAACACCTGCAACGCCGACGGAATCGAAAAAGCGGAAGCCATGGGTCGGCTCGTTGAGGACGCACTCGGCATAAACAAGGACGATGTTATTGTAGGTTCAACAGGCGTTATCGGTATGCCGCTCAACCTCACTCCGATTGCAAACGGAATGGCTGATTTGGTTGCAGGTCTTGACTATGACAACAGCGGTCTTGCCGCAGAGGGCATAATGACGACCGACACGAAGAAAAAGGAAGTCGCAGTCAGCTTCGACATTGACGGCGTTGAATGCAGAATCGGCGGAATTGCCAAGGGCAGCGGAATGATTCACCCGAACATGGCAACGATGCTTGTTTTCGTCACCTCGGACGTTGCAATCACAAGTGAAATGCTTCAAAAGGCTGTCAGCGATGATGTTAAAACATCATTTAATATGATAAGCGTTGACGGCGACACATCGACCAACGATACGTTTGCTGTTCTCGCCAACGGAATGGCAGGTAACAAGCTCATCGACGGCGAGGGCGAGGCTTACGATAAATTCTGCGAAGCTCTCCACAAGGTCAGCGCTTATCTTTCAAGGAAAATCGCAGGCGACGGCGAGGGTGCAACCAAGCTGCTCGAATGCAAGGTAACAGGCGGTAAAACCGATGAAATCGCAAAGAAGGTTGCAAAGTCGGTTATTTGCTCATCGCTTACAAAAGCGGCAATGTTCGGTGCAGATGCCAACTGGGGTCGTGTACTTTGCGCAATCGGCTACAGCGGAGCAGACGTTGACATCAATAAGATCGACGTCAGCTTCAAGTCAGTCAAAGGCACAATCGCCGTTTGCCACAACGGTGCTGGCGTTGACTTCTCGGAGGAAAAGGCAAAGGAAATCCTTCTTGAAAAGGAGATCGAAATTCTCGTTGCCCTCAACGACGGAGATTTCGACGCAACGGCATGGGGCTGCGACCTCACATATGAATATGTAAAAATCAACGGTGACTACAGAACCTGAGGTGAATACAGATGAATATTTCAATGGAAGAGAAAGCCGGAATTCTTACCCGTGCTCTCCCCTATATTCAAAAATATAACGGAAAAATCCTTGTTGTAAAGTATGGCGGCAATGCCATGGTCAGCGAAGAGCTGAAGGAATCCGTAATGAGCGATATTATTTTGCTTTCCACAATCGGAATCAAGGTTGTACTCGTTCACGGCGGAGGTCCCGAGATTACCGGTATGCTGAATAAAATCGGCAAAAAGAGCGAATTTGTCAACGGACTGCGTGTTACGGACAAAGAAACGGCGGATGTTGTTCAGATGGTTCTCGCAGGCAAGATAAACAAAAGCCTTGTCAACCTGCTCTGTGCAAGAGGAGGGAAAGCAATCGGTCTGAGCGGTTCGGACGGCGGAATGATTAAGGCGAAGCCCAAAGCCGCTGAGCTCGGCTACGTCGGCGAAATTACCGAAATAAACGTTCAGCCGATTCTTGACGTTATCGAGATGGGCTACATTCCTGTTATTTCGACCGTAGGCTTCGACGATGACGGTAACACATACAATATAAATGCCGACACGGTCGCAGCGGGGATTGCAGGCAGACTCAAAGCGGAAAGTCTCATTTCCATGACCGATATTGCAGGAATCCTCAGAGATAAGGATGACCCGACAACTCTCATTTCAAAGATTTTTGTTGAGGACGCTCCCAAGCTCATGGACGACGGAATAATTTCCGGCGGTATGATTCCGAAGGTGCAATGCTGTGTTGACGCCATCAATCTCGGCGTTCGAAAAGTTTTTGTTATCGACGGACGAATTCCGCATTCAATTATAATAGAAGTTCTCACCGACGAGGGCATCGGAACGATGTTTGTCAAGGATGATAAATAAGAAAGGTCTGAAAAAAATGAGCATAACATCAAACGATAAGCAGTTTGTTGCCAACACCTATGCAAGATTCCCCATTGAGCTTGTCAGCGGTAATGGTGCAATCCTCAAGGACAGCAATGGTAAAGAATATATTGATCTCGGCAGCGGAATTGCCGTAAACATTTTCGGCGTTGCCGATGACGAATGGCAGAAGGCTGTTACCCATCAGCTTTCCGTTCTCCCCCACACCTCAAACCTCTACTATTCCGAGCCCTGCTCAACTCTTGCCGAGCTTCTCTGCGAGAGAACGGGAATGAAAAAGGTTTTCTTCTCAAACAGCGGTGCAGAGGCAAATGAGTGTGCAATCAAGGTTGCAAGAAAATACGCTTTTGACAAATACGGCGACGAGAGTCACTCAACAATAATCACGCTCAAGAACAGCTTCCACGGCAGAACAATCGCAACGCTCAAAGCAACGGGTCAGGATGTTTTCCATACGGATTTCGGACCGTTCCCCGATGGCTTTGTTTATGCCGAGGCCAATAATTTTGACGACGTAAAAAAATTCGCCGACACCGACAAGTGCATCGCAGTTATGATGGAGCTTGTTCAGGGCGAGGGCGGCGTTTGCAAGCTTGATGAGAATTTTGTCAAGTCGGTCGCAGAGCTTGTTAAAGAGAAAGATATGCTTCTCATCATCGATGAGGTTCAGACGGGTAACGGCAGAACGGGCGAACTTTACGCCTATATGCACTACGGAATTCAGCCCGATGTTGTTACAACGGCAAAGGGTCTCGGCGGCGGACTTCCGATCGGAGCAACAATGCTCGGAGAAAAAGTCGAGAATGTTCTCACCTTCGGCTCACACGGCTCGACCTTCGGAGGCAATCCCGTAAGCTGTGCAGGTGCATGTAACATCATCAAGAGAATTGATGATAAGCTTCTCAATGAGGTTAAAGAGAAATCGGCATATATCTTCTCTGAACTTGAAGGTGCAAAGGGCGTTAAATCCGTCAGCGGTCTCGGACTTATGATCGGCGTCGAGACAGAAAAGCCGGCAAAGGAAATTGCCAATGCCTGCATCGAGAAGGGCGTGCTTGTTCTGACAGCAAAGACAAAGGTAAGACTTCTCCCCTCTCTCAACATTGATTGGGACGATCTCAAAAAGGCAATTCAGATACTCAAAGAAGTTATTGCGGAATAATTTTAAATAAAATAATTGCAGCCACAGTTCATTTTTTAACTGCGGCTGTTCTTTTATAAATTCACCACATTATATCTTGCAATTCTGCACAAAATACATATGTTGCTATTTGTGAACTTTGTATAGCAAATTGTGCCGTAATATGTTATAATATCATGCAATCGAAAGGAGAGGACGTTTTGGAAGAAAACAAAATGGGCGTTATGCCCGTAAACAAACTTATTATCAATATGTCGCTGCCGATGATAATCTCAATGCTCGTTCAGGCACTGTACAATATTGTTGACTCGGTTTTCGTAGCCATGGTCAACCAGGAGTCGCTCACAGCGGTTTCTCTTTCATTCCCTGCACAAAACCTCATGATAGGCTTTGCAACAGGTACTGCAGTCGGCGTAAATGCCCTCATCTCCCGTGCACTCGGTGAAAAGAACAGTGAACGTGCAAATAAAATCGCCGAGAACGGTGTTTTTCTTGCACTGCTCAGTTCGATAGCTTTTTTCCTTTTCGGCGTGTTTGGCTCAAGACTTTTCATCAGCTCTCAGACCTCCGTGCAGTATATTATTGACGAGGGCACAAAGTATCTTCAGGTTTGCTGCGGTGCAAGCTTCGGCATTTTCTTTGAGATCATGTATGAGCGTCTTTTGCAGTCAACGGGCAGAACCTTTTACACGATGATAACCCAGGGCGTCGGCGCAATCATTAACATCATTCTTGACCCGGTATTCATTTTTGTATTTAAAATGGGTGTTCAAGGCGCGGCGATCGCAACGGTTATCGGACAGATTGTAGCCTTCATTCTCGCCGTATATTTTAACCGTCACAAAAACCCGGATCTTCACCTTGATTTCAAGAAGTTTAAGCCGAGCGGACGCTTCATCGGCGAAATCTACAAAATCGGAGTTCCGTCAATTCTCATGGTTGCGATCGGCTCGGTCATGACATATTTCATGAATAAAATCCTAATTGCATACACTCTCGGCAAGGAGCTTTCCGTCAATGTTTTCGGCGCATTCTTTAAGCTCAACAGCTTTATTTGTATGCCGATATTCGGTCTCAACAACGGCGTTATTCCGATAATAGCTTACAACTACGGCGCAATGAAAAAGCATCGCATGATAAAAACGATCAAGCTTTCGGTCGTGTATGCCGAAGTATTCAGCATTATCGGTGCAATTCTTTTCTTTGCATTGCCCAAGGTTTTGCTGGGATTCTTCTCGGCAACTCCCGAAATGCTCAGAATCGGTATTCCGGCACTGAAAATAATCAGCGTAAGCTTCCTTTTTGCGGGCGCAAATATTGCCCTCAGCGGCGTTTTCCAGTCCTTCGGAAAGAGTATTTTCTCAATGATAAGCTCATTTATCCGTCAGCTTATCGTGCTCATTCCAATCGCCTATATCCTTGCGAGATACGGTCTTTCAATCGGCAACGACAACCTCGTTTGGTGGTCATATTCAATCGCCGATTTCGCCGCATCCGTCGTTTCAATCATCTGCTTTATCGTCCTGTATAAAAGAATAATCAAACCGATTCGAGACGATCGATCGGAATAAAAAGACAGCCTCCTCTTTTCAAGGGGAGGTTGTTGCTTTCACAAAACTATTTTTTAAGCTCAACTATTGTAATATTTTTCGCAGGGATTTTTGCCTGATTGATTACAAGGTCTTTGATTTGCAAGGAAACATTATCTGTCAGAATGCCTTTGCCGACAATCACCTGACAAACATCACCGTCAATTATAACCAGGCACTCGTTTGAAATCTTCGCCGTGATAAGATTCTCAAGATCGGCTTCGCTTTTAATTGCTTTTGAAAGCTCCGCTAAAGCTTCTGCGGCTTCCTCAGCCGCTTCGGAATCGGACTTTGCGTCTTTTATAACGGCGTTAAGTGTTTCCTTTGCTTCATCATGCGCCGCTTCACGCTTTACTTTAAAATCCGCCATTGTTTCCGACGCCGCAGTTGTCGCCGAAACATACTGTGCATCGCCGAGATTTTCCACCTGGCGGTTGGCTGTTGTCTTGCCCGTGTCGATTGTTGATTTAACTCCGGGACGTGCAAAATACCAGTTTACAAAAACCGCCGCCGAAAGCGTCAGCACAAGCGCCACTGAAACTAATTGCTTCTTTTTGATTATCATGTTCATCACTAACCTCCGATATATTATTCCGATTTCGGTTTAGGACAATTTGCACACCTCAATCGTGCGATATTGCCTTAATTTTTGCAATGCTTATTCGATTTGTGCTGATTCCGAGAACGGCGGAAACCGTCGAAACAATCTCCTGTCTGACTTTGGCAGAATCCGCTCCCTCGCATACAATCGCAACGCCCCTGATTTCAGGTTCAATAACCTTGAGAAGAAGCCCCGATTCGTTGTTGTCGGAATCAATCACGATATACTCGCGTTCCTTTGACCCGTCGTTGCTTTTTTCCTTGACTGCGTACACGTTCTCGTCGCCGGAGGCAAGCGTGACCATGACCTCGGTGCGGCCTGCGCCGTTGATCGCCGAGACAATAGATGTCAGTCTCTTCTCAATATCATCCTCGTAACTGTCTCGAATATCGGAGACAGGCTCCTTATCGCTTTTCTCGGTTACATCTTTCCCCTGCGGCATAAGCTCCGATAAAGTCAGCAATATTATTCCTGCAAGTCCGACGCAAACTATTGCCGCAATTCTTTTGTCGCGTTTAATTTTTTCGAGAATTTTTTCGACGGCTTTTCTCATTTTTTCACCTCGATTTTTGTTTCAATTCCCAGTTGGTTTTTTAAATTTTTTTCGGCAATTTCAAATTGATTTTCGTCATTTTTTTCTGCAAAAATTTCTACCTTTTCAATCTTCATTTCATTGCCGTTTTCTATATTGATACTTATGCTTATGTCTGCGTTATTTATTCCGCATTCTTTAAGAATGTCAAGAATTTTTTCTTTTAATTCGTTTTGCAGATATTCGGCTGCTTCATTGCCTGCCTGCGCAGCGGACTGAGTCTCCGACAATTCAAGACTGTTAAATATTTTCATCGGGTCTGCATTTGTAATGAACGGGCTGAGAATTGCGCACATGAGGAAAAGCGACACAGCCGTACGAACGAGCTTTTCCGTTGAACCCTCAGGCGAAATAAAAAGAATTATCGCACCGACTATCGCCGAAACGGTGATGCCCAATGTCCATTGCTTTATCTCACTCATTTTTATCCCGCCTTTATAACCAGAATAAGTGCCGTTGAAATAATAAAAAGAACGGCATTAAAAAGCAGCACAACATTCAAAAGCGTAAGCGATGATGCCAGCGCACGCAGAAGCTCGGCAATACTTTGCTGGTTAAAAAGTTCCCCGACTGCCGCCGAAAGCTTCAACGCAAAAATCCAAAAAAGAAGCTGTAAGCATGACGGCAGATTTATCAGCGCAACAGAGGCTATTCCGAAAACTCCGATTGTGCTTTTGACGAGCACAAGACTTCCTATTATTCCCGAATATGCTTCGCTCAACGCCCCGCCGACAACAGGAACAGCCGAGCTTATGACGAGCTTTATTCCCTTTGACGCAACCGTGTCCGCAGCATTGGCAAGCGCACCTTTGATACCTAAAAATGACACAAAAATTGTTGAAACAAAGGTCAGCACAGCCGTTACGGTCTTTTTTATCAACGAGGTTATTCCGCCGAGCTTAAATGACGGCATGATTGAACCTGTTATATCAAGCGCCATAACCGCACCGACGATAGGAACTATATAGCCGTTGGAAATCCCCGAAATGAACTGAGCTCCCGCAAATGCAATTGACTGAAAGCTCGCGGCAAGCGTCGGATTACCCGTCACCGTAACTACGGCGGCGAGCACGGGAATAAGGGCAAGCATCAGCTTTTCGCCGACGGCTATTGAAGAAACTGCCGAACTTACAGCCGTCGAAAGCGGAGAAATAACCGAAATTACACAGAGTAAGGTTCCGACAATGCCGACAATTGTTTTGATTCTCGTATCCTCGGGAGCGAAGCATTCAAAAATTGCAATTAGAATTATCACAGAGATAAGACGAACAGCCGAGCGTGTCGGAGCCTCGATATTTCCCGTGATGAGCTTTTTCGTCAGCGCCCAGATTTTCTGCGGGGTGACGCCGAACATGGAGTCAAAATCGACCGAATCGGCACCGATATCCTTTAAAAGCTCCTGCGTTTCGGAGTCAAGAGAGTTATAGATCTCTTTCACTTCGTCGGCATAGGATTCCGCACACGCCGAAACTGAAAGTAAAAAAGAAATAAAAACAAAAATTAAAGCAATTCCCGATATTTTTTTAATCTTCATTTTATTCAAGCAGCCCCTTTGAAATCTCGGCGAGCGTTTTTATCAGCGAAAGGCACATGGCAAGGATAACGGCTTTTCCGACAAGCTCAACTACGGTCGCCAGTGCCGAATTTGCACTGTCCTTGCATATATCCGAACCGATTTTTGTCACGGCGGCAATTCCGAGAATTTTTACAAGCAATTCAAGGTAACCGTCATTCAGAAATTCCGCGCCCGAGAACAGCCCGTCCGTTTCGGTGAAAATATTTTTCATATATTCAATCGATAAAATCACAAGGACAACTATTCCTGCAAGCTGGACAATTATTGCAAGCTCGGGTCTTTGCTGCCTGACGACAACAACAAGAACAGCGCAAAGTATGCCGATTAAAGCAAATTTTATGATTTCCATATCAAAATCCCATAACGGAGGTCGCCGAAGAATAAAGGTCTTTCAATTCGGGAATCAACATCGCAACGACGGCAAGCAAACCTGCGAGCACAACGAGCATTGCATATTCGTCACGCCCCGAACGGGTGAGAATTTGCTGAAGCACGGCGACAATAATCCCGATCGCCGCAATTTTGATTACCAGTTCCATATTCCGCTCCTAAAACAAGATTATAAAAACTCCGATTCCCGATAACATTCCGAGTCCGCAGGCAAGCGAAGCATAGCGTTTACGTTTTTCGCGCGCTTCGTTAAGCCGTTCGTCTGTAAGCTTTACATGATAGCGGCAGCTTGCAATCTGCCCGTCGGCATCACTTCTGCCCAAGCTCTCTCCGAATGAATAGAGAACGCATGCGTCCTCTCCGTCAACGCTTTTCGACTCATGAATTGCCTGCGCCCAAGCATCCGTAATGTCCATACCCTCGTTTATATAAGAAATGCTTTTCGGCAGAAAATCAAGCTCCGCAAGCTCGTCTTTTTTTTCGAGCAGTTCAATAAGCTCCGATGTCGGACGGTTCAAAAATTTAATTTCATTCTCCGCTATGCCGAACATCAGCGAGATTTTCTCGAGTATGCGAACCCGTCGGCTGAGTCTGTATGCTATGTAACGACCGGACATAGCACAGGCAAGCCCCAATGCAATAAGTGATAATAATTTCATTGCTTTTCCCTTTCAGCTTCTGTTCATCAGTATTTTTTTGACCGTAAAATCCTTTTCGTTGAGAAAGACGCACGCCTCCGTCGCTCCCGCTTCACTGAGCAGATTAAATTGGGGTCTGCGCTTAAGCTCATAAAGCTCCGAGCAATGCATCGTCACAATAAATTTAACGCCGCAGTTGACGAGCGTGCAAAGCTCCTCTGCCTCTTTCACCGAGCCTATTTCATCGCAGATAACAACATCCGGCGAGAGAGTCCTCACGGCAATACCGATACCCTGAGCCTTTGGATAGTTTTTTAAAACATCGGTGTTGATCCCGAGGTCATATCCGCTCATTTCACAGCGTTCGTCAATCACGGTGATTTTTTTGTGCTCCTCGTCTGAAATCAAACGGCAAAGATCCCGCAAAACAGTGGTCTTACCCGACATCGGCGCGCCGCAAATAACCGTATTCGTCATTCTGCCGCGAAAGAGGCGGTTATATATCGGCAACGCACACCCTTTATATTCGGCGGGAATGCGGATATTAAGCCCCTCAACGTTACGAACAGACGTTATCTTTCTGTCACGGACAACTGCAGTGCCGTAAACGCCGATTCTTATTCCGCCGTCAAGCGTGATAAACCCGTCGGCAATGTTATCCGTCAGACTGTGTACGGAATATCCGCACAGGCGAATAAAGATTTCTTCAATTTCGGTTCTCGAAAATGAAAAAAGATCCGACGAATAAAAACCGGTGAGCCGTCCCGATTTTGTAATATAATCAGTCCGTCCGGAAAAAACAAGGGCAACGGGTCGGTCGGCTCTCAGTCGTATTTCGCAAAGAGAATCCGTATCTTTTTCCGCAAGAGAAGTAAAAATTGAGGGGAGATATTTCAGAACAATGTCAATCTTTTCTTTTTTGTCGTGCCTCATTTTTATCACCATTTATTTTTTATGACTTCTTGTCCTGAAATAGAACATATCAGATTTAAAATAAGTGTGAATTTTCAGCCGTGCTTATTGAAAGACCGGCAGTTGTGTGGTAATATATAAAGGAAAATTATTTTGAAAAGTGTGTCATGCTTTCACATAAAAGAGAGGAATGAGTCTGTTGAAAGAAAAAAAGAGTTTTTTGAAAAAGCACCCAAATTCAAAGCTTGCAAAATTTCTTGATCGCAACATTTATATAATACTTGCGTTTGTTTGCAGTGCCGTACTTATGCTGTTGATATATTATTGCTTTGATATTATTCCGTTCGGCAACAAAACCGTTCTGAGAATGGATCTTTACCACCAGTACGGTCCGCTTTTTGCCGAGCTTTATGACAGACTGACGCAGTTCAAGAGTATGCTTTACTCATGGAATACGGGCGGCGGTGGAGCTTTCCTCGGCAACTATTATAACTATCTTTCCAGCCCGATCGGCGGCTTGATAGTTTTACTTTTCGGCCATGAGAATGTCCCCGAAGCAATCGGTGCAATGGTATACGTCAAGAATGCCCTTGCCGCGGCGGCAATGGCCTATTATCTTAAAAAATCGAACCATAAAAACGATTTCACAATCTCCGCTTTCGGTATTCTCTATGCATTCTGCGGCTTCTTTATCGCCTATTACTGGAATATTATGTGGATCGACGCAATGTACCTGCTCCCGCTTGTTGTTCTCGGAATTGAGCGAATAATCAATAAGCAAAAGGCAACCTTCTATATTGTTACTCTTGCAATCGCATTCTTCTCTAACTACTACATGGCATACATGATTTGCATTTTCGCCGTGCTCTATTTCCTCGTTTATTTCTTCTCGAATTATTCAATCAAGGAGGTTCTTCCCACCAAGCCGATCTACGTTGATGAGGACGGTGAGATTTACAACCGAAAAATAGACAACGTCCTTTACAGCCGATTTGTCGAATCGGGTCTGCTGTTCGCTCTCGGCTCGTTCGTGGCTGTCGGACTTGCAGCCGTTGCGCTTCTTCCGACATATTTCTGCCTCAAGGCTTGCTCGGCAACATCGGGCACATTTCCAAGCGATTATCAGTTCTACAATAATATTTTTGATTTCCTTGCAAATCATCTTACATCGCTTGAGCCGACAATCAGAAGCAGCGGCGAAGACGTCCTTCCAAATGTTTATTGCGGAATCATTACCGTTATGCTTGTTCCGCTCTATATTTTCTGCGATAAAATCAAAGCAAAAGAGCGTGCGGCACACATCGTTTTGCTTGCTGTTTTCTTCCTCGGGTTCAACCTTAATTATCTTAACTATATCGTTCATGCTTTCCATTTCCCGAACGATCTTCCGTTCAGATTCTCATTCATATATTCATTTGTTTTGCTTTCAATCGCATACAAAGCAATTGTCAACATCAAATCGTTTTCAACAAAGGCCTTGCTCGGCTCCGGTGTTGCGACAGTTCTCTTTGCCGTCCTTGTTCAAAGGTTCGGTTCAAAGAATGTTACGGAAACCTCAATCTATCTCAGCATAGCGTTCGTTGCGGTCTATACCGTTGTTCTCGGCCTTATGAAAAAGAAAAACTATGCTCAGTCGGCTGTCTCGCTCCTGCTTATGTGCTGCGTCTTTGCCGAGGTTGCGGTCAGCGACACAAGCCACTTTGTCATGAGTCAGCAGAAGCCGAACTTTGTTAACGGCTATACCGAGTTTAGGGAGCTCAAAGAAAAGCTCGACACCGTTGAGGGTACGGACAAATACAGAATGGAGCTTACGAATATCAATACGCTTATGGACGCTTCATGGTTCAACTACAACGGCGTTTCCGTTTTCTCATCAATGGCTTATGAAAAATCCGCTAATCTCCAGCATAATCTCGGGCTGAATAGCAACTATATCAACAGCTATATTTATGCTCCGCAGACGCCTGTTTACAATGCTATGATGTCGCTCAAATATCTTGTGAATAACGACGATTCGATAATGAACGACCGGCTGTTTGAGAAGGTTGCGGAAAACGACAGATTTGTTGCATACAGAAATAATTACTGTCTTCCGATCGCATACAGTGTAAGCGAAGAAGTCGAAAAATGGATAACAAAGGGTTCAAATCCGTTTGAAATCCAAAATGATTACTGGACAAGAGCAACCGATGCCGGCGATGTATTCAAGAGGATTTCGGCAACGACCTACAGCACCGAAAATATCAGAAGCGACGATGAACTCCTTACGGAGAATTTCTCGTATAATAAAGAAATAACGGGTCAGGAAGGCTCAATAGTCATCAAATATGAAATTCCCGAATCTCAAAACGTCTATCTCTACACTGACTGCAAGAGTGCAGATACAATAAACGTTTCGGGCACAAACGGTTTTTCAAAGTCTCAGGATCCGAGCGATCCGTATGTTCTTGACTGCGGTTATCTTGAAAAGGGCGAAATTCTTACCCTTGAAATCACAATCCCGTCGGACAAGGAGTCCGGCTATGCCGATATTTATGCCGTCGGTCTTGATATGAATAATTTTGAAGCCGGTTACAACAAGCTTGCCGCTTCGGCGATGGATATTTCCGAGTTCACGGACACCCACATCAAGGGAACCGTTAACGTCAAGGCGAATGAGCTTGTTTACACCTCAATTAACTATGATGAAGGCTGGGAGATAACCGTTGACGGCGAAAAGGTTAAGCCGGTCGCTCTCGGCAATGCACTTATCGGAATTGATGCCGCTCCCGGAACACACACAATTGAAATGACCTATAAGCCGAAGGGCTTTATGATAGGAGCAGTTGTTTCCGCAGGCACCCTCGTTGCATTTATTGTTGCTCTTATTATAATTCACATCGTAAAGAAAAAGAGATATGCAAAAAGCATTGAGATCGACAGCAAGAAAACTGTTGAAACTTCGACGGACGGACCGACAGGCATTGACGCACTGATGGAGCAGGATCTCGGTAAAAATGCAACCGTTGAGGACGTTGAAAAACTGCTTGACGTTCCTGACGAATATGAGATGAATAAGCAGGATCCGACCGAAACTCTCAACAGAGCGGACGAGATTCTTAACACACAGAAAATAAATTTAAAAGAAATTCTATCCCAGATAGAGGGTAACGACGACTCGGAGGACAAGAAATGAACAGAACAATAATTACGGTTATAGGCAAGGATAGAGTGGGCATAATTGCAAGAATTTGTACCTATCTCGCTGAGAATGACATCAATGTACTCGACATTAACCAGTCAATTGTTCAGGGCTTTTTCAACATGATAATGATCGTTGACGCTCAGAATGCTAAGAAAGACTTCGCCGTTCTCAACGGTGAAATTGAAAAAATCAGCGAAGAGCTCGGCGTAAAAATTAAGATGCAACGCGAGGATATTTTCAACGTAATGCACAGAATTTGAGGTAGGCTATGATAAACTCCTTTGAAGTTCGTGAAACGAACAAAATGATTGAAGAAAATAACCTCGACGTGCGTACGATCACCATGGGCATAAGCCTGCTCGACTGCATTGCATCAGAGGTTGACAAAACCTGCGATAATATCTACAAAAAAATACTTTCAAAAGCAGGCAGGCTCGTTGAAACAGGCGATGAAATTGCACTTGAATTCGGAATTCCGATAGTCAACAAGCGTGTTTCCGTTACACCGATTTCCCTTATAGGTGCAGCTTGCTGCAATACCACGGGAGATTTTGTAAAAATCGCAAAAACGCTTGACAAGGCAGCACATGAGATAAACGTCAACTTCGTCGGCGGCTTCTCAGCCCTTGTTTCAAAGGGAATGACCCCTGCCGAAAAGCTGCTTATCAAATCCATTCCCGAAGCTCTCGCTTCAACGGAAAGAGTCTGCAGCTCCGTCAATGTCGGCTCAACTAAAACCGGTATTGATATGGATGCGGTCAAGCTGCTCGGCGAAATTATAGTTAAAACCGCCGAACTGGCAAAGAACAGCGGCTCTATCGGCTGCGCAAAGCTCGTTGTATTCTGCAATGCACCCGATGATAATCCGTTCATGGCAGGTGCATTCCACGGTGTGACAGAGGCAGACACGATTATAAATGTCGGCGTCAGCGGCCCCGGTGTCGTTAAACGTGCCATCAGTGAGGTTAAGGACGGCGACTTCGGCACACTTTGCGAGACGATAAAGAAAACCGCTTTCAAGGTCACAAGGGTAGGTCAGCTCGTAGCGCGTGAAGCATCACAAAGGCTGGGCGTTCCGTTCGGAATTATTGATCTTTCGCTTGCTCCCACGCCCGCAATAGGCGACAGCGTTGCTGAAATATTGGAGGAAATGGGTCTTGAATATGTCGGTGCTCCGGGAACTACTGCGGCTCTTGCATTGCTTAACGATCAGGTTAAAAAGGGCGGCATAATGGCTTCGTCATACGTTGGCGGACTCTCCGGCGCATTTATCCCCGTTTCGGAGGATCAGGGCATGATAGACTCGGTCAATGCCGGTATGCTCACACTTGAAAAGCTTGAAGCCATGACCTGCGTTTGCTCGGTCGGACTTGACATGATTGCTATTCCCGGCAATACAAAGGCTTCAACGATTTCCGGCATAATTGCCGACGAAATGGCAATAGGAATGATAAACCAAAAAACCACGGCGGTCAGATTGATCCCCGTAATCGGCAAGGACGTCGGCGATACCGTTGAATTCGGAGGTTTGCTCGGCTATGCTCCTATAATGCCGGTCAACGGTGCAGACTGTTCGGATTTCATTAACAGAGGCGGCAGAATTCCTGCGCCGATACACTCGTTTAAAAATTAAGATATGAAAAGTTTTGAGATAAAAGCCAATGATGCAGGTCAGCGGCTCGACAAATTTATAAGAAAAGGTATGCCGAATCTGCCGCAGTCGCTTATGTATAAATACATAAGAAAAAAGCGAATCAAGGTTAATAATAAGCGTGCCGAAATCTCGACAATCCTACAGGTCGGCGACGTTGTTGACATGTATATCAATGACGAGTTTTTTGCCAAGCCCGAAACACGTTACGATTTCACCGGCGCACCGAGCAGACTGGACATTCTCTATGAGGACGAAAATATCATGCTCCTTGACAAAAAGGCCGGCTTGCTTTGCCACCCGGATGACAGAGAATATGTCGATACGCTCATCACAAGGATAAAGAAATATCTTTATGAAAAGGGCGAGTACAAGCCCGATGAGGAGAATTCGTTCACCCCTGCTCTCGTCAACAGGATTGACCGAAACACCGGCGGCATCGTTATCGCTGCCAAAAACGCCGAAAGCCTCAGAATAATGAACGCTCAGATGAAGCAGAGAACAAATCTCAAAAAGTTTTATCTCTGTGTCTGCCACGGAATTATGGAACGTGACAGCGGACTTTTGGAGGGCTATCTCTTAAAGGATGAGAAAAAAAACACTGTTAAAATTCTTAAACATCCCTGCGACGGAGCGAAGGAAATCCGCACAAAGTATAAGGTTCTCGGCAGAGATTACGATAAACAGCTAAGCCTTGTTGAGGTCGAGCTTATGACGGGCAGAACTCATCAGATCAGGGCACATTTCGCTTCAATCGGTCATCCGCTTCTCGGCGACGGCAAGTACGGCACAAATAAGCTCAATAAGGACTTCGGCTACCGCAAGCAGTGCCTTTATTCCTACAAACTGGTGTTCATGTTTGACGAAAGCGCAGGCATTCTCTCCTATCTCCATTCCAGAGAATTTGAGGTCAAGGACGTCTGGTTCAAACGTGAATTTGAAAACGGAACATTATAAAAAATCCACATTCGGCATTTTTCCGAGTGTGGATTTTTATACTATGAATATTTCCGTAAAATAAGCTTTTCACCTTTTGTATGCTTCAAGTCGGTAAATCGGTTGACCGAGGTCCGAAAATCTCTTTTCATATTCTGTCACGATGTTGCCCTCAAAGTCACTGTTGTGAAGATCCAGTGAAACATTTTTTATTGCCATTCCGTATTCGGAAAACTCCTGAATCGAATATTCAAAGAAATGCATATTGTCTGTCTTTTGATGAATTTCTCCGTCATCGGTCATCAATCGGTCAAAGATTGCAAGGAACTTTCTGTTTGTCAGACGGTGATTTGCGTATTTTTTCTTCGGAAACGGACAGGAAAAATTGAGATAGACCCTATCAAAGATTCCGTCGGGAAGATATTTTGGCAAATATTCCGCCGAGCCTTTGATAAAACGCAGGTTAGGAATACTCTCCTCGATCGCTCTTTCGGCGGCAATAACAACAACGTTGGCGCATTTCTCGACCGCAATATAATTGATATCGGGGTTGCGCTTAGCTATTTCGGTGGCGAACTGACCCTTGCCGCAGCCGACCTCAAGGCGAACCGGATTGGAGTTGCCAAACCATTTTTCAAGGTCTATATATTCCTTTTCTTCAATTGCCGTGTTAAAGTTTTTATCCTCGCTCTCAATAGAAAAAATCAGACCGCCGCAGCTCTTCAGTCTTCTGTCAAGATTCTTTTTTCTTCGCATTCTCATATTCTTCGCTCCGTTAATTTTTAATAACCGGAGAATATTTTACACTTTTTTCTTTTTCCCGTCAACCGCTTGACAAAATTCTTTAAACAATATATAATGCTTTCAATAGCTTTGACGGGAAGAAGTAAGCAAAAAAGGATGCCAAGAGAGCTTTCGGCCGGTGCGAGAAAGCGTGAGAGTTTTGCCAAAATACATCCCTGAGCTGCGCGGCTGAAAATTGCAGTAGGCTGTGCCGTGTGCGTGCGTTAAACGTCAGAGTATATATGTACTCGCTGAGGCCGTTCCCGTGAGGGTTCGGTGAACAGAGGTGGTAACACGATAATTCGTCCTCTGCCCTAAGGGCAGGGGGCTTTTTCTGTCTAAATATTTTTCACGAGAAAGGAAACATCAAAATGACAATTTATGACGAACTTGTTGCCCGCGGACTCATTGCTCAGGTCACGGACGAAAATGAAATCAAGGAGCTTATCAACAACGGAAAGGCAGTTTTCTACATCGGCTTTGACCCGACAGCCGACAGCCTTCATGTAGGTCACTTCATGGCTCTCTGCCTTATGAAGAGACTTCAGATGGCAGGCAACAGACCCATCGCCCTTCTCGGCGGCGGCACAGGCATGATCGGCGACCCATCCGGCAGAACCGACATGAGAAAAATGCTTACAAAGGAGGACATCGACCACAACATCGCCTGCTTCAAGAAGCAGATGAGCCGATTCATTGAGTTCGGCGAGGACAAGGCAATGATGGTCAACAATGCAGATTGGCTCCTCGACCTCAACTATGTTGACGTTCTTCGCGAGGTCGGCGCATGCTTCTCCGTTAACAATATGCTTCGTGCCGAGTGCTACAAGCAGAGAATGGAAAAGGGCCTCAGCTTCCTTGAGTTCAACTACATGATTATGCAAAGCTATGATTTCTACCATCTTTTCAAGGAGTACGGCTGCAACATGCAGTTCGGCGGCGACGACCAGTGGTCAAACATGCTCGGCGGTACAGAGCTTATCAGAAAGAAGCTCGGCAAGGACGCTTATGCAATGACGATCACCCTGCTGATGAACTCCGAGGGTAAAAAGATGGGCAAGACCGCTTCTGGTGCTGTTTGGCTCGACCCCGAAAAGACAAGTCCCTATGAATTCTATCAGTACTGGCGCAATGTCGGCGATCAGGACGTTCTCAAGTGTATCCGTATGCTCACCTTCCTTCCGCTTGAGGAAATTGACGCAATGGATCATTGGCAGGGCGCACAGCTCAATGAGGCAAAGGATATCCTTGCGTTTGAGCTTACAAAGCTCGTCCACGGTGAGGAAGAAGCAGCCAAGGCGCGAGAGGCTTCAAAGGCACTCTTCGGCGGCGGGGCAAACCTCGACAATATGCCGGCAACTACTCTTTCGGATGCAGATTTCACTGACGGAAAGATTGATATTCTTGACATTCTTCTCAAAACAAATATCACAAAGTCACGCGGCGAGGGCAGACGTCTTGTTCAGCAGGGCGGCGTGTCCGTTGACGATAAGAAAGTAACCGATATCGGACTTTCATTCACCTCGGATGACCTCAAGGCAAACGCAATAATCGTGAAGAAGGGCAAGAAGATTTTCCACAAGGTTCAGGCATAAGCCGAAAGGGGAGGAAAGAAAATGAAATTGATAAAAGCATTTTTTGTGATGCTTCATCTTCAGCTTGTTCTGCCGCTTGCTTTGCTTGTCATTGAAGGCGTTACGAGCGAAAAGCTGACGGTAATATCATATATCACTTCGGCTTTGGGCGTACTTTTCTTTATAGCGGTTCAGGTTATCGGCTGGATGTGTGCCGTTTTGGCGGTTAAAATGTTCATGCAATCACAAACGGAGCAGCTTTCAAAGGCTTGGGTTCTGTTGAAAATTAAAACCGTTCCGTTTTATATTCTGAATTTCGCCGTATGCTTCATGGTCGGTTTCGGACTAACCCTGGCAACAGCCGGTTTTCTGTCATTCATAATTATTATAATGATTATTTACACCTGCACATTCATTGTGCAAAGCGGTTTTTTCGGAGCGGCAAACATAATTCTTCTGAGAAGAAAATACGGCAAGGAACAAATTTCGGCAATGCATTATCTTCTGCAATTTATTTCGGTTCTTGATGTTATCAGCACGATAATTCTTTTAAGAAATACGAAAAAATTAAATGCGGCAAGTGCGGAACAAATTGAATCAGCTACAGAATAAAAAATTCCCGACCTTTGATAATTTCAATGGTCGGATTTTTCTGTTTATATGCTTTCGATTATTTCCGTAACTGCATCGTAAACATCAACAACGTTGCCGAAAATATAATTTATTTTTCTTTCCTCCGTCTGTGCGCCTATCAGCGACTCAAAGGCTTCGTTCATCAGCGAACGGTAAGCTTTCAGCGAAAAATTTATTCTGTTTTTATAAAGCTCGCTGTCCATTGTATGAAAACGTGAAGCAAAAACTCTGCGCTCTTTTTTGGGCAAAATTCTATGATAATGCTCTGATGAAAAAGCTCCGAAGCTCAGCTCAGGCACAATAATATGCTCAACCGTTTTTCCGTCGAGTGAGCATATACAGCTCACAACATCATAACCCGATCCGAGTGCGTATCGACGCAGTCGGTCTATTATCATCGTTGAAACCGCTCCCGTTTTGTCAACAATTACAGCCAAGCGTTCGCAAGCATCAAAGGCTTTCATGTTAAGCTCCGCACCGTCGGGAGTTATGCAGGAAACGAACTTTCTTGTCTCCGTCCCGATGCTTCCCTGCATCTCTGCGCCGAGCTTTTTCCAAAGTTTTGAAGAATAGTTTACAACACTTCCGATGTTCACAGACTTTGCGTCAATACGCATTGCGTCTTTTTTCACGCTGTCCGCCGCCGACAAAAATCTTCCGCTGCGTTTTATTTTTTTATCGTATTCTTTCTCGTAAATATGTAAAAGCTCTTTTGGGATCGTTTCTGAAAAAAGCTCATTTAAGTCAATAATTATCTCTGCATTTTCAATTTGTTTTTCTTTTAAAATTTTTTCGTCTGCAATAAGTATTTTTTCTTCGGCACAATAAATTCCGCAGCAGTTTTCAAACGAAAAAAGCATTTCGTTTTGAATACTTTTTTGAACAAGCTCCTCAGAAAGCTCAATAAAAATTTTGTCCTTCAGCTCGGGCGATCCGCCTTTAACAACAAGTATTTTTTCAATTTTCTCAGGCTCAAAAATTCCCGAGTGCACCCCGTCCGCCGTGTTTGCTCCGTAATAAAAGCAACTGTTGTCCATCGGATCACCTCATTCATCATTATATTACATTCTATTCCCCGCAACAAAAAATGTGCTTGTAAAAAGATGAATTGAGTGATATTATTTTAGAGGAAACACAAACATCGAGAGGGTGAAAATATGCTAAATCAGGAAACAATTTCATCAATGCTGCCGAACGCGACCGTTGTAACCTATGACGTGACAGATTCGACCAATACAAGAGCGATCAAGCTTGCAGAAACAGTTGAAGGAAACATTCTTGTTGCCGCCGAGGAACAAACGAACGGCAAGGGCAGACAGGGCAAAAGCTTCTATTCCCCTGCCAAAAGCGGCGTATATTTCTCAATTATTATTCGTCCTAAGGGCAATTTGAATGACGTTGTTTATGTTACCTCTGCCGTAGCTGTCGCGGTTGCAAAAACGATTGAGGAAATGACAGACCTTGACCCGAAAATCAAGTGGGTGAACGACATTTACGTTAGCGGCAAAAAGGTCTGCGGAATTCTTGTTCAGTCGATTGTAAAAAGCGGAAAGGTTAACGGACTGTGCATAGGAATAGGTGTCAATATCAGCACAACGGTTTTTCCCGACGATGTCGGCACAAGGGCTGGATCGCTCGGTGAGGAAATTGACAGAAATATTTTTGTTGCAAAAGTCACCGAAAAAATGATCGCATTTGCCGATGACATTGATGACAGAACCTATCTCGATTATTACAGAAAAAAATCCTGCGTCATCGGCAAAGAAATAAAATATTACGAAAACAACATTGAGCATTTTGCAAAAGCAATCGAGATTGACGACAATGCAAATTTAATTGTCAGCGAAAACGGCGAAACAAAGAATCTCTCCAGCGGAGAGATCACGGTAAGATTTTAGCTTTGTGCTGTATTTTAACCTTATTATTTTAAAAAAGCTGTTCCTTTTTCTTGCGAAATCGAAACAGCTTTTTATTATAGATTTTTGTATTTTTCTTCGCTCTGCCTTATAAGCTCCAAAGCCTCTGAATTGTCGGCGTTCGGCTTTTTGGACGGAGATTTTTTCGTTGTTTTCTTTGTGCTTTTTTTAGTCGTCTTTTTTTCTGCCGGCTTTTTTTCTTTCTTTTCTGCGGCGGTTTCGTTGATTATTTCCTTGTAACTTTTGTTGATATTTTTATATTCGTTTTTAAGGTCGGAAACAGATACAAAGGTTTCCCCGATTGCCGAAGAAATGCTTTCAAGCTCGTCCTGCAGATCCTTTATTCTCTGCTTGGCTTCAAGCACCTGATCCGCCGTAAGTTCTCTGACGGATTTTTCAAGCGAACGTGCCGCCTCAATATAATTATCCGTGTATTCCTCGGTCTTTTTGAGAAAAAGTTTTGAAGGCTGATTTTTCTCAAGCGCTTCCTCACGTTCTCTGATTTTCTCGGTCAAGTGTATAATTTCCTCGTCCTTTTCGGCGATTTCGGATTTCAGCCCGTCCGCTTCCCGTATCAGCGCCTCGAGCTTATCCGAGTCTTTTTTTGTTCTGTTCAGCTTGATCTGCATTGCATTTATGCGGTTCATAACCTCATAGCAATCATATCCTCCGAACATCACCTTTTTTAGGATTACCTCCTGCATATTATCCGCTCCTTAATTATTCAACATCCGATGTGCAATGAGGGCACTTAACAGCCTCAATGTCGATTTCAGACTTGCAATAAGGGCAAATTTTTGTTGCCGGAGCAGGCTCCTCATCCGTCTTTTTATGTAAGCGGTCGGAAACATCGTTAATTGCCTTAATAATGGCAAAAATAACAAGCGCCATAATGAAGAAATTGATAACCGCCGTGATAAACTTTCCGTAGCCGATTGAAGCGTCGCCGATCGTCACGGCAAGATTTGAAAAATCGACCTTACCTAAAATAATTCCGAGCAACGGGGTAACGATATCCTCAACGAGTGAGCTGACTATCGCCTGAAAAGCACCGCCGATAATAACGCCGACTGCAAGATCAATAACGTTGCCGCGCATTATAAATTTTTTAAATTCCGCAAAAAATCCTTTTTCTTTTGACATAATAATACCACCTGCTCTGATCTTTATATATATTAACACATTCAATTCTTTTTTTCAAGATTATTTGACGTTTTGCACTTTTATTTTGCTTTCTGATATTGTATAATCATTAAAAAGGAGCTGAACAAAATGGAAAGATTTATGGATACAGATTTTCTTCTTTACAATAACACGGCAAAAAAGCTTTTCTTTGAGGGTGCAGCGGATATTCCGATTTTCGACTGGCACTGTCATCTCTCACCCAAAGAGATTTATGAGAACAAACAGCCCGCCGATATTGCTGAGCTTTGGCTCGGCGGAGATCACTACAAATGGCGAGCCATGCGAAGCTTCGGCATAGACGAAAGATACATAACGGGGAACGCTTCGGGCTATGAAAAATTCAAAGCATGGGCTAAGGTTTTACCTGCCTGCATAGGTAATCCCCTTTACCACTGGACGCACCTTGAATTGCAAAGATATTTTGATATTTACGAACCTCTTAATGAGAAAACCTGCGATGAAATCTGGAACAAAGCCAATGCAAAGATTTCCGCAGGCGGCTTCACTCCGAGGGAGCTTATTGTTAATTCAAACGTCACCTGTCTTTGTACAACAGACGATGCTGCGGATACGCTTGAATATCACAAGCTCCTTGCCGAGGATAAGAGCTTCAAATGCAAGGTCTATCCCGCATTCCGACCCGATAAGGCATTGAATATTGAACAGCCTTCATTTCTTCCGTGGCTTGAGGCGCTCGAAAAAGTCGCCGGTCAGAAAATCGACAGCTACCAAAAGCTGACAGAGGTTCTGAAAGAACGAATTGATTTCTTTGCCGAAAACGGCTGCCTTGCGAGTGACCATTCCTTCGGCTATGTCCCGTACAGCAGAGCAAGCTCCGATGAGCTTGAAGCAATATTCAAAAAAGCTGTCAACGGCAAAATCCCGAGTACTGACGAGCAGGATAAATACAGAACCGAGCTGTTCAGATTTTTCGCGCGTGAATATGCACGCCACGGCTGGGCTTGCGAAATTCATATCGGCGCAATGAGAAACAACAATACAAGAATGTTCAAGTCAATCGGTCCAGACACCGGCTTCGACTCAATAGGTGACGGCGATATCGCATATAAGCTTTCAAGAATGTTGGATTCTCTTGACGAGGATGGCTGTCTGCCGAAAACGATTCTCTTTGCGCTCAACCCGACGGCGAATTATGTCCTCGGCTCAATGCTCGGCAACTTCCAGTCAAGCGAAGCCGCTTCAAAAATTCAGCTCGGCTCGGCATGGTGGTTCAACGATAACATTGACGGCATGAGAAAACAGCTAAAAACCTTTGCGAACCTCGGCGTGCTCGGAAAATTCGTCGGCATGGTTACGGATTCGAGAAGCTTCCTTTCCTACCCGCGTCACGAATATTTCCGCCGAATTCTCTGCGGACTTATCGGCGATTGGGTTGAACAGGGACTTTACCCCAACGACAAGTCGCTTATTGATATCATCAGGGATATTTCATACAACAACGCCTCCGAATACTTCGGACTTAAATAAAAAATACGGGACTGTCACTTCAAAAACAAGCGGCAGTCCCCCTTTTTATTCTATTTCATTTCTGAGGTCGTCAATCCTGTGGTGTGCCGACTTGACGGAGCTTTCAACAGCATACATTCTTTCAACAAGATTGTTGTGCTTTGCGACCTTCTTTTCAAGCTGTTCAATACGATATGACGACAGCTTGTTTGCGGCAAGAATTCCGCCGAGAGAACCGACAAGCGTTCCGGCAAATGCAATCAAAGAAACTGTAATTTCAGCCAATGCCCTCACCTCAGTTGTTAAAGTTTTTATCATATTCCGATAATGTCCCGAGCGGATAAATAACCTTCTGGGTCGGAATATCATCTGCCGAATAATCCGAGCAAAGTCCGATCGGAGAAAGAACTTCAATCGGCTTTGCAACATCGCTCGGAGTCGCCGTAAGCGTAACGGCATAGGATGTTACCTTGACCTTGCCCAAAGTCGAAGCGCAGAACATAAGCGTAAAATATAATTCCTCAGTGTATTGATTATCATTGCTGAAATTATAACAACTGAAAAATCCCTGCGTTATGCTGGAGACAGGCACAATATGCGTCCCTGCCGTCAGGGCAAGCTCCTGCGTAAACTGCGTTGCTTCCTTCCTCGTTTTGAAATCCAACTCGGAGGAATATTGCTGATAAAGAACAGGGTTGATTTTAACCGTACACGCTTCGGAGACATCAAGCTCAACGTAGCCGTTAACCGTAATATTATATGGGGCGTCAAGCTTTAGCTTGTATGAGGAAATCGGCATTTTTTCAAGCTCGGAGGTTGATTTTACAGTGAACACATCGCTGTCGCTGCTTTTTCTCCACGAAAGATGTTTGATAAACTGCTGCGGCCTTCGCTTTGGAATAAATCGGCTGTTTTCCGCCATAACTCTTATTGTATTTCCTATAAGCTCCGTATATTTTGTTATGCAATAGTTTGTAAAAGCTCCGCCGTAAAGATTCGTTGACCAGATGAGCTGACACGCATTAACACCGTATGTATCTGCGGCATAGTCGGAAAGATAGGCATTGTTTGATGCGGCAAGAACCGCTTCATCGGTATAATCGACATAGTTATAATTATAGTTGAAATTGTTCACCATATCGGCAAGTGCCGTTGAACAGTTTGCGTGCTGTCTTGTATAAAAAACGCTTCGTCCGGCATATGTAATATTACTTGTATGCAGTTCGATGACCGCACTGAGTTTGTCATTTTTTATTGACTCAAGACAGCTCATAACCGTTTGCGTCTCTTTCTGGTCAGCCGCCGCGTCGCCCTTTTTGTAGCGGTCGCATTGTTCCCAAAGATACGGGAAATTGTAAGCGAGATTTATTCCGTTCTTGTTGTAGGTGGAATTTGATTTCAGAGCATACGGATTAACCGCCGGGATAAGAACTATCTTTACGCTGTCGTGAATTATTTTAAGCAGTCTGTCATTACGGTATTCGCGGCAAAGGCAGTCAAGGAAGTGTGAAACCGCAAGCAAGCCGCATTTATCCGAGCCGTGCAGACATGCCGCAATAAAAATCGTCTTGTCATAGCGTGCCGGCGCAAACGAATACGAATACATCATATATTCCTCACTTGCGTCCGTGCCCAATTCCTTTCTCGTTACGTAATCCGGGAAGTCTCGAAGCAGGGCATTGAGTCTGAAATCAAGGAACTGCTCATATTCGGCTCCGCTTTTGGAAAGAGGGGAAACCGCCTCGGTGTCGGTAAACGCTATTGGGAAATACCATTCCGACGGTGTCGGAGCACCGGAATCCGAATCGCTGCCCGTTTTCAATCGGTCAATCTCCTCGGAAACTCTTTTTGAAAGAGTCTCGGTGTACTCATCGACCGCACGTCGCATTTCCTCAACGGCGTTAATAACAAATTCACCGTCTCCTTCAATCCACTCGCCCACCATATTGAGCCCTTTTTCTACATGATGAGCAACGGAATTTGTTGTAATTACGACATCGTTATCATTAACGCCGAAAACGCCGATTTCCAAAATGCCCTCCTTTTCAAGACACACCGACGGAATTATACAGGCGTTTGTTTTGAGCGCAACACGGTAGCTCTCATCTCCGTTTATCGAAAAAACGACTGTCTTCGTAAAGCCGACCCATTCGTCATTGAAAGTAAATTTACAACGGTCATAGTTTATACTTCCTCCGACGGATATTTTTTCCTCTTTTATTCTAAGTCGATTGCCCTCGACCGACATATTAATGTAATTCATCAGAATTATCCTCCTTGTTATAATAATTTATCAGTTTGTTTCCGATTGCCTCAAGCTCACGCTTCTGATCATAAAAAATCGTAAGCCTGCGTTTTGTATCATATGTTTTCAAGTAATTTCCCGAGCTGTAAGCTTCCCTCAGTATTCCCCTGTACTTTTTTATCAGAGCTTCAATTGTCTTTGCAGATTCGAGATATTCTTTGCCAAGCTCCTCTAAGGTCTTTTGCACGAATAGAAGCCCCTCCCGTTTTTGAATTTCATTTCAATCTCAACATCAAAAAGCGCCGAATATCTCATCGCAGTGGTTATTGACGGAATCTTCCTTCCTTCCTCAATTGCAGCCAAATCCCATTTGCTTATTTTCAGGTTTGACGAAAGCTGTTCTGCGCCGATATCATATGCAATTCGTAAATTTCTCAGCTCCTCGCAGAAAGACGCTGCGTTTCCGTTTCTCGCCGCACAGATATCCAAAAGCTTGCCGACCTTAACCGGCACCAATTGAGCATCCGAGATATCACTCTGATACTTGATAAGCGGTGTCATGAGCTTAACGATAGTGTTGTTCGCCCTTACAACGATTTTCGAAGCAGCCGCCTGTGACAACCCGAGCACACGTCCGATCTGCGCAACTCCCATATTATCGTAGAGATACATTTTCATTACCTCAGTCTGCAGCGGAGTCAGCTCCTTTTCGATGATTTCTTCAACAATTTTTGCCGTTGTGACGTTGCGAACTCTGAAAACAAATTCGTCAAGACATTCCAAAGCTTCATCCTCCGACAAATCGCCGAGCTTCATACATCGCAAGGCGGTTCTGGCCTCCTCAACGGATATGATTTTTTCGGAAAAAGTGTTCATATTATCCTCCCGATAGTTTTATTTTCGGTTTTGTTCAACCGACACACCAATAATAATTCCAAAAAATCTTTTTTACTCAAAACAGAGCTTTTTCGGTTTTTTCCGCCCTGCGGCGACCTTTTCTGACATAAAAAAACAGCACACCCGAAGATGTGCTGAAATAATATTATTAAATTGTCAAATAGTTTCCATTGTCTTTGCGATATCGGCTTCGCATGAGCGCATAGCTTCAATCGTCTTTTCCCAAAGCGTCGGAAGCTCCCATCCGAGCATTTCCGCACCCTTTTCTATGACGTCACGGGAACAGCCTGCAGCAAATTTTTTGTCCTTATATTTCTTTTTGAGGCTCTTGACCTCCATATCCATAACGCTCTTTGACGGTCTCATAAGCGCCGCCGCACCGATAAGACCCGTAAGCTCGTCCGTTGCGAAAAGCACCTTTTCCATCTCATGCTCCGGCTTGATATCAACCGTCAGATCATAGCCGTGGGAGCAAATTGCATGGATCATGTCCTCGCCGACCCCCGCCTCTCGAAGAAGCTCGGGGGCCTTGATGCAATGCGCTTCGGGATACTTCTCAAAATCTATATCGTGAAGCAAGCCGACAATGCCCCAGAATTCCGCATCATCGCCGTAGCCGAGGTCGTTTGCGTACCATCTCATAACACCCTCAACGGTCAGACCGTGCTGAATGTGAAATTTTTCGCTGTTGTACTTTCTCAGAAGTTCAAAGGCTTCATCTCTTGTGATATTGCTTTTCATGCATTAACACCTCTTAAAAACAATGATTTAACGGTATTATACACCAGCTCTGTCAGCTTTTGCAAGCCGAGAGACGGAATAAATTTAAGTATTATTTTAAGAATAGCGTCCTGCGGCAAATCGGTACCGACAATCGGATTTTCGCTGTCGAAGTCAACTTTATCTCCGTTGATTATTGTAAAGTCAAACGTCCTTGAACCGAACGGCGTAACCGCTCCGACCTGAACGTAATTGACCGTCACCTGTGCTTTAACTCCCGAAACCTTCGGAATTTTGCCCTTAAACGGAATTTCAATTTTATCGCCGACCGGAATCTCTTTCAAAAAGCTCTTATTAAGCTTTATATTCATCCCGTTACAGGAAACAGAAACAATTCGCATATTATATTTCTTTGAGCAATTCTCTATTATCAAAGCGTTATCACCGTCAGAAACATATCCCTCAATGCTGTTGTTAAACTTTGCAAAAACCGACTGACAGCGGTTTGTATCTGCATGGAACTGAGGAAATTCGGGATAGGTATAAATATCGGCACGCTCGTCGTTATACATAAGGGTTGTGATAAGCTCCGTATTGTAATCACTCTTTATCGTCATTCCGTGATAAAAACCGTCAATAAACCATGTGTATTCGGGCAGATAGGACGTCGAAGCATCAATCTCCATTGACGGCGAAAGGTGGTTGTGAGCTTCATCGTCACAAACCGTACCAAGCGTCTTATAGCCATTATTGAACCTTTTGCCGTAAGGCGCGCATATTGCACCGGTTGAGGACGAAGTGGGAATTATCGCATCGCCTGTTGCTTTGTATCCGATAATATCCCTGTTGCCCGTTCCGGCAATTATATAAACATTTATTCCGGCATCAACGCACGCCCGAAGCCTCTGCGTCATACTCGGATAGATTTCATGATGAAAGCGGTCCGTTCTTTCTATCAGATCGGCAGAAGCATTGCTGTCAAGATAGCTGTCACGAATTTTGTCATACTCCTCATAGGGGACAAAATCCCACATGCTGCCCCAAAACTCCATAATATGATGCACATAGGGAAGAAAATAATGAAGAATATCATCAATAAAATCAAAATTCTCATTTGCAAGCAGCCAGTGATAGTCATTCTCAAACATCATACCGTTTTCGATGAAATAAAGAAGATTTTCCTCGTCAAACTTTATGTCACCCGTGAAAAATCCGTATGCAATAGAAGCTCCGCCGATGGCGGGAACGGTCAGCAAAACGTTATTGAGCTTGTCGGCTTTCTTTTCTCCGTAAAGATTGAGAAATGTCGCTCCGACCTGTCCGCCGTGGCTGACGCAATAAAGATTAACCTTTTCAGCACCCGTGTATTCGAGCACGCTGTCAATATATTTGTCAAGGTCAGCGGCGCACTTTTCAACATTCATTCTGAAATCGGTGCTGAAATTAAAAATATAATCGTTCCAATCCTCGCCGATATAGCTGCCGTACATACCCATGATTTCCTGCTCATACATATACTTGCCGTCCTCATTTGCAAGCAGATACGTGTTGCTTGAATCCGCCGCTGTTGACGTGTATGTATGCACATCATAAACGCTTGAGCCGTCGGGATTGCAGCGCATATGCTCAAACATTTCCGCAAATTCTCCGCCGACGATGTCTGCAATATATTTTGCGTTACCCTTTGTCAGCTTACCGATGCCCTTAGCAAGGTCTATAGAACGGGCAAGCACCCTCTTAATAATCAGATTTGTATCAATTCCCCAAACATGAGTTTTAGTGCCGTCCTCATTGTTCATGTAAAGCCCCGATGAGGAATAACCGGGCACAATTACAATAGGATAGAAATCATCCCGTCTGACCTCGACCGCAAAGGTCTGCACGCTTAAAGTCAAGGCAATAATAAGGCTGAGAATAACCGCAATAATCTTCTTCATATAACCCTCTCCTGTCCGATTTATATTTTCATTATATCATCAAAGAAAAGGTCACGCAATATACAGATACAATAAAAAATAAGAGCCATAATTTACAACTAACGTTCTAACCTCATTGTAAATTATGGCCTATATTTATTATTTTTTCTGTGCCTGGTGAGACTGTCCTGAATTATGAAAGCTTATGAATAAACAGTCCGCTCATCAGCTTCGGCTCAAACCATGTGGATTTCGGCGGCATGATCTTGCCTGCATCCGCAATATCCATAAGGTCATCAAGCGTTGTCGGGAACATGGAGAATGCGATCTTCATATCGGTATTAACCCTTCTCTCAAGCTCGCCGAGGCCTCTGATACCGCCGATGAAATCAATTCTCTTGTCAGTACGGGGATCGTCTATTCCGAAGATGGGAGAAATAACATTATTCTGAAGAATTGAAACATCGAGCTGATCAACAGGATCGTTCGCATCAAATGTGCCGTCCTTGGCAGTAAGCTTGTACCATGTTCCGTCAAGCAGCATACCGAAGTTATGTTTCTTCTCGGGCTTGTATGCGTCCTTGCCGTATTCTTCGATATCCATAACCTCTCCGAGTTTAGCCATAAACTCATCAGATGTATTTCCGTTAAGGTCCTTCATTACGCGGTTATAGTCCATGATTTCAAGCTCATCGGTCGGGAAAAGAACCGCAAGGAAGAAGTTGAACTCCTCTTCGCCTGTGTAGTTCGGATTCTGCTCACGGCGTTTCTTGCCTACCTTAACTGCCGAAGCTGCTCGATGATGACCGTCGGCAATGTAAAGCGACTCGATCTGAGCAAACTTATCCGTGACAGCCTTGACTGTGTCGGCATCGTCGATAACCCAAACCGTGTTTTCAACACCCTCGGAGACGAAATCGTAAACCGGAGCATGGTTCTCCTTCCAAGCCTCAACGGTCTTGCTTATGAATTCGTCAGGGCGGTATGTAAGGAATATCGGGCCTGTGTTGGCGTCGCAATAGTCAACGTGGTTGATTCTGTCCGCCTCTTTATCGGCTCTTGTAAGCTCATGCTTTTTGATAACGTTGTTGATATAATCGTCAATAGCGGTACAACCGACAAGACCAGTCTGACTTCTGCCGTTCATAACCTGGCGGTAGATATAGATGCACGGAGTCTCGTCCTCCTTGCAAACGCCGTCTGTCACAAGCTTGTCAAGGTTCTCTCTTGCCTTGAGATAAACCTTCTCGTCATAAAGATCTATCGAGGGATCAAGGTCTATCTCCGCCTTATCAACATGAAGAAAGGAATAGGGATTTCCTTTAACCATTTCTCTTGCTTCGTCGCTGTTCATTACGTCATAAGGCAATGCCGCAACATCTTTTGCTCTCTCGGGGATCGGTCTGATCGCCTTAAAGGGTCTAAAAACTGCCATAATATTCACTGCTCCTTGTTCATACGGTCAGGGCTGCCCCAAACCTTTTTTATCAAATTTAATTTTACTATATTTACCTCAGCTTTGTCAATAATAAATCGAGAACATACTGTCACATATGGAGCTGTCTCATTCAGATGCAGAAAGCTTTTTCTCACTCCGAAGCTGTACAACTGTACTGCGAGGGAGTTAAAAATGCTTAGAAGAGCAAAGCAAAAGCTATAATTCGTGTTCAGTCTTCTGACAGCAATAAACCGAATTATAGCTTTTATTCTTGTTAATTTGCTCTTCGTTCTGCGCTGAATGCGGCAGTTCCGTAATTATTCCTCGCAGCCGAGAAGCCATTCAAGGCTGACGTTAAGTGACTCTGCGATTGCTTTAAGCTCATAATCGGTAACTCCTCTGAGCTGACCCTCAAGCTTTGAGAGACCCGAAGCATTGAGGTCAATACCTCTGATCTGAAGCTGAGCAAGAAGATCCTTCTGCTTCATTCCGATTGCTTTTCTCTGCTGTTCAACCTTAGCGCCGATAATGTTCATGTCGCCAAGCGCCTGTTTTCTTGTTCTCATGGTTTTCCTCCTATTTATGCTAAAAACATATTTTTTCTTTCTATATAATAACATAAAGCAACTTTTAAAACAACAAATAAAACGTAATACCATATTTTTTAGTTATTTATAGACCATATTCTATCAACTGCAAATCATTTTTATACATTTTAACGATTTTTGCGTTTTAAAATCCCGTTTTGTTATACAATTAACATAACCCTTTTATAAATATGGGATTGAAAAAAACGGTTTTCGGTGTTATAATGTCGATAACAACCCAAAAGGCGGTGCAAATATGAACGATCTTAAAAAAAGAAACCTTACAATGCTCACTGATTTTTATGAGATTACAATGGCTAACGGCTATTTCCTCAACGGAAAGGGTGACACGACCGCACAGTTTGATATGTTCTTCCGAACCATTCCCGATAACGGCGGCTTTGCAATCATGGCTGGCGTCGAACAGCTCGTTGAATATCTCGAAAATCTGAGCTTTTCGGATAAGGATATTGAATATCTCAGAGGCAGGGGCTTCTGCGAGGAATTCCTCGACTATCTCAAGAATTTTGAATTCAAATGCGACATATACAGCGTTCCCGAAGGAACTCCCATCTTTCCCCGTGAGCCGATCGTAACGGTCAAGGGACCGGTTATGCAGGCGCAGTTCATCGAAACGATGGTTTTGCTCGCAATCAACCACCAGAGCCTTATCGCAACAAAAGCTAACAGAATTTGCCGTGCCGCTCAGGGCAGACCGATAATGGAATTCGGTTCAAGACGTGCTCAAGGCTTTGACGGCGCTGTTTACGGCGCAAGGGCTGCGTATATTGCAGGCTGTGCAGGAACGGCTTGTACAATAGTTGACCGTGAATTCAACGTTCCGGCGCTTGGCACAATGGCTCACAGTTGGGTTCAGCTTTTCGATTCGGAGCTTGAGGCATTCTGCGCTTATGCAAAGGCTTATCCCGATGACTGCACCCTCCTTGTCGATACCTACAATGTTCTGAAATCCGGTATTCCGAATGCGATTGAAGCCTTTAATCGAGAGGTTCTGCCCCGCGGATTCCGCCCGAAGGGAATCCGAATAGACAGCGGAGACATTACCTATCTTTCCAAGAAAGCAAGGATCATGCTTGACGAAGCAGGTTTTGAGGATGTAAAGATCGTTGCCTCTAACTCGCTTGATGAATACATTATAAGAGATATGCTTCTCCAGGGCGCAAAGGTCGATTCTTTCGGCGTCGGCGAAAGACTTATTACAGCATCTTCTGCCCCCGTTTTCGGCGGAGTGTATAAACTCAGTGCAGTTGAAAAGGACGGCAAAATGGTTCCGAAAATCAAGCTCAGCGAGAACGCCGTCAAGGTTACGACCCCGGGTGCGAAAAAGCTTTGGAGACTCTACGATAATGAATCGGGCAAGGCTCTTGCCGATGTTATTACCCTTGAGGATGAGACTATTGACGACAGTCACGACTATGAGATTTTCGACCCCGATTACACCTGGAAGCGCAAAAATGTCTACAACTTCACTGCACGTCAGCTTCTTCAACCGCTTTTCATTAACGGAAAAAGAGTTTACGAGTATCAGGATATTAACGATATCAAAAAATACTGTCTTGATCAGGTCGACACTCTTTGGGACGAGGTTACAAGGTTTGAAAATCCCCATAACTATTACGTTGACCTTTCTCAGCGCCTTTGGGACGTCAAAAATGACCTCATTGAGCAATATAGCAAAAGATAAAACATCTAAACAGCAGGCTTGTGCTTTCGGCGCAAGCCTTTTTTCTTTTATAAGGATAATTTCCAGCCGGCTCCCCTACAGGGCGCCGAGATTGTTTTCTTCCGACCTTGGGTCGATGCCCACATCGCACACCTTGGAGGTCTGACGGAAATTGCTTTCAAGATAGAAATCTTCTTGCCTCCCGACTATGGCAGTAACACGCAAAACAGCAACGAAAAGGTCTAAACAGGTTTAACCGGACTTTTTAAAATAAATATTAAAAAGCCTGCAAAAAGTGAGTAATTGCGAGAGATACGCTAAAAAAAGCAGTAAATTTGAGATTACAAAGGATATTTTAAAAATCCAGTGAATACGATAACAGTTTTGACCTTTTCTGACTTTTGACAAAAGGTCAAAGAAGGTCTATAATTTGACTTGTCAAAAGGTCAAAGAAAGTCAAAGTCAAAAGGAGATGATGATATGAGTATGAGCAATGAGATCGCCAAACTGATCCTCGATATGCTCAGCGACGACGGAGAAACGGAGATTCAAAGAAACGAGATGGCTCAGCATCTCGGCTGTGTTCCGAGTCAGATAAATTACGTCATATCCTCAAGGTTCACTCCCGAGCAGGGATATATCGTAGAAAGCAGGCGCGGAGGCGGCGGATATATCAAGATTACCCGAGCGAAATATGACAGTAAATCGGCAATGCTGATGCACGTTGTCAATTCAATCGGCGATTCGATTGATGAGTCAAGCTGCAAAGCGCATATATATAATCTGAATTATCAGAACATTTTGTCTCCTGAAATTTCAAAACTAATGCTTGCGGCAACAAACGAAAGATGCCTGCACGAGGTTCCCGCAGCACTGAGAGACAAAGTAAGGGCATCAATTTTTAAACAAATGCTTTTAGCTAATCAGTAACCATGAAAGGATGATTTATATGTTGTGTCAGAATTGCGGAAAAAATGAAGCTACAACTCATGTAAAGCGTGTTGTCAACGGCGACACGACCGAAATGCACCTTTGTCAGAATTGCGCCGAGCATCTCGGCTACGGAGACCTGTTCTCCGGCTTCGGCTTTGATCTCGGCAATATCTTCTCCGGAATTTTGGGTGAGGATATGCCGCTTCTCAGCTCGGCTCATGAGGAAAAATGTCCGAAATGCGGATACACCTTCTCAGATATAGTTAAAAACGGACGTCTCGGCTGCGCCGATTGCTACAGAAAGTTTTACGACAGACTTCTGCCGAGTTTGCAGAGGATTCACGGTAAAATAAAACACACCGGTAAGCAGGCAACAATGGTTCCCCACGTTGCCGAGGAGGAAAAAGCTCCGAAAATCGACCCGATAATGAAGCTCAAAGAGGATATGCAAAAGGCGATTGACGAACAGAACTTCGAGCAGGCAGCAGTTCTCAGAGACAGAATAAAAGAAATGGAGGCAGGCAATAATGAATAAGTGGTATATTGAAAACGGCGACCAGGGCGATGTTGTCATCAGTACACGAGTTCGCCTTGCAAGAAACCTTGAAGAATACCCCTTCCCCTGCCGCCTTACCGTAAAGGGCAAGGAAAAGGTTTGTGAGGAAATCAAAAACGCCGTGCTCAGTGACGATCATTGGGGCTTCGGCTTCACATGGATGAAGGATTTCACCCGTTCACAGGCTGTATCGCTTGCCGAACGTCATCTTGTCAGCCCCGAATTTGTTTCCGACAGAGCCGGCAGAGGCTTGCTCCTGACGGACGACGAAGCAATAAGCATTATGCTCTGCGAGGAGGATCACATCAGACTCCAGGTCATGATGGCCGGTCTTGCACTCAAGGAGGCATACAGTGTTGCCGACAAGGTTGACAACATAATAGGCAGCAAGCTTAACTACGCATACGATGACAGAATCGGTTATCTGACCCAGTGCCCGACCAATCTCGGCACGGCGATGAGAGCCTCCGTCATGCTTCACCTGCCCGCCTTGACCCGCTGCGGTCAGATTGGCAAGCTTGCCGCAACCGTATCAAAGCTCGGACTTGTAATCCGCGGCGCTTACGGTGAGGGCAGCAGCCCCCGTGGAGATATCTACCAGCTCAGCAACCAGATAACGCTCGGAATTTCCGAGGAAACTGCGCTGGACAATCTCCAGTCAATTACATTACAGCTCGTTGCGCAGGAACGTGCTGCGGCTGAAAAGCTTCTGGAAAACCCTGCCGAGGAGGATAAAATCTTCCGTGCAAAGGGTATTCTTCAGAATGCAAGAGTTCTCAGCGGCGATGAGTTCATGGAGCTTGCATCGCTTCTCAGAATGGGCATTTCAAACAAGACGCTTGACTTTGATATTACAAAGCTCAATGAGCTTTCGGTCAAGGTTCAGCCTGCCACAATCAACGCTCTTGAGGGCAAGGAGCTTTCTCCGCAGGAGAGAGATATTATCCGAGCCGAATGGGTAAGAAAGGCATTTGAATAAGAAATGCAAAAGGAATTTTAAAAGCCTCGTGTTTTTGAATGACCAATGATAATTGATTAAATACGGGGCTTGTCGGATTGCAAAAGCAATCGCAGACAGGTCCCGTTTTGAAAAGCAATAAGCTCCCTGCAAGGGAGGCAAATTCAATAAACAAAGGAGAGATTTTTATGTATAAGTTTACAGGCTTTACTCAGAAAGCAAACACGGCGCTTAATGCCGCAATAGAATATGCGGAGAATCTCGGCCACACATATATCGGTAGCGAGCACCTTCTGCTCGGTCTGCTTTCAAGCGAGGGAAGCGTCGCATACACTGCCCTCACGGCAAGAAATATCACGGCGGATAGTGTCGAGACCGCTGTCAGAAACAGCGTCGGCATCGGCACTCCGACAGTTCTTTCGCCGAACGATTTCACACCGAGAAGCAAAAACATTATCGAAACAGCAGTCACGATTGCAAGAAGTCTCGGCCACGGCTATGTGGGAACGGAGCATCTTCTTATAGCAATTCTCCGTGACAGCAGTTGCTACGCAATGGATATTTTGGACGCAATGAATGTTTCGGCTGCAGACATTGCCGAGGAAATCACAAAATCCGTCAATGTTTCGCAGAACGACGCAAGTCCGAAGTCCAAGACTCAGTCCAAGGGCAAGACGGAGACCCCGACCCTTGACCAGTTCGGCCGTGACCTTACCGCCATTGCGCGGCAGGGCAAGATTGATCCGGTTATCGGCAGACAGAAGGAAATCGAAAGAGTTATTCAGATCCTTTGCCGTAGGACAAAGAACAATCCCTGCCTTATCGGTGAACCCGGCGTAGGTAAAACCGCTATCGCCGAGGGACTGGCTCTTAAAATTGCATCGGGCGAGGTTCCCGAAATTCTTAAGGACAAGAGAATTGTTGCTCTTGACCTGACCGGCATGGTCGCAGGTACAAAATACCGTGGCGACTTTGAGGAAAGAATCAAGTCGGCTATCGACGAGGTTTCAAAGGCAGGCAACATTATACTCTTCATTGATGAGGTTCATACTCTTATCGGCGCAGGTGCCGCAGAGGGTGCTGTCGATGCTGCAAATATTTTAAAGCCTGCTCTTGCAAGGGGTGAAATGCAGGTTATCGGCGCAACAACAATTGAAGAATACAGAAAGAACATTGAAAAGGATTCCGCTCTTGAGCGTCGTTTTCAGTCGGTTCTTGTCGGCGAGCCGAGCCGTGAAGAGGCTGTCGAGATACTCAAGGGTATCAGGGACAAATATGAGGCTCATCATAAGGTAAAGATTACCGATGAAGCTATCGAAGCCGCAGTTAAGATGTCGTCAAGATACATCGGCGACAGATTCCTGCCCGATAAGGCAATCGACCTTATTGATGAGGCGGCTTCAAAGGTTCGTCTGCGTGCCTACACTCCGCCCGAGGATATCAGAGAGCTTGAAGAAAAAATCAAGCGTATAAACGAAGAAAAGGCTTCGGCTGTCAACAGTCAGAATTTTGAGCAGGCGGCTGCTTTGCGTGACGAGGAGAAAGAGGTTAAGGTTCACCTTGAGAATGCAAAGGAAGGCTGGAAGAAGCAGAATTCCGAGACAAACGGCGTTGTAACTCCCGATGAGATTGCCGCCATTGTTTCCGAGTGGACGCACATTCCCGTCGTTCAGCTCACCGAAGAGGAAAGCCAGAGACTTCTCCACATGGAGGAGGAGCTCCACAGAAGAATTGTAGGTCAGGATCAGGCAGTTTCCGCAGTTGCCAAGGCTATCCGCCGCGGCAGGGTCGGACTTAAAGACCCGAACAGACCCACGGGTTCATTCATCTTCCTCGGACCGACAGGTGTAGGTAAGACAGAGCTCTGCAAAACTCTTGCCGCAACACTTTTCGGCGACGAAAGCGCAATGATAAGACTTGATATGTCCGAGTTCATGGAGAAACACACAGTCTCCAAGCTCGTAGGTTCGCCTCCGGGCTACGTCGGATATGACGAGGGCGGTCAGCTCACCGAAAAGGTTCGCCGTAAGCCCTACAGCGTAGTTCTTTTCGACGAGATTGAAAAGGCTCACCCCGATGTATTCAACATGCTCCTTCAGATCCTTGACGACGGTGTTCTCACCGATTCTCAGGGCAGAAAGGTTGACTTCAAGAACTGCATCATCATCATGACTTCAAACGTCGGTGCAAAGCTCATCACAAACGCCGGCAACGCCGCACTCGGCTTCAAGGGCGAGGAAGGCAACGGCACAATGAGCCAGAGTGATATTAAAGACGCAGTCATGGGCGAATTGAAGAAGTGCTTCCGTCCCGAGTTCCTTAACAGGGTTGATGATATCATCGTATTTGAGCAGCTCAATAAGGACGACATTAAGGAAATTGCACGCAGAATGCTCAAAACACTCAAGAACCGTGTTCACGACATGGGCATTGAGCTTAGCTTTGACGACAGCGCAATTGAAAAGATTGCCGATGAGGGCTTTGATCCGGTTTACGGTGCAAGACCGCTCAGACGTGCTATTCAGTCGGAGATTGAGGATAAGCTCAGCGAGGAGATGCTTGACGGCAGAATAACCTCAGGCAACAAGTATGTCTGCAAGCATACCGATGACGGATTTGTATTTGACTCCGCCGATGCAGCAGAATAAAACCAAATAAAGCAAACCGCCGCCGAGCAGTGAAAATCTGTTCGGCGGTGTTTTTGTCGCAGCAATCGAGCCATGCGATTTATATAAATAAAAAGTCAAACTTTTTATCTCTGTGCTCCTGTAGGAGAGCTGTCACAAAAATGTCGTGACTGAGGGCTTGTAAAAACTGATGTGTATATGCCAATACAAACTGCAATAAAATGTGTTACAGCAATATTGTAAACCATATATGATTAAATTTCAACATAAACTAACCATATATGATATAATTCAGTTAAATATACAAAGAATCGGTGATAATTTTATGCAAGAATACTACTATCCCAGACTGAAAGATATTCGTGAGGATAACGATAAAACTCAAAAGGATATTGCCGAGGTATTGAACACAACATATCAATATTACAGTGCATACGAACGCGGTGTCAGGGACATTCCGAGTCATCACATTATCACACTTGCGAAATACTACAATGTTTCCACAGATTACCTGCTCGGTCTGAGCAATGATAAAAATAAATAATACGTACTACCACCGAGCAGAGATTCTGTTCGGCGGTGTATTGCGATAATTTACAAAGCTTTATAAGTATAACGAAACGGCGACCCACCTAAGTGAGCCGCCGTTTCTATTCAGCAAAGAGTTTATATAATAAGCGGAAGGGGTTGATAACCGCTATATATAACAAATATAATAAATCTCCGAAAGCGCAGGTGCACCGTCCGCTTTTCTCAAAGAAGAGGAACACACAAAAACGAAGTGCGGCGCTTTTGTGACGGTGAGGGAGGCAGACATTGAGCATGCCTGCGCTTTTTGTAATTGAGATTGTCAATTACATATCGGAGATGTACTGTCAAACCAAAGCTTCGCCGAGTGCCTTGCAATCGTCGAGAGCGTCATCATCGGGAGCGTCGTTACAAATCACGAAGTCGCACGCCATTACTGCGCCGTCATCCTTGCAGGTCTCCTCCCAGTTACGCATCCATTCACCGTCGCCCCAGCCGTATGAGCCGAAAAGGGCAATTTTTTTGCCGCTGAGTTTGGACTCGCAATCGCTGAACATAGGTTCAAACTCGCTGTCCTCAAGCTGCTCCGCACCCATTGACGGGCAGCCGAAAGCAACCGCATCAAATTCATCCATCATGGAGCCGCTGAACTCGGATGCCGTAAACACGGAAACGTCTGCACCCTTTTCTTTCGCGCCGTCGGCAACCGCACCTGCCATTGCCTCTGTGTTACCTGTGCCGCTCCAATATACTACTGCTATTTTACTCATTTTTCATCAAACCTTTCTTATATTTATGCTGCAACCGTGAGCTTATCAAGACTTCTGCCGTTTTTGAAAAGCTCGCAATAAATCGCAGTACATTTCTTATATCTCGCAAAGATTTTTCTTGCTGCCGCTTCGTCTCCGTAAACCTTCCAGCAGCCCTTGCATTTACAGCCGCAGGCTTTATTCTCAATAAATCCCTTAACATCCTCCGGCGGATATCCGAGGAATAAACCTATCTCGTGCGGAAACGCTTCGTTTTTTCTCAGCCGCTTCATAAGCTCACTTACACAGCGTTCGGGCGTTTTGCCGCCGTAACCGAAAGAATCAAGCATATCCTCCGCCAAGCTTTCACTCAAATCCTTTGAAAGTCTGGAGGGACGGTAAACATAAATCAATGCGCGGCCGTCGTTGAACCTCATCGGCATAATCCGCAGACCCTTCGGCGAAAGCATTCTGTTCCAATCGCGCACGCACGCTCTCAATTCATCCGCATTGTCAAAATTCACGGAAAACAGATTACCGGTTTTAATTCCGGCAAGGGTCGGCGAGCAATGCTTAACAAGTAATTCTTCCGACATTCTACCGCCTCCGTTCATTTGGTTAGCGTCTGCTAACTCGTCGGTGTTTTTTTAGGCAATACGTATGCATAAATCATATCCGCATTGCCTTTCTTCGTACATTATTTTACATGCAAAACGCAGCCTTTTCCGCTCCAAAAGGATAGAAAAAAGCTCCAATCGGACATTTTTATTTTTTATTTTTTGACCTGTACTCGCTCGGGGTCATTCCCTTAACCTCACGGAAAGCCCGTGCGAACTTGCTGCTGTTATCGTAGCCGTGCTCTCCGGCAATATCCGTAACTGTCCTGTCCGTATATTCGAGCATATATGCCGCCGACTCCATTTTTATCGCACGGGTGTAGGCGTAGAGTGAAACGCCGTAAACTCCCTTGAAAATGTTTTTGATATGCGTTCCCGAAACATGAAAATGTCTTGCAATCTGTTCAAGGGTAATTCGCTTATCCATGTTTTTCGTCAGATATACGCTTACCTGCTTTGCAAGGTCAACCTGCATTGCCGAATAAACGCTGTCGATTTCGTTTTCACCCGTATCAAGCACACTGAGAAACAGCAGAAGCTCAAGTATCTTTATTTTGAAATAGCCCCTTTTTATCTCCTCAGGCACAGAATAAAGCTCGGAAAAAATATGTTCGACAGACGGATCGGATCGGGCGATAAAGCAGCTTTTTTCTCCGCAAAATTTTTCGGCAATCGACTGCGGCTTGACATTCACATCGTCAAGTAAGCAGGAAAGACAGCTCGGCGCACGGTCAACGTCGATACGAACCGTTATGCCGTGATAATGACTGAGCGGAAAATATGTTGTCTGAGATTTTTCCTCCGCGCGTCCGATAACAAGATCACCCGGTGCAACGTAGCAGAACTCGTCACGGTAATGACACTCCATTCTGCCCTCACGGCAGTGATTTATCTCTATCACATTCCCCGACGGAGCTTTTGATTCAACGCTCATTATGTGAGCGTCATTGTAAATCAGCTCAATACCGCTGAAAACAGAATACGTTGTTGTTAAAAATCGTCCGCCTTTTTCGGATAATTCATTCACAAAACCGTATGAGCTTTCACTGTCGGTCATTTTTATTTTACATTTATTATTACACATTTTTTCTGCCATTTTCTTCTCCGAAATCAAATAAAAATCAATTTAGATTATAGCAATGCGTCACATATATGTCAACCCGAAAAGGTCACCGACCTAAGCCGATGACCTTTAAATTAAAATGCAAAGTTGAAATTTCCTGTCGCAACATTTGCGGCAAAAATAATTATCTGACCGAGAGGCGTGCCGAAATATTCTATGAGATAATTCCTGTCAATTCCGGGCGTAAGAAGCACAAGCTCGGTTGTGCTTGCCATACCTATTTCACAAAGCTTTGCCTGAACCGCCTTTGCAAGCTCGATGTTTCCCTGTGCATTGGGGTGAATTGTATCTGTGGAAATGCAGTCCCGGCGGCCGTCAAAAACTCTGCTTGTGTCAACAACGTAAATATTCTGCGGCTTTTCTTCAGCATATTTTATAATCGCATCATTGATTCGCTTCGATGCCTGATTGTAAGGCTTTCTCGCAAAATCAAATGTCCATGACGTATAAAGGAGCTGAACAATTACTTTCGCATTTGGATTCAACTCACGAATTCTTTCCATGCTCTTTGAAAAATTCTCATAAAAGGTCTCGCCTATCTTATCAAATTTTGAGTAATCGTTGAAAATAATTCCCTCAATAATGAGCAGCGCCGCATGATCAAGAAGGAAGTCGTTCCCGCCGATTGAAACGCTGATAATATCCGCCCACTTAACATCGTTTATATATTCCTCATCATTAGTCAGATGATTGAGAAGTCCGACGCTGTTTCTGCCCATAATCGCATCGTTTTTATAATTATATCCGTTAGTGTCGGCAATGATTTTTCCGTATGACGCCTCGTCGGGGTTTTTAACACCAAAGCCCTCGGCTATTGAATCTCCGAGAAGAAGATAATTAAGTCTTTCCTTTGCGCTCGCCGATACAGAGACGAATCCTATGCAAAGTACAACGGCAAGAATAATTGCAATTATTTTTTTGATTGCTTTCAAATTCAACACCCCATAAAAATCAAAAAAGTATTGCGCTTCTTTGAATAATTAAAAATTCTCGTTGTCAACGGTTAACCGAAAATACCGATTATTACCTTTATAAGATCAATTACATCCAAAATAAAAATCATAATTGCATCAAACATTTTTCTGCCTCCTTTTTTTAGAATTATAGCTTATTTTAATTATTGTGTCAACGTTGAAAGCTGCAAAAACATATGCTATAATTAGTTTGTATAATAAGTCCGAAGGGAGTTTATCATGTGATTAAATTTACCGAATACGGCTGCCGGACATTGGGTAAGCTTACACTTGCTGCAGAAGATAACAAGCTCGTCGGCCTATGGATCGAGGGTCAGAAGTATTTCCGCTCGGCTTGCAAGGACGGATTTATATACTCCGACGATGATATAACGCTTTGCAAGACCAAGGAATGGCTTGACCGTTACATGAACGGCGAAAAGCCGGAAATATCCAATCTTGAGCTCGCTCCGAAAGGAGGAGAATTCAGGCAATCTGTTTGGAAAATTCTTTGTGAAATCCCGTACGGCGAAACAACAACCTACGGCGAAATTGCAAAAGAGATTGCTCATCTCAACGGCATTGAAAGGATGTCGGCTCAGGCAGTCGGTAATGCTGTCGGTCACAATCCGATTTCGATTATAATTCCCTGCCACCGTGTTGTCGGTGCAAGCGGAAACCTGACAGGCTATGCCGGCGGCATTGATAAAAAAATCTTCCTTTTGAAGCATGAGGGTATTGACACCGAAAAATTTTACGTTCCCCGAAAGTAATTTCGAGGAACATTTTATTTTGTCCTTTTTATTTTCCACATCAGCTCGTCATAAAAATGAAGAAGCATATTTTTGTAATAAACCTTTTGTTCGTGAGATCTCAAAACACGATGATGGTATTTGTCAAAATCAATTGCCTTTTTAAGAAGCTTTTTATTCTTTGGGTTCGATACTCTTGCGCTGTCCGAAAATCCGTCCTTTGATGTCACGGTAATCATGCAGCTTTCACCTTTAGGGCAAGCCACAACAATCATTTCACTTTCAATAGCTGCCAAGCATTTTTTGTTGTCGCAGTCAACTCTATAATTCTCCGTTGAAAGCTCGGGAGCATTATATGAATATAATGACAGCTTTGTCTTATCGCCCGATTCAATAATATAATCGTAAATAAAATTCTCACACTCATCGGTCAGCTTTATAAACCTCAGGGGATTTTCAATTCCCGTTTCAAAGGCCTCAAGCTCGGTAAGTCCGGGTGCGTCTCCGTCCCAATCTGTTATTTTGACCACGAACGACGAAACATTATCCGCATTTGTTTCAACCGAGGTTGCAGAGCCGTCCGAATTAAGCGGACCCGTTTCTATCGTTTTACCGCTGTCAAAAATAATCTCTGCATTGATTATATTGTCGGTGCGCGAAGGATTATCATAAAGATAAATCACTTTTATATTTTTGCTTTCTCCGAGTTCAACCTTGATTTCCTTCTTTTCGTCGTTCACATCGGGCTTCCAAATTCCGCTTTCGGGAAATTCGGCGGAATTCGGTACATCCATGCCCTTTATGTTTGACAACGGAAAATTATGAAGAACATCCGTATCAAACAGCTTGAAATCATTCAGCAATTTGCCATTGCCCGAGCTGACGGTAATCTTTGCACTGTAAAGAACGGAGTCGGTTCTCCTGTGCCAAAAGACTTTGTCTCCGTTTATAATTGATTCGGCATAATCCGTTGCATCCTGGGATTTATAAAAAGACAGCGCCCGATAAACCGAGCTGTTCCCGATAAACCTTGTTGCCGCCTTAGCAGAAACAGGAAAGCGCACACGGTCATGCCAGTTGAAATTGACTCGCTTCTGCATATAGTCGGTACGTCTTTCATTCACGGTTGAAACGATATTTTCCTTAAAGAAGTCCTTTTCTCCGAAGAAAGCCGTTTCATAGGCAAAGCCCTTGTAAACATTTGGGCGATAATCGCCGTTGTCTTTAAGGACCTTAAGCAAAGCCTCCTCAAAGAAAAGCGAACACGCAACGTGATCCGTGTGGCAATCATAATCGACACAAAAGATATCTGTCGGCTTGAACTCTTCGATAATCTCCTTCATGTCGCCGACAACATTCTCACGCTTATACTCTGCGCCGTTATTGTATGCGGGATGATCGGGTAAAGCGTATGTCATTGTTTTTCCGGAAGCTGAATTTACTGTTTTTCCCCCATGTAAGGTATAAATGTGTCCGTCCTCCGGATTCCAACGGTCGCCATAGCCCATAAAAATAATATTTTCTGCGGATATTCCGTAGAATTCAGCCACCTTCAAGCTCTCGTTCAGCCTTGTTTCTGCACTAACTTCAAAATCTCCGTTAGTGTAAAAACAAATTCTTATATCACTTTTGTATCTGACATATTCTTCGAGCATACCGCCCATCAGGTTTATATCATCGTCCTGATGAGGAACAATAAGAAGCACGGATTTATCGGCATATATTTCTGCCTTATCGTCTGTCTCGTTTAATATTATTTCGCATTTTTTAAATCTTCGGCGTATTCCTTCAACAGTCAAAAATATAAATATCGCCGCAATCGGAACAATAATTAAATACGATTTTGTTTTTATGAATGTTGCAATAATCGGAGACATAAAAAACGGGACGAGTATAAGCTCAAGCTGATTTTCATAGCTTTCGGCATGGATAAAAAACATGGTGACCGTAGCAAGTTCAACAGCAAGAAGACAGACTGCCCACAAAGAGAACAATCCGTTAAAAACGACAAGAGAAATAACAATTGCCGCAAATTCCGCCGCAATTATAACCGCAAAAGTAATTCTATTTTTCTTCATCTTTTCACTGCCCGCCTTTTATATGATAATTTAATTATACAATATAAATTCAGGATGTCAACTTTATTGACATTGCCGATAATAAATGTTATCATAAATAAAAAGCATATCGGAGGGAAGTTCGGTGCAAATCCGTCGCAACAGCCATTACCGTGATTGAAGCAATTCATAAGTCGGAATACCCGTACGCTTTAATAAAAATCTTTGGGCAGGAAAGTAACGTTAAACTGTATTCGTTTTAAAAAGAAAACGAATACGGTCTATATGCTTTTGCCGCCCGGAAAGGACGGTTTTTTTATTTATGTCTGAAAAGACAAAGGAAGAGTATCTTGATTTACTCAGAGCTGTTGCGAGCAAAGAAAAGCGCTTCCCGAAAAAGAGTGATTTTTCCGAGGACGATGTTAACCGAATAAAAGGCTTTTTCGGGCCTTGGCCGTGGGCACTCGAAGCAGCGGGACTTAAAGAATCAAAGCAAGAGGAGCGCAAACAGCGCAACTATGAAAAAAGGCAGCGCTCAAAAGCGCGCAGAAAAGGAGAATCAAACAATGCTTAAAAAGGCACTTTCAATTTTTATTGCAATTATCATGGCACTTTCATGCATTTCGGTAACAGCGTTTGCCGAGGGTGCGATTGATGCAAAGGTCAAGGAATACCTTGTAGCACCCGGCCAGTACACAAACAATCCGTACTACGGAGCAAATATTGAAAACACACTTTCAGGCAAAGCCTACACAGCCTCGCTCGGCAACTTCGGTGGCTATGTTATCTATGAATTCAATAAGAATATAGAAAACAGTGACAGGCATCGCTATGGAATCGACTTCATGATTTCGGGAAATGCATTCAATGCCGCCGCAACAACTCAGGAACCGGGACAGGTCTGGGTTTCTCAGGACGGCTCAACATGGTATGCTCTCGCAGGCAGCGAGCACTACGAGGATGAGACAAACTGGAACTACAACGTTACGTATCAAAAAACCGAGTCAAACACCTCGACCTATGTTGACAGCCTTGGTGAAAGCGGCAACGTTTGCACACGATCCCCCTATCCCCTCAAGGCAAGCTATCCGACGGTTAATTTTGACGAAAACAGCCTTACTCTTTCGGGCGTTCTTCTCAGAAAGAACCTCACCCCGTCAACAGCAAACGGCATTATTACCTCGTTCGGATATGTTGATGCTTTGAGCTGGAAAATGAGTGACATTCCCGTTAATCCATACGTTGAAAACCCGCAGCAGAATGCTAAGGACGGTCAGTTTGATATCTCATGGGCAGTTGACGAGAGCGGTATGCCCGTTCACCTTGACTGGGTCAAGTACGTTAAGGTTCAGACCGCCACCTTCATTGACGGCGGCGTTTTCGGCGAAAAGTCAACAGAGATCAACGGTGTTAACCTCGCTTGCGATGAAGATTTTACAAATGACAAGTCTGACGTCGCAATCACTGTAAACGGCAAAAAGGTTGAGTTCGATTCAAACAGCTTTGCAAAGCTTGATAATCTCGGAAAAGGTGTTGACATTAAAGTAACTGCCGAGAACTCAAATGTTTATATCAACAATGAGAGAACAGATGAAAAAATGTTTGCCGAGGCTCCCGCAAAGGGTCTCGTCCGCGTAATTGTTCAAACAGGCGACGGTGAAGCTCAGATCTTTATGCTCGACGTCAGCTCCGCCCTCCCCGAGAGTGAGTTTAAACTCTCCTACTCAACTCTTGAAATTCAAAAATACGAGTCGGCTCAGCTCAAAGCAAATCTCAAGGGAGTAACATGGACTTCATCAAACGAAGACGTTGCATACGTTGACAATGACGGCAAGGTTTATACAATCAACGAGGGCACGGCAACAATAACCGCAACCTCTCCCAATGGTCAGACCGCAGAATGTGTTGTAACGGTTCTTCCTAAGGAAAGCACAGAGACAGTCAGCGTAACGTTCAGCGTTTCCGACGGCACGATTATCATGGCTCCCGAGACTCTTGAGGTCGAAGCAGGCATTGCAAGGGCTTACGGCTACCAGGTAGCCTCATTTGACCACAATGGTCAAAAGGTCGAAGGCGCAACGGTTATGGATGCAATAGTAGCCGCTCATAAGGCATATTACGGTAACGAATTTACAAGAAGCACCGCTAAAAACTACCTTGTTATGAACAGCAGCTTTATCATGAAGTCATTTGGCAGAAACACTTCGGCTTGCGGATTTACAGTCAACGGAACAATGCCCAACGACGGCATCATCAATCCCTCCTACGGCACTCCGACAGGCTACGCTTGCGACACCGCAGCAATCGTTGACGGCGACAGCGTTGCATATTATTTCTATCAGGATACAAGATACTACAGTGATATGTATGCCGAGTTTAACTCTGACAGCTACACTGTTTCGGCAGGAAGTAAGCTCAAGGTAAACATCAAGGGATACTCGCTCATGGAGCACGGTCTCAACGATATTGATACGGTCAGAGCAAATTACATGACTAACCTCAAGGACGTTGACATCTATCTATATGAAAACGGAGAGCTTAAAAAGCTTGCAACGACAAACAAAAAAGGAAATGCAAAAATCAAGTTCAGCGAGGAAGGCGAATATACCCTCGTTGCCGTCAGAAGCTCCGACAGTGAGGAGGCTCCGACGGTTGTCGCCTATTCAAATGTGACCGTAACATCAAAGAAGGATATTTTCATAATTCGTATGTTTAAGGCCATTTATAATTTCATTGTAAAAATCTTTAACAAAATTTTTGATGGGATGTGCTGATAAATGAAGCTTAAAAGAATTCTTTGCACCGTTCTTTGTGCGCTGCTTCTCGTTTCTCCCGTTCAGGTATTTGCGTCAACATTATATGTTTCCGATTCCCAGATCGTTTCATGCAAAACTCCCGTATCCGCTGCGGACACGGAGCTTGCATGGGCCGTCAAGCTCGGCTCATCATATAAAGATGCGCCGAGCCCTCAGGTCGTTGTCGGCGATACCCTCATAGTTATGAGCAACAAGAAACTTCTGAAGCTCAATGTCAAGAACGGCAAAACGGTCAAATCTACCGACATGGTCGATATGCCGAGCTACAGCTATACACCACCTGTTTATGCAGACGGTGTTATCTACTGCCCTCTCGACAACGCAAAAATTCAAGCATTTGACTATAAAACAATGAAGTCACTGTGGGTCTATTCCGATCCGCTCGGCGGTCAGTCGCTGACCCCGATAACTTACAGCGACGGTTGTATTTACACGGGATTTTGGAACGACGAGGACAGAAAAGCAAATTATGTTTGCATAAACGTTACCGATGAAAACAAAAAAGAAACCCATGAAGCAAAGAAGGCAACATGGACTTACACAAGCCTCGGCGGCTTCTATTGGGCAGGTTGTGCCGCAGTCGGTGACAATGTTGTTTTCGGCTGCGACGACGGAACGATTTACGCCAACAAAAATTCAAAGGCGGTTTCCCTCAATAAAAAGACCGGAAAGCTTGTAGATACTCTCCCGATAGTCGGTGACCAACGTTCATCCATGACTTATCAAAACGGAACGCTTTATTTCACTACCAAGGCAGGATATCTGTACAGTGTGAAGCTTAACGCAAACGGAACTTTTAACGATTCCTCGGTTAAGCGTCTCTCGCTCGGGGGAGCCTCGACTTCAACGCCGCTCATCTATAACGGCAGGCTTTATCTCGGCGTTCAGGGCAAAGGCTTCGGAGCGGGATATTTTAAGGTAATTGACGCTAACAGGCTGGCCATTATCTATTCGGCGCAGACAAAAGGCTATCCGCAGGGTAAATTTCTTTTAAGTGACGCTTATCTCAAGGATACGGGCAAGGTAAATATTTATATCACTTATAACTGTGCCCCCGGCGGAGTGACCATGTTCAAGGATTCCGCCGGTCAGACCGTAGCGGATATGCAGGAGCTTTACACTCCTACAGGGGAAAAAAGCAACTATTGTATCAGCTCAATTGTTGCCGGCGAAAACGGAACGATCTTCTATAAGAACGACTCAGGCTATATCTTCGCCCTTCGCAACAAAACGGAAAAAATCTCATTTTTCAAAAGAATAATCAATGCTATTGTCAGCTTTTTCAAAAAGCTTTTCGGTTAAATTATGAACTCAGGATTTAAAGGATATCACCCTCTTGTTAATGTATTATTTTTCATAAGCATTATTGCGTTCGGCATGCTGCTCAGGCACCCCGTTTATCTCGCTATATCCTTTATTTCCTCAACCGCTTACTATCTGAAGCTTTCGGGGAAGGACGGAAGAAAAACTGTCTTTCGTTTTCTTCTCCCGATGCTTCTTTTTGTTGTTATCATCAATTCCTTTTTCAATCACTACGGAGTTACAACTCTTTTTATTTTGCCCTCCGGCAACAATTTTACATTTGAAGCCCTCGTCATGGGCATTGTTTCGGGAATTACAGTCGTTTCGGTAATCCAATGGTTTTTTTGCAGCAACGAGGTTGTGACTGAGGACAAGTTCATGCACATCTTCGGCAGGATTTTACCAAAGGGTGCACTTGTTGTTTCAATGATACTTCGATTTGTTCCTCTATATCGCCGACGCTATAAAGAAATATCGCAAGCAAGAAAATGTATGGGACTAAACGGAACGGACAGCTTCATCTGCAAGATGAAAAACACTTTCAAAAATATCGGAATACTTGTTTCGTGGAGCTTCGAGAATGCAATTGAAACTGCCGACTCCATGAAAGCGAGAGGCTACGGTCTCAAAGGCAGAACCTATTACTCAAGATTTCAATGGCATACGGGCGACACACTTGCGCTTATTCCACTTGTGCTGTTCGACGCTTTAATTATATTCGGTCTTGTCAGCAATTCGGCTTACTGCATTTACAATCCCTATGTGATAATAAATCAACCGTCCGAAATCGGCACGACCTACATCATAAACGAACTGAATTTGACAATAAATCCGTTCGGTTTTCTATCAATAATTTCGCTCATTGCTTTCACTTTGCTTTGCTTTTTACCGCTAACAATTGATTTAAAGGAGGATATCAAATGGCACAGATTACAATCGAAAATTTAAGCTTCCGATATTCTCTCGGCAATAAAAACAGTCTTGAAAAAATCAACCTTAGAATCAACGAGGGCGAGTTTATAATTCTCTGCGGAAAAAGCGGCTGCGGAAAAACGACCCTGCTTCGTCAACTCAAGCCCGCAATTGCACCAAGGGGTGAGCGCGATGGCGAAATATATTTTAACGGCACGAAGCTTGACGAAACAGACCTCAGAACACAGTCTGAAAAGATTGGCTTTGTTATGCAAAATCCCGAGAGTCAAATTGTCACGGACAAGGTGTGGCACGAGCTTGCATTTGCTCTTGAAAACCTCGGAATGAAAACGGCAGAAATCCGTCTGAGAGTTGCCGAGATGGCTTCATACTTCGGCATCGACGATTGGTTCGATAAAAAAACAGCCGAGCTTTCCGGCGGTCAGAAACAAATATTAAATCTTGCCGCCGTGATGGCAATGCACCCCGACATTTTGATTCTTGACGAGCCGACCTCACGTCTTGACCCGATCGCCGGCGAGCGCTTCCTCGAAACCGTCAATAAAATCAATAAAGATCTCGGTGTTACTGTAATCCTGACCGAGCACAGACTTGAAAATATTTTTTCTTTTGCCGACAGAATTGTTGTAATGGATAACGGAAAAATTATTGCCGATGGTGAGCCAAAAAAAATCGGAGAAATCGCAAGCAATTTACCCGAGTTCGTTAAGCTGAGCTTGCCTGCGGCTATGAAAATTTTTGCTTCCACAAGTGAAAAAGGTGACGCTCCCGTTTGTGTGCGTGACGGAAGAAATTGGCTCGGGAGTCAAAATATTTTTTGCAAAAAAGTTGAAAGAAAGAGTATAGTTTTCAGTGAAAAAAATTCTATAGAATTAAAAAATATTTCGTTTAAATACGAAAAAGATTCCGATGATATTTTACACTCAATGAACCTGAAGATTCCGCAGGGCTGCATATTCGCTTTGCTCGGCGGAAACGGAGCGGGCAAATCAACTCTTTTTAAAATTATTCTCGGAATTGAAAAGCCCTACAGCGGTAAAATAAAAATCAACGGCAATGTTGCCGCCATGCCGCAGGAGGTTCAAACTCTCTTTGCTTCAAGAACAGTACAAGATGAGCTCAGAGAGATGTCGCAGAGCAGTGAAGAAATAAAAAAAGCTGCCGAGCTTACGCAAATTGAAAATCTTCTTAAAAATCACCCGTTTGACCTCAGCGGCGGCGAGCAGCAGCGTGTTGCCGTTGCAAAGCTTTTACTTTGTGAGCGTGACATTTATTTCTTTGACGAGCCTACCAAGGGTATGGACGCAGAATTTAAAAAGATTTTTTCAAATATATTATCCGAGCTGAAAGCAAAAAATAAAACTGTTGTTATTATTTCGCATGACATAGATTTTTGCGCCGAAAATGCAGAGCTTTGTGCAATGCTTTTTGACAGGAATATTTCCGCAGTCAACACAACCGATAAATTTTTTGACGGCAACCGTTTTTACACAACTGCGGCTAACAAAATTTCAAAAGGATTTATCGACGGCGCAATAACGGAAAAGGACGTGATTGAATGTATAAAAAAATAATCACTCTTTTTGTCTTCATCCTCGGAATCCCCGCTATAATTTTCGGATGTTCCAAGCTGATAATCTCAAAACAATATTACGTTGCGAGCGCCTTGATAATCGCACTTGCGCTTGCCGCTCTTTTTTTGAGCCTTGAAAAGAAAAAGATGCAGACGAGGGAGCTTGTCGCAATCGCCTGTGTTGTTGCTCTGGCGGTTGTCGGACGCGCGGCGCTTTTTATGCTTCCTCAGGTAAAGCTAACCTGTGCAATCGTAATCCTTGCGGCGATATCGTTCGGTCCCTATGTCGGTTTCTTGTGCGGCTCGCTTTCGATGCTCGTTTCAAACATATTTTTCGGTCAGGGCGCGCACACGCCTTTTCAGATGTTCGGCATGGGGCTTGTAGCATTTCTCTGCGGACTGATTTTTTATAAAAAAAGCTATGGCAGAAGCCGCCCGGCGGTTGCAATTGTCGGCGGCATATTGTGCTTTGCCGTTTACGGCTTTATTGTCGATTCAAGCTCCGCTCTTTTTTTCTCCGCCGCACCGACAGTTAAAACCATGCTCCCTGTTTATATCTCGGGTATGAGCTTCAACGCAATTCATGCCGTAACAACGCTCATTGCGCTTTTTGTTGCAACGCCTTATATTCAGGATACATTCGACCGAATAGCAAAAAAATACGGACTTTTCGGCACATGACCAACCGTCGATTACTTTAAAGGATTGATTAACCGATATGAAAAAATATACTTCTCTTCTGCTTATTTCTGTTTTAATTCTCTTGTCGGGCTGCGGAATTACCGTGACCAAGGTTGAGAACACAACAGCCGATGAGCAAAACATAATTACCGACGAAAGCACAATATCTTCAACGGATTCCGTTATAACCTCAACGACGGGTTATACCGCAACTGCATCGAACACAACAACCGCCAAAATTACAACAGCGGCACACACGTCCAAGCCTTCCAAGGTCACCACGACAAAGAAGCAGGAAAAAACCGTAACGTGCACAGTCGAAATCGAATGTAAAACAATACTCAACAATCTCGGTAATCTTCGCCCCGAAAAGAAAGCGTTTTTGCCTAAGGACGGATATATTCTTAAAGAAACAACCGTTTCCGTCGCCGAGGGCAGCACAGTTTTTGACGTGCTGAGGCTCGTTTGCAAGCAGAACACCTGCCCCGAGAAATGCACCTACTGCCGCAAATCGGGAATTCAACTCGAATACGTTTACACCCCCGGCTATGACAGCGAATATATCAGAGGAATTCATCATCTCTACGAAAAGGACTGCGGTACTCAATCCGGATGGATGTATTCGGTCAACGGAGTTTTTCCGAATTACGGCGTAAATAAATATACCGTTAAAAACGGCGACGAAATAAAGCTACGCTACACCTGCAACGGTTTTGGAGAGGACCTCGGTGCAAGCTTCACGGGTTGACGAACAGAGGAAAATAGATTATTATTAAGGTTGTATTTTATCCCTTCCGCCGCAAGCGCAAGCAAAGCCAAAAAAGCCAAACAATCTTACCGAGTGAGGTCAACATGATTACATACACAAGAATAACATTTGAAGAAGCAAAAAATATGCTCGACGAAGGCGGCTGTATAATGTTTGACGTGCGTACCGATGAAGAGTTCTTCACAGGACATGCCGAAGGAGCGGTCAACTTTGACGTTGACACGATCAATGCCGAATCCGCCGCCGAGCTTATTCCGAATAAGGACACTCCGATTATTGTCTATTGCAAAACGGGCGAGCGTGCCAAGCTTGCCGCCGAAGCACTGTGCGAGCTCGGCTACACAAACGTTTACGACGTCGGCAGTCTCGTCGAATGGCCGTACGGCTTGTCATTTGAATAAACACATAAAAAAGCTTCCTTTTTTCAAGGAAGCTTTTTAATATCCGTATGGTTCGTCGAATTCTGATACAGAAAACGTTTTATTTGCAAAAGGCGGCAACCCTATTTTGACATTATCTCAAGCGCCTTATTTATAACCGCCAACTGATCTTCGCCCGGCATAACCTTAACGGCTATGTGCGGCTTGCCTGCGGCGGAAACCGTTATCCTGCCTCGCATATATTTTGCAAGATTCGATATCTTTTCCATATCAAGCGTTTCTATAAACAGCTTGACGTTACTGCCCGTTCGGCCTATCTCATAAACGCCCTGCTGTAACGCAGTATTTCTGAGAAGCGAAACAGTGATAAGACCCTGAACGCACTGCGGCGGTTCACCGAAGCGGTCTATAAGCTCGTCGAGAACATCATCGGCATCATCATGGTTTTTGATGTCCGCAATCCTGCGATACATCGCAAGCTTCTGCGCAACATCCTCAATGTAATCGGCAGGAATATGTGCATCGATCGGCAAATCAATAAGACATTCTTTTTCGGGAACAGCCGAAATCTCGCCTTTCTCCTCACGAACGGCTTGATCAAGCATTTTTAAATACATATCATAGCCGACCGATTCCATATGGCCGTGCTGCTGTGCACCAAGAATATTTCCGGCACCTCTGATTTCAAGGTCACGCATCGCGATATGGAAGCCCGAACCGAACTCGGTATATTCACGAATTGCCGTCAGTCGCTTTGCGGCAACCTCCGTCAGCTCCTTGCCGCGTCTAAACGTGAAATAAGCGCTTGCACGTCTTGACGAACGGCCGACACGTCCCCTTATCTGATGAAGCTGGGCAAGACCGAGCCTGTCTGCATCCTCGATTATCAACGTGTTGACATTAGGCACATCAACACCGGTTTCAATAATCGTTGTACAAACAAGTACATCAATATCACCCTCAAGCAGGTCACGCCAAATGTTGCTCAGCTTATCCTCGGTCATCTGTCCGTGAGCAACGGCAACATTTGTATCCGGGAGAAAATCTCTGAGCTTTGACGCCATTCTTTCAATCGTTTCCGTTCTGTTATGCAGGTAATAAACCTGTCCTCCGCGGCGCAGCTCAGATTGAATCGCCTGAATTATAACATCAAAATTATACTCTATAACATAAGTCTGGACAGGGTGTCTGTCGTGCGGAGCTTCCTCAAGAATCGACATATCCCTGATTCCTGTCATTGCCATGTTGAGAGTCCTCGGAATGGGCGTTGCGCTGAGTGTCAATACATCAACATTCGGGTATTGCTCTTTAAGTTTTTCTTTCTGCGCAACACCGAAGCGCTGTTCCTCATCGACAATTATCAGTCCGAGGTCACGGAATTCAATATCCTTTGAAATCAGCCTGTGAGTTCCGACAATAATATCAACATATCCCCTTTTGAGATCCTGCTTGATTTTTTTCTGCTGATTAGTCGGAACAAAGCGAGAAATCATCTGTGCTTCAACAGGGAAACCGTCAAAACGCTTGCAAATCGTCTGGTAATGCTGGAGCGCAAGAATCGTTGTAGGCACAAGAATCGCACACTGTTTACCGTCGGCAACGCACTTAAACGCAGCACGCAGCGCAACCTCTGTCTTACCGAAGCCGACATCGCCGCATAGGAGTCTGTCCATCGGGTACGGCTTCTCCATGTCGTTCTTTATCTCCTGAATACAGCGGAGCTGATCATCCGTTTCTTCATATTCAAAACGGCGCTCAAAATCGTTCTGCATATCAATATCGGGAGAAAAAGCAAAACCCTTTATCTGTGTTCTCTTGGTATACAGGTCAATAAGCTCCTGAGCGATATCCTTAACCGCCGAGCGTACGCGGGATCTTGTTTTCTGCCATTCCTTGCCGCCGAGCTTGTTTAATTTGACCGTGCCGTTCTCACTTTTTGAACCGATGTATCTCGAAACCTGATCAAGCTGAGTAACGGGCACATAAAGAATGTCGCCCTTGTCGTATTTTATTTTGATATAATCCTTAATATTTCCGTCGGCTTCAAGGCTTGTGATACCCTCAAAAATGCCGATACCGTGAGCGGTATGAACAATATAATCGCCCTTGTGAAGATCCTCAAGCGAATTGAACACCGCCGCCTTGTTGACTTTCTTGTTAGCCTTTCTGACAGGCAGAGCTGTTCTGCTTCCGTAGGTTATAACTGTCAGCCCGGCATCGGGATATTCAAAGCCTGCTGAAAATCCGCCGGGTAAAACAATGACTTTGTTCGGAATCAGCTCCTCGGGCGGGTTTGGCATATATGTCGCAGAAAAGCCTTCACCCTGCAAATCCGATGCCAATGCCTGAGCTGATTTATCCGTTCCCGCTATAACAAAAACCGAGTGTCCTTTCTTTTGATACATTGGCTTAATATCGTCAATAAGCACGCTCATTGAACCGTTCCACGGCGAAAACTGACGTGCATTGAACGTTACAAGTCCCTTGACTGGCGTATCAAACGAGCCTCTTGCAATGTTGTCAAGATAGACCGCCCCGAGGTCCTCATAAATGCCCAAAAGCTCACTGAATTCGAGCATAAATCTGTCAAGACCTTTGCAAATGATGCCCTCCTCGAGGAAAGCTTTAAGCTCCTCATGGAAAAGCTCAAGCGAAGCGTTCGCATGCTCTTTAACGGCGAAGCTCTCGCTGACAAACAAAAGCGGCTCGTCAATATAGTCAAAAATCGTTGCCGCACAGGGATAGATGAGCGGCAAATATCTGTCGATATTCGGCAGATGAATTCCGCCGTTGAGCTTTTCAAGGTCGGCAGAAAGCAACTGCTTTGCCTGAACGGAGCCTTTGCCCTTTGTCTTTGCAATCTGCTCCTCAATAAGGTCGGCAAGTCTGACGGGATTACAGCAGATTTCGTTTGCAGGCGTAATTACAACGGAATTCGTCGAATCTATACGTCGCTGACTCTCGGGGTCAAACGTAGAAAGGCAGTCTATACTGTCACCCCAGAATTCAACTCGGTAAGGGTTAGCGCAGTCGGGAGAAAAAATATCAATTATTCCGCCCCTGACGGCGAACTGACCCGAGCCGTCAACCTGGCTGCTCCTTGTATATCCGGCATTGATGAGCCTGTCAATAAGCTCATCCTGCTCGACGGTTTCGCCGACGGTGAGCGTTATCCTCTTGGCGATAAGCTCCTCGGGAGGAATTGTGAGCTGCAAAGCCGCCTCAACCGAGCAGACAACCGCACGCACACTGCCATCGACGAGATGACCGAGCACGCTCAGTCTGGAATGTTCATAATCACGGGATTTTATGTCGTCGGGGCGCAGGGATATGTCTCCGGCAGGATACATGACGGCATCGCAGCCAAAGGCATTGAGATCTTTACACAGCTTATTCGCCGAGCTTTCGTCGGGCGTTATAACTATTGCTTTGTGAGGTGAAAGGTCTTGGCAAAGCGCCGATATCACGTGCGCCTTGTGAATCTGCGACAGTCCGAGCGCACCCGCAGGCAAACGTCGGTTTGTCACATTATAAAGCAGGGAGCGATACTCACCGAGGCCCTTCAGAGCTTTTGTAAAACAGGACATTTTTAGCTCCAATTCTAATTAAATTACTATGTTGTTGTTTCTCATATCTTGTTTAAGTTTTTCAATATCACGATCGCCGAAGCAATGAGCTTTCATTCCGGCATATTCGGCCATATCAACATTCGTCTGCGAATCGTCAATGAAGAAACACTCTTCGGGAATCAGTGAAAACTCATCAAACAAAATCCTGTAAATCTTCTCCGCCGGTTTTATTTCATTATAGCGCGCCGAGATGATAAATCCGTCGAAAAAGGCAAACGCAGGTACACTTTTTTTGAAATCGTCAAACCAATCGGGACAATTTGAAAGAAGATAGATCTTGTACCCATTCTCCTTGAGAGCTTTAACAACCGGATACATCTCGTTGATCGGCGGCATTTCAGTCTCACGCTCAATCACCATTTTGCGTACCTCGGCATGAAGTCTCTCGGGCAAACGGCTGTTCATTTTATTCAGCGCTTCCTCAACGGAAAGGTCTCCCTTATCCATCAGCGCCCATTCTTTTGAACGGAAGGTATTCGCAAGAACAGCGTCTCTGTCCTCGGGAGCAAAGTGATTACTGACCGAACGAACCGGATCAAAATCAATCAGAACTCCGCCCATATCAAATATAATATTTTTTATCATTCAACCGCCTCCGTTCTCAAATTTACCGTCAGTCGGATTGCTACTAAGGTATTATATAACAGTTTCTCGCAAAAATCAATTTAGGTTGATTAAAATTAAATGTTTTCTTCAAATAGTTATATAACAATTTAACTATATCTGCAATATAGTAGTTTTAATGTATAATATATATGTAAGATTATGGACAATAACGGAGAAATCACAAAGAATAACAGTGAAATAGGTTCTTTCTTTCTTAAATACAATTCATAACTTATAGTTTTTGCACCCATGCGGTATGGACACGTGGGTGCGCTTTTATTTTCTATGACAAAATCTTAATCAAAAATTAAGATTTCAAGCGTTTAAAGCTCTTGAATAAACCCGTAATTTGTGTTAAAATTTATTTTGCTTGTCAGGATAATCCAATAAAGACAGATGTCTGTGAATACGGAGGAAATAGAATGAAGGCAAAAGTTAAATACAGGACATACGGGAATATTCCCGACATGGACACCGTCAAGGATATTATTATATATGGCGCAAAGCAAGGCAAACATAACAAACAGTATGCCTTTAAGAATATGAATGGCGAATACTGTGAGAAGACCTTTGATGAAGTTTTTTATGACACAACGGGACTTGGTCAGCATCTTTACACCCTCGGTTTAAAGGGTAAAAAGGTCGCCATTCTCAGCGAAAACAGCTACTACTGGATAGCGGCTTTTTATTCTATCGCCAGCGGAAATATGATCGCTATTCCGCTTGACCCAAAGCTTCCGAAAGAAGATCTTGTCGATCTCATGGTAAGAAGCGGATGCGACGCGATTTATTATGCCCGGGATTTTGAACCTGCAATTCAGCTTATGAAAGAAAATCCCGATGTCAAGCTTTCGTTTTATCTCAAGCTCGAGGATTTTGATGAGCTTGTCAAAATGGGACATGATGAGCTTGACAACGGAGCGAAATATTATCTCGATGACGAGGTTAAGCCCGATGACCTTGGATTTATCGTTTATACCTCCGGCACAACGGGCAAGAGCAAGGGCGTTATGCTCTCTCAAAAGAACGTTGCCGTCGATGCAATAGCAACCTGCCGGGCGATGACGGCAGATCGAACAGTTGCATTTCTTCCGTTTAACCATACTTTTTCTTGGGCAAGTGCACTTTTTGCATGCCTGCTGCTTTCAAAGTGGGGCTATATATGCTCAAATCTGAGAAATCTTCAGAAGGATATGTATGCCTATCATCCGCAGCACATTACGGCTGTTCCTCTTGCCGTTGAAACAATCTATAAAAAGATTTGGTTCACCGCACGCAAGCAGGGTAAGGAAGAAAAGCTCAAAAAAGGCATCAAGCTGAGCAATGCGCTAATGAAGATCGGTATTGATGTCAGAAGGAAGCTTTTTAAAGAGGTTCTCGACAACCTCGGCGGAGATCTTGAAATGATAATCTGCGGCGGTGCGTCTCTTGATACAAAATATGAGAAAGGTCTTTATGAGCTGGGAATTCAAATAATAAACGGATATGGCGCCACAGAGTGTTCGCCGATCATCACCTGCAACAGGCTCAGCAACTATAAGCTCGGCAGTGCAGGCTATGCGCTTGAGTGCAATGACATTATGATAAAGGATCCTGACGAAGAGGGCATCGGTGAGGTCTATGCACGGGGCTCAAATGTTATGATGGGCTATTATGACGAACCGGAGGCAACAGCAGAAGCCTTTGACGGAGATTGGTTCAAAACAGGCGACTATGGCTACATGGATAAGGACGGCTTCCTTTTCCTAAGAGGTCGTAAGAAAAACCTCATCGTTCTTTCAAACGGAAAAAATGTTTCACCCGAAGAGATTGAGGACAAGCTTTTGACGGTGGACTACATAAAAGAGGTCGTTGTCTACGAAGAAAACGGTGCAATAACCGCTGAATTCTTTCTTGATGAGAATGAACCCGACGCAAAAGACAGACTCAAAAAGGATGTGCGTGCAATAAATATGCAGCTTCCGACGTATAAGCAGGTCACAAAAACCAAGATTCGTGACACGGAGTTTCCAAAAACAACAACGCTTAAAATAAAAAGAAAATACTGATTGCTAAAACCGCTTGAGCGATAAACTCAAGCGGTTTCCTGTTTTTACGCAACACCTCAAAAACGAGGTGTGTATCATTATTTGCAGGTGTTGCCTTAATCCTCAAACGGGATTTTCATATTAAGATATCTTTCGAATCTTTCCGGTGAGCGTTTATAATAACGTTCCCCTCTGTCAATCGCACCGATGTTAAGCATCTCACTCTCTGTCAGTTCAAAATCGAAGATATCTATATTTTCCCTGATATGATCGGGAGATTTTGATCCGGGGATGACGATATTACCCTCCTGAACATGCCAGCGAAGAATTATTTGTGCATTTGTCTTGCCGTATTTTTTTGCCAGCCTTGTAAATATCGGCTCGCTTATCAGTTTGCTGTCGCCGTGACCGAGCGGATACCATGCCTGGATTCGAATATCCTGAAGATTTAAGAATTTTTTCAGTTCCTGTTCACCGGAGTACGGATGTAATTCTGTCTGAAGCACAGCCGGCTTTATTGAACAAACATTCATCATCCGACACATTTCCTGCTGAGTAAAATTCGAAAGGCCTATTGATCTTACCTTGCCCTCCCGATAAGCTTTTTCAAGCATTCTGTATCCCGAGATGAAATCTCCCGTCGGCTGATGAATCAGCAAAAGGTCAATATAATCGGTGCCCAGTCGCTCAAGGGTTCTGTCAATCGCATCCTCGGCAGTGTAATGAGTCGGCCAAATCTTGGTTTCAAGAAAAATTTCACCTCGAGGCACACCCGAGCTTCTCATTGCCCTGCCGACAGCCTTTTCGTTGGCATACATATTTGCCGTATCTATAAGTCTGTAACCGCATTCAAGCGCAGCAAAAACGGACTTTTCCGCTTCATCGGGTGAAAGCAAATACGTTCCTATTCCGAAAATCGGCATTGTAAGGCCATTGTAAAGCTTAACATATTCCATAATACCGCTCCTTTCAAGCAATCACCCATCTTCATTTCAAAAGTAATTATAACACCTAAACCTGACTTTATGTCAATAAAAAAATTGTAATAATTTTATAATAAAAACGGCAACAAAATTGCCGCTTTTATTACAATATAAGCTCGGGGAACGGCACAAACATTTTAACGTCCTCGTCATGCTCCCCAATCATTTTTTCCATCCACACCATGTCGTACCATGTGTCAAACTTTCTGCCGCATTTTTCAAACCGACCTACGGTTTTATAGCCTAGGTGCTCATGAAAATTGACGCTGTTCATAGTCAAATGCTCGTCCTCGACCTCCGGATAACCGATGCAGGCATATAGATTTATAACATTCTGAGCCACAGATATTTCTTCAATCGCAGCATAGAGCCTTTTGCCGATTCCTTTATTGCGGCAGCCTTCGTCAATATAAATTGACGTTTCCGCCGAATGATCATAAGCTGCACGCCCTACAAATGAGCCTGTGTAAGCATATCCTACGATCTTGTCTCCGACCTCGGCAACAAGATACGGATATCTTTCCAGTGTGTTCTCAATCCGCTTTTTGAATTCATGCACTGTCGGCACGTCATACTCAAACGTGATAGCCGTTTTCTCAACATAAGGTGCATAAATTTTCAATAGCTGCTCGGCATCGTCGGGTGACGCCACACGAATATTAACATTCTCCATTTCTGTACCTCCGCTTATATTCCGAAATGAATTACCCATTTATCAAACATCACTGCCGTTTCAAGAAGCGTTCTAAGCTTATCAAGCTCTGCCGAATTTCCTATCGCTTCAATAAAGCTCCGCTCCGAGGTCGGCGGAATCAACGTTATACCGCAATATGCAAGCCCTTTTTTCGGCTCATCAACAACATGGTGATAGAACTCTATCTCGGCAAGCTTTGGTAAAATACCTTCAATTGCATCGTCAGGCACCGCTATGCACGCATATTTCTGCGGCTCGTACATATCAAACCTCACGCCTTTTTGAGGCTCATGCGGCATCATCGCAAATTCATGGACCGCCATTCATATCACTCCTATATGAAATATCGGCTGCAGCTTTTTCGCCGCAGCCGTTTAATCCTTCGGTTACTTTTTTAATCTCTTCTCAAGGCTTCGATCGGCGTCATTTGAGCCGCGCGCTTTGCAGGATAAATTCCGAAGAAAATTCCTATTGCGCTTGAAAATCCTACTGCGATAAGAACTGTTGTAAATTTAACCGTTATCGGTATGTTAATATAAGCCGCAACCGCCCATGCACCGCCGACTCCGAGCACAAAGCCTATTGCACCGCCGAGCAGACACAGAATTACGGATTCTGTCAGGAACTGGAACATGATGGTTGATGTCTTGGCTCCGAGAGCCTTTCTGATACCGATTTCTCTTGTTCTCTCGGTTACCGAAACCAGCATGATATTCATAACGCCTATTCCGCCGACAAGCAATGATATCGCACTGACAGCGGCAATAAATGTGGTGAAAATGCTTATAACAGAATCAAGCAAATCAATATATGTCGCCATAATGCTAAGCGAATAAACCGAATCATCAAAGCTGCCATGTCTTGTTTTTATGAGATTGAGAGCCGATTCGCCTGTGTTATCAAGGTCTGCGTCGTTGCTTGCCATCAGATAAAGCTGCGTATACCTATTCACCTTGTCAGTAAGCTCGCCGTTGAGTGATGCGGGTATCGCAAGCATTTCCATGCTCATTGCACCTGTTGAATAAGTTGACATCATGCTTTCCAGTTGGTCTTGCGATACCATGGAATTTTCCGTCATATCAACAACGCCGATAATTTTCAGGGAAACCGTCGTATTATTTATTGTATAATTTATCGTTTCTCCGACACAGTTTTCTTTGCCGAAAATCTTTTTAGCCGTCATTGTGCTGATGATGCAAACATTTCGCTTCTGGTCATATTCGTCCTTAGTCCATGATCTGCCGTACTTTGTTGTCATCCGATTGATAAAGAGCAAATCCTCATTGCCCGCAATTGTGAAAACCAAACCGTCATATTTGCCTGCCTGCGCCTGACCGAATGAGAATTCATAAGGTGAACAATAGCTGACCGTGCCGAGCTTTTTTATTGAGGAAATATCCTCCTCGGTTATATAGTTTGACTGGTTGGCAGTATTGGCATTGACGGAAATCTGAATGGCATTTGAGCCCATATCCTCAATCATACCGACAATATAATCACGGCCACCGTTGCCGATGGTTATAATCGAAATAACAGAAGCAACGCCGATTATGATACCGAGCATCGTCAAAAGCGAACGCATCATATTTGTTTTTATACTGAAAATCGCAATCCGTATATTCTCTCTGATATCCACAGCAGTCCTCCGTTACTTCAGCTTAACCTTTTCTCCGTCAGCAAGCCCGCTTGTGTTTTTGATAAGAATATCGCCCTCTTTTACTCCCGAAAGAACCTGATAATAGGTATCATTTGAGATTCCGAGAGTGACCTTCTTCTTTTCTGCGGTTGATTTCTCCTGATTATATGCATAAACATAAACGTCAGAGCCGTCAATAATTATCGCTTCAACAGGAACGACGAGCGCATTTTCCTGAGTGTCCGTAATTATTGAGATATCAACGTCTGTTCCGACTATGAATGACTTGTCGCCGTCCTCTATTGTAACCTGGGCCGGAATTGTGTTTGAGCTTCCGCTGCCCGACATAATTGAATTGATATCAAACGAGCTGCCGGTGGATGTTGCAATTGCTCCGACATAAGATACCCTGCCCTCATGGACTTCATTATTTGCCGATTTTACCGAAACCTCTTGATTAAGGCTCACATCAAGCACATCATATTTACTCAGCGAAATATCGGCAACAAGAGGATAATTGAGAACCTTTATGCCAACCTTTTCCGAGCCGAAGAAAGCGCTTATCATCTTTGAAACATCAAGCCCCGAGGAAACGGAAGAAATGATGGAGCTGATATCAATATTCTTGCCGTCAACAGCGGTCTGAACCTCAACCGTTTCGCCGACAGTAATATTAACCTCACTGACAAGCCCTTTTTCCTCTGCAATCCAGCCCTTTTTCATTTCATTTGTCTGAGTAAGAGCCTTTTGATATTCCGACTGTGCGTTTTCATATATTGTTTTATAAATCGAAAGGTAGGTATCGTTTGACTGCAATTCAAGCGTTGCGAGCTGAGCCTTGAGCTGAACAAGTGACATTTCGGCATTTATCAGTGCACTTGAGCCGCCGCTCATCCGAGCAAAAGCATTCATATCAAAGGAACCGGAACCGCCTGCTATCTTTCCGAGGTTGTCGAGTAAGCCGGAAATATCCGAGCTGCTTGATCCCGCCGAAAGGAGCGCTGTGAGTACCTTTTTCGCTGTTGCCTCGTCATATTCAACACCGAAAAGCTTTGCGACTTTTATAAATCTCTTCACAAGGTCATCAGAGACCTTTACACCTGCCGAATTTCCGGATGATGACGACTTATTTTTTGATGTGTTTGATTTCGCCTTGAGCGTTTCTATCTGCTTTTCAAGGTCGGAAATCTGCTTTTTTGTGCTTGCAATACTCTTGCTTGCAGAGGATGCCTCATTTTTCGCCTTATTATATGCGGCAAGAGCCTTTTGATAGTTGTTTTCTTTTTCATTCAGTGCCGCTTCAAGCGAAGAAACATCGAAAGTAGCGAGAACATCTCCTGCTTTAACCGTGTCGCCGACCTTGACGTTGACTGTCTTGACCTTTACCTTGTCAATCAGCGCATAGGTTTTCTCCGAAGCGGTTGAAACAGTTCCCGTTGTGTCAAGCGTTTCGTTAATCGTCTGCTTTGTAACCTCGACAGTGCTGACAGCAAGCTTTTCATCGGGCTTGAAAATCATGTAAGCTATGGCCGAGAGGACAACCACCGCCAAAATCGAGCAGAGGATAATAACTTTTTTGTTTTTCTTCTTTTTCTGCTGCATAAACGCACCCCTTAACTTTATATCTATATACTAATCAATATTTTATCGGGAGAACGACATGAAACCCCTCAAAATAATATTTCCTTTGTTAATAATAATTCTTCTGACCTCCTGCGTGGGTCAGAAACAACTCAATATTGACGAGCTGCTGAAAAAATACAACAGCATAACGGAAAGCGAGCTGGAAAGCTCAATGTTTACCGTTTACAAGAGCGGCAATGATTTTGTTTACAAAAGAATCGAAGGCAGTGCATTGCTTTGCCTTTATGCCGCCAAAGACGGTGAAATCACCCAATGCACCGTCACTGTGAAAAACAACGATAAGACCGGCTTCGAACCGCTTTGCATATCGGTAATCGAAGCTTTAACAGGTTTTTCTGCCAAAGAGAGTGAAGATTTTTTTAAAAGTCCCGGTACTTTGAAAAATTATAAGCTGACAATCAATAATTACGGAATCGGCAAGACCATGATCCTGAATAGAATTGAAAATGAACTGAACACCAACAGTATGCCGACCTTAAAAAGGAAAGTAAAAGAGGAGGATATAGCACGTCCCACTCTTTCCGACACTGATAATTTCACTAAAATTATTAGACAATAAAAATAATGCGTACAAATTAAATAATTGTTAAAATTTGGTTAATAAAGCAAAAAGGTGATGGTTTTCCATCACCTTTACACTGCATTTTAAATAGAAATCAACCAACGAAACCGCATGCGGGAATCTCTGTTTCCGGCTCCTCCGTCGGAGTTTCCGGCTCTGTTGTTGTCTCATTTTCAGGCTTGTAGTAAAGCTCAAGAGCCTTGTTAGCAATAATGCTGTTTGAAATAGCATTATTAAGAGCTTCTACGTCCACGCCGGCATCTGTAAGGAATGCATCAGCGATATCACGAAGTGCGCCCGGATCCTTAATTTCATCGGAACCGATGCCCTTATCGTTGATGTACTTCTCAAGAGTTGCAACGAGGTCAGCAACATCTTCTTTTGAAGCGCCCGTCTTAATAGCGTCAACAATGTCATTTGCGATATCTTCTGCCTTTTCGTCATTCTGGAGAGCTGAAACAGCACCTTCAATTGTTGAAGTTGTTGTCTCGGGAACATCTTCAGCTACATCGTTTTCAGCACGAACAGAGAAAGCAACAGTTGCGCAGACAGCGGCTACCATAAGAATTGCCAAGAACTTTTTCATACGAATTCATCCTTTCATAATATTTATTAGCATGAGTATTGTAACCCATAATAATACAAAAGTCAAGCGGTTTAAGAAAAATTAGAAAAAAGTTTATACAATAAATCTGTTTTATGAATGGGCCTTACTGTAATCATAATTTTTCCAGCAAATCGTAACGGTTTTGCCGCTGACCGAGTATCTCTCAACATTGTGGTAATTGTTGATTGAGCCTTCCTTGAAGCCCTCTTCCTCAAGTCCGTCAATGAACAGATTCATCATTTTATCTGTCGGGAATTCGATTGTTGCAACCATAACGAGCGTCGTCTGGTCACGGTGCTTTTCAAGCACACCCGTCTCAAAGTCCGCTGCCCACCAGCAATATCTCTTGCCGTAATCAATCTTCTGAACAGGAGTTGAATCCGCAGCTTTCTCATACTGCCAGAGCTTCATTGAAACAGGCATTGCGTCCTGATCCTCAACACACTTGTAAAGAAGATTATTGGGACCGAATTTATCAAGTGCGGTCTGATTGTGGTCTCTGTAATAAAAACCAACCTCACAGCCGACCGTAGCCATGGCATATTCGCCCTTCCAAAGCTCAATAAGCCAGTCCTTGTCGTTATAGGTGAAATAGATTCTGATGGTTGAAAGATAGAAATTAACAAACTTGGCGCCCCAGTCATAAGCGCCGTTAAATCCGAACTTTCTCTGCGGAGCAAGAGCATTGTAAACTACATTCGGCGAGGCTGTTGTCGACTCCGGTTTTGTAGTGGTTCTCTTTGTTACGGTTTTCTTTGTTGTCGTCTGTCTGTTTGTCGAAGCGTTCGGAGTTGTATTGCTCGGGGTAATATTGCTTGCCGTGTACTTATTGCCCGACTGATTCGGGTTATAAACGACCGAATGACCGTTGTTGTCAACAATAAAAGACTGACCGTCATCGCCGACAACGATCTGTGTCGGACCCTCCAGAACGTCGTTGCCCTGTCCGATTTGAATTTCGTCCGAACTGCCGGCAGACTTCTTCTGAGTAATTTTCTTAACAGAGCCGCAGCCCGTCAGCACAACGCTGAATACTATTATGAACGAACAAAGCAAAGCTATGTAACGTGTTTTTGAGTTTTCCTTCTTCATTTTACACAATCTCCATTATATTTTTTTACATTGTATCACAGATTCAAAAAAATTACAATACCCAAAAATTCCCTCATATATCCGTCGTATAAAAAAAGGCTGCTGCACTCAACGACAGTCCTTCTGTTTATAAATTACCTGCATTCGCGAGCATCTCTCTTGCGCTCTCAAGCTGGAGCTTTGTAATCTCCATGCCGCCCATAATTCGTGCAATTTCCGCAACACGTTCTTCCTCAATGAGCGACTTAATGTTTGTATATGTCTTTCCGTCGGAAACAGACTTGCTGATATAAAGGTGAACGTCGCCCTGAGCCGCAATTTGTGCAAGGTGTGTAACACAGATGACCTGTCTGCCCTTAGATGCGCTTCTGAGCTTCATTGCAATCTTCTGCGCTGCTCTGCCGCTGACACCCGTATCAATTTCATCAAAAATCATCGTGTCAACACCGTCGGTCTCGGCAAGAACATTTTTAATCGCAAGCATGATTCTTGAAAGCTCACCGCCCGAAGCAATCTTTGCAAGAGGCTTCGGTTCTTCACCGGCATTGGCTGAAATCAAAAATTCAATCTCGTCTTTTCCGTTTTCCGTCAAGCCGATATCGTTGCATTTAACGACAAAGCGAACATTCGGCATGTCAAGAAATTCGAGCTCCGAGCATATTGCATTGCTGAGTTTTTCACCCGCCGTTTTTCTTGATTCGGTCAGCTTGCAAGCCGCCGTTTCCGTTTCGACAAGGGCTTCCTTTTCCTGCTTTTGAAGCTCCTTGACTCTTTCCTCGGAAAAAGCTATGTTATCAAGCTCGGCTCTCGCCTTTTCAAGATATTCGAGCATTTCCTCCTCGGTGTCGCCGTATTTTTTTGAAAAACGATAGAGCAGATCCAACCTTTCGTCTATATCCTCAAGCTCGGACGGGTCAAAATCAACCTCCGCCATTGCGTCACGCACCGTTTCGGCGATATCCTCAAGCTCGTATCTGATATCGGTTATTTTCTCAGAAGCTTCACCGAGCATCTCCATATAAGCACTCGCATTCGCTATCTCCGATTCCGCATCGGTTATCATGTCAATTCCTGCTCCGTCGGCTTTCAAGGCTTCATAGGCGATGTTAAGGCTTTCGATAACCTTCTGCGAATTATTGATAAGAGATTTTCTCGCCTTCAGCTCGTCACGCTCACCAATTGTTATTTCCGCCTTTTCAAGCTCATCAATTTGGTATGTTAAAAAATCAATTCTTTGCGACTTGGAGCTTTCATCGGTCGTCAGCTTTTTAAGCCTGCTTCTTATCTCGCAAAGCCTACCGTATTTCTTTCTATAATCTGCAATTAAGTCCGAATTGCCTGCGAAGCTGTCAACAAAGCCGCAATGCTTTTCGGGAGAAAGAAGCGACTGGTTGTCATGCTGACCGTGAATGTCAATCAGCTCGCCGCCGATTTCACGAAGCATCGAGACCGTCACGGGTGCACCGTTAATACGGCAGACATTTTTTCCCTCACGGCTGAGTGTCCTGTTGATTATCAGCACACCGTCCTCGCAATCAATTCCGTTCTCGTCAAGAAAATTGCGAACTCTTTCATTTACATCCTCAAAGACGGCATAAACCTTTGCACTCTGCGCTCCTGTTCTGATGATATCACGGGAAGTCCGCTCGCCGAGGATAGCATTTATCGAGTCAATGACAATTGATTTTCCTGCACCCGTTTCACCTGTCAGAACATTAAGTCCGCAGCCGAATTCAATGGCAGCACTTTCGATTATTGCAACATTTTCAATTTTCAGACTTGTAAGCATATTATCACATCCTCAAATTGTGCGGCCGATTTATTTGACTATTCTGTCGATAGATTCTTTCAGCTCGTGGGCGGTAGCTTCGGTTCTGCAAAGAGCAAAAATCGTGTCATCGCCTGCAATCGTGCCGACAAGACCTTCCCACTCCATGTTGTCAAAGGCTGCGCACGCCGCATTCGCCATGCCGACATGGCATTTGATAACAACCATGTTACCTGCATAATCCGAGGAAACGACCGAATGAGAAAAAATCGTTGTAAACTTTGAAAGGTATTCATCGGTCTCACTCTTGCCCTCAACATAGCGGTAAACGCCGTTCTTATCCATCTGCTTGACGAGTCTCAACTCTTTAATATCGCGGGAAACTGTCGCCTGAGTTGAGCTGAATCCGTTCTCTTCAAGCTTCTCAAGCATCTCCTCCTGAGTGCCGATCGCGTACATCTCGATAAGCTTGAGAATCATACTGTGTCTTTTCTTTTTCATGACATTTTTATCTCCTTTTACAGCCGCCTCTGCTCCAGCTTGCTGTTAAGTATTTCAAGAAACGTTTCGTTCTTTATTCTTATAAATTCGCCGAACATATCGGCTTTGGAAATTCTGACCGAGCATCCGCTCTCAATCGGAATTGAGTCCTCTCCGTCGCAGGAAAGACCGATTTCGACGTCTCCCTTGCCGTGAAGAATAAATTCCGAATCAGGCTTAAAAATCAACGCGCGGGAAAAAAGGGAATGTGTGCATATCGGTGTAAGCAATATGCTTTCTATCTGCGGATCGACCACGGGTCCGCCCGCTGAAAGATTGTATGCCGTTGAACCTGTCGGCGTGGAAAAAATAATTCCGTCCGCCGTGTATTTGTTGAGAAACTTTCCGTTGTGCTCAACAACAAAATCGTCCATCTTTATCTGGAAGCCTCTTGCAACAACCGCATCATTGACGCAATAGTGAACGCTGAGCACCCTGTTATCGGGTGACATAATTTCCGCTTTCAGCATCATGCGACGGTCAAGCTCATATTTTCTGCTCTTGAGATTGGAAAGCATATTAAGCTCCGACGGCTCAAGACCTGCCATAAATGCAATCCGTCCCGCATTGATACCAAGAGTCGGTTTGCCGAATTTCGCCGCGTGAATTATAGTTCCGTCGCCACCGACCGCTATCACAATATCGCAGATCTTAATCATTTCATCAACCGTGATGAACTCGGCTTTTGTATCCTTGAATTCATCTTTATAATCACGCTTTATGCAATAGCTCATACTGTGCTTTTCAAGCTCGGCGCAGACTTCAAGCGATACCTGCAAAGCGTTTTTTCTTGTTAAATTAGGAAGTAACGCGATTTTCATGCTGTTCCCCTGCCTTATTTATCAAGCTCGCCGTGTGAAAGCTCCACAAGCTCCTCCGGCGTTATTTCACACATTTTATGTGCATTTTCGCTCTTTTGAATGTGCATAAGATATTCAATATTTCCCTCCGGACCTTTGATCGGTGAAAAATCAAGATTTTTTACGTCAAATCCGTTTTCAAGTGCAAAATTCACTATATTTTCAACGACCTCAATATGAACCTGCGGATCCCGGACAACACCCTTTTTGCCGATTTTTTCTCTGCCCGCTTCAAACTGCGGCTTTATAAGGCACACAGCCTGTCCGTCACTTTTGAGAAGTTCACGCAGAACAGGAAGAATTATTCTCAGCGAAATGAAAGAAACATCAACGCTTGCAAAGTCAATATCCTCGGGAATTTCATTATGTGTAACATACCTGAAATTGGTGCGCTCCATGTTGACAACACGCTCATCCGTTCTCAGCTTCCATGCAAGCTGACCGTAGCCGACATCAATCGAATACACCTTACTTGCGCCGTGGGTGAGCATACAGTCCGTAAAGCCTCCCGTCGATGCACCTATATCCATACATATGCATCCGCCGAGATCAATATCAAATTTTTCCGCTGCTTTTTGCAGCTTCAGTCCGCCCCTGCTGACAAAAGGATTACGGTTTCCCCTGACTTCAATTTCATCATCAGGCTTCACCGAAGCTCCTGCTTTAAGCTCCTTCCGATCATTGAGGTAAACCTGTCCTGCCATAATCAGCGCCTTTGCCTTCTCCCTCGATTCGGCAAGTCCGCGCTGAGTAAGCGCTATATCAAGTCTTATTTTATCCGACAATATTTACACCTCAGCCGTCTTTTCAACGATTTTATTCACCATGCTATCACTGTCAAATCCATACTGCTTAATAAGCTCAGGCACCTTTGCCTGCTTAACAAAGCAATCCTCGACAGCCGTTATATCATAATTGCCCTTGTAACCGTGTTGGAGGAGCTCGGCGGCAAACTTTTCACCTATTCCGCCGCTTCTGACTCCCTCCTCGTAGAAGAAAATATGCGTTGCATTCATAACCGCCTTGAGAGCCTCGGGGTCAATCGGCTTTATCCTGTTAAGCTTTAAAACCTTTGCGTCAATACTGTGATTTGCCAGCTCCTTTATTGCCTTTGCAGCTTCAAAAAACAGCCTTCCGTAGGTTACGATAGCCTTATCGGCAGAGACATTGCCGTAAATGTCATAGGTTCCGAATGACGGTTCGTAATCCTCAGGAATTTCAGGCTCGCCTCCCCTTGGATAACGAACCGCAACAACGTCATTGTCACGGTAAAATGCGTTACCGAAATCAATCTTCATTTCATCATAGGTCGCCGGGGAATATACAGTTACCTTGGGAATACTCTGCAAAAATGCAACATCATAAAGTCCGTTATGCGTCTCACCGTCGTCACCGACAAAGCCTGCACGATCAATAGCGAGCACAAGCTTCTGATCCTGCAATGCGCCGTCATGCATTATCTCATCATAGCAACGCTGCAAAAACGTTGAATAAACCGCAAAAACAGGCAGCATTCCGCCCTTTGAAAGTCCCGATGCAAAAGTTACGGCGTGCTCCTCGGCGATGCCGACATCGAAAAACCTTTCAGAATACTTTTCGCTGAACTCGGTCAGTCCTGTTCCGAGTGACATTGCGGCAGTGATGAGCGCAATGCGTCTATCCTCATGTGCCATCTTGCACATCAGTTTGCCGAACTCATTGCAGAAAGTGTCTCCCGACGAATGAGGTTCGCCCGTATCTATATCGAAATCCGAAACACCGTGGAAATGGCTCGGATCCTTTTCCGCATAGTTATATCCCTTGCCTTTGACGGTGTTAACATGAAGCAAAACAGGTGCACCGAGACTCTTGGCGGTCTCCAAAGCCTCACACATCATTCCAATGTCATGTCCGTCAATCGGTCCCATGTATCTGAATCCCATTTTTTCAAAAATTGTGCTTTCGTAAATGAGATTTTTTATCGCTGTTTTGAAACTGAACAGTCCGCTTGCCATGCTGTGTCCGATAAGCGGAATTCTGTCAAGGAAACGCTCCAGTCTTGCTTTCATTCGAACATAACGTTTCTTTGAACGGATTTTAGTGAGATATTTTGCAACAGAGCCGACATTTTTCGAAATTGACATCTCATTATCGTTGAGAATAACGATAAGATTTGTCTTTGACCTGCCTGCGTTATTGAGTGCCTCATAAACAAGTCCACCCGTAAAAGAGCCGTCACCGATAACAGCAACCGTATAATTATTGTTCTTTTTTATTTTATTCGCTTCTGCAATGCCGAAAGCCGAGGAAACCGACGTTCCGCTGTGTCCGCTGTAGAATGTGTCGTGCTCGCTCTCATTCGGATGACAAAATCCCGATATTCCGTCCTTTTGGCGTATCGTATCAAAGACATCGTACCGACCTGTCAAAAGCTTATGCGTATATGCCTGGTGACCGACGTCCCAAACGATTCTGTCCTTCGGCGAGTCAAACGTCAGGTGAATTGCAATTGTCAATTCAACTGCGCCAAGATTGGACGCAAGATGACCGCCGTTTTTTGAAACGGTATCAACAAGTACATCCCTTATTTCCTGCGCAAGTTCGGGATATTCGGAGCTGTTAAGCTTTTTCAGATCAGCAGGCGAATGTATTTTATTGAGATATTTTATTTCCTTATCCAATACTCTTCACATCCGATTAAACAGGTAATTAGTTCTTTCTCTTTTCCATTTTATCGGCAAAGTCAATAAGAAATTCGGCATCACCGTCAAAGCCCTTCATGGCTTCCTTTGCCTTTTCCGTAAGCTCGGAAACAATCTCCTTCGAGCGTTCGATTCCGAGAAGCGAAACATATGTGCATTTTTCGTTTTCATCGTCACTGCCTATAGGCTTGCCGAGCGTCTTTTCGTCACTTGTAACGTCGAGAATATCATCGACTATCTGGAAAGATATTCCGATGCATCTCGCATACTCCTCGGCGGCGGGGATCATATCCTTCCGTCCGGCAGCAATACAGCCCATGACGCAGGCGGCACGAATAAGCTCGCCCGTTTTGAGCGCATCGGTTTTTTCTATATCTTCAATGCCTACCCTTTTGCCCTCGTTTTTAAGATCCATGACCTGGCCGCCGACCATTCCTGCCCAGCCTGCCGCCTTTGAGAGAACGGCAATCGAATCTATTATTCTGTCGGCAGGCAGCTTCGCTTTAACCGCCGTTTCAAATGCAAGCGTCAAAAGAGCATCGCCCGCAAGGAGAGCATATTCATATCCGAATGCAATGTGACAGGACGGCTTTCCACGGCGAAAATCATCGTTATCCATGCACGGCAGGTCGTCATGTATCAACGAATAGGTGTGTATCATTTCAAGTGCACACGCAAGCGGCAGTGCACTCTCTGCGTCTCCGCCGCAAGCCTCGCAGAACGAGAGCACAAGCTCCGGTCTGATGCGCTTACCGCCGTTCTCAACGCTGTAGCGCATTGCACGGCTGACTATGTCCTCGCTCTCGGGCATATATCCCTCCAGCGCCTTATTTATCATTTCAATGTGACTCATATAATCATTCCTTTTTGTCAGGTCTCCTGCTTCTCGGAGAGATCGGTGATTTTCAACTTTGCCTTTTCAAGGCTCGTGTTGCAAAACGAGGCAAGCTTTGTGCTTTCCTCAAAGAGTTTTATTGATTCATCAAGCGGCAGACTGCCGTCGTCAAGCTTTGTGACTATCTCCTCAAGCCTTGCCATTGCCTGTTCATATGTCATTTTCGCCGCCATTTAAAGCACCTCGCAATTATTTTCTCCGTCGGCGAATCCGACGGTTATTCTGTCGCCTTTTTTAAGCTTTTTTGAGCTTATGACGACCTTTTCATCTTTCGTGACTATCGAATATCCCCTTGACATGACCTTCAACGGGCTGAGTGCGTCAAGTCTTGCCGCCGTTGCGGAAAATCTCGAATTTTCCTTGTCCAGCTTCCGCTGTATGCTCAGAAGTGCGCTCGTCAGATAGCTGTCAACGAGCTGCAGCTTTTGGTCAATAAGCATAATCGGGCTTCTGTATTCCAGTCTTTCTTTTATAATGTCAAGCTTTCTTTTTTCGTCGTTTATTCGTTGCAAAAGCGTTGCTTCGCACTCGTAAACGACCGTTTGGACAAAGGCAATGTCCTCCCGGATATCCGGCACGGCAAGCTCTGCCGCCGCCGACGGTGTTGGTGCTCGCAGATCGGCAACAAAATCGCAGATAGTGAAATCCGTTTCGTGTCCGACCGCCGAAATAATCGGAATTTTACTGTTAAAAACCGCCCTTGCGACGATTTCTTCGTTGAACGCCCACAGATCCTCAAGTGAACCGCCGCCGCGACCGACGATCAGAACATCGGCATAGTCGCCCGAATTAAATTGCTCAATAGCTTCAACTATCTGCGGAGCCGCCGATGCTCCCTGCACCTGAACAGGAGCAAGAATAATCTCCGCCAGCGGATATCGCCTTGAAATAACGTTTCTGATATCCTGAATGACAGCGCCTGTTGCCGAGGTCACAACGCCGATCCGTGTTGAACGGTGCGGAATCGGTTTTTTATAACACTCGTCAAACAAGCCCTCCTCCGCCAGCTTATTCTTCAACTGCTCAAACGCAAGATTAAGTGCGCCCAAACCGTCAGGCTGCATATCATCAATATATAGCTGATACTGTCCGTCACGTTCAAAAACCGAAACCCTGCCCCTGACAATAACCTTCATACCGTTCTCCGGCATGAATTTCAGCCGTCTGTTTGCCGAGGCAAACATAACAGCCTTAACGGCGCAGCTCTCGTCCTTGAGAGTCAGATAAAAATGTCCCGTCCTGTAGTGATTCGTGAAATTTGATATCTCACCCACAACATAAAGACTTCTCAGGAGCATATCGCCGTCGATTATCGACTTTATATAGGTATTCAATTGCGTAACGCTCAGTATTGTTGATTTCATTCAATTGTCCTCTTGTGCGCCAGCAATGCGATTCCCGCAGCGTTGTCCGCCGAAAATTCAGGGGCCGCAAAGCCTGCGCCGAGAGTTTTTTCAAACTCTTCTCTTATAATTTTATTCGACATAACTCCGCCCGAAAAAATCATCGGCAAATCGCCGTACTTTTCCTTCGCAAAAAGTGCGATTTTATAAAGAGCCGTCATTATGTAATCAATGCAGTAGCGGCAGACATCCTCAGGCTTTTCTCCCTTTTCAAACATCGCCCTGCATTTATTTTCAACGCCCGAAAGGCAGCAGTTGCCGTCCTTGAGCTTAATATTTATCTTATATTTTTTGTCGCTTTTCTGTGCCAGCTCGTCAACATATTTTCCCGCCGGGAACGGGTAGCCGAGCATAACGCCAACTCTGTCAACCGCCTGACCCGCCTTTAGGTCGAGTGACGAAGCGATCAGCCTTGCATCCAGCTCACCGCTGACGAGCAATGCCTGCGTTGTGCCGCCCGAAACATGAAAAGCGAAAAAATCCTTGCCGTACAGCTCACGCCTGCCTGATGAAAACAGAGCCGCCATAATGTGTCCCTGCTGATGCGAAAAGTGGTAAAGCGGCTTACCTGTTGCCGCCGCTATGGACTCTGCGGCGCACACACCGGTCAGGAAGCAAGGCATATATGAGCCCTCCGCCCTCATCGGTGCATCGGAAACGCCTATTGCGTCAATCTCGCCGTCAAAGTCGGCAAAAAGCTCCTTCATCAGTTCGGGCAATTGAACCGTGTGATGAAAAACCGCGTCACTCTGACGAAGTCCGAGTTCACCTTTTTTTACAGGCAAAAGCTTCTTACGATGAATGATAGTATCGTTTTCGCTGTCATAAATCGCACATGAGGTTGTGTAATTGCTTGTATCAATTCCTAAAAAGCAGGGCATTTCAATCCTCTTTTTCTCTTGAAATCGAGCCGAGAATTCCGTTTACAAAGCCCTTATCTTCGTCCGAACCGTAGACCTTGCAAATCTCGACAGCTTCATTGATCGAAACACCGACGGGAACTTTGTCAAAATATTTCATCTCGCAGACAGCCATTCTCAGCAGTGCAAGGCTGACCTTTGAAATTCTCTGCTTGCTCCAGCCCTTGAGATTATTCTCAATGGCGGCATCGATCTCATCAATATTTTCCTCAGCCTTTTTCACGATATCGGCGGTCATCTTGTCCTTGGAAATGACATCCGTCTCAATTGCGATATCCATTATTTCATCGACCGAAAGCTCTGTATTAAATGACTTTTCAAAAAGAATAATAAAAGCCTGCTCTCTTGATTTACGCTTGTTCGCAGAAGGTGAACCCATTTTTACGACCAATCCTTTCGCTTAGATATAAAAAGTCCTCTGTGTATTATACACAGAGGGTCAGTACGTCTGTTTTCATTTTGCAAGGTGCACTGAATTGTATATATACACTATTCAATGCATATTATACCACAATTAAAAAAAATCTCAACTGTTTTTTTGAATTATTATTTGATAAAGTAACACTTTAACAGGTGTTTTTCATAAATTAAAGTTTTCCTTCGGGTTTTCTCCTCTATACCGGCAAATAAACCGCATAACTTAATTTCTGTAATATCTGCAAAAATGCTGCTGATTAAATCTATGTTTAATGGCTCACTATTTAATTTCCTACTCAAGTTCGTAATAATCCTCGGTATCAAAAAAATCAACGATTGTAATGTCCAAACCGTCGCATATCTTTTTCAAGGTAACTATTCCCGGATTTTTGCTTTCTCCGTTAAGTATACTTTTTACGGTTGACTGAGATATTCCGGCAAGGTAGCTTAAAGCGTTGGGCGTTATGTTACGTTCTTCGCAGAGCTCGTAAATGCGTTTTACAACAAAATCATATATATTCATGTCAAACCTCAATATTTTTTCCTGATTATATATCACTAACGCCCGGCGTTACAATAAACTAATTGTACTAACCCGCATAGCCCGAATGTTGCGACACAAAAGCCACCGCCAAACAGAATTTCTGCTCGGCGGTGGGTTCATTTATTTATATATTCAGCATTTTATCTATGCAATCCGCTTCCACGAAAAACGACCGCCACGAGTGTGACGGTCGCAAATATTTATAATAATTATTTCTCGAGGTTTGCCTTGAGAGTTGCAAGCTGATCTCTAAGCTCCTGCGGAAGCTTGTCGCCAAACTTCTTGTAGTGCTCCTCGATCTCGGCTGCTTCCTTGGTCCATGTATCCTTATCAACATCAAGAATTGACTTGAGTGTATCAATATCCATGTCAAGGTCTGTAAGGTCGATATCCTCCGGCTTCGGAACATAACCGATAGCGGTCTCTGTTGCGTCCGCCTTGCCCTCACAGCGATCAACGATCCAGTTAAGAACACGCATATTGTCGCCGAATCCCGGCCAAATGAAGTTACCCTCATCATCGGTACGGAACCAGTTAACATTGAAGATCTTCGGAGCCTTGTCGCCGAGCTTCTTGCCCATGTCGAGCCAATGCTGGAAGTAGTCAGCCATGTGATATCCGCAGAACGGAAGCATAGCCATCGGGTCGCGACGTACAACGCCTACTGCACCTGCTGCGGCAGCGGTTGTCTCGGAAGCCATTGCGGAACCGATGAACACACCGTTCTCCCAGCTCTTTGACTGATAAACCAGCGGAGCACATTTTGCACGGCGTCCGCCGAAGATAATTGCCGAAATCGGCACGCCCTCGCCCTTGTCAAACTCAGGAGAGATGCACGGGCAGTTAACAGCCGGAGCAGTGAATCTTGAGTTCGGATGAGCGGCATATGTGCTCTTGTCAGCCTTATCGAACTTGGAAGCATCCCATTTGTTGCCCTTCCAGTCAATAGCGTTTGTCGGAAGATCCTTATTGAGACCCTCCCACCAAACGGTGTTGTCATCAAGGTTAAGCGCAACATTTGTGAAGATTGTATTTTTCTTTGTTGACTCAAGTGCGTTGAAATTCGACTTTGCATTTGTACCCGGTGCAACGCCGAAGAATCCGTTCTCAGGGTTAATAGCATAAAGTCTTCCGTCTGCACCGATTCTCATCCATGAGATATCGTCGCCGACTGTCCAGATCTTGTAGCCTTTCTCCTGAAGATACTTCGGAGGAATAAGCATAGCAAGGTTTGTCTTGCCGCAGGCTGACGGGAATGCAGCTGCAACATATTTAACTTCACCCTTCGGATTCTGAAGACCGAGGATAAGCATATGCTCAGCCATCCAGCCCTCTTTCCAGCCCTGGTAAGAAGCAATTCTGAGAGCAAAGCACTTCTTGCCGAGAAGAACGTTTCCGCCGTAAGCAGAGTTTACGGAGATAATTGCGTTGTCCTCGGGGAACTGACAGATATATCTCTTTTCGGGATCAACATCGCATTTTGCATGGAAGCCGCGAACCCAATCGTTGCTGTCTCCGAGTACGTCAAGAACCTTCTTGCCTACACGGGTCATAATAGCCATGTTGAGAACAACATAAATCGAGTCTGTAAGCTCAATACCAATCTTTGCAAGAGGTGAGCCGATGGGACCCATTGAGAACGGGATAACATACATTGTTCTGCCCTTATAAGAATCTCTTGCTATATCGTAAAGTCTCTTATACATCTCGTCGGGGTCACACCAGTTGTTGGTCGGGCCGGCGTTCTCCTGCTTCTTTGAGCAGATAAAAGTTCTGTCCTCAACACGTGCTACATCGTTCGGCTTTGTTCTGTGAAGATAACATCCGGGAAGCTTTTCTTCATTAAGCTTAATCATTTCACCGGTCTCAACAGCCTCTTTGCGAAGGCCGTCAAGCTGCTCCTCAGAGCCGTCGATCCATACGATTTTGTCGGGCTTAACAAGGTCAACTTTTCCGTTGATCCAGTCAAGTACGGACTTGTTAGTCGTTAATTCCATAGAAATTCATTCCTTTCGTAAAAATCAATTTTTTACGACTATATTATATCCTTTTTTTGAGCAATTTTCAACATACAAAATGCACATTATAACGGGTAATTCTTACTTTTTTTGTAGGTTTTTACAAAAGTTGCAAAAAGACTTTGTTAAAAAAGAAACAATTTCTATTTTATTATATTGAAAAATGCTCATAAAAACGAGGGTGCAGGTTACCCTGCACCCCCTCCGGAGTTTCACACCGATTTATCAGTGTTCAACTTATTTTGTTGCTGTGTATGTGAACGAATCAGCGTCATGCCACTCGTTGCCATACTTAACCTGTACCTTGATTACGTTTTCGCCTTCAAGGTAGCAGCTTGCCTGAGCATCGAATACCTTATGGCCGTTCTCAACTGTGTAAGCCTTCTGAGTGAGGGTTGCACCTGTTGACATTACTGTACGAACGCCCTGGATATCCATACCTGTCTCAACCTTGACACCGACACGGCCAACCTTACCTGCTGTAGCTGCCGGAGTGATGGCATATACTGCTGTGTCAAGAGTCGGCTTAACAAGATCAACTGTGAACTTGTAAGCAACATCCTGGCTCTCCCAAGTGTAACCGAACTTAGCGATAACCTTGATCTCGCAACCTGTTGCAATTCTTGTGTTGATTGTCCAAATATCATATGCTGCATCTGCACTGAGCTCTGAGCACTCGTTACCCTGTGCATCATAGGTCTTAACAGTAGCTGCTGTTACGATACCGGCCTTGTTGCGTCTTGTAATTGTTCTTGTGTTACCGTCAGCATCAATAAACTGAATCTTATAAGCATAGTCGCCGTCAACGTGGTTAACCTTTACACTGAATGTGTTGAAGGAATCAGTAGACGGAGTCCACTCAACTAACTGGATAGCGCCCTTAACCTCTGTCGGCTTAAGAACGAGAGCAGAGATAGCTGCGTTGAGCTCGTTAGCAGCCTTGTCGATTGTTGCCTGAGCTGTAATCTTGAGGTTACGTGCAACTGCCTCGGCTGCTGCAAGCTTATCTGTCATTGCCTTGAATGAAGCCTCTGTATAATCATCGGCATTCTTTGTCTTAGCAAGAGCGATAGCTGCGTCGAGAGCTGTGTAGGAAGCGTCCTTCTCTGTGAGCGGCATTGCAGCGTTGATCTTAGCTGTTGCTGCGTCAACTGTTCCCTGCTCTGAAGCAAGGAGATCTCTTGAAAGAGCCTTGCCTTCTGCAAGAGCATCCTGGAGAACCTTTACGGAATCATCTGTGTAGATGGATGTTCCCTTAGCAATGAGTTCCTCGGCTGTCTTGATAGCTGCGTCGAGAGCTGTATAATCAGCCTTCTCCTCAACCGGCTTCTCAACAAGGAGAGTTTCCCACTTGAGAACTCTTGACTGGATAAGCATCTGAGAAGCATATGCACTCTGGCTTGCGCCTTCCGGCTTTCTCGGATCCTGTTTCCAATCGTCGCCAACCTGTGCAAAGAGAGCTTCTACTGCTGCAAGAGACTCGTCGGTGTACTTTGTACGGTCGATTGCTGCGAAAGCTGCCTTAGCTGCGTTAATCTTTGTATAATCCCAATCAAGGAACTCAGGATTGTTATAGAGTCCTGTGATTTCTGCTGTCTTTGCGTCTACAGTAGCCTGATCGTTCTTAGTAAGTGCACGGAAATCGGCTGCATTTGCAGACTCAACGGCTGCATTAGCCCTTGTCTTGTAATCATCTGTAAGATATTTTGCCCAAGAAGTGAGATATACGTTGATATCCTTAAGAATAGCGTCAAGAGCTGTGAAATCAGCCGGTGCCGGAACGAGCTTGCTGATAGCTTCTGTAAGTGCATCGGCAATAGCGTCAAGCTCAGCCTGCTTATCAACTGTGTAAACCTTCTTGGAAGCCTCTACTGCTGCATCATACTTAGCCTTTGCAACTGCCCATGTATCTGCTGTCCAATCGGACTCTGTGAGAGCCTCGAATGCCTTAATAGCATTGTTAAGCTTTGTGTAATCAGCGCCTGCCGGAACAAGAGCTGTAATAGCATCGTTGAGAGCCTTAGTCTGTGCATCTACTTCTGCCTGATTGTCCTTCTTAGTGAGGTCAGTCTTAGCATAGAGAGCTTCAGCCTTATCAAGCTCTGCCTTCATAGCGTTGTATGAATCTGCTGTGTAAAGAGCGGAGTTAACGCGCTTAGCCTCGTCAATAGCTGCCTTAAGAGCTGTTGTGTCGGCCGGAATAAGCTTAAGATTTGCAACTGCTGTTTCGATGTCAGCTGCCATCTTATCAACGTCAGGCTGCTTTGTCTTGTTGTAACCACGAACAACAGCATTTCTTGCTGCGATAACTGCTGTAGCAGTATCGTTTGTGTAGTATGCTGCAAGATCAGCGTCTGCCGGGATCTTAGCAAGAGCTGCGTCAACAGCTGTGTAGTCAGCGTCTACAAACTTGAGAGCTGCCTTAGCTGCAATAAGGTCCTCGACCATTTTTGAAATCTGAGCCTGCTCGTCTTCCTTGAGGTTACCTGCATCTACCATTGCCTGTGCTGCAGCAAGAACTGTCTGATATGCTGCCCAGGACTCAGTTGTGTAATAATCCTCTGTGTAAGCTGTGCCCTTGTTGATCTCGTCGATAAGCGGCTGATAGTTAGCCTTGCCGAGAGGAACGAGAGCATCCTTAGCTGCCTTAAGGTTATTATAAGCTGTGTCGATTGTAGCCTGATTTCTTGCCTTAATATCTCTTGCTACTGCCTTAGCTGCATTGAGAGCAATTGTGAGATTCTGCCAAGAAACCGATGTGTAATCGCCTGCTGTGAGAGCGTCGCACTCTTTGATAAGAGCATCAATATTTGTGTAGTTAGCTGCTGCCTCTTCAAGGCCTGTTCTTGCAGCGTTAAGAGCTGTTGCTGCTTTATCAATTGTGCCCTGCTGAGACTTCTTGAGTCCTGTGGGAACAGCCTTAGCTGTTGCAAGAGCTGTTGTGAATGCAGACCAAGTAGCCTCTGTGTACCAGGAAGCCTGCTCTGTATCAACGATATTCTGAGAAGCTGTAATCTCAGCGTTGAGACGTGTGTAATCAGCGTCTTCCTCAACTACCTTCGGAGTGAGGTTAGCAATAGCATTTGTAAGAGCTGTTGCTGCTGCAGTGATTTCTGTCTGATGAGTAATATCAAGACCTGCTGCGATATTCTGAGCTGCTGTATAAGCGTTCTGGAATGCTGTCCAGTTAGCATCCTGCTCATAATTCTCAGCCTTGATGTTAGCTGCTGCGTCCTTAGCAGCGTTGAGAGCTGTGTAATCAGCACTCTTGATCTGAAGCTTATCATAGCCGGCCTCGAGAGCTGTAAGAGCGTTATTAACAGTTGTCTGATCTGCTTTCTTCTCGTCAAGGATTGTCTTAGCTGCTGCAAGTGCTATTACGAAGTCCTCAGTGTTGTTGTAGTTAGCAACTACTGTATCCTTAACTTCGTCATACTTAGCCTGAAGCTTTGAGTAATCAACCTGAGCTTCGGCACCCTTAACTGTAAGAGTGATCTCTGTACCCCTAAGGTCAAAGTAACGCTCACCGTCAAGATAGATATAATCAAGGCTGTTAACGATTTGTGAACTACCGTCACCGTCCGGGCAACGACCGATATAAGTACCGCTAACCTTGTTAGTTGCACGTCTGATGTTGTCCTCAGGCATTACAAACTTGTATGTGTCGCCGGGCTGTGCATCCTCAGGAATCTGCATGGGGATTGCAAGAAGATACTCAGTACCGTCAAGGCTTGTTGTTGTTGCAATTTCGGGATCCGGGTATGTATCATACATATAGAAGCCCCAGCCTGCTGCCTTAGCCTCGGTAATGTTTGCATACTTGCCTGTCTCACCGACAAGCTTCTTGAAGTAAACGTTTCCGTCATCATCTGCGCAACGGTTCAGAGCGTTCAAGAAGTTGTTGTTTGTGTACAACGATGAGCATGAAGAAGCACGCTTATTAAAATTTGTGTTTGTAAGATAAGGGTCGCTTTCGTTGTAGCTTGTCATTGTTCTCATGTTACCAAGTGTTGACTTAGCATAACCCTGAGCCATACGAATCTCGTTCGGATCAAGGAGTCTGTCATCATAGTAAATGAAGCTTGAGCAATGTCCTACGTCGAAGTTTGTGTTAATGTGGACAGCGATCATAATTTTCTGACCTGCTGTAACTTCCATGTCACCTGTTTTGGTGTCTGTCCAGGTAGGTGCAGTCCATTCTGTTTTACTTGTCCACTCCGCACCGGCTGTGATCGGCGATGCAGTAAGCCAAATCTTTGACTTATAGGGAGCAGTATCCGGATTTCCGTTAGCGGAAGCGGCTACAGCAAAGGTGCCAAGTACCATAGCAATTGCGAGCAATATACTAAGTACTTTTTTTGTTAATTTCATACAAAATTTCCTCCCATATTAGTGTTTAATAGGAATTAATAAGGGTTGACCTGATCAATATCTGTAATGCCGTTAGCAGCGGACTCCGCAGAAGCTGTATCCAGCGGGTCAACTGTGCCATCGCCATTCAGATCGGCAGCAAAAACTAAAGCATCAAGTCCGAAATCCTCAATACCGTTCGCAACAACTTCAATAGTTGATGAGTCATTGGTATCAATAATTGCGTCTCCGTTTACATCGCCGAAAATAACAATTGTATATGACTTTACAATATTATTATCAACGACAACATTGATTTTTGCACCCGTTCCGAGACCGTATTCGGTAAAAACAACCTTCATCGTTCCGGAGCCGGAAACAATAACCTTCTGCTTTAACTCGGCACTTGTTGTAATTCCGGTATCAAGACCGTAAACAAACAGTTGTGCCTTGTCAATAACTGCCTGTGATTCATAGGCCGTATTCGGTACAAGATCTACTGTCTCGCCGACAACACTTACAGTTTTAGAAACGAATTCCTTTGTAAATTTCGCATCATCGATATAGTAGACCGTGGTTGCATCTGTCGGAGTCTGGATTGCCTGATTGTAGAATCCCTTATACTCCGAGGGGATAAAGAATGTACCCTCTTTACCCGCTGCAGATGTCTTGGCTTTTACTTTGAATGAGAAACTTTGCTCACCGTTCGGAAGATTCAGGACACCCATGGTTGAATCGGTAATACCTGCCGTCCACTGGACAAGGACAACACTGAATTCCGAAGAATCATAGCCGTCAACTGAAGCTGAACCGTCATTAAGTGAGTTTGCCAACAACGTTCCTTTTACCTTTGTGGTGTTAAGTGCCGTAAGGCCGATAAGGTTCGGGATTTCAAAAACATCGGAATTGAACAATATCGGGAAACGGAAGGCAGTCATATTGAAATTAGTCTTGAGCGAAACAGTAACGGTAATTTCGTCACCGGGAGCATATACATCCTTATCGGTTGAAACGGTTACCGTCATGCTTTCGTCGCCATTAGCCGTACCTTCAGCAGAGGCACAGACACCGAAAACAGCTACTGCAAGAATAACAGACAATATGACGGAAAGAATTTTCTTCGTTATATTCACTTGGAAATTCCTCCTTCATTTTTCGGGATAAAGAGCTGACCTCTCCCGTTGATTTTTTTCGTCTGACATTATATTTCTACGCAGTCAGCCGATATATAATTACAGATGAACTGTAACTACCATTTTTCCTCATGTGACACCCCTTTTAGAGGTGCCACATGAAATTTTAAAACTTAATAAATAACTGTACGATTTACGAAGTCGATGTCAGCCATACCTGATGCAACGATTTCTATTGCTGAAGAGTCAGACGGGTCAACTGCGCCGTCACCGTTAAGGTCACCTGAAAGCTCTCTTGCCGATGTTGCAAAGTCATCCAAACCGTTAGAGACAACTTCAACCTCAAGTGCGTCAACCGGGTCACCGCAAGCGCCGTCACCGTTAACATCACCTGTTACCGATACAATATATGTTTCAATAATGTCACCGGCATTGTTCTTAACAACAATCTTAGCATCTGTTGAATATGAGCCCTGATTGTTCTCTACAAACTCAACAGTGCAATTCTCAGTTGTGCTGAAATAGTATGTTGCATCATTAGAACCGTCGCCCAAAACACCGACAAGTACGTTTCCGTCTGCCATCTCAATAGTCTCAACATCGCTGATAAGCGAATAAGTCGGCGTTACCGGTGTTGAACCGCCTGCTGAGATAAGTCTCTTCTGATACTCAAGGAGCATCTCATAAGCTGTGTTAACCTTTGTCTGTCTGAGAGACGATGAAGAATCGTTGTTTACAGAATTAGCAAAGTTAAGAGCTGTCTGATATGCTGCCCATGACTCAGCAGTATAATCAGCCGAGTTGTATCCCTTTGCCTGAGCATTTGCAATCTCATAAGCAAGGTGAGTCTTCAAAGCGTCCTTCTTAAGAAGACGGCTGCCGTAAAGGTTGAGACGATGGTTTCTGTAAGTAACAGTGAGTGAATCCGCAGGATAGGTCTTGCCCTGTGCATCGGGAATCTCTGCTCTGTTAATCATGCTGTTAGCCTGCTTAACCTCGTTACGGTAGTTGTAATATGTGTACGGCTCATAGTCCGCAACACCGAAGAAGCTGTAATCAGCATCTGTATAATTCTTGCCCTCGTTTGACGGAGCATAAGAATTCATAATTGCCTTTGTGGAATCAAGTCCGCCGGCCATCTCGTTAGCATCGAGAGTTTCAACCGCTGCCTTAAGAGCAGTATAAGCTGACTGATACTTCTTAGCCTTTGTGTTTCTGAAAGCGCCCTGAACAAACGGTGAGTAAACTGCGTCAACGGCATCCTTCATTGCCTTCTCCCAATCTGACCAGCCTGCGCTGTAGTTGGAAGCCTGACGGTGTCTGCCGATTTCCGAAGAAAGGAGTGAACCAAGTCCGAACTCCTCATAGCAGAATACCTTAACTGCTGTTGATGCCGTTGTCGAACCAAACTTAGCACCAATGCTGTAGGTGTACTGCTTAGAGGTCATTGTACCAACCTTGCAGATTGCTGTCCAAGCAGCCTCTTTCTCTTCGGGAGTAAGAGCATCGTATTCAGCGGTTGTTTCAAAGATATATGACTTAGCGATACCGTTCTGGTCGCCTGTCTTGCCGAGAATATCAAACTTCTCATCCTTAACAGCGATGTATGAAGCTTTGATCGGAGCTGATGAATTAGCAACAACCGATGCGCCCTTAACTTCATTTGCCGTTGTGTTTTCGAATGTGTACTGAGCTCTGTAAAGGTCTCTCATGCTGCTTGCATAGATGTAAGCCGGGCCGCCCGTGATGTGGTAGTTGCCCTTTGTATAGCTGACTTCCTTGCCGCTGTCGTCATCGGCTGCAGCCGAGATGAAGCTGTAAACATACTCAGTAATCGGAGAAGTTGTAAGGTTTGATCCGTCCTCAGTCAAAACGTTATATGTAATGGCAACGATGAACGGGTTAGAACCTGAATATGTGCTTGTAGCGGCAACGCTGATGTTTGCCTCCTGGCCTGCAGCAACCTTTGTGGTATCAGGTGTAAGCTTAAGAACGGAGCTGTTTGAAGTGATGGAAAGAATCTCATATGTATAGAGCTTATCCTGAACAAATGCGCCGGAAGCTGTTGTATAACCTGTATTGATACCTGAAGAGTTGTTACGAAGCTTGATCGTGAAGCTCGGAGAACCTGTCTTGTCATAAATGAATTTATCACAAGTAACGGTCGGGAACTTGAATTCCTGAGCTGTTGTAAGGCTGAGAACCGAACATACGATCGGAAGAGCACCCTTAACAAGGTTTACTCTGTAGTTGTAAAGATCCGAGAAGATCGCATCAACTGTGTTTGCAAGAGCTGCGTTGGTTACAAGTGCATCGAAAGTTGTAGCTGAAGTATTGAAAGCACCCGGGAAGATGATGTTAACAATTCTTGTAACTACGTCGAGAACTGCAGCCTTCGGAGTCTTGTTGAGATCGGAAGCTGACGGGAATGCAGAAAGCTCAAACATATCAAGAACGCCCTTGAGATCAAGGTTAGCAATCTTCTTGATAAGGTTGTCGATTACAAATGTCTTGACATCCTTGTTTGCAGATGTCGGAAGCCAGTTGAGACCGAAAAGGCCGTCAACAATCTTGTTGAGAGTTGTCCAACCGCTGTCACTCGTGCTGAGTGAAAGACCGTTGAGAAGTCCGCCGTAATTTTCGATACCGTACTGAGCTGCAACCTTAAGCTGCTGGTCAACACCGTTCATATCGGAAACATAGGTAAGACCCATGTCGATAGCGGAATTTACGCTGTAGATAGCGTAGTTAACGCCCATAACGATGATTGTATCGATTGTGTGTGCATAGCCGGAGAAATCAAGCTCCGGAGCAGATGTTGCAAGAAGCTGAGTCATTCCGTAGTAAGCGAAATCAACAATTGTTGTTACGTCATCAGGAATGTACATACCCTTAACAGAACCGTTGATGATAGCACGGAGAGCATAAACGATAAGCTCTTCATTTGACATCTTGTTAACTTCCTCAGGTGTAGCAACCTTGATGTAAGAAGCAAAGAAGTCATCGCCCGTGTTGATAAGAACAGCCTTTGCAAGACCTACAAGGTTATCCATAAGAACGGAGTTATCGCCTGTCTTCCAGGTGTAAACGCCGGGCTTGAGAAGAAGGTTAATGAATGAACCGAGAATGTTGTTGAGCTGAGACATGAACGAAGCGCTTGTGAAAGTAAATCCGCTATATGTATAGTCGATATTGAGATACTTTGCATAGCTGTTAAGATGATCTCTGTTAGCTTCAACCTTGTTTCCGTTAGCATCCTTAACGTAGGAACCGTCAGCATTCTTCTGGAACTCTACGCCGCAAGCCTTCTTGATCTCATCCTTAACGCTGCCGTTGAGGGCGTCAAGAACAAGGGAAGAATTGAATACCTTCTTGAGAGCGTTGTCAATGAATGTGTAGGTTGTTCCTGAGCTGATGTTTGTATAACCGTTGAGCTCAGGAAGATTCTGAGCTATAAGATTATCAATAAGCTTCTGAACCATTGAATCAACAGACTCAGTTACCGTCTTAGGAACTGTAGGCTTAATCTTGTTGCCGGCAGAATCCTTAGTTGTGTAAACTACCTCGTAGAGCATCTTCTTGAGAAGCTGGTTAACATCAGTGTAATCGCTGAGGTCAACAACCGAGGGAAGAATTGTGCCGAGGTTAATCGTCTGGTTAATGTAGCTGACGAAAATGCCCTTATTGTCATAGAGGAACTGGAGAACAGCGTAAAGAACGTTGATATCTCCGCTCGATCTTCTGACTGTAGCAAAAGCGTTAGCATTGAGGTTGGCGAGGTCGCCAAGCATTCCTTTGAATGTTTCAAAGGTTCGGCCGGTTACGAAGTTGTAAACCGACTCCATCGTTTTGTCAACTGATGTAAGATCAAGTTCGCCGATACCGTAAAGATCAGACTTTTCAAGTTTGATCTGCTCCTTACCGAGCATACGGTCAAGCTCATCAACTGCTGCTGATGCATACTGTTCTGTTGTAAGAACCGGCTTATCAAGCTTATTGTACTGATCCTTGATAGCTTCGTCCTTATAAGCAGAATAAGCACTTGCACCGACAACGAGCGTTGAAAGAACCATGATCATTGCAAGAATGACACTGAGGAATCTTTTTGCATTACTCATTTTTGGATTGCACCTCCATATTATTTATATGCCTTTAGCATACATACCGCACGTTTTTTCCGGCTCGTGCATACCGGCGCGACATCATTACGTCATTGCTGCTCTTTTAAAAACGAGACTCTGTTGCCGAAGCCTTCCCGCAAGGGCATACAGCCGTTTAAATGAGTCAAACATCAACGTCATTACGACGCATTGGTAAACCAGGTGGGTCGTAATGAGGGCTTCATGCAAAAGGCGCAATTCACCCAATGACACCACTTTTATGGTTAGTTTAACTATAACGCATAAAACGTCAAAAGTCAATATTTTTTTAGTCGTATTATTGATTTTGTACATTTTATACATAAGTAATAATGAAATTTTGTATCATTCTCTTTATGAATTATATATGCAAAAAACGATGGCAGGACATACGTTATAAAACATAACATAAGTCCTGCCGTTTCGACAAATTATAATTATTTCGTGCCCGAATAGTTCGGTGCTTCCTTTGTAATAAATACGTCGTGGGGGTGGCTCTCGATAAGACCGGCATTCGTTATTCTGACGAATCTTGTCTTTGTCTTGAGCTCTTCGATATTATGACAGCCGCAGTAGCCCATACCCGAACGCAAACCGCCGAGCATCTGGAAGATTGTATCTCCGAGAGGTCCCTTGTAAGGAACACGTCCCTCAACTCCCTCCGGAACAAGCTTTTTGTTGTCCTCCTGGAAGTATCTGTCCTTACTGCCGTTTGCCATGGCGGCAAGGCTGCCCATTCCGCGATAAACCTTAAAGCTTCTGCCCTGGAATATTTCTGTTGCACCCGGGCTTTCCTTGCAGCCTGCAACGAGTGAACCTACCATTATTGCGCTTGCGCCTGCGGCGATAGCCTTAACAATTTCACCGGAATACTTGATACCGCCGTCTGCGATTACGGGGATACCGTGCTTTGCGGCAGCATTCGCGGAATCAAAGATTGCCGTGATCTGCGGAACGCCGATACCTGCGACAACTCGTGTCGTGCAGATTGAACCGGGTCCGATACCGACCTTAACAACATCGGCACCTGCAGCAATAAGAGCCTCTGTAGCCTCGGCCGTTGCAACGTTACCTGCACAAAGCGTAATGTTCGGGAATGCGGTCTTAACCTTTTCAACCGCTTTGAGAATATTCTTGCTGTGACCGTGAGCGGAGTCAAGAACGAACATATCAACCCCGGCCTTTGCGAGCATACCTGCTCTGTCAAGCACATCTGACGTTGCACCGATAGCCGCACCGCAGAGAAGTCTGCCGCCATTGTCACGTGCCGAATTGGGATACTGAACACTCTTTTCAATATCTTTTATTGTAATAAGACCCTTGAGGTAACCCTCATCGTCAACAAGCGGAAGCTTTTCAATTCTGTGCTTCATAAGGATCTGCTTTGCCTGCTCCAGCGTTGTTCCGACAGGAGCGGTAACAAGGTGATCCTTTGTCATTACCTCACTGATTTTGATATTGAAATCAGTCATGAAACGCATATCACGGTTTGTGAGAATTCCGACGAGTTTTCCTTTTTCGTCGCAAATCGGAACACCGGAAATTTTATACTTCTTGCAGAGATTTTCCGCATCATATGCATAGTGATCGGGAGTAAGGCTGAACGGCTGAGCAATAACGCCGTTTTCAGAACGCTTTACCTTGTCAACCTCCTGTGCCTGGAGTTCCATCGGCATATTCTTATGAATAACACCGATGCCGCCTTCACGGGCTATCGCAATTGCCATGGGGGCTTCGGTAACGGTATCCATAGCCGCAGTCAAAATAGGTGTTTTAAGAACGACCGTGTTCGAAAGCTTTGTCGAAATATCGATATCCTTTGGAAGTATATCCGATTCGGCAGGAATAAGCAGAACATCGTCAAAGGTCAAACCTTCTTTTCCGAATTTTTCATCAAAAGTCATTTTACAACCTCCACTCAGAATATAAATTGTCTTATTCTATCGCAAATTTAAAAATAAATCAAGCCTTTTTTTAAATAATTTGTTATCTTTCAAATATTGAAAAAAGACAGGCTCACAGAATGAACCTGTCCTTTGATAAATCACTGGAACATGATGAGCAGGAAACCTGCCGCAACGGCTGAACCGATAACACCGGCAACATTCGGACCCATGGCATGCATGAGAAGGAAGTTTGTCGGATTGTATTTTCTGCCTTCGTTCTGAGCAACACGAGCCGCCATCGGAACAGCGGAAACACCGGCAGCACCGATGAGCGGATTGATTTTTCCGCCCGTAACGAGATAGAGAAGCTTGCCGAGGAGAACGCCGCCGACTGTTGAGAAGCAGAATGCAATAAGTCCGAGAGCAACAATTTTGAGTGTCTGAACCTGAAGGAAGCTCTGACCGTTTGCAGTTGCGCCTACGGTAACACCGAGAAGAATAACAATTATATTGTTAAGCGCATTCTGAGCAACATCGGAAAGCCTTTCAACAACGCCGCATTCACGGAAGAGGTTGCCGAGCATGAACATACCGAGAAGAGGAGCGACAGACGGAAGAATAAGTGCAACAAGGACAAGAACGATTACCGGGAAGATGATCTTCTCTGTCTTTGTAACCTTTCTGAGCTGAGTCATCTTGACCTCGCGCTCTTTCTTAGTCGTAAGAGCCTTCATGATCGGAGGCTGAATAAGCGGAATAAGAGCCATATACGAGTACGCCGCAAGCGCAATAGGCGCAAGAAGATGCGACGCCAGCTTTGACGTGAGATAAATAGCCGTTGGGCCGTCCGCGCCGCCGATAATAGCGATTGAAGCGGCTTCCTGCGGATTAAATCCAAGCGCAATAGCAATAAGGAACGCAACATAAATACCGAGCTGTGCCGCAGCGCCGAGAAGCAAGCTGACCGGATTGGAAAGAAGAGGTCCGAAATCAGTCATAGCGCCTACGCCCATAAAGATAAGACACGGGAATATGTTTGATTTAACACCGGCATAAATAATTCGAAGAACGCCGGAATCATACCAGTGCTCGCCCTGACCGGCAAGCGAACCGTCGCCGCCGAATATCTGACCGGCAGTGAGGTCATCCATGATGCCTGCGCCGGGAAGGTTTGCAAGAAGAATACCGAATGCAATAGGAACCAAGAGAAGAGGTTCAAACCTGAATTTAGGATGAATGGCAAGGAAAAGGAACACGAATGAAACAAGTATCATTACAAGATTCTGCCACTCGAGAGTTGCAAATCCGGACGATTCCCACAAGCCTTTCAAAACATTTAAAATTAAGTCCATCTTGAATACCGTCCTCTATTATAAAACTGCAAGAATCTGATCCGTGTCAACAGTCGATCCCTTTGAAACAAGGAGCTGCTTGATCGTGCCGTCGCAGGGAGCAACGATCTCGTTCTCCATTTTCATAGCCTCGAGAATAAGAACAACGTCGCCTGCCTTAACAGCCTGACCCTCGGCAACATTCAGCTTGAGAATTGTACCGGGCATCGGTGATGTGATCTGAGTTCCGCTGACCGCCGTACCTACTACCGCAGCCGGTGCGCTCGGGGCTGTGCTTGCCGCAGGTGCCGGAGCCGCTGCAACGGGAGCAACAGGTGCCGCTGCCGGAGCGGCATTGCTTACGGAGGTGATAACTGCTTCGCTTTCGTTAACCTCTACATCATACTTTTTTCCGTTTAACGTAACAACATATTTCATTTATTTGTCCTCCGATAATTTAATGGATTTAAATGCGAGTCTGTCCAGGCTTATTCCGCTCCGGTGACTTACTATTGCCATGATAACCGCCGCCGTAGGCTCGTCAACGCCTACAAGCTCAACTCCCGACTGTGCGGGCTGTACGCTCGGAGCCGCAGGTGCGGCAGGTGCCGGATCAACAGGAGCTTGGGCTGTCTTGCTTGTTTTATCGAACATTGCGGCAATAGCCTTAATGAACATTGCGATAATCGCAAGAATTGCGATAACGGTAACAAATCCGACAACCGCAACAAGTGCCGCTTTACCGAAATCCATGGCATCGTTTGAGCCGTAGAGCTGAGTAAAAACGCCGAGAAGCTTAGGAGTCATATTCATATTCGTCTTCCTCCTCAATCAATTTTTTCAATGGTGTATTTGAAGGTGTTCTTCGCTCTTTCGTCACGCTTGTCGAAGAACGCTTCGGCCTGAGTGGGGAATGCGATATATGAAAGAACATCCTCTTCGCTGTGTGCCTTTGCGCCGATCTCAGCCTTTGCAGCCTCGTAACCGTCACCGAGGGTATCTGCATATCTGCCCTTGATGGGCTTCTCGTCACCGAGAACCTTTTTGATGAGCGCAGGATCTATCTTTCCGGGAGCCTTGCCGTACTCGCCTCTTACATAAGCGCGAATCTCCTTGGAAACATTCTTATATCTCTCGCCTGCAAGGACATTCGACGTTGCCTGAACACCGACCATCTGGCTCATCGGAGTAACAAGAGGCGGATAACCGAGGTCTTTTCTTACTCTCGGAGTTTCCTCAAGAACCTCTTCAAACTTATCCATCTTCTTCTGAGCCGTAAGCTGAGCAACAAGGTTCGAAAGCATTCCGCCCGGAACCTGATATGTCAGAGCGTCCGTATCCGTCGAAAGAACAACAGGATTGAGCAGTCCGCTTTTGAGCGCATCCGCCTTAACGGGCTTGAAGAAATCGTTGATCTGCTTGAGAACATCGGTATCAAGACCTGTCTTATAACCGTCCTGGGTAAGGATATAGTTAAGGGTTTCTGTTGCCGGCTGACTTGTGCCGCCCGAGAAGCTTGAAATTGCGGTGTCGATAACATCAACGCCCGCTTCGGCCGCCTTGAGCAAGGTCATCGGACCGAGGCCTGTTGTGCAGTGCGTGTGAAGGATGATTGGGAGTTTAACGTTCTCCTTGAGTGCACCTATAAGCTCATAAGCCTCCTTAGGGCTGATGATACCTGCCATATCCTTGATACAGATGGACTGAACGCCCATGCTTTCCATATCCTTGGCAAGCTTGATATAAGCCTTTGTGTTGTGCACCGGACTGAGCGTGTAGCAAATAGTACCCGATGCGTGAGCGCCCGACTTAATTGTCTGGTCAACGGCAACCTCGAGGTTTCTTACATCGTTGAGTGCATCAAAAATCCTGATGATGTCGATTCCGTTTTCAACGCTCTTTGCCACAAACTTTCTTACAACATCGTTCGGGTAATGCTTGTATCCGAGAAGATTCTGACCTCTGAGAAGCATCTGAAGCTTTGTGTTCGGACATGCCTTGCGAATCTTTCTGAGTCTCTCCCACGGATCCTCGTTCAGGTAACGCAGACACGAATCAAATGTTGCGCCGCCCCAGCATTCCAGCGAGTAGTAACCCGCCTTGTCCATTGTTGAAAGAATCGGCTCAAAGGTTTCAAAAGGCATTCTCGTTGCAATCAGCGACTGCTGAGCGTCACGGAGAACTGTTTCTGTAAAATTGATTTTTTTCATAGCTTTGCCTTCCAATTCAAAATTCTGTTTATGTTTATTATCCGCCAATAATTAGAATGTAATCTTTGACGAAATATATTCACTGATTTCATCAATCGGCATACGAACCTGCTCCATTGTGTCTCTGTCACGAACGGTTACGCAGTTGTCCTCAAGGGAATCAAAGTCGAATGTGATACAGAACGGAGTTCCGATCTCGTCCTCACGGCGGTATCTCTTGCCGATCGAGCCTGTCTCATCAAAGTCAACCATGAAGTCCTTCTGAAGCTTTTCATAAACCTTGAGAGCGTCCGAGGAAAGCTTCTTTGAGAGAGGAAGAACCGCAGCCTTGTAAGGAGCAATTGCCGGATTGAGGTGAAGAACAACTCTTGTATCGTTCTTCTCGGCATCAATAACTTCCTCATCATATGCCTCGCAGAGAAGGGCGAGAACTGTTCTGTCCAGTCCGTATGTTGATTCTATTATAAAAGGTATATATCTTTCGTTTGTCTCGGGATCAAGGTATTCGAGCTTCTGGCCGCTGTATTCCTGATGTCTTGTGAGGTCAAAGTTCGTTCTGTTGTGTGTACCGTTGATCTCGCCCCATCCGAACGGGAAGAGAAATTCGATATCGCACGCCGCCTTTGCATAGTGAGCAAGCTTCTCATGGTCGTGGAAGCGGAGATGCTCCTCGGCAATACCGAGATCCATGTAATACCGATGGCCGTAATTCTTGAAATATTCGTAGAGGTCTGTGTCCATTCCCTCCTTGCAGAAGGTCTGGAACTCCATCTGCTCGAACTCTATGGTTCTGAATGTAAAGTTGCCGGGAGTAATCTCATTTCTGAAAGCCTTACCTATCTGACCTATGCTGAACGGGAGCTTAGCTCTCATGCTGCGCTGTACATTCAGGTAGTTAACATATTCACCCTGCGCATTTTCGGGACGAAGATAAATAATGCTCTTTGCATCGTTAGTAACTCCCCTGTATGTCTGGAACATAAGATTGAATTCTCTGATGTCCGTAAAGTTATGCTTGCCGCAGTTCGGACACGGAATCGAATGAGCCTTGATGTAATCAAACATCTCCTCCTTCGTCATGCCGTCTGCATGAGCTTCCGGATCAAAGTTGTCGATAAGCTGGTCTGCTCTGTGACGCATTTTACATTCCTTGCAGTCAAGAAGCGGATCTGAGAAGCTGGCAACGTGACCGCTTGCTTCCCATACTCTCGGATGCATGAGAATATCGGCGTCAACCTCGTAGCTGTTCTTTCTCTCCTGAATAAAACGCTTTCTCCAGGTGTCCTTAACATTGTTTTTAAGTCTTGCTCCGAGCGGGCCGTAATCCCATGTGTTTGCAAGACCGCCGTAAATATCGCTGCCGGCAAAAATGAATCCTCTGTTTTTGCAAAGGGCAACAATCTTGTCCATAGTCTTTTCTGTATTCGATAACATGAAAACCAATTCTCCCTCATTGTAAAATCCTATGAAATTATAAAGTATTTCGGCAAATAAGTCAATAAAAAAAGTATATGAATAATTTAATACCTACTCTTGGAAATATTGGTTAAATTGACATTTTATTAACAATTTTAATATACAATTTGTTTTTTCGCCCTTTATAATTGTAAAAGAGAATCCTTATATTATAATTTGTCTGAGCCGAAATCAATTTGAAGTCCGGCCGAGACTGAAAGATTTTTATCCGAGAGGGAATAATTTATAAAATCAAAACCGTAAACCACATTGCGAAAATGCTTTGTGATTCACGGCTTTTTGCTTGTTTTAAGACTCAGCTTTCTTTGAATACTTGTTTACATAGATTACTCTTTGAAGAACACGGTCGGCATAGCCGAGAGGCTCGCCGCTTCCGAGGAAAAGTGAACCTATCTGGGTTTTACATTCCTTACTCATAACAAGCTCAACTGCGTCAAGATCTCCTATGGTTTTACCCGTGACAATAGCACCCGAGCCGTGAATAAGAACTGCATTTTTGCCCTTAATTTTTCTTGCCGCTTCCGAAGCGCAGCTTGCCGAGCCGTCCCAGCGGAACGAGCCGATTTTTGCACCTGCAATCTGAGCAAAATCGTCAAGTCTTGCGTTAATACAGTCCGAGGTCATGCTGTATGCAATGATGTCGCTTTCGGAAAGGTGACGAATATAATTTACATCGGACGATTTATAAATCGCAGCATGAATTTTCGCAATTGCAGGCAGCTTTGCGTCACTGTCGCAGGTGCAGCCCTTGATTTTTACATTGAAGCTTGCGCCGCTCTTAAAGGTCAGCAGGAAAAACTCACCGTCTCTGACACTGCTTCCGAAATCCGACACATACTCGGGCAGAGCCTTGCCGCCCGTGTGTCTGATATAGCTGTTGAGCATCGCTTTCTTTGTATATTCAGCGGTGCCCTCATACATGAGAAATGCCTTTTCAAGCTTACTTCCGCATGCCTTTTCAAGAGCCTGAATGATTTCAAAGGTCTCATCAAAATCCTTGCCGAGGCAAACCGCACCGTGGTGTGCCATAAGAAAAGCATTGCAGCCCGGATTGTTTTCATATTCCTTTTTTACTGCGTTTCTCAGCTTATCCGTTGACGGCATACCATAGCCTGCGCAAGGAACAGTCTCGCCGAGAATATCTCTGTAAGCCTTTGGCACCGGATCAACGTCAATGCCGGCCGCTCCGACAACCGAGGCGTTGACCTGATGAGTATGTATAACAAAATTAACGTCGCTTCTCAAAGCGTAAGCATCGGCATGGATGCCTTTTTCACTCGAGGGCTTGATGTCGCCCTCATAGCTGCAATCGTCAATATTGACAACAACAATATCATCGGGCGTGAGCGTATCATACGTTCTGCCGCTCGGAGTGATAACGAACTGAGTGTCCGAAATTCTTGCGCTTACGTTTCCCCACGTTCTCGCTATGAGGCCTGTTTCAAGCAGTCTGTGACCCGCTTCGATAACAGCCTTTTTTCCTTCTTCCAAAGTGTACACCTAAACGTCCCCCTTATTCTGTCAGCCGATTCTGCCGCAGTTGTCAAATACTCTGTCGAAGCGTGCAATTGCATCGTCGATATCTTCTTCCGTATATGCAGCACTGGTATAAAGTCTGCTGCCGGCGAGAGTAACCATACCTTCTGCCATGTAAGCGGCTCCCATGTGCTCCATTTCCTTCTGACGGGCGCTCGTCTGCTTGAGAATTTCCGGAATCTCCCACGGCTTGGACCAGTTGATTGCAAAGTGCATTGTGCCTACTGTATCAAGGTGGCAGATTGAGCCCTGATTGAACGCAACGAACGGGAGATTATGCTTCTTGATCGACTTCTGAATACCCTCGATGAGCCTGTCGCCCATAAGTCCTGCCTTTTCACAGGCATTGGTTCTTTCGATCTCGCAAATTGTATGATAACCTGCAACGCACGAAAGCGGAGTTGCCGCCATTGTGCCGCCGCACATTGCCTTTTTAACCTTCTTGCCCGAAGAGTCGAGTCCTGCGCCGAGGTGAGCCATAACATCTCTGTGTCCGCCGATTCCGCCTGCTCCGGGATATCCGCCGGCAACGATTTTGCCGAAAATTGTAAGATCGGGATCAACTCCGAAATAGCCCTGAGCACCGGAAAGTCCGATTCTGAAGCCTGTAACAACCTCGTCGAATATAAGAAGTGCGCCGTATTTATGGCAGAGTGCCTCTGCTCCCTTTATAAATTCCTTGCTCAACGGTCTTGTTCCGCTCTCGGGGCCGACAGGCTCAATGAATACGCCAGCCGTGCCGCCCGTAAGCTCATTCTTCTTGAGCTTTCTTTCAAGGTCATTGAGGTCATTCGGGAAGAACTCGTCCGTGTGCTTGAATACAAACATCGGAACACCCCTTGACTGGAGGTTCTTTGTGCCCGGAACTCTCATTCCGTAGGCAAGCTGATCCGACCAGCCGTGGTATGCACCGCCCATTTTAAGGATATTCTTGTGCTTTGTCGCAAGTCTTGCAACACGAACCGCACACATACAAGCCTCTGTGCCAGAACCGAGCATACGGAACATTTCAACAGACGGAACACACTCGGCAATTTTATTTGCGAGCTTGTACTCATATTCATGGAAAAGACCTGTTGACGGGCCGCAGTCATTGAGCAGCTCAATAACCTTTTCGCGAACCTCGGGAGGGTTGCTGCCGATAATCGTCGGTCCGCCTGCCTGGAGAAAATCGTAATATTCGTTGCCGTCTATATCGTAAAGCTTGTTACCCGATGCTTTGGTAAAAACAAGCGGGAAAGGATAGTTAAATGCGAGGTTATGCTGAACGCCGCCGGGTATTCTCTGCTTGGCAATGTCAATCATTTCCTTTGACTTTGCACATTTCTTTGCGTAATATTCTCTCTCATATTTTTTGAGAGCTTCCGGCTTAATGCTGTAAATAGGCTTTTTAATAAGAGCATCAAGCTCCTTTGTGACCTTATCGGCATCAAGATAATTTTTGATAGCAAAATTGTTTCCCATAAAAAAACCTCCTTTGGGAACTGCCGAAAAACGTATAACTTCACGGGCAGTTGCTTTTTAGATTAAATTTATTTTAACACATATAGTTTAGTTTTTAAATACGTCACTAAAAAAAATTTGTAAAAATTCATAAAATATTTTTACTTTTGAACTTCTTTATGATAGAATAGAGACAGAAATTTAACCTGACTGGAGTGTTGAACATGAGCGCTTACGTTATTGCATATGATGTCGGAACAACAGGACTTAAAACCTGCCTGTTTGAGATTGATAAAAAAATCAAACCGATTGTCAATTCTTACGGCTCATACAACCTTTATATTCTCGAAAACGGCGGCGCCGAGCAGGACGCCGAAGAATGGTGGAACGCAATGTGTACCACCACGAAAGAAATCTTTACAAAGACGGATATCAAGCCCGAACAAATCGCGGGAATTTCATTCTGCTCTCAGATGCAGGCTCTCGTCCTCGTTGACAAGAACGGTAATCCCGTACGCAGACCCATGAGCTATATGGATCAGCGCGCCAAGGAGGAGCTGAAAAAATACATGGCATACGGCTTACAGATTGCAGGAGCAAATATTGTTCCGCTTCTCAAATCTCTTGCCGTCACGGGAGCCGTCTCATGCAGCGTAAAGGACCCCGTTTACAAATACAAGTGGGTTGAAAACAACGAGCCGCAGAACTACAAAAAAGCGTACAAGTGGCTTGATGTTAAGGATTTCCTTATCAGCCGTTGTACGGATAAATTCACCATGACAAAGGATTCGGCGTTTGCCACTCTCCTTTATGACACGAGAAAAGGCAAAGAGGGCTGGAGCAAGACCGTTGCCGATATTTTTGATGTAAACATGAATCATCTGCCTGATATAATCGAATCGACCGACATGGTCGGCGGAGTTACCGAAAAGGCGGCGGAGAAGCTCGGTCTTTTGCCGGGAACACCCGTATTCGGCGGCGGCGGTGACGCCTCGCTCATCGGCGTCGGCGCAGGCAGCTGCTCTGTCGGCGATACTCACATTTATTCGGGAACATCGGGCTGGGTCGGTACAGTCGTAGAAAAACAACTTGTCGATACCTCTGCGATGATTGCCGCAATTGTCGGTGCTGATCCGAACAGCTTTAACTATTTTGCCGAGATGGAAACGGCAGGCAAATGCCTTGAATGGGTCAAGGATCATCTTTGTCTTGATGAGATAGGAATTTTCATTGAAAAGAAGAAGATAACAGACCGTACAGAAAAAGCATACACCAGCCTTTACGACTATATGACAGAGGTTATCGACTCTGTTCCGGCAGGCGCAAACGGAGTTATTTTCACTCCGTGGCTTCACGGTAACCGCTGTCCGTTTGAGGATCCGAATGCCGCGGGAATGTTCTTTAACATCAACATCAACACAGGTAAATCCGATATGCTCAGGGCGGTTATCGAGGGCGTTTGCTATCATCTGCGCTGGATGCTTGAGGCGCAGGACAGAAAGATAAAGACCTCACAGACAATCCGCTTTGTCGGCGGAGGTGCGCTCTCCGATGTAACGGCACAGATTCTTGCAGATATAACCGGCAGGACGATTGAAGTTGTTGAGAAGCCGCAGGATGTCGGCGCAGTCGGTGCGGCGGCTATAATAGGAATCGGTCTCGGAATTATTAAGGATCTCGGCAGTGTTAAGAATTATATTCCTGTCAAGAAGTCGTTTAAGCCGAGTACGGCAGATAAAAAGGTTTATGACAAAAACTTTGAGGTTTTCAAAAAGCTTTATTCATCAAACAAAAAGAATTTTCAGATGTTAAATGAGCAATAATATAACCGAACAGGAGGACTGAGTTATGAACGGTTATAAAAACATAAATAAAGCTGAAATCCTCAGCCTGAAAGAACAGGTTGAATATCAGGCAGGTCAGGTAGTGAGCAAAACTCTTGCGCAAAACTCCGCATTGAGTGTTACGCTTTTTGCCTTTGACAAGGGCGAGGAAATCAGCACCCATGAGTCGGGCGGCGACGCAATGGTTACATGCCTTGACGGAACAGGAAAAATCACAATCGACGGCGTTGAATATATCTTGTACGAGGGCGACACGATCGTGATGCCGGCCGGACATCCGCATGCCGTATTCGGCGAGGATAAATTCAAAATGCTTCTGACGGTTGTATTTTAATTTGTTGAAAGCTAAAAAACGCAAGCCCAAATCAATCGGGTTTGCGTTTTTCTTTTATATTTTGTCTATATATTTTTTAACGTTTTCTATCACGGTTTGAGTTGCTTCTTCAAGTGTACCGCTGACCTGACAACCGGCCGCCTGCGGGTGTCCGCCGCCGCCCATTGCCGCACAGATTTCCGAAACGTTGATCGGGCGGTTGCTTCTCATTGAGATCTTATAGCTTCCGTCCTTGCGTTCACGCATTGTAACACCGACCAATACGCCCTCAATCTGCCTCGGAAGCGAAGCGATTGCGTCAACCTCACTCTCGTCCGAGCCGCTCTGACGGTACATATCCTGAGTAACCGTTATCAGCGCACATTTACCGTCAAGGAACATCTTCATTCCTCCGACGGCCAGCTTTTCAAGTGCAACATATGTTCTCGTTTTCGTTTCAAACATAACCGTATTTATCGTCACATTGTCAGCGCCGCATTCAATCATTTCCGCCGCCATACGCATTGTGCGCGGAGTGACGTTTGAATAGCGGAAGCAGCCTGTATCGGTTGAAATTCCCGTGTATATACAATCGGCAATCTGCTTCGTCGGCTTAATGCCGAGCGCATGAATAACTTCAAGAACTATTTCGCATGCCGCCGCCGCATTCGCATCAAGCAATGTTCTTTCGGCAAACATACGGTTTGAACCGTGGTGATCAATACAAAGCTCAATCCTGTCGGCGAATTTCTCCTCAAAGTCCTTGCCGAGCAGCTTTGTGTCAGCCACATCAACCGCAACAAGAGCGTCAAAAGCGCACTCATCCTCGCAAACTTTTCCAAGATAATCGAATTTTTTCGCAACCGTGTCATTGCACTTTACGTTCGCCCTTTTGCCGACGGCTTCAAGCGCATATTTGAGCGCAAAAGCCGAACCGAGCGTATCTCCGTCCGGGTGCGAATGGGTCAATATCAAAAAATTGTCCCTTGATTTTAAAAATTCAACCGCCGTTTCAAGATTGATAACCATTAGTCCTCAGTCCTTAAATCATCCATAATCTTAACGATATTCATACCGTGCTCAATAGAATCGTCAGCCACAAAGCTAAGCTCGGGAGTTTTTCTCAAATGAAGCCGCTTGCCGACCTCTCTTCGAATATATCCCGTCGCACTCTTGAGACCCTTGACTGCCTCCTTAGCAACGTCAAGTCCCTCCATTGCGCTGATATAAACCTTAGCGTAGGAGGCGTCGGAGCTGACCTCCACCCTCACCACGGTAAGCATTTTATCCATTACCCTCGGATCCTTAAGTTCTCTGATAACCGCAATTATTTCACGCTTAATATCCTCGGATACTCTGTCTATTCTGTAACCTGCCATAAGCTACCTCTTAATCTCTGTATTCTTCGACAGTGTAGGCTTCAAAGATGTCGCCCTCCTTAATATCGGAGAACTTTGTGAGACCGATACCGCACTCATAGTTTGAAGCGACCTCCTTCACATCGTCCTTGAAGCGGCGAAGTGAAGCAATATCATCAACAGCAAGTACGATTCCGTCACGGACAACACGAACCTTTGAATTTCTTGTAATCTTTCCGTCAAGAACATAGCAGCCTGCGATCTTGCCGACAGAGGAAATAGTAATGACATTTCTGACCTCGGCACGTCCCTGCTCAACCTCACGGAATTTCGGAGCAAGCATACCCTTGATAGCCGCCTGAATTTCCTCGATGCAGTCGTAGATGATTCTATACATCCTCATCTCAACGCCGTCACGCTCTGCAAGGTTGATAGCAACCGGGTCGGGACGAACATTGAAGCCGACGATAATTGCGTCGGAAGCGTTTGCAAGCATAACATCGGATTCGCTCGGAGCACCGACACCGCTGTGAATAACACGAACCCTGACTTCCTCGTTTGAGAGCTTTTCAAGACTCTGCTTAACAGCCTCAGCCGAGCCCTGAACGTCAGCCTTAACGATTATGTTAAGCTCCTTCATCTCGCCGTCCTTGAGCGAATCAAAGAGATTGTCAAGAGTAACCTTTTGAACAGACTTGAACTGCTCCTCCTTGGCCTCTGCCTTTCTCTGCTCAACAAGCTCACGGGCAAGACGCTCGTCTGTTACGGCATCAAAGATATCGCCCGAATTCGGAACATCCGCAAGGCCTGTGATTTCAACCGGAACGGACGGGCCTGCCGATTTGATTTTTCTGCCCTTATCGTCAACCATTACACGGACACGGCCGACAGACTGGCCGGCAACGATGATGTCGCCTGAATTGAGCGTACCTTTCTGAACAAGGAGGGTTGCGATCGGGCCTCTGCCCTTATCAAGACGGGCTTCTATAACGATACCCTTTGCCGCTCTGTTCGGATTAGCCTTGAGCTCCTGCATCTCGGCAACAAGGAGAATGCTTTCAAGCAGCTTATCAATACCCATATGTGTCTTTGCTGAAACAGGAACGCAGATAACGTCGCCGCCCCACTCCTCGGGAACGAGGCTGTGCTCTGTAAGCTGCTGCATGATTCTGTCGGGATTCGCACCCGGTCTGTCCATCTTGTTGATGGCAACGATTATCTGAACCTCCGCTGCCTTTGCATGGTTGATAGCCTCAATCGTCTGCGGCATGATACCGTCATCTGCAGCAACAACAAGAACAGCTATATCCGTTGCCTGGGCACCTCTTGCACGCATTGATGTAAATGCGGCGTGACCCGGAGTGTCAAGGAATGTGATTTTCTGACCGTTGAGGTCAACTCTGTAAGCGCCTATATGCTGTGTAATTCCGCCTGCCTCGGTAGAGGTGACGGAGGTATGTCTGATTGCGTCAAGGAGCGATGTTTTACCGTGGTCAACGTGACCCATTACGCAAACAACGGGGTCACGGGGAACAAGATCCTTATCATCATCCTCGCTGTCGTCAATAATTCTATCCTCAATTGTGACAACAACTGCCTTTTCGCACTTTGCACCAAGCTCGGTCGCAACGATTTCGGCCGTATCATAGTCGATGACCTCATTGACCGTTGCCATCTGACCGAGAGCAAAGAGCTTTTTGATAACCTCTGCCGCCGTCATGTGGAGAAGCGCGGCAAGCTCGCCGACTGTTATCTCCTCGGGAACCTGAATGTGAAGCTGCGGCTTCTTTGCTCTCTCCGCCGCAATTCTCTTGAGTCTCTCAGCCTCAGTCTCACGGCGTGATTTCATGCCCGGTCTGCGCTGCTGAGACTTCTGCTTGAGCTTCTGCTTGTTGACCGTTCTGTCGCTTCTTCTGTCCTGATTGACAGGAGAGATATTCTCGTACTTCTCGTTGTATTTATCAAGATCAACATTGCTTGCCCTTGTGTCGATCGTTCTGAATTCGCCCTTTGTTCTGCTCTGCGGAGCTGCGTTGGGATCCTTCTCTTTTTTCTTCGGCTGATTGTTGCTCTTTGCCGGAGACTTTTTCTCGTCCTTGGCAGGAGCATCGGACTTTGCTTCCGACTTCTTCGGCTCGTCTGATTTTTCAGCCTTTTTCTCTTTCTTTTCTTCCTTCTTCGGCTCGTTCGCCGTTGCAAAGTAAGCGTCGAAGCTTTCAACGCTGTTTTCCTGCGTTACAATTTCAAATATAACGTCAAGCTCGGCCTCCTCAAGAGCCGTCATAGATTTTTTCTGTCCTTCAAAATGCTTGGTTACAATATCAAGAATTTCCTTACTGGGGCAATCAAAATCCTTTGCCACTTCGTGGACACGATATTTATTTATCATAAAATGCGTTCCTCCCCGGATTGATTTTCTTTAAGTTTTGCGATCAATGACTTTGCGAAGCCTTCATCATCAACGGTAAAAACCGCCGCCTTGAAGCTCAGCGCCTGCTTAATGTCAAGCATCGTGTATCTTACGTCATAAACGGTTTTGTTATGTGCCTTTGCAAGCCCCGATATTTCATCGGAAAGCCTTTTTGATGCGTCCGAACAAACTATGCAAAGCTTTGCCTTTCCGCTGTTTATCGCCTGCTTGCAAGCATCATGGCCCAAGCTGAGCCTGCCTGCGCGTCTGCAAAGACCTAAAAGATTGAGCGCCGAATCATTCATCGTTTTTCAGCTCCTCTGCCATTTTATCGTAGACCTCGTCAGGAATCCGGCACAGGAATGATTTTTCGATTCTTTTGGCTTTTCTCGCTTTTTTAAGACATTCGGCGTCATGGCAGATATAAGCTCCTCTGCCGTTCTTTCTGCCCGTAAGGTCAAGAACTATCTCATCTTCGGGAGTTTTCACAACACGAACAAGCTCTTTCTTCGGCTTCATCTCGCCGCAGCCCATACATTTGCGCATTGGAATTTTCTTCTGCTGCATTCCTGCACCTCCTTTTAATTAAAGCTCTACCGACGGGTCAGTTTTTCCGCTCTCGGGCTTGATATCTATCTTCCAGCCCGTAAGCTTAGCGGCAAGTCTTGCATTCTGTCCCTTATTGCCGATAGCAAGTGAAAGCTGAAGATCCGGAACTATAACTCTGCATGACTTTTCTGCGTTCTCGTCTATTGTTACCGAAACAACATCTGCCGGAGCAAGGGAAGCGGCAATAAACTCTTTCGGATCCTCGCTGTATTTAACAATGTCTATCTTCTCGCCGTAAAGCATGTCAACAATCTTGCCGACACGGGCTCCTCTCGGTCCTATGCATGCGCCGACTGCGTCAACATTCTCATCTGCCGAATAAACGGCGATTTTTGTTCTTGAACCAGCCTCACGGGAAACTGCTTTGATTTCAACCGTTCCGTCATAAATTTCGGGAACCTCGGACTCAAACAGTCTCTTTACAAGACCGGGATGCGTTCTGGAAATTGTAACTCTCGGTCCTCTTCTGCCTTCCTTTGCATCGGCAACTCCGGCAATGTAGACCTTGATAAGCATACCCGGAAGAAGTGTTTCATTCGGGATCTGTTCGCTTCTGAAGAGCGGCTCCTGTGCCTTGCCGATTTCAACGATAGCGTCCTTAGTCTCGGGATCAACTCGCGAAACCTTGGCTGTAACGATCTCCTGATTGTGAGCCTGGAACTCCTCACGCAGTCTGCCATGCTCGGCCTCGCGGATACCCTGTCGGATAACATGCTTGCCCTTATCGGCTGCAATTCTGCTGACCTCTTTTGTCTCAAGCTCAATTTCAATAATGTCTCCGACCATAGCTGTCGGCTTATATTTCTGAGCCTGTTCAACGGTCAAATCCTCATCGGGATCAACCACCTCGGAGACAACGTTCTTTCTTACAAAAACTCGCATTGTCTTTTTCTCGGGGTCAAGCTCGCAGAAAACGATGTCCTTGTTGTTGTAGTCACGCTTAACTGCCGTGACGAGCGCCTTCTGAATACCCTCGCAAAGTACGTCCATAGGTATTCCTTTTTCTTTTTCAAGCATTTCGAGCGCCATAAAAAGCTCTTTGTTTACCATTGTTCTTCTCCTCCGAAATCATCAAGTTTAACATAAGATGTTTCTTTTTTATTTATAACGAGCTTCACCCCGTCTTGAGTAAGAAGCTCAAAATTTCCGTTGTCGTAGCTCTCGAGAGTTCCCTTGTACTCTCTGCTGCCCTCAAGCGGACGAATCAGCTTAACCTGAATCGGCTTGCCTATACACTTTTCAAAATGGCTGTCCCTTTTGAGATTTCTCTCCAGTCCGGGGGAGCAAACCTCAAGGCAGTAGCTCTGTTCGATCGGGTCAGCATCGTCAAGCGGCTTATCGAGAGCATGGCTCATGTCAACGCAATCGTCGATTGAAACACCGCCGTCCTTGTCGATGAAAACTCTGAGAAACCAGTCTGCACCCTCTTTTTCAAAGCGCACATCCCAAAGCTCAAGTCCAAGACTCTCGGCAATCGGCTGAGCGATATCCCAAACGGTATTGACGGTAATTCCGCCCTTTCCTTTTGAAGCCATTGTAACGCCTCCTTTACAATACAAAGGAGCGGGTCGCCCCACTCCTTTGTCAATACCTTAATAAACTTACAAATATATAATACCACATTATAATGTAAATATCAAGTGTTTTTTATTATTTCTTTTTTCGGAGTTCAGTTGCTGAATTGAAGATGACTCACCGCGTATGTTATAGAGGTCAGCGGATTATCCATCATCGACTGATATTCTTCAAATCGCTCCCAATCCTCAATATCAATAAATACGATGTCAACGTCCTGATGTTCGGCAGTAAAGTAATCTTTATAGAAATGCAGAAATTCATCTCTTACAAGGTTCTTGTTCGGAACCTTAGGAACATAAACAAGCTTTTCTCCCTGCGAAATTTTTTCATCGACATATTCCTGCCTCATTGCAAAAACGTCATAATTCTGTATCGTTTGAAGCGGAAGCAAAACCGCAAAACAAAGCAGCGCCGAAACAGCTGTAACATTGAGCACACGCAAGACCTTTCCTTCAAGCCTAATGCCGTATTCATTTACAATGTAGCTTGCGAGATAAATTGTAAGCGAAACAAATATTATCAGGGAAAGATAAAAAGTTCTGTAGCCGTGGAGAGTAAGAATCATGAACATTCCTACGGACATCGCAAGGGCAAATATAGCAAAAACAGAATAAGATTTTGTCTTTATATCCTTAATAAACCTGAAAATAATTATAAGAGCATTAAGAAGAAAAGCAAACATCAATACCATAAGGAAGAGCTTAACGCTTGAAATTACCTTTGCTTCCTCTGTTTGAGTAAACTTATAGAGAACGCATACCGCCGGATATACATTTGAAAAGACGATGTGCCAAAGCTTAAATTTATCGTCCGGCGATTCTTTTATTACAATATACGTTAAGACAGCACCAAAAATAACGATCCAAATCGCCGCCGTGCTGAAATACTCCGCAAACTTTGCCACAACTCCTATTGCAAAGGGAATATTAAAAATTATCTGCCGATAACTCGACATGACGTTTTCGCCTATAATGCTGTAGCTTATGTGCTTAGGCACAATAAACATCAGAGCCGCGCCTATAATTCCTCCGATAAAAAATATAATATGATCTGCCTCAAATTTTTTCTCGGTGAAATATTTATAGGCAATGAGGAAAACTGCCGTTGCCAGAAAAATTACCGTTGCATTCTCGCTGTAAAACTGCATACATATTGATGCAATAAAAAGAACGGTATACAAAAGTAAGCTCATTTTCTTTTTCCTGCGGCCGATTATTTTCATCAAAGCAAAACAAACAAAAACATTCGCAAGCGGCGCAACGTAATTCATGATACACGGGTTTGAAGAATAGCACTTGGCATAAAAGCCCGATGACGGCATAATAATAAGAAGCGCCGTTGCAATTTTCAGCCATAGTTTTTTAATCTCAAAAACATAGATTATGCAACCGATCAATACAGTTAAAACCATCGGCTTAAAAACCATTCTTGTTATCGGATAAAAATTGAAATAATAAAGTGCAAGATTTCCTATAAATCTTCCGTTGCCGTAATGAATAGAAAAGTCGAGACCGTTTGCAATCGATAAAGCCGAATATGAGGTCTGCATTGAATAATCATCGGTATCAAAAAAATTAAACAGAAAAACAATAAATAACAGTGCGTAAATAAAAAAGATCAAAAGAGTATTTTCATAATTTCTTTTTGTTGTCGTCTTCATTTTACTTCTTCCTTTTTAACGGGTTTTCGGGCTTTACGCCGCCTGTGAGGAATCCGCTGATATACATAAGATAAGCCGCAAGAATTGAAACAACAACACAAATCGGAATAAGTGTACCCGTACCGAGACTTCCGTTGAACATAAGCACAATAACCGCAGCGATTACGGGAACAAAAGAAATTCTCCAGTGCTTTGCAAGGTATCCTGCACCGAGCGCACCGAAAAGTGCCGGAAGAACTTGGTCAAAAGCAGGCTTCAGTGCCGAATCCTCGCCGGTAAGAGCAGGAAGAATAGGGGTAAGCGCAAGAACGCCGACCGCAAGAATTATGGTTGTAACAATAGACGATGTCGCCGTTGCGATTGTTGAGATAACCTCGTCCGCCTCTGTGCCGGGCTTCGTCTTTGCAAGCTCACGGGAGTTGAGAACACACGGAAGCTTGAGGTTTGTGATGTTACCCGTAACGAACGAAAGGTATGTTGCGCCCGTGCCGAGCATCGGAGCGTAAACAACAATTTCCAAAATTGCGGACGTCCAGAAAATAGGAATAACCTTTAATAATCCGTCAAATACCTGTTTAAATGTCGGCCATGCGTTAAATTTCAAACATATTGCGACGGGAACGGCAACCAAAACACAAATCGCCGTAACCATGAAAATATTTCCCCACGTGTAGGTGGAGTCCATATAACTGCGTTTTTTCTTGCTCATACGATCGGCCTCCATTCAAACGTTGATATTTCTGCGGGAAGAACATAATGCAGAAGGACTGCCATTCCCATGCCTGCGAACATACCGAGCGGCATTACAAACGGCTCAAATTTATCCCACTTGAATTTCTTGCAGAGAGCCTGAAGAACAACAACAACGATAACAGATGTAATAAGAACCGCAACCGACATAACACCTGCGCCCACTCCAACGGGCTTAAGCTTTCCGTTCTCTTTAATTGTCGGAGCTGTGCCTGCGAGTGCATTACCGATGAATGCAGAAATAAGACCGATAAATGTTGCGGCGGAAATAATATCGCCGAATTTGTTTTCACCGCTTGCGTTGTTAGTTACCTTGCCGACCTTGCTCTGAATTTTCTTGAGAAAAACAGGAATAAGTATAAGCGAAAGGATAACGCCGATAGTCATAACCCATGAAACGGCAGCAAATATTTTCGGATCGGCTATGTTTTGACCGAAAACAGCAATACTTGTACCGTCCCTGAAGGACTCAAGAGCCGCTTGAGCAGCGGTAACCTCATACTGGAGATTGCCGACAACCGAAAGTCTTATCCAGGGAAGAACAATTCCGAGTGTGCTCGACAGTGTAATAACCGTCGCGAAGATAGCAACCGCCGGAGCGATCGTAAACAACGCACTTGAAGTAACCGCCTTTTTCATGTCTGCGGTCGTAAGACCAACCTCCTTGCCATGCTTCCATGCACGGATAAGAAAAAACAAGGACTGAACAATGACGAAAACAATAACCATTGCCGCAAGTCCGTACATAAATCCGCTTTCTTTAAAATCTTGCATTACATATCCCCCTTAGAACTTGTTGATATGTGTTTTATTCTATCACAATATGTATTCCGCCGTCAAGAAAATAAATGAAAAAGGGCGATGCCGAATGAGCATCTGCCCTTATCTTTTGTAAATATGCTTTATTATTCTATCATAAATCCATGCCGCAGCGAGGCAAAGTGCAACCGTGCAAAAGGATAAAAGAATAGAAACAACCGTATTCTCGGTTGAAATCGGAAGAAAACCATAAAGCTGAATCGGGAATTTATGCATTAGAAGTATCGGCATAGTGTGTCGTCCGATATATGCCAATCCGGCGGAACGGAGTGTACCTGCAAGCAAACACCATCCGAAAATTCCGGCAACAGCGGTAGGAATATAAATCCACAGCTTTCCGAAATCGTTCATTGCAAAATCGGTTCTTGTATTGAGAGAAGAAAGAAAAGCTCCGCCTAAAATCAAAATTAAAGAAGCAATAACCTTTGCCCAAATCGGTATAGCAGCTTTTGCCTTGCCGTCCTTATAAATCAACTGCTTTGCAAGCCTACCGATTATGAAATACGGCGAAGCATTGACGGCCTGAATAATTCCGAAAGGCGCCGAAGGATAAAATCTAAAACAGTATAGAATAATCACTGCACTTACGGAAAACGCAAGCAAAATCACCGTATATTTAATTTTATTTTTGCCGCGAAAAACAAACCTGTTTATAATATAAGCTGCGGAGAGCAAAACAAACAAACAAGGGAGAAACCAGAGAGGATTGTTCCACAGCATAAGTCCCGTTGAACGTGTACCGATGATCATTCCGAGCAGGCATTGAGTAAGAGACAGTCCGCTTTTTTTGAAAAAATAATTCGTAATTATATAAAATCCGATGCTTATTGATGAAAAAATAAAATACGGAATCAAAATTCTTTTTGCTTTTTCACGGAAAAAATTTTTCGGTTCTTTGGTGGTGTTGAATGTCAAACCCGAAAGGAAAAAGAAAAGCGGAACATGAAACGAGTAAAGATAGCCGCAAAGCGGGTCGGATGGCAACTGGTGACCGAGCACTATGAAAAAAATTGCAATTGCTTTTGCAATATCAATCCAAGCGATCCGTTCTTTTTTGCAGCAAATACTCAAACCGTTCTCCTCCGTTTATATTAAGACAAAAGTCTCCCTGTGACAAGGGAGACTGCTTTAACTTTTATTTTTATATGCTCAATACTCCTATTGAAATTCTCAGAACAATAAGCGCATCGGCAGAATTTACCTTTCCGTCGCCGTTTACATCTGCATTCAAAAACGCTGTCTGCGAGCTTATCAATTCATTAAAACCGATTGAATATCTGAGAATAAGAAGCGCATCGGCGGAATTTACCTTTCCGTCGCCGTTTACATCTGCCGTTGACTTAGCGACAAGAGAAGGTGTTGATATTGTCTTGTGACAAACAGAACACTCCATATGCTTAAGACCGGTGTTGTAAACCGACGGTCTTGTTGAGTAGACCCAAACTGCCGTATGCTCTGTTTTCGGTGTAGTAACATTGTAGCTGTGACCGCAGGCGCAGATGTATGTATCAATTCCCGTCGAGCTGCATGTTGCCTTTTTCGTAACCGTTTTGGTGTAGGAATGAACATGGTTGCTTGTGCTGCTGAGACTAATTGAATACATTGTCCAGTTAATGTCTCCGCACTCGGGACAGCCCCATGAAATGTATGTTGTTGTATTGTGATGCGGATTGTTATGTGCATAGTCCGTCATAAGTCCGTCTTCACCGTCGCCGCAGAGAATTGCATGCTGAAACGATTTACAACTGTTGCAATAGTAGAATACGGGATCGCCTGGCGAAAGCTTGCCGGCATTATCGTCAAAATAAATGTACGGTCCGTCGGTTTTGAGAACATGAGCCGTTCCGTATGTTCCTTTGAGAGCATTGAAAAGATTTCCTACAGAGCGCTCCATAACATTGATTCCGCCGGCTTGCAAGCAGTTGGAAACAAATCCTGCACAAAGTTCAATTCCGTTATCCCAGTTTTCCTCGGCATAATCAAGTGCCGACTGCGGGTTATAATCAACGGCGCTTGCATTTGTGCTTGCAAACGCAAATACAGACACAATCATTGTGAGGGTTACAAATACGGATATAACTCTTTTCATGTTCCTTCCTCCGAGATCTTTTTAACGTTAGTTTTTAAACAACGGTTTAATTATAACAACAAATTACAGTCTTGTCAATAAGTTACAAGATATTACAGCTGCTTTTTCCTGTTCTAAGCATGTTTTGAGGTGAAAACGCTATATATATTATAAAAGGATAAGCGTAACCAGGCTACAAATTACCCTCAAAGTAACAAATCCGAGTCGTTTCTGTAACCTTTTGTAACTTTTTAGGTTTTGCACAAAAAATCACTCCCGCAGCACTGTCAAAATACCATTTATCGGCATTTTTTGACTGTATTTGCTTTGATTGTCTCGATATTATGACAAATAATTTGTAGAATATAAACAAAATCGATTTGCTTTTTCATTTGACAAATTGGGCATAGATTACTATAATAAGCCACGTTGGTTCAAAAACTAATTTGAATATCACGGGTTTGCGCCCGAATAAAACGGCTTTTGCCGTATAAAAGGAGCTTCCTAAAATGGAAATGATAAAAACCACACTGAAGAAGATCGGCATTGCGATCTCCAAAGCCAAGGTAAAGGCTATTATGATAGCTGTTATCGTGTGCTTTGCCGCAGCAACCATCTATGCTGCCGCTGCCAATTCATATTCGGTAAAAATCATAGCCGACGATACAGAGATCAATATAACAACAATGCGTGAAAGCGCAGAGGATGTTCTCAATCAGGCAAATATACTGATAAACAAGGGCGATGTTGTTGACCTTTCCGATTTCTCAAGCGGTTCAAAATCAACCATAACTGTTTACAGAGCTTGTGTAATCACCGTTTATGACGGTTCGGCAGAAGGAGTCAAGTATCCTGCCGTAGGTTCGGTTGAAAGATCCCTAAGTGAAAACGGAATCGGACTTAACGACGGTGACGAGCTCAGCTGCAATAAAGAAGACGTTGTTTACGAAGGCATGGAGGTTGTTATTTCCCGTGCATTCCCCGTTTCTGTTATTGCCGACGGCGAGACCTACAAGCTCAATATGGCTTCCGGCACTGTTGCCGACGCTCTCAACAAGGCTGTTGTTACAATCGACGATGACGATATTATTTCCGCTTCCCTTAATACAGTTCTTACAAAGGGTATGACCATCAAGGTTACACGAGTAACCTATAAAGAAAGAACAGTTGACGAGGTTCTCCCGTTCACAACTCAGAAAAAGAATAATGCAAATCTCTATACAGACCAGTCAAAGACCCTTCAGAAGGGTGTTAACGGCCGTCAGAACGTAACCTATAAGGATAAGTATGTTGACGGCAAGCTCAAGGAGTCCGTAAAGATCAATTCCGTTGTTACAAAGGCGGCAACAGAGCGTATTCTTGAGGTCGGCACAAAGAGACGTCCGACAACGAGCGCAAACGGCATAAGCACTATTTCGACGCTTAGTGCACCGTCAAGCCTTCAGATTGGCAAGAACGGCGTCCCGACGTCGTACAAGAGAGTTATCACGGGTACCGCTTCCGCATATTCCGGCGGCGGAGTTACCGCAACGGGCAAGTCTGTAAGACCCGGTTATATCGCAGTTAACCCGAATCAGATTCCTTACGGCACAAAGATGTGGATCGTTTCAAACGACGGTTCGTATGTTTACGGCTACGCCTCGGCTGAGGACACCGGCGGATTCATCTACTGGTCGGGCAGCAGCTCAACAGTCTGCGACCTCTACTTTGATTCCGAGGGTCAGGCAAGTGCATTCGGCAGACGAGGAGTTACAATTTATATTCTCTGATGATTTACAAAGATTGATTCAAAAAGACCTCTTTCCAATTTGGGAAGAGGTCTTTTTTTGTGTTCGTCTTATTTATTTTACCTGCCAGAAGCCGACTTTTTTCATAACCTTCGTCAGCGTCTTGTTTGCAATGTAGGAGGCTTTCTCTGCGCCTTCTTTAGCGCACTTTTCAATATATGCCTTGTCTTTCATTATTTCATTGAACCTGTCCTGAACAGGCTTTACATCGGCTATAACGCTTTCGGCAACGGCAATTTTAAAATCTCCGTAACCCTTACCGTCAAATTCGGCTTCAATTTCATCAAAGCTCTTACCTGTGCAGCAAGAATAAATGCCCATAAGATTGTTGATTCCGTCCTTGCCCTCGGCATAGCGCACGCTCGCCTCGGAATCGGTAACTGCCGACTTGAATTTTTTCATAATATCATCGGGCTTGTCAAGAACATAGACCGACGCTTTGGGATTTGTATCGGACTTTGACATCTTCTTGGTCGGGTCCTGAAGCGACATAACCTTTGCACCCGTCTTGCCGATATACGGCTTGGGGATAGTGAATGTCGGAGAATATGTGCCGTTGAAACGCTCCGCAATATCACGGGTGATTTCAAGATGCTGCTTCTGATCTGCGCCTACGGGAACGTAATCCGCCTGATAGAGCAAGATATCGGCTGCCATAAGCGTCGGATACGCAAAAAGTCCGACATTGACATTGTCGGCATGCTTTGCCGACTTATCCTTAAACTGGGTCATTCTCGCCGCTTCGCCGAATTGCGTGTAGCAGTTGAGAATCCAGCCGAGCTGGCTGTGCTGCGGCACATGTGACTGAACAAAAATTATATTCTTATCGGGATCAAGACCGAGAGCTATCATCAAAGCGTACATTTCAAGCGACTGCTTTCTGAGCTTTGCAGGTTCCTGACGAACCGTAATTGCATGAAGATCCGCAACGGCAAATATGCAATCGTTGTCTGCACTCATCTGCTTCCAATTTTTAAGTGCGCCAAGGTAGTTGCCGAGGGTCGGAACAGACGTCGGCTGAATCATGCTCAGCACACGGTCTTTTCTTTCTGTATTTTCCATTTAATATCACTCCAAATAAAAACTGGGAACATTATATCATAAAAAAATCGTATTGTAAATCATTATTATTTATGATAGAATTATCGGGTATGAACGGAGGTCTTATTATGTCGAATTTTGACGCAGTTCTTTTTGATTTTGACGGCACGGTTGCAGATACCGGCGAGGGCGTTTTTCTTTGCGTCCGTCATGCTATCGAGGTTCACGGGCTTAAACAGCCGAGCGATGAAGAAATACGCAAGTTTATCGGCCCGCCGATGATAGTCAGTTATCACACGCTCTATCCTCAGCTCAGTGATGACGAAGTTCGATCACTTATGCAAAGCTATCGCGAAAAATATGCCGAGGTCGGGCTTTATAAATACAAGCTTTACGACGGCATTACCGAACTTCTCCGAAAGCTCAATGAAGCCGGAATTAAAACGGCTGTTGCAAGCTCAAAGCCGCAGGAAGCTTTAACGAATATAATCAAAGTCAGCGGCATTGACAAGTATTTTGACTGTATCGTCGGAGCGGATAGAAATTACACCGATTCGGACAAGGCTACGATCGTTGAAGAAGCAATCAGGCGAACCGGAGTTACGGATAGGAGCAGGGTTCTCATGGTCGGCGACAGAAAATATGATATTGTCGGTGCGCACAAGGCGGGAGTAGCCTGCGCCGCAGTACTTTTCGGCTACGGCAGCCGTGAGGAATTCGACGAATACAAAGCGGATTATATTGTTGAAAGCTTCAAAGAGGTTGAAAATATCGTAATATAAACAAAAACAGACAAGCAATGTGAAATTATTGCTCGTTTTTATTTATAATGAGTTGTTTAAAATGAGCTTTGCCGAAAATATCCGAGCCGCACGAAAGGAGCTTAACCTCACTCAAATGGAGGTTGCCAAGCCGGTCGGCGTTGAACGCTCCGCCGTGGCTCACTACAAAAACGTCGTTTCCCTTCCCCACGACGGCAACCTTCAAAAAATTTGCAAAAGCCTTCAAATAACTATCGAAAGAATATTTCTGTAATTAAAAACGCTCTCTCTGAAAAAGAGAAAGCGTTTCTGTTTTTTTATTGATTTTTTATTGAGTTACAATATCCGCAAGCTTCGTTCCCTGAACCTCATCGGCACCGGCAACCGTGGTCGCACCGGTGTTTACATTAACGGTGTTGACAAATCCGATTCCGTTCATTTTGAGGCTGACAATGAGAAGGATCAAAAGACAAAGTACGGTGATACCTATCATTGAAAGTGCGGTAGCCTTACCCTTTTTTTCTTTATCGCAGGCCTTAACATATTGATCCATGCGCTTCTGAGCATCATTAAGGTCAATACCGGTTGCTTTTTCTGTCTTTTTCTTTGCCATTGCCATCAACTCCGATTTCAAGCGGTTAATATATTATACAACAATTATTTTGTTTTGTCAATTACGGCTGCACGGTAATCGGATGCGACTCACTCTCATGTTCAAAGGAAATGAAATTATTTCTCTCGGCATAAGCCCATCTCATATCGAAAAGCTCACACGCAGAAGCAGGCATATAAAGCTGGTCATGAATTCTGAGCACCTTGGCGCAAATTGTCTTTTCCTCACCGTTGACAATTACCCTGTCGCTGTTTTCGAAAAACTCTACCCTCTTGCCGTAAACCTCAAGAGTAATTTTGCCCTTTTCCTTGAGAACATATCCTCCGATATATCCAACAAGTGTACCGAAGCAGGCATACCATACTCCATCAACATTTTCGCATTTAACGCCCGACTGACAAAGTCCCATAAGGGCACCCTTGAAGGTCATTCTGGTCTGATTGAATTTCGGCGCAATTGCATAGGGAACTATCTCATCCTTGCCCTTGTCAATTGTGCACTTGTCAACAATTCTGCCGTCCTCAACAATCTTTGAAGTGAGGGTCATTTTATCTCCGTCAACCTCAACGATTGCAACAACGGAAACAGGCTCCTCCTCGCAGTAAAAAGCAGAATGCCAAACCTTTGAAATTGCTCTTGTTCCCGGAGGATTCTGATTGGAATTGCCGAGCATATAGTGAACCGTGCCCTGTGACGGACGTTCAAAAAGTTCCTCGTTCCTTCTCGGGAAGCTTCTCGAGAAGTTATGCTCATGGCCCGAGAATACGAGATCAAGCATCTCGAAGCCATCTGTCATCATGGGATATGCGTCGTAATTGGCGCAGTTTGAGCCTGAATAGCAAATCGGGAAATGATATGTACCGATATTCCACTGTCTGCGGTTCTTTTTCATATCGTTTATCATCCATTCGTTAACGTCCTCGGGGCCGTTAATGCCGATCATCTGAAAATGAACGTTACCGTAGTTGAATGTATAGTTTTCTGTTTTCCAGTCCTTAGGACCGTCATAGGCATATGAGCCTCTGAACTGATTGTCGAAGAACTCGGCAGGCTCCGCATAATATCTGCCCTGCTCATGCACGGGGTCTCTGAAGCCGCGGTTATCATGGTTGCCGAGAGCCATCTGAAGAGGAATGCTCTCAACAACGCCCTGCATTCCCTCAAAAGTGCCGTTCCACTGAATTTCATGCTGACCGCAGTTTGTGTTGTCGCCGCCCGTAAGAATAAATCTTGCATCGGGATTTTCCTCAAGAACCTTTTTGAGAATTCCCGTAAAATATGAATAATCTGGATCTATAAGGTCACCCTTTTGCTGGTCCGAAACGCAGATAAACTTAAATTTTGTGAGATTTTCAGGCTCTGTTGTAAAGCTGAACTCGCCGCTTCTGTGCTCATCGTCGCCGCAGGTGTAGAAATACTTTGTATCGGGTTTGAGTCCCGTCAGCTTTACCCAGAACATATTGCTTATGTCTATATCACTCTTGAAAACATCGGTATCGGCATCTGTGCGCTTAACCTCTTCCGAGCCGTCCTCGCGGTAAAGAACATAACCGCTTTTAACGTCAATGCTCGTTCTCCAAGTGACGTTCATCGTGGTTTTTGCATCATCTGCAATGCTGATAAAAATATGGTCGGGTTGAGGCTTAGAGCCTCTTAACGGTTTTGTTGACATAATTTTGCCTCCTTATGATATACTTGAATCATTTATAATAATCGTTGATTGCTGCCTGTTCGGCGAGTTGCAGAAAGCCTTGACGGTCGCCATTGCTTCCGCTGCCTCAAAGAATGAAATATCACTGTTTGAATCGAGGTTTGCAAGAAGCTTTTGATATATTTTTGAGCCGTTTTCAACATTCTCGTCGGTTATATAACTGTCAAGCATGGCACATATCAGCTTACCCTGCGTTCTCATTCCGTCCGTGCCGAGCGTTTTGCAATATCTGAAATACTTAATAAGCGTTTCACCCTTGATTGTCTGACTTCCCTTTGTGAGAATCAGTGTGTAATTATTGTTTCTGTACTCAATTCTTTTGTCAACCGTGTATTCCAAGCCGTCCATATAGTTAATTGCAAGGGCAAAGGTCTCGGCATCCGAACCGACATACTTGTTGATCTTTACTCCCTCTTTCTGCTCCACTACCGAAACAAGCTTGCCTGCGCCGCCCTCCTTGAGGGTCTGTACATAGCTTTTGCCGTCGGAGGTCTTACCGTCGGGGTTCAGCGGACGATCCTTAATAATACAATTGTCCATATCCGCTTCGATAATGTGAATAAAATACATTTCCGAAAAGTCGCTTGCCGAGCAAAAAACAAGAAAATTTGTTTTTCCGCTCAGCTCCGTCGGCGAAACAGGCTGACTGTCGGTCGTCGTTTCTTCGGCTTTGGTTGTCGTCTCTTTTGTAAAAATACTTTTCAGCGAAATCTCATTGTGTTTGAGAATAACTACCGCCGAAACAGAGCCGAACACAACGGCGAAAGCAAGAAAAGCCAAAAAGAATCTCAAAAGGTCGCCCTTTTTATCCTGCTTGCTTGTTTTGAATTTGTGACCTCCGAATGCCATTTATATCACTTTCTTTTCAAAATTACTGTTGATTTTTCTTCAATATCCACCATGTTTGCGGCAACTCTGCCGTTGCCGAGCAGGTCGTGTGCATCGCACCATTCCGACTTTACATAATAGGTTATCGGGTGCGGATTGCTGTTTGAAATAACAAGTATTGCCTCATTGTCATTCTTTCTCGAGAAAGCAACACACCCCGCGACCGCGGAAAGAATTTCAAACCTGCCGTCCTTAAAAACGCGATTTTCATTTCTTATCTTGCCGAGCTTTTTATACCATTCGACAAGCTCGCCGTTTTCCTTGCCCCAAGGGTAGCAGCGGCGATTGAACGGGTCCTTATATCCCTGCATACCTGCCTCGTCACCGTAATAAATCGTCGGAACACCCGGTAAAGCGAACTGCATCGCCGAAGCCGCCATAAGAAGCTTCATGCCGTAGTGATATTCCCTTTCGTCAAGAGAATGAGTGCTTTGCCATTTTCTGTCACGGTAGGCACAGTTCTCGCCTGCGAGCGCGGTAATTGCCCTCATTGTGTCATGGGTAGAAAGATGATTCATCAGCACGTCGAGCACTTCCTTTGGATAGTTCTCAACTATGCTCATTACTCTTGAAGCGAAAAGCTCTGCGTTTGCGTCACGGATGAAATCAATAACTGCCCCTGCGAACGGATAGTTCATCACACTGTCAAGCTGCTTGCCGAGAAGATATCGACGAAGCTTACCGTAGCTCGATTTGTTTGAAGCGTCCTCCCAAACCTCGCCGAGAACAAGTCCATCGGCTTTTTCTTCCTTGACCGCCTTGCGGAACTCGTCAAGAAATTCATCGGGAAGCTCGTCGGCAACGTCAAGCCGCCAGCCTGATGCGCCGAGCTTCAGCCATTTTCGCGCAATTCCGTTTTTGCCTGTTATATATTCGATAAAATCAGAGTTATCCTCGTTAACCTCGGGCAGAATCTCAATTCCCCACCAGCTTTCGTAATCGTCCGGCCATTTGTTAAACTTGTACCATCCGTAATACGGTGATTCCTTGGACTGATAAGCTCCCAGGCTGTCGTAGCGGGAATAGCGATTAAAGTACCTGCTGTCATCACCCGTATGACTGAAAACGCCGTCGAGCATGATTCTTATGCCGAGCTTTTTCGCCGATTCGCAAAGCGATTTAAAATCCTTTTCCGTGCCGAGCATGGAGTCGATTTTTTCATAGTCCGCCGTGTCGTAACGGTGGTTGCTTTGCGCTTCAAATATCGGATTGAGATAAATGCAGGTAACCCCGAGTGATTTAAGATAACCGAGCTTCTGCTCGATTCCGTTCAGATCGCCGCCGAAATAATCGTTGTTGAGCACCTTGCCTTCGGCGGTCGGGATCCAGTAAGGGTCGCCGTCTCTGTCGGTTTGCAAAACCCTGTCGGACGGAACATTCTGCTTTTTCGTGCCCGAGGAAGCAAAACGGTCGGGAAAAATTTGATAGATTATTCCTCCCCTGAGCCATTCGGGAGTGTGAAAATCCTTATCGTAAACCGTGAGCTGCCAGTCCTCACCGTCGCCTTTAATTGCGGCAAGTCCGTTTCCTGCGTGGTAAATCCTGCTTGTGCCCCATGAGGTGTCATATTCAAAATGATACTTGTAAAGTGCAGCTTTTTCGGCGGTAAAATCGACCTTCCACCATTCCTCACCGACGCCCTCCATACAGTCCCATTGCATATTGACATAACTGTATTCATCAGCTTCGGCTTTTTTTATGACCAGCTTTGCGGCATGGCAGCAAAAATCACGGGGCAGAATTATACGAAATGTAACCGTTTGATCGGTTTTCACTGCCCCGAAAATGCTTTTGTGATATTCTAATCTTGAGTTATACGGAATGTACATCAATTCGTGGTTTCCTTGCTGCCCGTTGTAATCTCATCGGGCGTTTTTGTGACAATATTTTCAAAATATTTTTTGTCGATTTCCGTTTTATCTTCGGAAACAGTTGTCTTTTCTTCTACATACGGTGCTTCTGAAATTTCGAGCAAAGCGTCCGTTATCAAAAAACCCGCAACGACAAATATGACAAAGAAAACGGCAATAACAATATACTTCACCACGGGCATCCAAGAGCTTTTTCTGTCCGTGCTGATAAAATATTTCTTATTGTCGCTGTAAGAGGAGCGGAACTCCGTAATGCTGCGGCGACGTTTATTATATTTTTGGTATTTTTCCATGCTTTTACTCCCGAGAGCGGCATATAATATAATGTCGGCTCTTAAATTGGATTTACCATAATTTGATGGTTGAATACCGATTTTAACGGTCATATACTTTAATTAACAAGTTTATGAGGAGATGCGGAAATGGATATTCAACCGATAAGCAACAATAAATTTATAGTCGGATTGACCTGTGACGAGATGAAAGACCTCGATATTACATATGAAGATATGGATTACTCCAATATTGAAACAAGACGCGTGATTTGGACAATTCTTGACACCGTTCGTCGTGATACTGGACGTGACGTCGATCCCTCCGGCAACCTGATGATTGAAGCGGCACCGGATACCGACGGAGGCTGTCTTTTGATGTTCACCGTTGCAAGCGGACCGAATAAAAAGAGCGAAACCGTGATTTCAAAAGCAAATCCTACACGGATCTATGAATTTGAAAATCTTGATAACATGCTTGATTTCCTGCGATTTCTGCCCGACAATTCACGACGGATATTTACAAAAGGAATCAAATACCGACTGGAGCTTCCGACGGAAACGGCAAACAATTTTCATCGCATACTAAATGAATACGGAAAATTTGTCGGCAAAAGCAGTCTTACCGCCGCTCATACGCATGAGCATTGGCGGGAGCTTTAACCTCTCAATGCTTCAATTGTTTTCGCCGGATCGGGCGATCCGAAAATCGCACTGCCGGCAACAAGGACGTTTGCCCCTGCCTCAACGGCTTTCGGTGCAGTCGATTCGGAAATTCCGCCGTCAACCTGAATATCAATATCAATTCCACGCTCTGCACATTCCTTGCGCAGAGCAACAATTTTTTTCATCATGTCTCCCATGAATTTCTGACCTCCGAAGCCGGGCTCAACAGTCATGATAAGAACCATGCTCAGCCTGTCAAGGAAGGGAAAAACGGACTCAACCGGTGTGTTCGGCTTAACAGCAAGGCCTGCCTTACAGCCTCCCGAAATAATTTTGTCTATAGTCTCGTCGATCGGAGAATCTGATTCAACGTGAAAGTCAATTATATCTGCGCCCGCCTTGATGAAATCATCAACATATTTAAGCGGATCGCTTATCATAAGGTGGCAGTCGAAGACCTTGTCGCTGCACTTTCTTATGCACTTAACAACAGGCGCACCGAAGGTAATGTTCGGCACAAAATGGCCGTCCATAACATCAATGTGGATCCAGTCTGCGCCGCAGGCGTCCATGCGAGCGGTTTCCTCCCCCATTTTTGAAAAATCGCAGGAGAGAATCGACGGAGCAATAAGTATCATAAGAAGCACCCTTTACTATAAATTATTAACTATACATAATTAAACATATTATATAATTAAATGCGCCCGAGGTCAAGAAAAATCGGACGCATTTTTGTAATGTAACCACTGATTAAAGATATTTTTTTATTTCTGAAAGTGAGCACACGGTAAAATCCGGCAAATCGGAGCTTTCATTTGTCAGATTATGGTTATACCGGCAGGTTTTCATTCCGAAGCTTGCTCCGCCCTCAATATCTGCGGTCAAAGAATCGCCTATCATCACCGTTTCCGACGGAACGATAGGACTGATTTTTTCAAAGCATCGCTCAAAGAATTCCTTTTGGGGCTTTGAAAAGCCTATCTGCTCCGAGATAAAAATTCTGTCAAGATATTCGGTCATTCCTGCATTGTTGAGCCGCTTTATCTGCTGTGCATACGAAGCGTTGCTTGCCGCACAAACAAGATATTTGCCGTGAAGATATTTAAGCAGATCAAGCGCACCGTCAACAGGCTCGGCGCTCTCTGTCAGATAAGAGTAGAACACATTTTCGAATTCAACGCCGTCAATATCAATCCCGATCAATGCGAAAATCATATTCCAACGGCAGGCATAAAGCTCCTCTTTTGTCAGTTCGCCCTTTTCAATTCTGAGCCAAAGTCGATTGTTTATCATATTGAAGGTGTCGAACATCGAGTTTTCAAAGCTCAAACCATAATCATTAAATGCCTTTTGCATTGACCAAAGGGCACATTTGTTGAAATCCAAAAGAGTATTGTCAATATCAATAAAGACAGCCTTGATATTATCCATAAAATCACCTTATTTATTGTAGCATATTTTACAACCGTTTTCAAATAAATAAATTTTGCAAAGCAATGGGCACACATGCCGAAAGGAGTTACACGGGAAGCATACGTTGACGCCATGAAAAAGCTGAATGAAATCGGCAGAGAATTTAAGAAAAACAAATAAGCTTCGATAAAAAAAGGCTGTAAATCCAAAAGCGATTTGCTTTACGATTTACAGCCTGATTTTTATATTGTCTCGATATAATACGGGCATATGTCCTCATAATGTCCGTCGTCCATTCTGAAGCCGCCGGGAATTGTTCCGAGCTGTTTGAACCCTATTCGCTCATAAAGATGTCTTGCGTGAATGTTCGTCGCGACGACCGCATTGAATTGCAGGATTCCGAAGCCGTGCGCTTTCGCCTGAGCTATGCAATCCCGAACCAGCTTTTCGCCGATGTGCAATCCCCTGCTTTCGGACGAAACGGCATAGCTTGCATTTGCAATGTGGCCGCATCTGCCGACGTTGTTCGGATGAAGAATATACATTCCGTAAGCCTTGCCGCTCTCATCGACCGCCACACCGCAATAGGTCTGCTGAGCAAAGAATTCTCTTGCGCTCCCGTCCGTGAGCTCATCCTCCTGAGGAAATGCAACACCCTCGTCAACAACCTCGTTCCATATATCTTTCATAGCGGGGATATCGTCCGCACTGTATTCTCTTACAACAATATTTTTCACGGTAACATCCTCTTCATATCAATAACATTCTGTCATTGTCGAGGTCACGTCCTGCCGCTTCCTTGAATTTCTGAAGCAGATCTGCAACGGTGAGCGCTTTTCTTTCCTCGCCGAAGGTGTCCATAATGATTTGACCGTTGTTCATCATTATTGTTCTGTTTCCAAGCTCGAGAGCCGACTGCATATTGTGAGTGATCATCATACAGGTGAGCTTGTTTTCGGCAACGATTTTTTCCGTCAACGAAAGAACCTTTTCCGCAGTTCCCGGGTCGAGAGCTGCCGTGTGCTCATCAAGGAGAAGCAGCTCCGGCGGGTTGAACGTCGCCATCATAAGCGTAAGAGCCTGTCGCTGACCGCCCGAGAGAAGCCCGACGGGCTGGCTCATTCTGTTTTCAAGTCCCATATCGAGCAACGCGACACGCTCACGGAAAGCCTTTTTATCCGCTTTCGAAACGTGGCTGAGCCAACCGCCTCTGCCTGCTGCGAGAGCAAGATTTTCTTCAACCGTCATTCCGGGTGCGCTGCCCTTCATCGGGTCCTGAAAAAGTCTGCCGATTTTTCTTGCCCGCTTATACTCCGGCATGAGCGTTATATCCTTTCCGTTCAATTCAATCCTGCCGCTGTCAACAATAAAAGTTCCTGCAATCGCATTGAAAAGCGTTGATTTGCCTGCGCCGTTCGCTCCGATAACTGTAATAAAATCGCCGTCGTTGACCTTGATTGAAAGATCACTTAAAGCTTTTTTGGCGTCCGTCGTTCCCGAATTAAAGGTGATGGAAATGTTGGAGATATTAAGCATTACGCAGCCCTCCTTCCGAAGCGCTGATCAAGTTTACGCTTTAAGAACGGGAACCTTGTTTTGAGATAGGGAATCGAAATCGCAAGCACAACGATGACCGATGAAACGAATTTAAGCATGAATGCCGGCATATCGAAGCGCAGAGCAATAGTATAAACAAGTCTGAAAACAAATGCACCGAGAACCATTCCGACAATCTGAAGCGGAATTTTCTTTCTGCCGAGAAAAACGTTACCGATAAGCAGTGATGCAAGTGCAATCGTAACCATACCCGTTCCGATATCAATATTAACGGACTTCTGCGACTGAGCAAGCAGACAACCGGAAAGAGCCGTAAACGAGTTCGCAATGCAAAGTCCCACAATTGTTGTGAAAACGGGATTGATTGAAGATGAGCGAACCATATCCGGGTTGTTGCCCGTTGCACGAATTGCAAGTCCGAGCTTCGTTCTGAGGAAAAGCGCAAGAAGAACGCCGATGATAATAACCGCAAGCAGTGCGACAATCAGCTTATACTGCTCCATAAGAGGAGTGTTTCTGAGCAAGTCGAGCGCTTTGGTGAAAACGGTGTCGGTTTTGTTAAGATTAAGGATCGATGAATTGCCCATAACGGCAATATTGATTGAATAAAGCGCCGTATTGACAATAATTCCTGCCAGCAGGCTGTTAACGCCCATTTTCGTCTGAAGAAAAGCAGTGATGAAGCCAGACGCAATACCTGCCGCCATAGCGGCGGGAAGTGCAAGAAACGGGTGACCCGAGAGCGTAACGACCGCACCGACGGTTGCCCCAAGAGTGAAGCATCCGTCGGTCGATAAGTCGCATACATTAAGCATCGAATAGCTCAGATAAAGTGCAATTACGGTAAGTGCGCTTATGAGTCCAAGCTCGGATGCGGTTTGAATAAGTGCTAAAACAGAACCCAGCGACATAAGTTAAGTTCCTTTCCGAATAATTATTTCTGTCCGTCGAAGCTCTCGGCGGTCTTGATTTTTTCAACCTTTGTGCAGTGCGGAGCGATTGCTTTTGCAACATCGTCATAGTTCATGCCGAGCTGCGAGCAGATATCCGTGTTGATTGTTGCCGTACCGTTATCAAATGTGCGAACAGCAACCTCAGACGGATTCTTGCCCTCAAGAAGAATTTCGGCAATCATGTTTGCGGTTTCCTTGCCGAGGTTGATGTAGTCAACACCGAAGCCGAGGAATGCACCGTTAAGAGCAAATGAATCGGCACCTGTGAAGTGAGGTATACCTGCCTTTGCAAAGATCTCATAGATTGAAAGCTCTGCTGTCATGATCGAGTTATCTGTCGGGGTGAAAACTGCGTCAACCTTATCGGAAACAAGAGCCTGAGCGGCGAGTGTAATTTCATCTGCGGTCTTGCCTGTCTTTTCGACGTAAGCAATGCCTTTCTTTTCAAGATATGCCTTTGCGTCCTTGATAGCGGCTGTTGATGAATCCTGACCTACATCGTAGAGGAGACCGACCTTTTTGATGCTCGGCTTTGTCTCAAACATGATATCCATAATAGCGTTTGTGTTGAGATAATCCGAAGTGCCTGTGATGTTTGCGCCCGGAGCTTCAAGTGATTTAACAAGCTCGGCACCCACGGGATCGGTAACTGCGGAGAAAACAACGGGGAGGTTTTTGCCCTCTGTTGCGTTCTGCATTGCCATTGCAACCGGTGTTGCGACGCCGACCATAAGATCAACATCATCAGCGATGAAGTTGGAAACTATCTGATTAAGAACATTGTTGTCCGCGTTGCAGTTTTGATATTTAACGTCGAAAGTAACGCCCTTTTCCTTGCCTATAGCGGCGAGCTGTGACTGAATGTTTTCAACTATCTGATTGAGCGAAGCATCGTTAACATAGTTGCAAAGTCCGATGGTATATGTGTTTTTTGTTTTGGAAGCTGTACCGCAAGCGGTAAGAGTTGCGAGAATGAGTACGGCACAAAGTGCAAGAGAAATAAACTTTTTCATGATAATATCAACCTTTCTGAAATTAAAAAATAAATGAAGTGTTTTTAAAATATATTCGGAGCAGAAAATCAATCGGCGCTCCTGCGCCAAAGCTTAGTCAATAAAATCATAATAAAACCTCCCGTGAAAATAAAAAAATCCTGTCCCTGCAATTTCTTGCCGGGACAGGAATAAAAATCATATCCTGTGGTGCCACCCTGCTTGACGCTTTCGCATCCACTCTGACGTACTAATCATACGCTGACATTTGTTCACGGAGAGTCACCTCCGTCTCACATACTCCGAAGCTAACTTCGTTTCCGCTCGCCCTCGAAAGTCCATTCGATCAAATCTTCTTCTGCCGCAATCCCACCGCCTGCGACTCTCTGAAAGAACAGTGTTAAGATCTACTCACTCTTTCTCATCGGTTTAGACGCATTATACTACCGAATTTTTCGGTTGTCAATAGGTTTTTTTAAAAAATTCGTTATAATGAAACAAATTCTACGTTCACTGTCATTTTATTCCGACACGTCTTTAAATGACAGAAAATTATATTTGACAGGCTGTCATATCCTCAAAGCTCTCACGCTTAACAGCGACATATTCGCTGTCCTTCGTCAGCATTATAACAGGCGGCTTTGTGATGGCATTGTAGTTGGACGACATAGCATAGTTGTATGCACCCGTTGTCAAAACCGCAAGAATATCGTCTCTCTGCGGCTCGGGGATTTTAACTCCCTCCTGAATGAGGTCGCCGCTCTCGCAGCAGCGTCCCGCAACAGTGCATTCATAGTCCGCTTTTTCGTTCATTCTGTTTGCAACACAAACAGTGTATTCCGACTGATAAAGCGCATATCTCGGATTATCCGGCATACCGCCGTCAATCGAAACATAGTTCTTAAAGCCCGGAATTTCTTTTTTTGCACCGACGGTGTAAAGAGTCATGCCTGCATCGGCAACAATGCTTCTGCCCGGTTCCATAAGGATCTGCGGCATATTCACTTTCTTTTCGGCGCACTCTGCTTTAAATATTCCCGAAAGGCTCTTAATATTAGCCGCATAGTCGATCTCCGGGTCGCTCTTAACATAGCGAACACCCATACCGCCGCCGATGTTGAGTGTCTGAGCCTCATAGCCCTGCTCGTTCTTGACCTTTGCGATAAAGTCAATCATTATCTTTGCCGCATCGCTGAACGGCTTGTACTCAAAAATCTGCGAACCGATATGGCAGTGATATCCTCTCAGCTCGATATTCTCGAGAGAAAGCGCAAGCCTTACAAGCTCGTCCGCCTGACCTGTTTCAATCGCCGTGCCAAACTTGGAATCGACCTTGCCTGTTGAGATTTTCGCATGAGTATGAGGGTCAATACCGGGAGTGAGACGAAGCAGAATCTTCTGCCTGATTCCCCTCTTTTTGGCGTGGCGGTCAATTGCGCGAAGCTCGTCGCAGTTGTCGCAGACGAAATATCCGATAGAATTATCCATTGCATAGGCTATATCGTTGCCTGTCTTGTTATTGCCGTGAAAATAGGCATTTTCAAGAGGAAAACCGGCAACCGCCGCCGTATAAAGCTCACCGGGCGAAACGACGTCAATGCCCATGCCCTCCTCTTTCATAATCCTGTATATCTGCTTGAAGCACAATGATTTGCTGGCAAAAAGAGGGAAAGAGTCTTTGCCGAAATACTCAGCCATAGCTGTTTTGTAAATTCGACATTTCTCCCTGATTTTTTCTTCATCCATTATATATGCCGGTGTGCCGTACTTCTCGGCAAGCTCGACCGTGTCTCTGCCCGCAAAAGTAAGGTGTCCCTTTTCATTTATTCCGAGATTGTCGCAAATCATTTTAAAAATCCTTTCTGTTGTGCAAATTACAGCATATGTGCTCTGATTTCTTCGCCGTCCATATCAACGAGAAGCGCAGGTGCGATATCGAACACCGTTCGGCAGCCTGATTCTCCGTTTGCCTTGAGCTTAAAAGCAGCTCTTGCATAAGCGGCAAGAACGCTGCCCGTAAATTCCGGATTTGATTCGAGCTTGAGACTGTATTCTATAGTATGCTTTGTGCCGAGGTCAAAACCCGTGCGGCCGCTTCTGATAACACTGCCGCCGTGCGGAATTCCGCTGTGATTGGCTTTCAGCTCATCAAGTGAAATAAAGTTTACCGTTGTATCATAATCCGAGAAGTAGTTAGGCATGGTTTTGATCTCATTCTCGATTCTCGCCTTGTCTGCGCCCTCCTCAACAACAACGTAGCACTCTCTTGTGTGCTTTTCTCTTGTTGTAAGCTCGGGATTTTCGCCGTTTCTGACTCTTTCGACTGCACTCTCGACAGGTACGGTGTACTGTCTTGCGTCAACAACGCCGTCAATCCTGCGGATAGCGTCGGAATGTCCCTGGCTGACTCCTCTGCCCCAGAAGGTGTAATCCTTACCGTTCGGAAGAACAGCATTCATGTAAAGTCGGTTGAGGGAGAAAAGACCCGGATCCCAGCCGACGGAAATAATCGCAATATTGTTGCCTGACTTCGCCTTTGCGTCAACATTGGCAAAATGCTCCGGAATTTTTGCGTGTGTATCAAAGCTGTCGATGACGCTGAAATTTTCGGCAATCATCGGAGTTGTTTTCGGAAGGTCGGTTGCGCTGCCGCCGCAGTTCACGATAACGTCGATCTTATCCTTGAAATCCGCTATCTTATCAAAGCCGTAAACGCCTGCTCCTTCTGTCCTTATCTTAACGCTTTCGGGGTCTCGGCGAGTAAAAACGGCAACCAGCTCCATATCGTCGGAATTCTTAACCGCCGCTTCAACTCCCCTGCCGAGATTGCCGTAACCGGCAATACCAATTCTGATCATATATATTATCCTTTCTCACGGAATAATTATTCTGTAACAATGCTGTTCATATCGTAAAGTCCTGCCGGCTTGCCGAGAAGAAATCTTGCGGCCGAAATCCCGCCCTCGGCAAAGAGCGCTCTTGAATGAGCCTCATGCTTGAGGGTTATCGTTTGGCTGTCGGTTGAAACATAGACTTCATGAATTCCGACTATATTTCCGCGTCTTACGGCACTTATACCGATTTCATCGGGTTCACGCTTACCGTTTCCCGACCTGCCGAGAACAAATTTTGCCTTTTGGCGAACCTTTTTCAGCTCCTTTGCAATCATGAGAGCCGTTCCGCTCGGAGCGTCAAGCTTTCTGTTGTGATGCGTTTCGACAATCTCAATATCGGCATCGGGCATAACCTCCGCAGCACGCTTCGCAAGCTCAACGAGAAGTGCAACGCCGAGCGACATATTTGCCGAATGGAAAACGGGAATTTTCTTTGCCGCCTCGGAAATCATTTTGAGCTCCTCATCGGTGTGTCCCGTGGTTGCAATGACCGTAGGGATATTCTTCTTAACTGCATAGTCAAGAAGCTCCGCTGTTCCGAGGTGGTTGGAAAAATCGATTATAACATCAGCCTCACCGTCAAAATCATTGATATCGCTGTAACAGCCGCTCTTGTCGGCCATCTTGTCAACCTTGGCAGCAGCCTTCATGTCCTCCGCCGCATCAACAAGCTTTTCGACCTCACAGCCCATTCTGCCGCATGCGCCGTTAATCAATACCTTAATCATACATTAAGTCCCTGCTCTCTCATGCACTGAAGAAGAACTTCCTTGTGTGCGTCCTCCATCGGAGTAAGCGGAAGTCTGAGATAATCCTCGCAGAAGCCCATTGCAGCCATTGCAGCCTTAACGGGAATCGGGTTGACCTCCGAGAAAAGAGCCTTGATGAGCTTGAAATACTTGAATTGAAGCTCAAGGGCGCCCTTTGTGTCGCCTTCAAAGAACTTCTTGCACATGAGTGATGTTTCCTTCGGGAAAACATTGGAAAGAACGGAGATAACACCCGAGCCGCCTACCGAAAGAAGCGGAACGATCTCATCATCGTTGCCCGAATAGAGGTCAAGTCTGTCTCCGACGATTGACATGGTCTCAACGATCTTTGCAATATTTCCGTTAGCTTCCTTAATGCCCTGAATCATCGGGTGATCTGCAAGTATGTCATAGGTTGCAGGCTCGATATTTACACCTGTTCTTGACGGAACGTTGTAAAGAATACAGGGCTTTGAGCTTGCATCGGCTGTTGCCATGTATGACTTGATGAGTCCGTTCTGTGTTGCCTTATTGTAATAGGGGGTAACAACAAGAACTGCGTCGTAGCCGATCTCGCAAGCAAACTTCGTCAGGTCGATACCGTAAGCGATATCATTTGAGCCTGTGCCCGCAATCATCGGAACTCTGCCGTCGGCTCTCTGAATTGCGAAATTGAGAGCCTCTCTGTGCTCCTTGTCGCTGAGAGTTGAGCCCTCGCCGGAGGTACCGCAGATTACAAGGCCGTCAATGCCCGATTCGATCTGCCAATCGATAAGTCTGCCGAAGCTTTCGTAATCAATTCCATCCGCTGTGAGCGGTGTGATGAGCGCTGTTGCCGCTCCTCTGAAAATACTGTTTTCTGTCATTTCAAACACTCCTTATGTTATTATCTCTCATGGCACGCATATTTTTCGCAAAAAATAAAAGGTAACCGAATGCTTCGGCTACCTTTATAGTTGAAACTGCTCCGATGTTTTAGTTGTACATCAAAGTTTAAAGATAGCTCTCCGCAAAATAAGCGACAGTACGGCGGATCTTATTCCGACATACCAGCACAGCCTTCAGCCTCGGCTGCCTTCGGCAACGGCTCCTTTCACCGATACCGTGAGTCTTGCCAAGACCTTGAATAGTATCTGCTACTGATAGCTCGATGCGCCTCTACCATTGATGAATCTTTCGATTCAAATGTTTAATTTTTCACATAATAACACAACACAGCCTAAAAATCAAGAGTTTTTTTACTATAAATCAACTTTTTCGTATTTTTTTGCACATTGTCTGTTTGTGATAAAAAAAGACACCGTAAACACAGCAATTCCCACAAATAACAGCGGCAGTTGAACAAGCTGTCCTTGTGCGCCCTCAAGATAATCGCCGATTACAGGCAGATGATCCGCGGTTTCCGCCAGTCCGACAAACACGGCAACGGCAATTGAGCCAAAAATAAACGCCTTGCCGACCTTGTATGCCGTCTTGAAATATTCATTTAGAAAAACCGAATTAAACAGTGCAAGCATAATCAGAGAAAAACCGAAGAAGGCAACATTAGCTTCAATTCCCGCAAGGTTTGAGCCGTTCGGATTGAGCTTTTGGCTGAGAATCGCAAACGGAATTGCAAAAACGACCGACGCACTCTCGACTATCCACACAAAAGCAACTTTAGCTTTCACGGTATCCTTTTTTGAAACGGGCAAAATTGCATCGAAATATGTGTCCTTGTTTTCGCGCCCGTTCATAAAGGCGAAAAAAATGCCGAGTGTAACATAGAAAAATGCCACATAATAAATATAACTCGGAATCATCAGCATTATGCCGAAAAAAGCAAACACATATGTCATCGGATGAGCCGTGAGCAAAAATTCTTTTTTAATCAAATATTTTGTCATCGTAATCCGTCCTTTCCAGACTGACAATAATATCCTCAAGCGTCGGCTTGCCGTCCTCCTTAATATAGGAATACTTATCAAGCATATTATCAACCGACGTCGATTCCGCAATCTCGCCGTCATGGATATATGTAACATGAGTTGCGCATTTCTCTATATCAGAAATGATGTGCGTCGAAAAGAAAATCGCACGCTCGCCGCTTTTGACAAGACTTTTAAAAAGGTTGCATATATCGTCACGGGAAACAGGGTCAAGTCCGCTCGTCGGTTCATCGAAAATAAGTAATTTTGCTCCGTGAGAGAGCGCAAGGGCTATCATAAACTTGATTTTCATACCCGTTGAAAGCTTGTCGGCAGTCTTTTTGTCGTCAATTTCAAAAAGCTTGATATATTTCAGATATTTTTCCTCGTTCCACTTGTCACCGTAAAACGACCTGACGGTATTCTTAATTGCAGAAAGCTTTTTCTTTGGATAAAAATTTATTCCGCCGAGCACAACGCCGATATTTTTCTTACATTCGGTTTCCTTTTCGGTAACTCTCATTCCGAGAATTTCCGCCGAGCCCGCATCGGCATGTATCATATTGAGAATCGCTTTTATAGTTGTGCTTTTGCCGGCGCCGTTCCTGCCGACGAAGCCCATTATCTGTCCGCTTTCAACCTTGAAAGAGACGTTTTTTAGCTCAAACTCAGGATACTTTTTACAAAGTCCGTCAACTCTCAGAATTTCCATTTTCCTCAACACCTTTAGCAATAGATTGAACAATATCGTTCAGACATTCGGCTCGCTGCAGTGCAATTCCCCTGCTTTTGTCGGCAAGGAGAACGAGCAAATCACCGGATTTGAGGTCAAATATATCCCTGACTTCTTTCGGAATAACTATTTGCCCCTTTGGGCCGATCTTTACCGTTGCAATAAATTTGTCATTAAGCATTACACCATCTCCGTTATACAAGTATTACTTTTCTTACTTATAATACTTCCGACTTTAAAAATTGTCAATGATTTCAGAGAATATTTTTTTAAAACAATGACAAAACTATCTTTGACGAAAACAGGAGGAGATAACATGATTAACAAGAATGAAAAAAAGAACAAGTGGCAAAACTCAAAGGTTTTCTATGCCGTTGCCATGTCGCTTGTAATTGCAATAGTCGGTGTTGCATCCGTAATATATAATCTTTCAAAAATTAAAAATGTTCTGCCCGACAACGGACAGAGCGGATTTTATTCCGTCACAACGGGGGAGAGAACGACCGCCGAACGCATCGCCAACAAGCCGCAGACGGGAGTACCGGATAATCGAGACATAACCGACCGTGCAGAGGAAAAGACGACCGCCAATGACCTCAACCGACCGTACACAGGCAAATATCTTTTGCCGCTCAATTCAACCCTCACAAAAAGCTTCAGTGACAGCAACGTTGTCCTTTCAAAAACAATGAACGACTGGAGAACCCATGACGGAATCGACATCAAGGGCAACATCGGCGACAATGCCGTGGCAATCAATGACGGAAAAGTTACCGCTGTTTATAACGATGCGCTCTGGGGCGACGTTATCGAAATCGAACACGGCAACGGACTGAAAGCAAAATATTGCGGAATCAAATCCGAGCTGAAGGCCGAAACAACGGTTAAGCAGGGACAGGTTATCGGCACGGTAACTCAGATCCCGATTGAGAAAGATGACGGTGTTCACGTCCACCTTGAAACCTTGGTCGAGGACAAGACGGTTGACCCCGTAAAAGCACTCAACCTCATGTCCGACACCGCAACAACGGAATAAAAATAAAAACCGCCGAATCGGCGGTTTTTGGTTTTATGTGTTTGCTACCTGTCAAGCTCAGGTCATCTTTTCCTGCTTGACCTTATGGTCGATTATGTGACGTGAAGCAAGTTCGCGGTGAACATCCTCTACCGAAATGCCCATCTCAACCATGAGAACCATTGCATGATATGCGAGGTCTGCAAGCTCATAAACAGTTTCCTTTTTATCATTTGCCTTGCCTGCAATTATAACCTCGGTGCACTCCTCACCGACCTTTTTCAAAATCTTGTCGATTCCCTTTTCAAAAAGATAGGTCGTGTATGAGCCTTCCGGCTTCTTCTCTTTTCTGCCGACAAGAAGGTCATAGAGTCCCTGCAAGCTGAATTCCTGCAATTCTTCGCTCCGATAAACAGGCTTTGTGAAGCATGAATCCGTTCCCGTGTGGCATGCCGGACCGTCCTTTTCTACGACAACAACAAGTGCGTCGTTGTCACAGTCCGCCGTTATGCTGACAATGTGCTGATAATTGCCGCTGGTTTCGCCCTTGAGCCAAAGCTCCTGCCTTGAACGGCTCCAAAAGCAGGTCAAGCCCTTCTCCATTGAGATTTTAAGGCTCTCCTTGTTCATATATGCAACGGTCAAAACCTTCTTGGTTATTGAGTCAACAACCACGGCAGGAATAAGACCCTTTTCGTCAAATTTAAGCTCATCTATATTCAACATAATCATAACCTCACTGTAATATTATTCTTTCTGAGTTCACGCTTCAAATCAGGAATCGCAACCTCGCCGAAATGAAAGATTGAAGCGGCAAGTCCCGCGTCAATATCGGGAATTTCACGGAACAAATCGACAAAATCTTTAATTCCGCCTGCGCCGCCCGACGCAATAACAGGTACATTGACTGCGTTGCAAACCGCCTTTAACATTTCAATATCAAAGCCTTTTTTCACGCCGTCGGTATCAATGGAATTGACAACCGCCTCACCCGCTCCGAGTTCGACACAGTGTTTTATCCAGCTTATCGCCTCCATGCCGGTGTCCTCTCTGCCGCCCTTGGCAAAAACATGAAATTCGCCGTCAACACGTTTAACATCGGCGGAAATAACAACGCACTGATTTCCGTAGCGCTCCGCCGCTTCACGGATAAGCTCGGAATTTTTTATCGCACCCGAGTTCACGCTGACCTTGTCTGCGCCGCATTTCAGCACTCTGTCAAAATCATCAACGGTATTTATTCCTCCGCCGACCGTAAGCGGAATAAAGATCTGACTTGCAACCTCACGGAGTATGTCTGTGAATAATTTCCTCTCCTCAAACGATGCCGTGATGTCGTAAAAAACAAGCTCGTCCGCTCCGTTGTCGGAGTAATACTTTGCAAGCTCGACGGGCGATGAAACATCGGAAAGTCCCTTGAAATTTACGCCCTTGACAACTCTGCCGTTTTTAACGTCAAGGCAGGGTATAATTCTTTTTGTAATCATCTCGCCACCTCAATTGCTTCTTTAAGGTCGACAGCCCCCGTATAATACGCCTTTCCGATTATTGCCCCATAAAGATTCATTTCCCTAAGCCTTTTAACGTTCTCAATGCTCGAAACTCCGCCCGAAGCGGTTATGTCAAGCGAATACTTTGCCGAAAGCTCACGGTAAAGCTCAAGGTTAGTTCCCCTCATTGCGCCGTCACGGGAAATATCGGTGCATATTATATTCTTCACGCCGAGATCCTGCATCTTTAAAAAGAACTCGTCAAGCGTCACATCAGACTGTTCAAGCCAGCCTTTGACGGCGATTTTGCCGTCCTTAACGTCGGCACCGACAGCGATTTTTTCGCCGTAAGCCTTGACGGCTTCTTTAAGAAAATCCTCGTCGCATATTGCCGCCGTGCCGAGAATAACACGGGAAATGCCTGCGTCAATATATTTCTTCACTGTCTCCATGCTTCGGATTCCGCCGCCTATTTCAATAAAAAGTCCCGTCTTTTCGGCAACCTCGGCAACAATATCCATGTTCGGCGCAGTGCCGTATTTTGCGCCGTCGAGGTCAACCATGTGGATATGCGTTGCGCCGAGCGACTTGAATTTTTCTGCTACCTCAAGCGGTGAATCGCTGTAAACAGTCACCTGATTATAATCACCCTTCAGCAGTCTGACCGCTTTGCGGTCGAGCAAATCTATCGCAGGAAGTATTATCATTTGTATAATCGTTCCTTTCTTGTGAACATCTTAATCCTCGCAAAAAGCCTTTAGAATAGCAAGTCCGACCTTGCCGCTTTTTTCGGGGTGGAACTGGCATCCCTTTACGTTACCAAGCTCAACTGCGGCTGTCATTTCTCTGCCGTATTCCGTTGTTGCAATCACGCTGTCACCGCAATCCGTCGCATAGTATGAATGGACAAAATAAACGCAATCGTTTTCATTTATGTATTTAAAAAGTCCGCTCGACCTCACAAAATGAAGAGCGTTCCAACCGATATGCGGAATTTTCAGATTTTTCGGAATCGTTCCTTCCATGGGGACAACCGAGCCCTTGAGAAGTCCAAGACCCTCATGCTCTCCGTACTCTAAGCTTTTTTCAAAAAGAAGCTGCATCCCGAGGCAGATTCCCATAATGTCCTTACCTGCCGCCGCCTGCTCCTTAACGACAATATCCATGCCGCTTTCACGAAGCTTTTGTGCGGCATCGGCAAACGCACCGACACCGGGCAAAATCAGCTTGTCGGCAGATTTTATTGTTTCAATATCCGAAGTAACAACCGCCTGTGCACCTATGCTTGACAAGGACGAGCATAGAGAAAACAGGTTGCCGACTCCGTAATCAATTATCGCTATCATTAAAGCAACCCCTTTGTTGACGGAATTTCATCGGCAAACTCTTTGTCAATGCTCACCGCCGTGCGTAAGCTTCTTGCGACCGACTTGAATGAACCTTCGATTATGTGGTGGGAATTGCTTCCTGCAAGCTGACGAATGTGAAGCGTTATTCCCGCATCGCAGGCAAATGCACGCCAGAATTCTTCAACAAGCTCGGTATCAAAATCGCCGACCTTTTGAGTCGGAATTTCCAGTGCATAATAAAGACCGCCTCTGCCTGAAATATCGACAGCGGAAAGAATGAGCGACTCGTCCATCGGAAGAGCCGTATCGCCGTAGCGAACTATACCTTTCTTGTCGCCGAGGGCTTCTTTGAAGGCCTTGCCGAGACTGATTCCGATATCCTCAACCGTGTGATGATAATCAACGTAGGTATCGCCGACGCACTTTACCGTCAAATCAAATCTGCCGTGACGTGCAAAGAGGTTCAGCATGTGGTCAAGGAATCCGCAGCCCGTTGCGATGTCAGCCTTGCCGCTTCCGTCAAGATTAACATTCAGCTTTATATCTGTCTCGTTTGTTTTTCTGTCGATATTTCCTGTTCTCATCTGAAACACCCTTTCGTTTTTTCAATACCATTTTTAAGAATCATAAGCTCGTCCATAGCTATGCAATTTTTGAAGCTCATGTTTTGAACACCGTCAACACACTCATTGAATCCAATCCATTTAACGCTTTCAAGCTCTTCCTTTTGAACCGAGAATTCGTTCTCTTCCATATCGCGCCAAAGAAGAAATATTCTTGAAAACTGATTGTCGTGAAACGGCTTTCCCGAAAACACATCGTCCCATTGAACATTTCTGTCGCCGCAATAAATCAATTCATTCTCATCTGTGTCTATTCCAAGCTCCTCTTTAAGCTCACGGACGGCTGATTTTCTGAATCCGTCGCCTGCCGGGATATGTCCCGCACTCGAAATATCATAGCATCCCGGATACGAATCCTTGTTCTCGGCACGTTTTTGCAACAGTATTTCAGCTCTGCCGTTTCTTTTTCTTGCGAGCCACACATGAGATGTTCTGTGGCGAATTCCGTCGGCATGTGCAAATTCTCTTTCAACGGTTTCGCCTGTCGGCTCTCCGTTTTCATCAACAATATCTAAAATTTCCTGCATATTTCAATCAATGATTTCCTTAACTGCGTCAATAAAAGTTTTCATCTGTTCGGCTGTGCCGATTGTAATTCTATTATAATCGCAAATGCGTTCCTTTGTAAAGTGGCGAATAAGAATCCCTTTTTCTTTAAGCGTTAAATAAAGCTCCTCTCCGCCGATTTTATCCGACTTTGCAAAGATAAAATTTGCTTTTGACGGAAGAACCGTAAATCCGAGCTTCTTGAGTTCGGCGGTTGTCCATGCTCTGTTTTCCTGAATCCTTTTACAATTATTCATATAATAGCCGTTTTCTTCAAGAGCCGCAATACCTGCCGCCGCCGTCAAACGGTTGACATTATACGGATTCGTCGAATACTTAACCGTGTTCAGGTCGGCAATAAGCTTTGCGCTGCCGATGCCGAATCCGAGCCTTGCACCTGCCATTGAGCGCGATTTTGAAAATGTTCCCGTGACAAGTAAATTATCGTATTTCTCAGTGAGCGGCACTGCGCTTTGACCGCCAAAATCAATATATGCCTCGTCGATTATAACAATGTTATCGGGATTGCTTTTTATTATTTCTTCAATCGCTTCAAGACCGAGAGCGAGACCGGTCGGCGCATTCGGATTGGCAATTACAACGGTTTCGTTTACTGCCGTATAGTCATTCGGGTCAAGTGTAAAGTCCTCTTTGAGTGGGATTTCCGTATAAGGTATATGATTAAGCTCGGCAAATACCGGGTAAAAGCCGTATGTGATATCCGCAAAGCGGAGAGGGTTTTTCTCGTCGGCAAACGCCATAAATGCAAAATTCAGCACCTCGTCCGAACCGTTTGTCATGATTATTTCATCGTCATTTATGCCAAAAACCTCAGCCGCCTTTTTCCTCAGGGCAACACACTCCGGATCGGAATAAAGCTGAAGCCTGCCTGCTTCCTCCTCAACCGCCTTTGCGACCGCCTGCGACGGCGGAAACGGCGATTCGTTCGTGTTGAGCTTTACATATTTTTTGTCCTGCGGCTGTTCACCCGGGGTGTACGGAACAAGTGAAGAATATTTATCAGAAAAAAATTTGCTCATTATTTCTCAAAACGCACCGTTGCGCTTTTGCCGTGTGCGCTCAGTCCCTCCTTGTTTGCAAAATATGATATCTTGTCCGCCACCTTTTCAAGAGCCGCGGAAGAATAGTAGGTGAACTGCGATTTTTTGACAAAATCATCAACCGAAAGCGGAGAAGAAAATCTTGCCGTTCCGCTCGTCGGCAAAGTGTGATTCGGGCCTGCGAAATAATCGCCGAGAGCCTCGGGGCAATTCTTACCCATGAAGATTGAGCCTGCATGCTTTATCTTATCGAGATAATCAAACGGATTATCAACACAAAGCTCAAGATGCTCGGGGGCAATTTCATTTGCAATATCAATAGCAAGAAGCAAATTATCCTCGGCAACAATTATTTTTCCGTTATTGTCGATCGAAGCTCTCGCAATTTCGGCACGGGGAAGGAGCGGAATCTGTGCTTCAAGTTCGTCGCTTACCGCCTGTGCAAAGTCCTTGTCATCCGTTACAAGAACCGCACTTGCCATCTTGTCATGCTCGGCCTGAGAAAGAAGATCTGCGGCAACGAATTTCGGATTGCATGTTGCATCGGCAACAACAAGAATTTCGCTCGGACCGGCAATCATGTCTATTGAAACCTTGCCGAAAACCTGTTTCTTAGCTTCGGCGACAAACGCATTTCCCGGACCGACGATTTTATCAACCTTCGGCACACTCTGAGTTCCGTAAGCCAGAGCGGCAACCGCCTGTGCTCCGCCTACTTTGAAAATTCGGTCAACGCCTGCGATTGATGCGGCGGCAAGAATAACTGGGTTAACCTTGCCGTCCTGTTTCGGCGGAGTTACCATAACAATTTCGGGGCAGCCTGCGATCTTAGCCGGAATACTGTCCATTAAAACCGTTGAAGGATATGCCGCCGTGCCGCCCGGAACATAAAGTCCGACCTTTTCAATAGGCATAACCTTCTGACCGATAACAACGCCGTCCCTGTCGTTAATCACAAAGCTTGTTCTCACCTGCTTTTCGTGGAAGGCGCGGATGTTTTGCGCAGCCTCTGCCATGACGGAAATAAATTCGGGATCAACAAGGCTTAACGCCTCGTCAATTTCCTCTTTTGTGACCTCAAGGCTCGCAAGCTCGGCCTTATCAAACTTCTTTGAATAAGCAAAAAGAGCCTCGTCTCCGTTTTTTCTGACATCGGCAATTATTTCGGCAACAATATCCTCAACGTTTGCCGATATATTTTCTCTTGCAAGAATTTCGCTGTTCGGCACTTCGCCGTAATTATATATCTTAATCATTTTCAATCTGCTCCTTTATGCTTGCAACAATCTTTTCAATCTGCTCACGTTTAAAATTATACGCCGACTTGTTTGCAATCAGCCTTGCGCTTATCGGCAGAAATTTTGTTTTTACCTCAAGATTATTTTCACGAAGCGTTGTTCCTGTTTCAACAATATCGACAATTACATCGGAAAGTCCGAGAATCGGTGCAATTTCAATCGAACCGTTGAGCTTGATTATATCAATATCTCTGCCGATGCTGTCGTAATAATTCGACGCAATATTTGTAAACTTTGTCGCCACCCTCAGCGTGCGTGTGCCGTCATCATTGAAATTCTTCGGCCCTGCGACCGCCATGTGACATTTTCCTATATCAAGATCGAGCAGCTCATAAACATTCGGCTCATATTCAAGCAGAATATCCTTACCGGCAACGCCGATATCCGCCGCTCCCCTCTCAACATAAATTGAAACATCGGAGGGCTTTACCCAAAAATATCTGACCTGCTTTTCTTCGTTTTCAAAAATCAGTTTCCTGTTATTTTCTTTTATCGAAGGACATTCAAATCCTGCGGCCTCAAACATTGCATAAACCTTTTCGCCGAGTCTTCCTTTCGGCAGAGCCACATTAAGCATTTGAATCCCTCCTTAAGTCAACAATTTCTTTATATCTCAGCTTTTCGGGAACAGTCTTTTGTGCGCTAACCGTTTTACCCGATTTTATAAGCTCATTCACCTTGTCGGCAACGGTTTTAATGCCCGTTTTGCCGTCATAAACGAGAAGCACGTCAACGTCATAGCCCGGCTTCTCCGTTCTGAGCTGTTCAAGCAAATCAAGGTACAGCGCAAATCCTATAGCGCCCGATTTTCTGCCCATTTTTTTCATCATTCTGTCATACTGACCGCCGGCAAGAACACCGTCGCATATTCCGTCAACAAAGCCGCGGAAAACAAAACCGCTGTAATAATTCATATTGTTGACAACGGAAAAGTCAAAAAGAATTTTATCCGAATAAGGAGAGGTCTCCAGCATTTCCGATATTGCACGAAGCTCATTCAAATCCTCGTTTGAACAAATTTTTTCGATTTGTGAAATAACTCTGTTTCTTTCGCCGCTCGTCAGAATAATTGTCGAAAGAACCTGAGATTTGTCATCTTCGATCCCGTATTCCTTGCAAAGCTTCACAAGGTCATGGCTGTTTTTCTCTTCAATAAGCCTAATCGCTTTCTCGGAAAATCCTGCATCGGAGCAAACATCATCAAGAATCTTCTGCAAAAAGCCGAGATGCGAAACATTTAGAACAAAGCTGTCGGAAATCTGTGCAAGTGTTTCTGCGGCGAGGTTGATAACCTCATAAATATCATAGAAATCAAGATTGCCTATACATTCAAGACCTGCTTGCATAATTTCCTTATAACGGTGAGTGTTTTTGGAAATTCGGTAAACATTCTCGTTATAAAAAACCTTTTTCTTCTCATTCGGTGCATCGTCGCTGTTCTTTATAATAGAAAGAGTAACGTCCGGCTTCAGAGCCATGAGCTTTCCGTTTGTATCGTTAAATGTGATTACCCTGTCGCTGACAAGAAAATCCTTGTTTCTTACATAAAGGTCATATTCCTCAAATTTGCTCATTTTGAACGGAGCGTAACCGTATTTGCGATAAAGAGAACGAAGATTGAATATCGCCCGTTCTTCGCTTTTTAAAAGTTTTTCGTCAATCATTCTTTTCGCCCTCTTGCAATCTTTCAATTATCATTTTGTATCCTCCGCTGCCGTATTCGATACAACGGCTTATGCGGCTGATGGTTGCCGTGCTGACGCCTGTTTTCTGCGAAATCTGAGAGTAGCTCATGCCACGGCTCAAAAGCTTCGCAACTGAAAGCCTTTGTGACATTTCAAGCAGTTCCTTAATTGTACAAATATCCTCAAGAAAAGCGTAGCACTCCTCCCTGTTTTTTAAAGAAAGAATAGCCTCGCAAAGCTCATCTGTTGAATCATTATGCCAATTACACATTTGTCTCCCTCACTTTAACGTGTTACTATGCTAACATAATAGCACGTTAATATGTGAAAGTCAAGAAAATTTTACATTCATCCTTTTCCGTTTATTTAAAAAAGCAGACGATTTCAACAACCGCCTGCTTTACTTGTTATAATTTATTTGCCACTGTCGCCGTAGTTTGAAAGAACTCTTGCGGACGGATCATTTACGTCGCAGCCTTCCCAGCTCTTGTTCGGCATCCAGAAGTCAACTATCATCTGCGACTGACCGGGATAATACTTTTCAAAAATCTCTCTGTAAAGAAGTGATTCCTTGGTAAACGGCTTTGCATGGTCATACTTTTCGCACTTCTCGGTAAATTCTTCATCGGTATAATATGTGCTTGCAAACTCCTTGAGGTAGTCAACCATTGAATGGCCTACGGCATCGGAGAATGCTGCCTTCTCACGGTAAAGAATATCATGGGGAAGATAATCGCCCTCAAATGCGTGTCGAAGCAAATACTTGCCCTTTCCATACTTGTTGAGCTTCTTCTCGGGATCAACTGACATTACATATTTTACAAAATCGAGATCGCCGAACGGAACACGAGCCTCAAGACTGTTGACCGAAATACAACGGTCGGCACGAAGAACATCATACATATGAAGCTCACGGATTCTCTTCTGCGATTCCTTCTGGAACTCCTCGGCTGACGGAGCAAAATCCGTATACTTGTAGCCAAAAAGCTCATCGGAAATCTCACCCGTCAAAAGAACTCGGATATCCGTGTTTTCGTGAATCCATTTGCAAAGAAGATACATGCCCATGGAAGCGCGGATCGTTGTAATATCAAACGTTCCGAGAAGGTGAACAACATCGTCAAGCGAATCGAGAACCTGCTGTTTCGTCATGATGACCTCGGTATGATCGCTGCCGATATAGTCCGCAACCTGCTTTGCATACTTGAGGTCGATTGCGTCCTCGCTCATGCCGATTGCAAATGTACGAATCGGCTTGTCGCTCTTTTTCTGAGCGATTGCACACACAAGTGAGGAATCAAGTCCGCCGGAAAGAAGAAAACCAACCTTTGCGTCTGCAACAAGTCTTTTTTCAACGCCTGCAACAAGCTTATCATGGATCTTTGAGCAAATCTCGTCAAGCGAATCGTAGCTTACCTTATCAACTGCGGCAATATCGCAATAGCAGTGAAATTCGCCGCCCTTATAATAGTGTCCCGGAGGGAAAGGCATGATATCCTTGCACATTCCCACAAGGTTCTTAGCCTCGCTTGCGAAAACGATTGTACCCTTTTCGTCATGGCCGTAATAAAGCGGTCTGATGCCGATCGGGTCTCTTGCGGCTATGTACTCGCCTGCCTCTGCATCATAGATAATCATTGCAAATTCGGCGTCAAGCATCTTGAACATATCAACGCCGTATTCACGGTACATCGGGAGAATGATCTCACAGTCCGAGCCGCTCTTAAATGTATATTTTTTGCTAAGCTCTTCCTTTGTTTTTTCAAATCCGTAAAGCTCACCGTTGCAGATTGCATAGCTGCCGTCAAGCTCAAACGGCTGCATTCCTTCAGGGGTCAATCCCATAATAGAAAGACGGTGAAAGCCTAAAAGGCCCTTGCCTGTATCAACGATACGGCTGTCATCGGGGCCTCTGGATACCGTCTTGTCAAATCCTTTTTTAAATTTCTCAAAATCGTCACAGCTGTCGCAGTAACCCATAATTGAACACATAATAAAATCCTCCGTGATTTTTTTCAGCATAGAATAGGGCAGGTGCCGTAACCCGCTGTGCCACCTATTTTTGTTCTTTAAGGCCTCTGTCAAGACCCTGTCACCGTAACGGTTGACCTCCGTCTCACCTACTTGAAAATCTTTCGGATCGAAGCTCGTCGGATGTTATTCATGCAGCTTCCGCTGTGCGGCTTCCACCGTTCCGCACTCTCTGAAAGTGAACCTCTGCATTACTTCTTCCGACTCAAACGCCTTTAACATTATCGTCTTTATTTTTCTTATCGATCACCGTCTTGGTATCTGACTGTCCCTTTCGCCGATGCAAAAGGGACACGATACCGAGAAAGGATAAATCAATAAGGAGTTGTTTATTTTACGCCGAAAAGGAGATCGCCGTAGGTCGGGAACGGCCAGTAGCTCTCTGCCGTGATCGTCTCGGCCTCATCGCAGGCGATACGAAGAACGGACATCTTCGGAATTACATCATCACGGATAGCCTCGGAAGCCTCGGTGATATCCTTGATCGTGTTGTATTTAACAAGCGCAATTTCAAGCTCTTTTGTTGCCGCATCCATTTCGTCAACAAGAACGGAAAGCTTCTTGAGCATATCCTCTTCATACTTTACGGAAATACCGGCAACGGAATTCTTCTTTGCGCTGTAAGCTGTTGCAATATCGGAAACATACTTCTCAACGGCAGGAATGATTTCTTTCCTTGCCATGTCAACCATTGTGTTACCTTCGATGTTAACAGTCTTGCAGTAGTTTTCAAGAGTGATCTCATAACGTGATACGATCTCGGCAGGTGAGAAGATCTTGTGAGCCGTAAGCATATCAACATTCTTCTTCTCAAGCAAGGTTGGGAGTGCATCGGGAGTTGTGCGGAGGTTGAGAAGACCTCTCTTTTCCGTAGCCTCTTTAATCCATGCATCGTCATAGCCGTTGCCGTTGAAGATGATTCTCTTGTGATCCTTGATGGTCTTTTTAATCATGTCATGGAGAGCGGTCTCAAAATCGTCAACACCCTCAAGACGGTCTGCATAAATTTTAAGGCTCTCTGCAACTGCGGCGTTAAGCATGATGTTTGTGCAAGCAATGCTGTTTGCCGAGCCGAGCATACGGAATTCAAACTTGTTGCCCGTGAAAGCAAACGGTGAAGTACGGTTTCTGTCCGTTGTGTCTCTGAAGAACTTCGGAAGAACGTGAACGCCGAGCTTCATAACCGTCTTTTCTGCTCCGCTGTACGGCTTGTCACTCTCGATTGCCTCAAGAACCTCTGTAAGCTCATCGCCGAGAAAGATTGAAACAACTGCCGGCGGTGCTTCGTTTGCACCGAGTCTGTGGTCGTTACCTGCAGTTGCAACAGAAAGACGGAGAAGATCCTGATAATCATCAACAGCCTTAATAACTGCACAAAGGAAAAGCAGGAACTGAGCGTTCTCATAAGGAGTTTCGCCCGGGGTAAGAAGGTTTACGCCTGTGTCGGTTGCCATTGACCAGTTGTTGTGTTTACCGCTACCGTTTACACCGGCGAACGGCTTCTCATGGAGGAGACATACAAGACCGTGTCTTGCTGCAACCTTCTGCATGATCTCCATTGTGATCTGGTTGTGGTCCGTAGCAATGTTGGTTGTCGAATAAATCGGAGCAAGCTCATGCTGAGCGGGAGCAACCTCGTTATGCTCTGTCTTGGCAAGGATGCCAAGCTTCCAAAGCTCCTCGTTAAGGTCTGCCATATATTCGGCGACTCTCGGCTTTATAACACCGAAATAGTGATCGTCCATTTCCTGACCCTTCGGCGGTTTTGCACCGAAAAGGGTTCTGCCCGTGAACTTCAAATCCTTACGCTTTTCATACATTTCCTTATCAACAAGGAAGTATTCCTGCTCCGGACCGACCGAAGTGCGAACGCACTTTACATCATCGTTGCCGAAGAGCTTGAGGATTCTCATTGCCTGCTTGTTAAGAGCCTGCATTGAACGAAGAAGCGGTGTTTTCTTGTCAAGTGCCTCACCGCCGTATGAACAGAAAGCGGTGGGAATGCAAAGGGTGTTACCCTTGATAAATGCGTATGATGTCGGGTCCCATGCGGTATATCCTCTTGCCTCAAATGTTGCACGGAGTCCGCCTGAGGGAAAGGAAGATGCGTCGGGTTCGCCCTTAATGAGCTCCTTGCCCGAGAATTCCATGATTACTCTGCCGTCGGGAGCGGGAGAGATGAAGCTGTCGTGCTTCTCAGCCGTGATACCCGTAAGCGGCTGGAACCAGTGTGTGAAATGAGTTGCACCGTGTGCGACCGCCCAGTCCTTCATTGCTTCTGCGACTGCGTTTGCCACGTCGGGATTAAGGCTTCTGCCCTCGTCAATGGTTCTCTTAAGCGAACGGTAAACGCTTGTTGACAAATTAGCTTTCATCACCCTGTCGTCAAAAACAAGACTTCCGAAATACTCCGGTACGGTTTTCATAACCAACACTCCTTTAACATTAAATTAAAAAACTAAAAACGGGGCAGAGAGTCCATGATACTGTCATGAGACGCCGTTGCCCCGTTAAATATACTGTTGTATTGTAAATATGTCTTTAGCACACATCAATTTCAAGCCGACCTAACGCCGAAAAAGACGTGCTATAAACATTGTTTCTTGTCTATTCTATTTCTTATTGCTTAGAGTTCGTCGATTTCAACGCCGAAAGCGGCATGCTATAAACTTTTTCTTATTGCTTAGAGTGCGTTAGTTCCAAGGCTTGGCGGTGCCGACATACTTAGGTATTTCAAGCCGCCATAACGCAGGAAATAACGTGCTATAAGCGATAAGAAGCAATAAAAAAAGGCGTCAGAGAGCTCCATTACTCTCAGACACCATTGCCTTTATGCCGACATTATAACGCAAAAAAATATTTTGTCAACCCTTTTTTGAAAATTTTTTTATTTTTTTATTTTCTTGTCGAAGCAAATCAAAATCAGTCAAATTTACTTTCAAGAATATCATATGTGTTTGCCGTTTCAAGTGTTACTCCTCCGCTGTATTCGGACGAAACGGTTTTATCGTACCACTGCTGCGAAGTTTCATCGGTTCGCTCGAGCAGAACGTACGGAGCGAGCCTTCCGCCGATAAGTCTGTAATCGGTGATTTTATCCTGCAGCCCTGCGTCTCGGATCGCAACAACTATTCCTTTGCCGTCACGAGCTTCGGTTATTACGGAGTGTCCCGTAAATTCAACCATTGTGCCTATATGCTCGGCTTTGCCCGTAACCGTATTATAGCGATAGACATATATGTCACGGAAGGCTGCCGAGGCCACACGAATATCCCAAACAAGCAGCTCGGCCGTACCGTCGCCGTCAAAATCAAAAAGCGAATACATCGGCAGTTCATCCGGCTTGCCGTTGCCGTAACGGTAAATCTTCTCGATAAGAACCGATCTGTATTCTGTCAAAATGCCGCTTTTCACATCAACGTTTGTCGCTTTTTTAGCGGGTGAACATGAACAGCAAGCCGATATCAAAGCCGCAATAATTACGAGTGAAAATATTTTCTTCATTTTACATTCGCTCCCGATAAAAGTATATTAAAGTCAATATAAATAAATGTCTGCGAAAAATCCGTGATTTTTTCGTCGGTTTGCAGCCTTGTTGCAACCTCAATGTCGTTGACAAAATTCGCGTAATATGTTAAAATGCCGTATCAATGAGCAAAGGCGTTCATTCGGACAAGGGTCTCGCCGACCCCTGTCGGAATGGGCGTCTTTTTCTTTACAGAAAGGAAGGTCTGCCATGAAACGAGAGGGAGAAATACGTATCCCGTCCGGCTGTGCCGTTTCGGCGGTCATATCGAGAAACGGTAACAAAATGACCGGCGAGGATATTATCAAAAGTATGCTTCCGATGCACGACCGTTCCAACGGATTGGGCGGCGGCTTCGCAGGCTACGGAATTTATCCCGAATACCGCGATTTTTATGCTTTTCATATTTTTTTCGACAACAATGATTCAAGGGTTGAATGTGAACGCTTTCTAAAGGAGAATTTTGAAATTGTCAAGGCCGAGTCCGTGCCCATCAGAAAAATTCCCGAGATAACCGATGTTCCTTATATTTGGCGCTATTTCGTTGCGCCGTTTGCATCTGTTCTTTCAAGGCTTCAGCTTGACGAAAACACCTATGTTGCAAGGACTGTTATGGATATCAATACCCGAATCAAGGGCGCATATGTTTTTTCAAGCGGCAAAAATATGGGTTGCTTTAAGGCCGTAGGCTTCCCCGAGGACGTCGGCAGATTTTACCGACTTGAAGAATACGAGGGATATTCGTGGACGGCTCACGGCAGATATCCTACAAACACACCCGGCTGGTGGGGCGGTGCTCACCCGTTTTCACTTCTCGATTTTTCCGTTGTTCATAACGGTGAAATATCATCCTACGATGCAAACCGCCGATATATCGAAATGTTCGGATACAAGTGCACGCTTCAGACCGATACCGAGGTCATAACTTATATTGCCGACTATCTTCTCCGCCGTCAGGGTCTCTCTCTTGAAGAGACTGCTTCGGTTATTGCCGCTCCGTTTTGGAGTACGATCGAAGGAATGAGTGAAGAAGAAGCCGAAGAACACGCATATCTCAGAAAAATGTATTCAAGCCTTTTGATTACGGGACCGTTCTCCATTATACTGGGCTTTGAGGGCGGAATTATGGCTCTCAACGACCGTCTTAAATTGCGTTCAATGGTTACCGCAGAAAAAGACGATAAAGTATATATCGCAAGTGAGGAAGCTGCGATCCGTGCAATGGCTCCGGATGCAGGCGAAATATATTCTCCTGCCGGCGGCGAGCCCATAATAGTCAGGGTAAAGGAGGGTGCTTACTGATGTTCCCGTCATATCTTACCTCGGATTTTGAAATAATAAGAAATCCGTCTCGCTGTACAAACTGCCGAATCTGCGAAAAGCAGTGTGCAAACGGCGTCCACTCCTATAATGCCGACCTTAAAGCAATGATCAGCGACGAAACAAAATGTGTCGACTGTCTCAGATGCGTCACCTACTGCCCGACAAGAGCTTTGAAAATCGTTAAAAACGACTGCTGTTTCAGAGAGAATGAAAACTGGACAAGCGATACAATAAAAGAAATCTATAAGCAAGCCGACAGCGGCGGAGTTCTTCTCTCGTCAATGGGCAATCCGAAGCCTCTGCCCGTCTACTGGGACAGAATACTTATCAATGCTTCGCAGGTTACCAATCCACCGATTGACCCGTTGCGTGAACCGATGGAAACAAAGGTTTTCCTCGGCAAAAAGCCGTCGGAAATTAAAAGAAATCCCGACGGTACTCTTGATACAAAGCTTCCGCCTCAGCTTGAGCTGGCAATGCCCGTCATGTTCTCGGCAATGAGCTACGGCTCAATCAGCTACAACGCTCACAAAAGCCTCGCCAAGGCCGCCGAGCTTCTCGGAATCTGCTACAATACAGGCGAGGGCGGACTGCATGAGGATTTTTACTGCTACGGCGAAAACACCGTTGTTCAGGTTGCATCTGGTCGTTTCGGTGTTCACGAGGGATATCTGAACGCAGGTGCGGCTATAGAAATAAAAATGGGACAGGGTGCAAAGCCGGGCATCGGAGGACATCTTCCCGGGACAAAAACCGTAGGAGATATTGCTTGTACTCGAATGATTCCCGAAGGTTCGGACGCTATCTCCCCGGCTCCGCACCACGATATATATTCGATTGAGGATTTACGCCAGCTTGTTTATTCCTTAAAGGAAGCGACAAACTACCAAAAGCCTATCATAGTCAAGGTCGCCGCAGTTCACAATATTGCCGCCATAGCAAGCGGAATTGCCCGAAGCGGAGCCGACATGATTGCAATTGACGGTTTCCGAGGAGGTACCGGAGCCGCGCCGACAAGAATCCGAGACAACGTAGGAATTCCGATTGAGCTTGCCCTCGCCGCAGTCGACCAGCGGCTCAGAGATGAGGGCATAAGAAACAGTGTTTCTCTCATTGCAGGCGGAAGTATCAGAAGCGCCGCAGACGTTGTCAAGGCAATAGCTCTCGGCGCGGATGCATGCTATATTGCAACCGCCGCACTTATTGCAATGGGCTGTCACCTTTGCCGTAACTGTCAGTCGGGTAAATGCAACTGGGGCATCGCAACTCAGGTTCCGGAGCTTGTTGACAGACTTGACCCCGAGACGGCGTGCGGCAACCTCGTCAACCTTATGACAGCATGGCAGCGTGAAATGAAAGAGATCATGGGAGGTATGGGCATTAACTCCATTGAAGCCCTCAAGGGTAACCGTCTTATGCTCAGAGGTATAGGCTTAACCGAGAAGGAGCTTGAAATTCTCGGAATATCACACGCCGGAGAGTAAAAAGCTTTCCGAAAAGCAAAAAATTTTTTACAAATACTTTAAATTGAAATAAAAGGTGTGATATAATATGTTGATAGATGCAAAAGGGCTTGATTATGCAGCCCTCAATAAGCTTATAAAAAGTTCGGACGACGATTGCAAAATCGAGAACTGCCTGGGTCAAAGATTCATCGCCGACGGACTCGCAAAAGGCAGTGTCACGATTGACGGAATACCGGGCAATGCACTCGGCGCTTACCTCAACGGTGCGCAGATCACCGTCAACGGCAATGCGCAGGATGCGGTCGGAGACACAATGAATGACGGAAAAATAGTCATTCACGGCAGCATCGGAGACACGGCAGGATATGCAATGCGAGGCGGCGAAATTTATGTCAAGGGCAACGCAGGTTACCGCGCCGGAATTCATATGAAGGAGTACCGGGACAAAAAGCCGATAATTGTTATCGGCGGCAGAACGGGAAGCTTCCTCGGCGAATATCAGGCAGGCGGTCTGATAATTGTTCTCGGCAGAAATACCGACGGCAAGCCGACAGTCGGCAATTTCCCGTGCACGGGAATGCACGGAGGCAAAATGATTCTCAGAGGCTCGGTCAAAGGGATTAAATTCCCGAATCAGGTAACGCTCAGAGATGCAACAGCCGATGATATGGCAGAGATTATGCCGTTCATAAAAAATTATTGCGAATACTTTAACTTTGATGTAGACGAGCTGACGAGTGAGAAATTCACCGTTATAACCCCCGACAGCAAAAAGCCATATAAACAGATGTACGTTGCAAACTGAAAAAGGTAGGTAACTGTTATGAAATATTCACCCGATGAAATAATGCAATATATTGAGGAAGAGGATGTTAAGTTTATTCGTCTTGCATTCACGGATATCTATGGCAAGCAGAAGAACATCTCCGTTATGCCCGACGAGCTTGAAAAAGCGTTTCGTTACGGAATAGCAATTGACGCTTCGGCAATATCGGGCTTCGGCTGTGACGTTCATTCTGATCTGCTTCTTCATCCCGATCCGTCAACCATTGCCGTTCTCCCATGGAGACCCGATCACGGCAGGGTTGTCAGAATGTTCTGCTCAATTACCCGTCTTGACGGGACGCCGTTCGGCTCGGACACGAGAGCAATTTTAAAAAAGGCTATTGCAGACGCAAAAAGCAAGGGAATAAGCTTTGCTTTCGGTCCCGAAATGGAATTCTATCTTTTCACCTGCGATGAGGACGGCAATCCGACGAAAATTCCTTATGACAACGCCGGATATATGGACATTGCTCCCGACGACAAGGGCGAAAACGTGCGCCGTGAGGTTTGCCTTACGCTCGAAAGAATGGGCATAAGACCCGAAAGCTCACACCATGAGGAGGGCCCCGGTCAGAACGAGATAGATTTCAGATATTCCGAGCCGCTCACAGCCGCTGACAATGCTGTTACATTCAAGGCGGTAGTCAACACAATAGCAGCAAGGAACGGACTCAAGGCTGATTTTTCGCCGAAGCCTCTTGAATCAATGCCGGGTAACGGTATGCACATCAATCTTTCGGCGAAATCCGAGGACGGAGAGGACATCATGCCGCACGTTATCGCAGGAATTCTCGGACATATCTGCGAGATAACCGCTTTTCTCAACACAACATCGGATTCGTTTAAGCGTTTCGGAAACAACAAAGCTCCAAGATATATTTCATGGTCAAGTGAGAACCGTTCACAGCTTGTCCGTATTCCTGCCGCATACGGAGAATACAAGAGAGCCGAGCTTCGTTCACCCGACCCGATGTGTAATCCGTATCTCGCCTTTGCCCTGCTGATTTATGCGGGTCTTGACGGCATAAAAAATAAAACAGAGCTTCCCGAAATGGCGGACATAAATCTTTTTAATGCACCGGAGGATGTCACCAAAAAATTCAAAACCCTGCCGAGCGACATTTTCAGCGCCGGCAAGGCAGCAAGAGAAAGCGAATTTGTGAAGGCGCATCTGCCCGAGTCGATCATAGATAATTATTGTAAGTAAAGCGCAATTTGCACACCAAAATGTGCGGTATTGCCTTAAAACAGACAAAAGGAGGGGAGCCGAATGGATTTTGCACAACATTCCTACAAAGTTCTGATAGTTTCATCGTCGGACAAATTCGTTCGACCGATGCTTGATATGCTCCCCGAAAAAATGTTTGAGCCGATTGAAACGGCGTCCGACGTTGCGCAGGCAAGGCGAAAGTTACTTGAACGCGAGTTTGATATTGTAATTATCAACTCGCCGCTTCGTGACGAATTCGGAACGAAACTTGCGCTTGATATCTGCCAAAAGAGCAGCGCAGGTGTCTTACTTTTCGTCAAGGCGGAGCATTATTCCGATATCACGTCAAAGGTAATGCAATACGGTGTTCTGACAATATCCAAGCCCACCTCGCCGTCTATGATAATGCAATCCGTTCAGATGCTTTGCTCAACGAGAGAGCGACTGAGGATAATGGAAAAGAAAAACGCCTCGGTCGAAGAAAAAATCGAAGAAATCCGAATAGTAAACAGGGCAAAATGCCTTTTGATAGAACAGCTTAAAATGACAGAGCCGGAGGCGCACAGATACATTGAAAAGCAAGCGATGGACAGATGCGTTACACGGCGAAAAATAGCGGAAAATATAATTTTGACTTATAAATAAACGGAGGGACATTTATGACAAAATACATCTTTGTAACAGGCGGCGTTGTTTCCGGCCTCGGCAAGGGAATCACGGCGGCTTCACTCGGACGACTTCTCAAGGCAAGAGGACTCAAGGTTGCCGCGCAGAAGCTCGACCCCTACATTAACGTTGATCCGGGTACAATGAGCCCGTACCAGCACGGTGAGGTTTACGTCACGGAGGACGGCGCAGAGACCGACCTTGACCTCGGTCATTACGAGAGATTTATTGATGAAAACCTTAACAAGTATTCAAACCTCACAACAGGTAAGGTCTACTGGAACGTGCTCAACAAGGAGCGACGCGGCGAATACCTCGGCTCAACGGTTCAGGTAATTCCCCATATCACCAACGAGATCAAGGACTTTGTTTACCGTGTCGGTAAAAAGACTGACGCAGATGTGGTTATCACCGAGATCGGCGGCACAATCGGCGATATCGAGAGCCAGCCGTTTCTTGAGGCGGTAAGACAGATCTCTCTTGAAGTCGGCAAGGAAAACAGTCTTTTCATTCATGTTACACTTGTTCCGTTCCTCCGCGGTTCGGACGAACATAAATCAAAGCCAACTCAGCACTCCGTCAAGGAGCTTCAGGGAATGGGAATCCGTCCCGACATCATTGTTCTTCGCTGCGATGAGCCGCTTGAAGAATCGATTTTCAAGAAGATTTCCATGTTCTGTAACGTTAAACCCGATTGCGTAATCGAGAATATCACACTTCCTTATCTTTATGAAGCACCGCTCATGCTTGAAAAGGCAAACTTTTCCTCCGTTGTTTGCCGCGAGCTCAATATCGACGCTCCCGCCCCGAATCTCTCAGAGTGGACAAGCCTTGTCGAAAGGATCAAGAATCGCAGAAACACCGTACATATCGGACTTGTCGGCAAATACGTTCAGTTGCATGATGCTTATCTCTCCGTTGCCGAAGCAATGCGTCATGCAGGCTATACGCTCGACACGCATATTGACATAAATTGGATAGATTCCGAGCAGCTCACCAAGGAAACCTATGAGGATATGCTCAAAGACCTTGACGGAATCATTGTTCCCGGCGGATTCGGCGGCAGAGGAATCGAAGGTATGATCCTTGCCGCAAAGTACGCAAGAGAGAACAACGTACCGTATTTCGGAATTTGTCTCGGTATGCAAATTGCCGTTATCGAATACGCAAGAAACGTCTGCGGAATTTCAGACGCACATTCGGGCGAATTTGATGAAATATGCAAAAATAAGGTTATTGACTTCATGCCCGGTCAAAGCGAAAACATTGACAAGGGCGGCACACTCCGTCTCGGCGCATATCCCTGCGTAATTGCCGAGGGCACAACCATGGAGCGTTGCTACGGCACGAATGAAATTTCCGAGAGACACCGCCATCGTTATGAATTCAACAACGATTATCGCGATATACTCACCGAAAACGGTCTTGTCCTTTCCGGCAAGTCTCCCGACGGCAGACTTGTTGAGACCGTCGAGCTTTCCGACCGTCCGTTTTTCGTCGGTGTTCAGTACCACCCCGAATTCAAGTCCAGACCGAATAAGGCTCACCCGCTCTTCAAGGGCTTCATTGAGGCAGCGTTGAAGATGCAGAGCGAGAAATAATCCGGCGGTTTATCCACCCAGCATTGACTTTTTGCAAGGCAAAGCAAATCTGTTCGCCTTATAAACAGCTATCAAGATAAAGCAGCACCCCGAAGCACATGATTGTATTTCGGGGTGCATTTTTAATTATCGTCTCACCACATGGAGCACGCAAGCTGGGTTTATAACTCATTAGTGTACGCTGTATCTGTTTTCTGAAAATTCGCAATTTCATAAAGCTTTCACTCGGTTTTTCCGAGACTGATAAACGTTCGATATTCCGTCGACTCTGCAATGAAATTCCTTTCATCTGCCGTATTCGGCGGATATTCTTATTTTTAGAATAATAAATAATACCTGAAGCCGAAAAAGTCACCCTGCCTGCGGCAGAATGACTTTTATCTGTTTGCTGATTCTAAGATCAAATAGCCTTATCTTCCGAAGATGAAATCAAAAATACCCTTGATAAACTCAAAAACATTTCTGAAGAAGTTTGTTGTTCTCGAAATAACTTCAACTTCAACCTCAGCCGTTGTGCCTGAAATCGGCTCAGTTACCGTAAGCGTTGTTTTTCCGTAATGCTTACCGTAAACGGTGATTGAACCCGTCTCCGGATTATATTCGGCAGTCGCAATTCTTTCATTGCCGACGGAAACCTCAAGTCTGTCGTAGTTGAACATAGAGCCTATCGGATAAACCTCGGGATAAACGTTCTCGCTTGTACGTTTAATAACAGTGATATCGTCAAGTTCAATTACATCGGGAGAAATCGTTTTGCCGTCAACCACATGAAATACGGAATCAACCGGCTTATCGTTCTCATCATAGCTGCCTTCTACATATATGCCGTAAAGCTCTCCGGCCTTATATTCAAAGGGTACATCTGCCGGGAATCCGTCGGTGTCAATAGAGCCGTAGTACATATTTCCGTACGTATCCATAACCGAAATATTCGGGCACTCATAAGACCAGATATCGCAAACTCCGTCCTCAGTCGGCTTAAAAATAAAGTATTCGGTACCGTTAGCCATGTAGGATTCGCCTATTTTGATCTCCTTGAGATCCTGTACTCTCGTGATTTTGAAGGTAACGGTTGTTTCGGTAAATGTGATATTCTCTTCGGAATCCGGCAAGCCTATTTCAACGGAAACATCTAAATCGCTGTCTTTTTTTGCCATGAAAATATCATCATCTTCAAAATTTGAAAAATCCAAAATGTCTTCCTCTTCCGAAACATCCATAAAATAAAGATGTATTGAAGAAAAGATTTTTTCCTCGTTTCCGACAACAACAGATGCGATGCCGAAATCTTTTTCTTTGAACTTAATTGATGCGCTGAGGCGATATGCTCCGTCCTCGGGTGCGGTAAACGTGTAGTTCACCGTATCGTTTTTGAGAGTAACCGTGTACTCTTTGTCAAGCTCGATTGATGAGCCTTTTTCTGCAAATGCGATTATTGAAACCGAAAACATCATAACAACCGCAAGTACAACACTGAGTATTTTTTTCATAGAAATTCTCCTCCTGTTTTATTTGGGGCAATGTCCTCACCCTCAAATATTTTATAACTTATTTTGCCATAAAAATCAATAGCTTTTACATTTTTTTGACAGAATTACATAATTCTATATTCAGAAGCAATATTTTAAAAAGCTTAAAGCTTTTGCAAAAAGCAATCCGCATCCGTATAAACGTTTCATTAAATCTTTAGCCGTTGTGCCCACATCGCACCGAGGAGCTACGATTTAATTTGCTTTTAAGCAGAAATTTTCTTGCCTCCCCTTGATTTAATCAAGAAGAGGCAAACTATTATATATTTACATCGTAAATTATTATAAATTAAACGGTAGAAATGCTATTGCAACGGCGAAGACAAGCGACGGAAGCAGGTTTGCAACCTTGATTCTTTTATCCCATACAAGATTAACTCCAACGCAGAAAATCAAAATCGAGCCGATGAGAGAAAGATTTGCCAATGCGCCGTCCGTCATCAGCGGCTTAATAAGCCTTGCAAGTGCGGTAATCAATCCTTGAAAAACCGCAACAGGTATTGCCGAAAACGCACAGCCCTTTCCAAGGGAGCAGGTCATAACCGTAATAATGATCAAGTCAAGTATCGCTTTGGTAACAAGTATTGAATAATCGCCGGAAATCCCGTCCTTAATTGAACCGACCACCGCCATTGCGCCTATGCAAACCGTCAGTGAAGCGGTCACAAAGCCTTCAACAAAGCTTTTGTCCTTTGCATTTCCTGTCTTAACTTTCAGCCATTCGCCGAAACGCTCAAAGCCGTGCTCAATATTAAGAATCTCACCGACCAAGGCTCCGAGAGCAAGACTTGCAACAATAAGCATTGAACGTCCTGCCGAAAGCGATGAGCCGGAGAGCTTGAGCATACCCTCCATCGCTCCTGCAATTCCGATAAAAAGTACGCATATACCGCTCGCTTTTTGCAGCGAATCCTGAATTCTTTCGTTAAGAATTTTGCCGAACAAATGACCGAACACTCCGCCGACAATTATTGCCGCAGAATTTATGATTGTGCCGAGACCTACCAAAACAAACTACCTCTTTAAAATTACAGCTTTTTTATTCCCGAAATTCTTTGAACTTCCACCATGTTGTCGTCGATATTCATTATCTTTTTCGAGTCATTAAATCTGCCCTTTGCATTGTTGGGATTATGTATTATGGTGTCAAAAAACCTGACAATCCAAAGCAAAGGCAAAAGAAATTTTTTATTCTTCAAAACCGGATAACGAATTTTCATCTCATCATAATTAAGAAAAATTATTCCGAAAATATTTTTTATTTTTTTTGAATGAATATCTTCGTCAATATTATCTAAAATAAAACTGTTTTGCATTGATATTCCGTCAATGCCGTAAACTCCGCCGGACACTATATATTCCGACATGATATCAAACTCTCCGTCAAAGCCGCCCGAATACCAATCATATGTAATCTTTCTGATTTTGTTGTAAAAAACAAGCAGGCCGATTTTTTCAAGCTCTCCGTTTATATAGTCGAAATCGAGCGACGGCAGAGACTTTTCATAAATGTACAAATCGAGCAGGGATCGAATTCCCGTTCCGCCGTAGCGATAATGCTTTGCAATATGAGCGACAAGAAAAACATAAAAATCCTCGTCTGTGAGCTTGTATTCGTATTCACTGCCTTCGATCTTGTGCGGCAAGCGGAAGCCGTCCCCGTAGTAAGCCGACAGCGTCTCATGGCAGCTATCCACCATTGATCGATGAAATTCAATATATACGTTGCCTCTTTTTACATTAGAGTGCAAGTTGCCTTCGCCGGCAAATTCAAATCCGTCGGCCATGAAGGCTTTAACAACATCATCACAACGGGCTGCATCAACAAGAATATCAATATCACCCATTGTCCGCATATCGGGAGAGGGATAAAAATTTTTCATCACCGAGCCTTTGAGGAGCATATGACGAACACCCATTTTATCAAGCTTTTGGCAAGCGTCACAAGCGGCAAGCTCCTGTTGAGCCTCCACGACCATCTTTTGCATACGAAATTCATCGAGAAATCTCATTGTGCGTTCATCCGGTTTGATTTTAAGCGACTCTGCGGCATAGGCAACAAGATTAAGTACGCTCTGCTTCTTTGCGAAGTCAATTATCCCCTGCCAGTCGGTGATCTCGTTCACCGGCAGAGCAAAGCCGTTAACCGTCGACGCAATCAATGCGATAACATCGGCGGCAGTTCTTTTTTCTTCAACCGTAAGCATCAAAAATCCCTCGTTTATATAAATTACGGATAAATTATATATTATAGAAAGAAAAAAGTCTATACTAATTTTGATTTTTATATTGACATTAACGGCAATTTATGATAGAATATCCGAGCATTAGGAGAGATACCGAAGTGGTTATAACGGAACGGTCTTGAAAACCGTCGTATGGCAACATACCGTGGGTTCGAATCCCACTCTCTCCGCCACTTTGCAGGACTTCCGATTTCGGAGGTCCTGCAACAACAAAATAGTAACTGTTTTGTTACCAATGGAGAAGTACTCAAGTTGGTGACGAGGCGCCCCTGCTAAGGGCGTAGGTCGGGTAACCGGCGCGGGAGTTCGAGTCTCCCCTTCTCCGCCAAGAAAAAGATCAAGTCATGGAGACTTGGTCTTTTTCTTTTTCTATGAATCGGTTCCCAAATTGTTATTTTTTCGGGATATTTTAGCTCTTTTGTCAAAAATGTTTATTTTGAATTACAATCTTTCAAGTTCGGTTGTTTTATGCGTAATAATATGCTATAATACAAAATATCATGATTGTATATGGGGGTTTATCAATGAATTACGATGTTGCCGTTGTGGGCGCAGGTGTCATCGGTTCGCTCATCGCAAGAGAGCTCAGCCGCTATGATATCAGCGTTGCCCTTGTTGAAAAATGCAACGATGTGGCAATGGGAACTTCAAAAGCAAACAGTGCGATTGTTCACGCGGGTTTTGATGCAATGCCCGGCACGCTTAAAGCGCACTTCAATGTCAGGGGAACCGAGCTTATGCCGGAGATTTGCAAAACGCTGAACGTTCCTTTTAAAAACATAGGCTCGCTTGTTGTTGCTTTCTCAGACGAAGAAACAGAAACCTTAAACGTTCTTCTTGAAAGAGGAAAGGCGAACGGCGTTCCAAACCTTGAAATCTATGATGCGGACAAGCTCCGCAAGGCTGAGCCGAATATCAGCGACGAGGCTAAAGCGGCTCTTTGGGCACCGACGGCGGGTATTGTCTGCCCCTATGAGCTGACGGTTGCGGCAACGGAAAATGCCGTTATAAACGGTACTGATTTCATTCGTAACTTTAAGGTTGAGAAGATTGATTTTGACGGCAACGGATTCACCCTTGTTGACGGTGAAAAATCAATCGTCGCAAAATATATAATCAACGCCGCAGGTGTTTACAGCGACGAGATCGCAGCGCTTATAGGCGACGATTCAATAAAAATTATCCCGAGAAAGGGCGAATATATGCTCTGCGACAAGTCGGTCGGTTCACTCGCAAAGCATACAATATTCCAGTGCCCGTCCAAGATGGGTAAGGGAGTTCTTGTCACCCCGACGGTTGACGGCAATCTGCTCATCGGTCCGAGTGCACTTGATATTGAGGATAAGGAGGACGTTTCAACAACAGCGAGTGAGCTTGCCGACGTTCTCAATGCTGCTCGGAAATCCGTTCCGTCGGTTTCCACAAGAGCGGTCATTACCTCCTTCGCAGGTCTCAGGGCACACGGTGTCAATGATGATTTTATCATTGAGCCGAGCAAAAAGAATGACCGTTTCTTTAACGTTGCAGGCATTGAATCTCCGGGTCTTTCCGCCGCTCCCGCTATTGCCGAATATGTCGGACAAACAGTAGCAAAGGCAATCGGTGCGGAGGAAAAAAATAGTTTTATTCCCGAGCGCAAGGCTCCCGTGCGCTTCAGAAACATGAGCAATGAAGAGCGCAAGGAGCTTGTTAAGAAAAACCCCGCTTACGGCAGAATTATTTGCCGCTGCGAGACAGTCACTGAGGGCGAAATTCTCGACGCAATTCATGCTCCGGCTGGTGCACGAGACGTTGACGGAGTTAAGCGCAGAACGAGAGCGGGCATGGGTCGCTGTCAGGGCGGCTTCTGCGGTTCAAAGGTAGTCGAACTGCTCGCCCGTGAGCTTGGCGTAGAAATCAATGAAATTACAAAATTCGGCGGCGAGTCGAAAATTCTCTATGACAGAACAAAGTGAGGCGGGAATTATGCTTAATTATGATATAGTTGTAATCGGCGGCGGTCCTGCCGGAATGGCAGCCGCTATCAAAGCCAAAGAGTGCGGCGTTGACAGCATTCTTGTACTTGAGAGAGCCGAGACCCTCGGCGGTATTCTTGAACAGTGTATACATACAGGCTTCGGACTTCATTATTTCGGCGAGGAACTTTCAGGCCCCGAATATGCCGACAGATTTATTCAGCTTGTGCATGAAAAAGGAATTGAATACAAAACCGATACAATGGCACTTGAAATAACGGACGATAACGTTGTTTATGCAGTCAATAAGGAGGACGGCTTGCTTGAAATTCAAGCAAAAGCCATTATCCTTGCAATGGGCTGCCGTGAGCGTCCGAGAGGTGCACTGAACATTGCCGGAACAAGAGCTTCGGGCGTTATGACAGCAGGCACGGCGCAGAAATACGTTAACATAGACGGTTACATGCCGGGCAAAAAAGTTGTTATCCTCGGTTCGGGAGATATCGGTCTTATCATGGCAAGGCGTATGACTCTTGAGGGTGCCGAAGTTAAGGTCGTCTGCGAGCTTATGCCTTATTCAAGCGGACTGACAAGAAACATTGTTCAGTGCCTTGACGATTTCAACATTCCGCTTCGTCTGAGCTGTACCGTTATCGAGGTTCACGGCAAAGACAGAGTCGAGGGCGTTACGATTGCCGACGTTGACGAAAACCGCCGTCCTATCAAGGGTACGGAGCAGTACATTGAGTGTGACACGCTCATGCTTTCGGTCGGTCTTATTCCGGAGAACGAGCTTACAAGAGCGGTCGGCATTGAGCTTGATCCCGTTACAAACGGTGCAGTCGTAAATGAGTTCAGAGAGACCTCTCACAAGGGTGTTTTTGCCTGCGGCAACGTTCTCCACGTTCACGACCTTGTTGACTACGTTACTCTTGAAAGCCAGACTGCCGGCGAGGGTGCGGCAAGATATGTCCTCGGTCAGACAAGCAGCCATGAATATGTAAAAACCAAGGGAGTCAACGGAGTTCGCTACATTGTTCCGCAGAAAGTGGATATTAAAAACGAGAATGACGTTAAGCTCTTCTTCCGAGTCGGTCAGACCTATAAAAATGCAAAAATCGTCGTTAAATATAACGGCGAGGAAATACTCAGCCGCAAGAAGCCGAGACTTGCTCCCGGCGAGATGGAAAACGTTGTTATCAAAAACGATGTTTTCAAAAGCTTTGAACACGACGGTGTAATTGAAATTTCGGTGGAGGGTTGATTTATGCAGAAGAATATTATTTGCGTTTCATGCCCTATGGGCTGCGGAATTACCGTTGAACTGAACGACAGCGGCGAGGTCGTTTCCGTAACAGGCAACACCTGCAAGCGCGGAGACGCATACGCGAGAACAGAATGTACTCACCCGGTCAGAAGCCTTGCAACGACAGTCAAGGTAAGCGGCGGAATTCATAACGTTGTTCCATGCAAGTCGAAAGGTGCTCTCCCGAAAGAGAAAATCATGGACTGCATGAAAGCAATTGCCGATGTTGAAGTTAAAGCACCCGTTAAGCTCGGCGATGTCCTTATTGAAAACATCTGTGACACAGGAATAAACATTGTTGCGACAAATCATTGCCCGCAGAAATAAAAACTAATCCCCTTAGAAGACTTTTAAAGCTCCTAAGGGGATATTTAGTTTATATTTCGGTAAGGTTAAAATCCGGTATGAACCTTGCGTGTCTTCCGCCTCGCAACAATCAAGCGACTGAGGAATCCCTGAGCTTCTTTCGGGTGAGAAACCGTCAGGCGGCACGAAAAGTTGCTGTCCCGAAGGCTCTTTCCTGCTGACTTTGAAAAAGAGTAATGAACGATGCGAAGCGCAAAGCTCAAAATTGAGTATCGGTAAACCATACTGTTTTCTCTTGTACGCCCTCTGAAATTTCCCCGGAGGGCGTGTATAAACCATGTTAAATCGACTTAAATCTTGCTGCTTGCCAGAGCTTGGTCAATAAGCTTATTCAACTTCTCCATTTGCTTTTTACCCGTGATGGAACCTACGATCGGATCGCCTACGATGTTGCCGTTTTTATCAACCACATATGTCGTCGGATAGGAATACAGCCCCGAAGTGAATTTTCCGGCTTCACTCTTTGAATCAAACCAGATATTTTTGTATGTTGCACCTTTCTTCGTCAGAACATCCTTTGCTTCCGAAATCGCAGTTTTATCGCCGTCCAGTGTAAAGGAATTTATACCGACTACCTCTCCGCCTTTTTCGGAGAGCTTTTTGTTCAGTGCCTCAAGCTCGGGAATTTCACCGACACAGGGGCTGCAGGTCGTAAACCAGAAGTTTACCACTGTGACTGTATTACCGGCAAACAGCGTGCTGCTTTTCACTTCTTTTCCATCAAGGTCCTTACCCTCGAATGAAGGGAATTTCATCGAGTCACTGTTTTCCTTGGGCTTTCCGTTTTCCGCCGGAACACTCATATCACCTTCGGACGGTTTCTTTCCGCAGCCCGGGAATTTCTGTTCAAGAACAGTCAGCTTACCCTCGATTTCTTTTATCTGTTCTGCTCCGTCTTTGAGAATTTTAAGTTCATCGGCAGTGAACTGATCCTTTGCGCCTTCAATTGTTTTAAGCAAGAAGTCGCCGTAGTTGCCTCCGTCCTCGATCATTGCCATTCCTTTGTCGGCAGACATGAATACCTTTTCCCAGAGAGCATTGTTTTCGGACAGAATCGCCGTTTCCTGCGCCATCAGTTTTTGGTGCAGTTCGGATGCCTCGTCCTTTGTTTTCGGATCTGCTGTCAGTAATGATGCGATCTTAGTGTCCTTGTTTCCTTCGTTCTTCTTGCTGTCTTTTGACATACCGCAGGCGGCAAGGCTGAGAATCAGCAGGAACGAAATAAGTACGGCCATAAATTTTTTTGTTTTCATAAGCAATTACTCCTTATCTTTATTTGATATTTTTTGTTTTTTCAAACTTTTTCCCGAGCATATATTATCTTTCCCATTACAAAATCCGTAACGGAATTTAACTGCATCCGTAGGGCAGGCACGCACACACATACCGCAGCGAATACATTCGGTATGATCAGGGCTTTTGGTAACATCTACATCCATTTTGCACGCCTTTGCACATTTTCCGCATGAGACACACTTGTTCTTATCAACCTTCATTCCGAGAAAGGATACTTTATTAAGCAACGCATAAAATGCACCCAGCGGACACAGCCATTTGCAGAACGGACGGTAGAACAGCACGCTCAGCACAATCGTAACAATCAGGATGCCGAGCTTCCACGAAAACAATGACCCTAATGCGGCACGGAGTCCGGAATCGACGGCAGCAAGAGGTATTGCTCCCTCGAGAACCCCCTGCGGACAAATGTATTTGCAGAAGAACGGATCCCCCATTCCGATGTCATTGACTGCAAGGGCGGGCAGTAAAACTACCGTTATGAGTAAAACGGCATATTTTATGTAGGTAAGTCCTTTCAGCTTCTTTGTGGAAATTTTTCGTGTCGGGATTTTGTGCAGCAACTCCTGAAACCAGCCAAACGGGCACAGGAAACCGCAGATGAATCGTCCCAGCAACACGCCCAGCAGAATAAGAAATCCCGTAATATAATACGAAAAAGCAAATTTTGACGACCCAACCACCGCTTGAAACGAGCCTATCGGGCAAGCTCCCGATGCCGCCGGGCAGGAATAGCAATTCAGTCCGGGGACACAAACGGCTTTTCCTTTTCCTTGATAAATTCCGCCCTTTAAAAAATTCGGCAGGTGGATGTTGGTTAGAAGTGTCGCTGCCGCTTGTATCAAACTACGAAAGCGTGACAAAATCTGTGATATGCCTTTTTTCTTAATATCAGGTTTCTTTCTATCCAATTCCGACACACTCCAAACACAGTCTGATCGCCTTGCTAAGCACGGTGTCCGCCTCGCCGCGCAGGGCTCCGAAACAAATCATTGCCGCTGCACCGATAAGCAATGCAATTTGAAGCAAGGCTTTTTTTGATCGAATCAATGAAGTCACCCCTTTCTTTTGTGCCCTCATTATAGCACCGAGTATATAAAATCTGCGTTAAGAATAAAAACTTAACAAAAATCTTATGTTTGTATGATATAATAAAATCGTTAAATAAGATGAAAAATAAAAAGTGAGGAGGATTTTATGCATATTTTAGTTGTTGAAGACGAGAAGGTGCTGTGCGAAACTATTGTACGCAGTCTGCGCCGTCTTGATTACAGTGTAGATTCTTGCTATGACGGAAATGAAGCGATTGAGCTTCTCAGCATTGAGAGCTATGACCTTGTACTGCTTGACTTAAATCTGCCGGGCACGGACGGCATGACTGTGTTGCGCAAGCTTCGTCAAACAGACAGAGACACAAAGGTTCTGATTCTTTCCGCACGCAGTGAAGTAGCCGATAAAGTGGACGGGCTTGATTCCGGAGCAAATGACTATTTATCAAAGCCCTTTCATTTAGAAGAGTTAGAGGCAAGAATACGCAGCCTGACACGGCGACAGTTCACGCAAAACGACGTGGTTCTTACATGCGGAGATATTTCTTTTGACACCAAATCACGCATAGCATCTGCCGCCGGGCTTAAACTGACGCTCACACGAAAAGAGTCGGCAATTCTTGAATACCTGTTGCTTAACCGGGGACGTCCTGTAAGTCAGGAAGAACTTATTGACCATGTTTGGGATAACAGCGTGGACAATTTCAGTAATTCGATTCGGGTACATATTTCCGCTCTGCGCAAAAAATTACGTGCCGCTCTCGGGTATGACCCTATTCGCAACCGTATCGGTGAAGGATATGTTATGGAGGACAACATCTTATGAGGAAGCTTTCTTTGCAATGGCGCATCACTTTGATGACCGCCGTCTTAATCGGCGTGACCTGCGTTGCCATGAACTGTCTTTTAAGCTTTTCCGGCAGACATTATATGGATTCCATCGGTTCCTATGTTTCGGCCTACAGCAACACAGACGCCGGAGAACCGGGTTTCTTTGATCCGGAACAGGAAAAGACGGATAAAGAGCTGACGATTGTTATACACGGTGCACAGGATTCCTTTATCGCTACTAACTGGTACATTACGGCAGCGGTGACTCTTATCGGCGGTGTATTGGCATATTTTTTCAGCGGCCGTTCACTGAAGCCCTTGCGAACCTTTGCGTCTCAAGTTGAAAAAGTTCAGATGAACAACCTTACCGATATGAAAATAACCGAGGATGTACTGCCGGAGTTTAGACAATTCAGCATATCATTCAACAGTATGCTCGACCGTCTCGACGAGGGTTTTACAGCTCAACGGCAGTTCACCGGAAATGCAGCCCATGAGCTTCGCACTCCGCTTGCGCTGATGCAGGCTCAGCTTGATCTTTTTTCCGCAGAGCATCCCGATGTGCTGCCTGAAACGGCGGATTTTCTTTGCCTGCTGCGTGAACAGACGGAACGGATGTCTCAAATGACGAAGACTCTCCTTGAGATGAGCGAGCTTCGCACGGTTCCGTGTACCGACCAAATAGAGATAGCTCCCATGGTTGAGGAAATTTTTGCCGATCTTTCTCCGCTGGCGGACAAAAACGGTATTGCTCTCGAATTTTGCGGCAACGGTGTTATGACCGGCAGCGATACGCTGATATATCGGCTGATTTTTAATCTGACCGAGAATGCCATACGGTACAATCGCCCGAACGGAACAGTGAATGTTAAAACGTCAAAAGAGGGAACGCATCTTGTTATCCGTATATCTGATACAGGGCACGGTATCCCCGAACAGTATCGGGAAAGCATTTTTCAGCCCTTTTTCCGTGTGGACAAATCCCGCAGTCGCGAATACGGCGGCGTAGGACTCGGGCTGTCGCTTGTCTGGGAGATTGCCGCCTTGCACGGCGGTGATGTTCGGGTTGAAGAAAGTTCGGATGCCGGCACAACAATAGCTGTGAGAATTCCGACAGGATCGGCCGCCGATTAACCGTATAGTATTTTTATTGACATAAGTGCTATAGTCCCCGAAAGGCCCGACCGTAGGTTATATATGCTGCCTCGAATGTAAAAACACTAAAAAAAATCGCCCTATTACCCTTATGTTAAGCGGTTTTCGGGCATAGAAAAAGCCCATCGTAATTCTATCGAAATTACGGTGGGCTTTATGGCGGAGAGCAAGGGATTTTTTCGGCGTACTCCCGTGCGCCTTCGCGTCGCTTCGCTCCTTGACCACGTCGGCAAAAACAGTCCACCGGACTGTTTTCTTCCGCAGACTGCGTCTGCTCCCTCCTTGTTCGAATCCCTTTATTTATTTTTGCCAATGCAAAAAGCAGGCCTTGCGACCTGATTTTCGTTTTGGCAAATAACTCTAATTTTGATAGAAACCGTGTAAGGGGGTGCAATTACGGTTTAGAGGGGTGTGCATTTTGATTTTAGGGGGTGCAGTTCTTTGCCAAAGGAAGAGGAGCGCCTTCATGAAATAATGTGTTAAGGGAAAATAATTTTTTGTTAAAATGCGTATGTTTTTCTCTACACCCCTTGCAAAACAGGAAGAAACGCGGTATAATATGACTGGAAGAACCGAATCGGTCATATTTAAGGAGGCGTGAGCTTGGCTTTTACCGATTACGAGACCGAGCAGCTCCGCAAGGCGTTGCTGAAGGAAACGAGACATTGTGCTGTCACGCTGGGGATGAAGAAAACCTCTGTGGATCAGCTGACGAAGGCTGTCGGCATTGCGAAGGGTTCGTTCTATAAATTCTACGAATCCAAGGAAATGCTTTTCTTCGCGGTTTTGGAGAACATTCACTCCGAGCTTTACGGAGTGGCTGACCATGCACTGAGCGAAACTGACGGCTTGCCGCCGTCGGAGCGTGCGGCAAAGGCGGTCCTTGCCGTCTGCCGGCGGCTGTCCGATACCGGCGACATGGTTTTCATTGAAAACGATGCAAAGCTGCTTTTGCAGAGACTGCCGGAGGATGTCAAAAATGTGCATTACCACGACGACGAGACGCACATTCGTCAGCTTTTGGAAAAATATGACCTTGTTCCTAAACGGGGGATTTCACTTGCCGCCGCGACAGTACGCGGACTGATTCTGACCGTCTCACACAAGGAGCAAATAGGAGGACTGTACCCGCAGGTGCTGGAAACGCTGGTGTACGGTGCCTGCAGGGCGTTATTTGAATAAGCGAAAGGCCGCAGAAATGCGGCTTTTCCGAGACGCAGCGGTTAGCATCCTCTAACTGCATGACTGTGTGTATCGGTTAGGCAAATCTAACATCGAAAGGAATGATAGCGATGCAGGAACACAAGGACTTCTGGGACAAAAATGCCGGTCGGTACGACCGCTTTATGCGAAAGGATCGGGCAGCATATGACGAGATGTATGCACTGATCTGGCCGGTGGTGAAAGCCAAAACGGTGCTGGAGCTGGCCACCGGCACGGGATTGATTGCAAAACACATCGTAAATGCGGCGGCACACATCGAGGCGACGGACGCCTCTGCGGAGATGATCGCTGAGGCAAAGCGGGATAATCGCTCGGCAAAGCTGTACTTTTCCGTGCAGGATATGTTCTGCCTGCCCTACGCGAACCAGTCCTTTAATGTGGTGATCGTGTCCAACGCACTGCATATCGTGCCACAGCCGGAGAAAGCCCTGCAAGAAATCAAGCGGGTTCTGAAGGATGACGGCGTGTTGATTGCGCCGACCTTCACCCATGCCGGAAACTCTTTTTCCGGCAAGGTCAGGGCATTTTTTATGAGGATGGCAGGCTTCCCTCTCCGCAGCAAGTGGACGAGCGCGGAATACTTGAGTTTTCTGAGGCAGAATGGATGGGCGGTGCGGAAAAGCGTTGTTCTGAAAGCGTCATTTCCGTTAACTTATACCGAATGTGTGAAATCGGAGGTGCGATAAGATGTCATTTTTTGAGAATACCCGAAAGCCTGTAGGGTTTGGCGGGAAAATCATGGTCGCCATGATGAACCTGGGGCACAGTCCTGTGGCACGGTGGGGACTTCGCTTTTTGGAGCTTACTCTGGATGCCAAGGTGCTGGACTGCGGCTGCGGCGGAGGGGCGAACATCAAGAGACTTCTGAAAAAATGCCCGGAGGGTATTGTCAAGGGCATTGACTATTCCCCCGTCAGTGTGGAGAAATCCAAAAAGGTCAACGAGGCCGCCATCGCGGAGGGACGCTGTACCGTCCTGCAAGGCAGCGTGGCGGATATGATCTTCGCAGATGACTGGTTTGATGCGGTCACGGCCTTTGAGACCGTCTATTTCTGGCCCGATCTGCCGCAGTGCTTCCGGGAGG